>ENA-OZHJ01000813-OZHJ01000813.1-human-gut-metagenome-genome-assembly--contig:-NODE-813-length-13776-cov-26.927338_pt1 | contig 13776 bp, 10 predicted proteins | sample MGYA00244663_ERZ653672 | MGnify/ENA primary metagenome ERZ653672 (study PRJEB26926, sample SAMN06165215) | human gut metagenome | biome: ENVO:00009003; feature: ENVO:2100002; material: ENVO:00002003... | reverse complement strand
AAGTTAAGATTATGGGAAGAGTTTTTGCTGTACGCCCTAAGCGTATCAAGAGAACAAATGGACAAGTGTTGACTCCTGAAATGGAGATAACAGTGACAACTAAATCATATACTTGCGATCCTTTTTATAATGGAGCGAAAGAGATTCAAGAGCAGTATATGCGTATGTACCAATTCGACTATAAGAAGAGTTGTTGCAGCAAAGCAGATTTTGAGTTTAAGCAATTAGACTGATATTTAGAAAAGAGGGTGTGTCATAAGGCTGGATATTAGTTGGCGCATAACAGTTGACCACCGCATGCACATCACTTGTTGTGCATGCGCATATCAGCTGCTATGCAAGCGCACAACAGCTGTTGTGCGACCGAAGATACTAACTTTCTCAACAACATATACTATGTTTTTCAACAACATATCAGTAATATTCCAATAAAAAGAGGGTGAATCATTAACTTATGACACACCCTCCTTTTTATTTTATTTAAGTTTTCATATAGAATCTTTATCCAACAAGAAATCAAATACGTCCATAAATATAATGCCGTCATCGTTTTGGTATTTTTTGATGAGGTCGCCTGTTGTCACATACTTTATAAAACTATCGTCTATACGTAGCAAAGGTAGATATTAGTCTCTATATTTACAATCATAACAGGAAAGATTTTTGCGGATTTCCGCAATTTTCTTTCGCAGAATTAACGGTAACGGCTTGATATTTTAAGTTCGGTGATTTGTCGAATTCCATAGTTTTTCTTCTTATTCTTTTCTCTGTTTTCAAGAAAAAGATACAACTTTATCACAAAATTCCATGCTTTTCTCTCTTCGCTATCACATTATTCCCTATTCGTTATACTTTTTTAATCTCCCTTTTTATCCGCTTTCAGAAAAAAGATGTACTTTTGCCGCTCAATTCATGAAAGACAAGATAAAGGATTGGATTATACAAAAACATGATAAGAGGAAGCAAAGGACTTCCATTGGATTTTATAAAATGGAAAAGAATGAGAAAGTAAATAGCGTGCAAGAGATTGCAGCAGATAAGAATAAGGATTATTCCGCTGATGCGGATAGAGTAAAGGAAGTATATAAGGTAACGATAGCGGGAAGCATCATCAATGTGGTGCTGCTCGTACTGAAGTTTGCTGCAGGTATCCTCGGACATTCGGCAGCTATGATAGCGGATGCCATCCACTCGCTTACCGATTTCGCTACCGATGTGGTGGTACTGGTATTCATTAAGTTAGGTAATAAACCGAAGGATAAGGACCATGATTATGGTCATGGCAAATACGAGACGCTTGCCACAGCCATCATCGGCATTTCGCTCTTCGTGGTGGGTGTGATGATCTGTTATTCTGGTGTAACCAAGACTTATCGTGCCATCTGCGGCGAGACACTCCAGCAGCCGGGCGTTGTAGCCTTGATTGCTGCCATCGTAAGTATCGTGATGAAGGAATGGGCTTATCAGTTTACGGTTAAAGCCGGAAGAAAATATCATTCCGAGGCTGTCGTGGCGAATGCCTGGCATCATCGCAGCGATGCTTTATCGAGTATCGGAACGATGTTCGGTATTGGTGGCGCCATCATCCTGGGAGAAAAATGGGCGGTGCTCGATCCGCTGGCTGCCATCGTGGTAAGTGCCTTCATCATCAAGGCTGCCTGGGGACTGGTGATGCAATCTGTGAAAGAGCTGACGGATGCCAGTCTTCCGGAAATGGAGGAAGATGAAATCCTGAAGATTGCGAACGAAGAACAGGGAGTAGGAGAGATTCATAACCTGCGTACCCGTCGCATCGGAAACAGGATTGCGATAGAAATGCACGTCCGCATGCCGGGTTCTCTTTCGCTTTATGAGGCACATGAGCATGCTACTCATATAGAAACAAAACTGAAGCAGCATTTCGGCGCAGATACCCATGTGGGAATCCATCTCGAACCGATTAAAGTGAATGGAAAATATCAGAAACCGGAATAAACGATATAACCGGAATAAGAATAACTGAAATAATAGTAAACGAGCCTTGACGGTAGGATGAATCCTCCATCAAGGCTCGTTTTATTTTGTTATTTGATATCCGGTCAGATTACCAGCCGAGATTTACGCTGGCTCCTGCCATAATCCACAAACCTGGCTGCTTAACAGCTGTGAGGTCGTAGTAGCGGTGGCAAGTGATGTTGTCGGCCTTTACGAAGATATTGTATTTCTTCTCGTCCCACATCAACTTGCAATCCACCTTGGTGTATGGATGATAACCGTTCATTCTCTGCTGCCATCTTACGCTCCACGATGCTGAAAGCTTGCTCCAGATCTGATGATCCAGTCCGAATACAGCCTTGTGCTTCAGATACTCCAATGCGTAGAGTGATTTCAGGATGTTGATCTCGGTCTTATGATCCTGATAGATGTAAGCATAACCCAACTTGATGCGGGTAATGAAACTGTTTGGTACCAACTCTCTCATGTAGATGGTTGCATCCACGTTGTAGCCCATGTTGTTGAGCTTTCCGATGTTCATTACGTGATACTTGCTGTCATTCTGCTCGGTCACGGATGTCTGAACCCAGTCAATCATGTTGGTGCCGTGTGCGTAGAATCCGCTTACGGTTGCGGCAAATCCTGTCTGGCGATATTGTGTTCCTACCTTGAAGGTTGAGTTCTTCTCCGGGTTCAGGGTGAGGTCGCCTTGCTGCACCGCATTACTCATGTATAAGTCGGTGTAGGTAGGCATTCTCAAAGCCTTGTTCCAGGAAGCGTAGAACTTCCAGTTGTCGTTAGGACGATAACTCATATCCACACCAGGATAGAAGCGGAAGTCGTTGTCCAAACCTGTATTCTTGTTAGCCAAGACACCTGCCGACAAGGTGAAACCGCCGAAGATGAAGTTGTGCTCCAGCATGATGTTGGTATTGGTGCGCTCACCCTTTCGGGTATATTGACGGTCAGAACCCGAGATGTCCTTGTAGTCTTTCTCTGCGAGTTCCTCACCCAATGCAGTAGAGTAGATGCACTCCTTGCTGATGTCGAAACCTACAGCAGTCTTACCCAAAGCCCAAGCTACGTTGGCATTCAGTCCACCACCATAAACATCGAGGTCGTGATAGTTTTCGCCTATCTGAGTTCCACGAATCAACTGATAGTGGTCCTTGAATTTGTTATAATAGAATTGAGGCGCAATCTCCCAGGTCTTCTCCTGGTTGTGCAGACTCAGATTGAGCGAAGCCAGACCGTGGTCTGTCTTCTCATATTGGTTGTTGTATTTGGCGCTGTAGAAAGTGTTAGCACCATAGCTTTGGGTAGCGATACCCAATTGGGCGATGATGTCAAAACGCTGGTCGTAAGAGAAAGAGAGATTGCCGTAGCCCTGTCCTTTCTCGAAGTCGCTGTTGTCTGTGCCACCATCCGAGCGCTTGTAGCCTCCGCTTACTGAATAAGCATGAGTCCACTTGCCTGTCTCAAAAGCCGTCTGCACACGTCCCTGTGCTCCGAAACTTCCAAAGCTTCCGCCTTCTACACTCGCAGATATTCCATCATTCTGTGCCTTCTTGGTCACGATATTGATGGCACCATTGAAGGCTGAAGTTCCGAATAAGCGCGATGCTGCCCCCTCGAGCACTTCGATGTGATCGATGTCGGCAAGAGCTACAGGAAAATCAGAAGCATTATGACCAGTCTGAGGATTGGAAATGTTGACGCCATTCAGGAGAATGGTAATCTGGTCGAAGGTTCCACCATTGATGGAGATATCCGTCTGAACACCAAAGCCACCACGCTGACGGACATCCACGCCGGTAGCTAATTTCAATACATCGTTGATAGTCTGCACAGCCGCACGATGAATATCGTCGCGGGTAATGACAGACACAATCTTAGGTGACTGTTCTACAGTCATCGGCGCACGAGATCCGGTAACGTTCACCGCATCCAACTCATAAGCCTTTCCGCCCTTATAAAGGGTAGAATCTACTTTAGTTCCTTCGGTGCTTACTCCTTCTGCTTTTGCATGGCTCAGAGTAGCAACGCTGAGCGCACCCACAAGAACCTCTCTTCCCAAAACAGAGAAAAGTGCGTAGCCCTTGTTGGAGAAGCGGTTGAACTTCAAGCTGTTACGCTTGTTGAAAATTGTTTTGTACATTAAATTAAAATGTTTAAAAATAAATAATAAAAGGAAGCCATCGGTACGCTTTGCCGCTGGCTTTCGGGGTGCAAAGGTACTGATAATAACAGACCTGACCAAATAAAATTCGATTTTTTTGCAAAACGGTCCTTTGCATGGATGTGTTTATTGTCCCTTGTATGATGTGTTTAAATTAGATAGGTTATATGATTCACTCTTCCGTAATACTATTATCTTATACCTACAAGAAGTTTATGTTCGTCGACGTTGAACTTGTGTTCGGCATTGTTGAACTTATGTTCAACGTTGCTGAACATAAAATATATAGGGGAATGTGAACAATTCTGGGTGGTTTAACGATTTTAGTTGACTACTTTTAGCGTTATTGTTAATACGTGTTGACCCAGTTAGCCAGCTTTTAATAAACATTCTTAGGGGAGAAAGAGAAATCCCTCCCAAATCAAGAGCCGGAAAGCCCTTGTTTGAGAGGGATGGATGTATGGTGCATAACCTGACGGCTATGACTTCATGAATCTTAGAACACTACCTTTTTACCCTTGTTGGTGATGTAAAGATGTCCCTTTACAGGGTTCTGAATCTTTCTACCCTCAAGGTCGTAGTAGATGATGTCTGCATCCTTGTCATCTGTGATAACACCATTGATGCCAGTAGCAGTGCCCGAAATATTCAAGAAATCTTTCCAAACTTGTGCATTCTTATAGGCATCCAAACTTTCGGCAGGAACGTAAAGAGTGCAATTTTGGTAATGTGTATCTCTGAATACCAAGTAATTTTCTTTATCAACTATAGGAGGAACTATAGACAGACAAGTTATTTGTTTCAAGTCATAACAAGTGAACAAGTCTTGATAAAATTCTGTAACATCCTTTCCAAGAGTTAATTTTTCTATTGAGTTGTTGTAAAAGGTTTCATTGTATTTTAAACCATAATTTACCATACCTTCAAGGTTTCTACCTAAGTAAACTCTTTTTAGACTTGTGCCAAAATCTTGATAACCATCGATGCTCAAAACTTGCTCGCTGTCGTCAATAGTTAGTTCTTCTATCGGATTGTTACCAAAAGCGTGACTCTGCAATTTGTTTACAGTAGATGGAATGGTCAACTTACTGATGTTGTTCCAATAAAAAGCATTCTCGCTGATTTCTGTAATGTTGGCAGGGAGACTTACCTCATTGAGCGAGCAATGATAGAAAGCATATTTTCCTATTGATTGAAGAGTAGAGGGAAGCGTTACACCAATAAGGTTTGTTTGGTCTTTAAATGCCTCATAAGAAATGTACTTGATGCCTTCTGGTACATTGATGATTGTGTTCGCTGGCATACAGTTCTCGCCTTTATATTTATAGATGGTATTGCCAATCGTCATCAACCCGTCAGGTTGGTTTTGATACCATTTTGTTGCATCGAAGGCTCCGTTACCAACATAATCTATGTTGCCAAGGTTGATGTCTTCGAGATACCAACAATATGCAAAAGCATCATTCCCAATAGATAAAGTATTCGCACTCTTTGCCTTTGGCTCCATTCTTGAAACACTCTTTAGAATATCACATCCATAAAAAGCACTTGCTCCTATGCTTGTAATCTGAGCTGGTAATATGATTTCTTTTACATTTCCACAATTATTGAAAGCATTATCAGCAATTTCTGTCAATGTGGAAGGTAAGGAAATGGTTGAAAAACCTAACTTGCAGAAATGATTGCTAGGTATGCGAGTGATGCCTTCTGGAATTTCCAAGTGAGTACCCAAGTCTTGTCCATCTATATTGATTGTTCCGTCTGCAGCAATAGGACTTGCTGTAAGTTCCAAGTTGCACCATTGCTTCATGCTTCCTGCATATTTTACATTTTTGCCTTGTGGAAGAGCACCCGTAATCTTTTGCAAGTCTGTGCCGATAATAAGATTGGTAGCCGTTACGCCAGTAAATGCATTTTTGCCAATGCGCAAGTGCTTGATGCCTGAAGCTACCGTAACGTTGTCGATAGTGCCTTTATAACCATAGAATGCCATAGGGGAAATGGAATCCATGTCTGCTGTGAATACAATGTCTTTCAATTGCATTCCATTGCGGAGGTAGAAGTTCTTGGTATAAGAAATGGGGTTGGTATCAAGTGGGTAATAAGAGCCGCCGTCACCTTCTTCGTTTATGTCGTAGTCATTAAAAGTTATTTTTACCCAGTCGCTAAGTTGACCTTCGTAGTGCAGTTCCTCCAACTTGTTGAACTCGCTGAAAGCTGCAGGACCAATGTATTTGAGAGAAGCTGGTAATTTGACATTAGTAACCTTGCTGTCGTTCATGAATGCAAACTTCTCAATGCGTTCCAAGCCTTCTGGCAAATTGATGGAAAGCAATTTTGTGCATTCATAAAAGGCATAGGCAGGAATGACCTTTAGATTGTCGCTAAATGTGACAGATGTAAGACTTTCGCAATGCTTGAAAGCAGATTTACCCAAAGAGGTAATGGAGTTGGGTATGACTATGGAGGTAAGACTTGTACATTCTTCGAATGAGTTGTCCTCTATAGTCTTGATGCCATTTTGTAGTTGAATGTCAGTCAGTGCAGAACAACCATTAAAGGCACTTTCGCCAATAGAAGTCACATTTTCAGGTATGACAATTGACGTTAAGGCCGAATACGAAAAGGCATGGTTACCTATGTAAGTTAAAGATTGAGGAAGATTGACTGTCTTTAGTCCTGTAGCGTCAAACGCATATTCTTCAATCGTGGTAATGCTTTGTGGGAGATTTATCGTTGTCAAAGAAGAACAACCCAAAAAGGCACTCTTGCCGACAGTAGTGATAGGTCCTCTTGCTGTGAAAGTTGTCAGATTGGAGCAATATATAAACATTTCGTCATATATTTTAGTAAACTTTACCCCCAACTCTATGCTTTTCAATGACTTAAACCAAGATGTGTTGTTGATATTACGTCCAAGATAAAGTAACTCAATATTACTCTCGCTTCCAAAAGGATCTCCTTCGAAGTTTAGTATGTCATCACAATCTTCTATTGTAATGCTTTTCAGATTCTCCATTCCGTTGAAGGCGTAATCGTCAATTGTTGTAATATTTTTAGGAATGGTAAGAGATGTGATGCTACTGCATCCTTTCAAAGAATGAATACATGTCATGCTTGTTGGGATGGTTATACTTGTAAGGGATTTGCAGTAATCACAATCTATGGTTTCGACAGAGTTAGGAAGAGTGAGGCTCTTAAGATTGACACAAGAGTTGACATTAACTTCCTTGACTGCTGCTTGTATGTTGAGGCTTGTTATGTTGTTGTTATCTTTAAAAGCATTATCAGCTATCTTACAAACCTTATAAGTGTAAGTTTTCTTTTCCCACTCGTCGTAATATTGGATTTCTGCAGGAATTGTTATATCGCCAGAATACTCTCCTTCGGCAACATAGGCAACTTCTCCAATATACTTGTCATTTTCATCATAAGCACTTGTCAAATCATAATTTATGCCATCTGCTTCTATAGCGTATGTGCCAAGACTAAAACAAAGGATGGCAAATAATGTTAGTATAATCTGTTTCATTTTCTATGAATAAAAAATGGCGTGTAGCCGTTCGTGGCTTGTTCGAACTTCAGGTTACCGCCAAGTGACCTCGCACGTACACAAGCACAGAACGGCCCACGCCAAAAGAGGCATGAACCTTCTATCTGCTTGCTCTCACGTGCGAAAATTGGCGGTATTCGAAGTTCGGAGAACAAGAGCTAAAAGCTCAATATCTTAAAAAAATATATCGAACGGCGACGCTTTGGTTAATTTTATTGTTATCTGTATCCCCTGAATTTGCTGTATGTGGATAAGCCATAAGACTATCATCCGCCATACAAATTGGGGATAGGGTAGCAAACCCGATGCTGCGTCGTTATTCTTTTCTTTCTGTTTCTTACTTCACGTTTTGGTTATTACTTAGGCTTTGCTCCTTTATTTGTTGAGGTGCCACAAGCCCCTTATCATTGGCAAAATTAAGAAAAAAATTCTATACTTCCAAACTTTTCGGCATAAACCATGGAAAAATGTTGAAAATATCTCTCGGAAAGCAATGGACTTTCGAATAAAAATACTATCTTTGCAGCGTGTTAAAGTTGGAAAAGTGGCAGAATTTGCTCGAAATATGGTTGGAAAAGCTCCATAATTCTGCCAGATAATGGTTGGAAAAAGTAACAAGAATATGCTTAATAGAAAGATATACTGTTATTTACGTAATTTCTTCGAGACGGAGAAGAAGGCTCTTCTTATTTCTGGTGCTCGTCAAGTTGGCAAGACATTCGCTATCCGCAAGGTTGGAAAAGAATGTTTTGCAGATGTCGTGGAAGTGAATTTCCTTAATTGTCCTGAGTGTAGGAAAGCTTTCAAGACACCTACTGACGCAAAGGAAATTCTATTGCGTCTCTCGGCTCTGACTGAGAAGAAACTTGTTCCCGGGAACACGCTTATCTTTTTTGATGAAGTACAAGAATGCCCTGATATGGTGACGGCCATTAAGTTTTTGGTGGATGAGGGCAGTTATCGCTATGTGATGAGTGGCTCATTATTAGGGGTAGAGTTGAAAGATATTCGAAGTGTGCCAGTTGGCTATATGGCAGAGAAAGAAATGTTTCCGCTTGACTTTGAGGAGTTTGCCGAGGCTGTGGGGATGAGTGCTGATGTGATGAAATATGTGAAAGAGTGTTATGAACAACGCAAAGTGGTGGATGAGGTGGTGCATGACAAAATGAATGACCTCGTTAGGCTCTATCTTATCATTGGCGGAATGCCTGAGGCCGTTCAGAAATATATTGTAACCAACAATTTGCAAGTGGTTAGAGAGGCGCAAAGAGCTATCTTGCATCTTTATGGAAAGGACATCGCTAAGTATGACCCTAAGAACAAGTTGTATATCAAAGACATCTTTGACTTGATTCCTTCGGAGTTGAATGCCAAGAATAAACGGTTTATCTTGAAAGCATTGAATGAAAAGGCAAAGTTTGAACGTTACAAGAACTCTTTCTTGTGGCTTGCCGATGCTGGCGTAGCTCTGCCTACATATAATGTAGAAGAACCACGCTTGCCTTTGAAGCTAGGTGAGCAAAGAAATTTGTTTAAGTTATTTCTGAGTGATGTGGGGTTGTTGGCGAGTCAATATGCTGCCAATATAGCCATTGACTTGCTTACTGGCAAGTCAGAAATCAATTATGGTTCCATCTATGAGAATTTTGCAGCCCAAGAACTTCGTGCTCATGGTTATGCTCTTTACTACTTTAATAATAAAAAGCAAGGTGAGCTGGATTTTGTGGTGGAGGATAAGGGAAAGGTGCTGCCAATAGAAATCAAGTCTGGTAAGGATTATAAGCGACATAATGCACTTTCTAATGTGATGGGTAATGAGGAGTATGATATTCCTCATGCTATCGTGTTCTCCAATGGCAATGTTGAGGTCGTCGGCAGGATTCTCTATTATCCGATTTATATGTTAATGTACCTTCAACCCGAAATGTTGGCGGAACCGATATTTAAGTTTAGTCCTATCTAAATATAGAGGAAGAAAAAATCCTCAGAAAGCAATGGACTTTCGGATAAAAATACTATCTTTGCATTAACTTCTGAGGAAAATGGCATGGATATTGCTCATCTACCCCTATAATTTATAATTAAACAAGGTATATAAGAAAGGAATAAGCAAATGGAAAAGTTTGATGTTAAAACGCTCAATGATAACGTGTTCGAGACTATCGGCAAGGAATGGATCTTGGTGGCTGCAGGCAACAAGGATAAGTTTAATATGATGACTGCTTCTTGGGGATGCCTCGGATGGTTGTGGAACAAGCCTGTGGCTGTCATCTTTATTCGCCCAGAACGTTATACTCATGGGTTGATAGAGGAAAATGAATACTTGACATTCTCTTTCCTCGGTAAGAACGAGGAGGCTCGCAAGATTTATAATTTCTGTGGTTCTAAGAGTGGACGTGACTTCGATAAGGCGAAGGAGACTGGTTTGACACCTGTGGCAACCGACAACGGAAGCATTGCTTTCGAGCAGGCTCGCATGACCTTCGAGTGCCGTAAGCTCTTCAAGGATACAATGACTGCTGAGAAATTTCTCGACAAGAGTCTCTTGCAATGGTATGGAGAGAAAGGTGGATTCCACGATGTCTATGTGGTGGAAATCGTAAATGCCTATACTAAATAACAATAAACGAAACAATGGCTCAAGAACAAACAGCAATTCGAGAACGTCAGAAGACCCGATTAAAGGAACCAAGACGTTATGTGGTGATGATGTTTAATGACGACTTCACACCGATGGATTTTGTGGTGGACATCCTTCAGTCCATCTTCTTCAAGTCGGCTGAAGAGGCAGAAACAATCATGCTCAAGGTACATCATGAAGAAAAAGCCGTGGTGGGAACTTATAGCTATGATATTGCCAAGAGCAAGGTGGAGAAAGCCATGGAGCGGTCTCGCTCACAAAAGTATCCGCTGAAGCTTACTTACATGCCAGAATAAGTAAAACAAAATGTGGGAATTTCCCACCTAAAAAGAAAGGAAGTTATTACGATGGATAGTATGGGATTGACCCGATATATGAGTGCCTTGATGGATGATGCTCTCAAGCAAGCGCGATTCTTCGACCATGAGTTTATCATGCCGGAGCACTTGCTCTTGGCACTCTTGCGACAGTTCTCTTTCTGTCAGGCTCTTCAGGAGGAAAACGTGGACTGTTTGAAAATGCATGAGGATTTGGTAAATTGGCTTGCCAAACAGGAGCGGGTTCCTTCAACAATTAAATATTTGCCAGAACCTTCATCTCTTTTCAAGACGATGTTTGGTACAGCTTGTGCCCTGGCGGTGACTGCAGATAGAAAACTGGTTCACGTGACTCATTTCGTGCAGGCGATGCTGGGGCTGCAAAATTCAGAGGCAGCATTCCTGTTGGGAAAGGCTATTGGCGACAGACAGGGAGAATTCCTTGCCAGCGTAGATAGCTTTTACCCTCTTGAGGGTGATGCTTCTGATACAGGCATCATGTCAGATGAAATGGACGATGAGTATGATGATGATTATGACGAAGAAGGGCGTAATATGCCGGATGACTGGCACCAGCTTGTAACTTGTATCTCCAGAAAAGTGGATGAACATAATCCGCTCATCGGAAGAGAGCAGGAACTGGATCGTACCATCCAGGTGCTTTGCCGTGCAGAGAAGAATAATCCTTTGCATATTGGTGAGCCGGGAGTAGGAAAGACGGCTTTGGTCTATGGGCTTGCCAAACTTATCAATGAAGATAAGGTGCCTGATCGTCTGAAAGGTGCCCGCATCTACAGCATGGACATCGGACAGATGTTGGCTGGTGCCCAATATCGTGGTGATTTTGAGAAACGCATCAAGCTGGTCATGGCTGGTGCTGCCAATGAAGGTAATGTCATCATCTATATTGATGAGATTCATAATATCATTGGTGCCGGACGTGGTTCTGACGGCAGTCTGGATGCTTCCAATATGCTCAAGCAGTATCTGGAGGCTGGTGACATCCGCTTTATCGGCTCTACTACTTACGAGGAGTACAACCGCTATATGTCTAAGAGCAAGAGTATTACCCGCAGATTCCAGCAGATAGACATCAAGGAACCTTCTGAGGAGGAGACTATCAAGATATTGGAGGGATTGCAATATAAGTATAATAAGTATCATGGCGTGACTTACCGCAAGGATGCATTAGAGTATGCTGTGCGTGCCAGTGCCAAATACATCAGCAACCGCTGTCTGCCTGATAAGGCCATCGACCTCATCGACGAGGCGGGTGCTTATCTGGAGGTGCATCCTGTGGAATATCGCCAGCGTTCTTACGTTACCAAGGCGATTATCCAGCAGATTCTTACCAAGGTTTGTAAGATTGACGCAGCTGCCATCAAGGATGAGGACAACGATGCTTTGGCAACGCTCCAGCAGCGTATGATCGACAAGATTTATGGTCAGGATAAGGCGGTAGATAAGGTGGTTGAGGCTGTGATGATGGCAAAGGCAGGCTTGATAGATGATGACAAACCATTGGCTTCGCTCCTCTTTGTGGGACCTACCGGAGTGGGAAAAACCGAGGTGGCAAGACAGTTGGCTAAGGAACTCGGCATAGAGTTGGTGCGCTTTGATATGAGTGAATATACCGAGAAACATACCGTGGCAAAACTCATCGGTTCGCCTGCCGGATATGTGGGTTATGAAGATGGAGGTCTCCTGACCGATGCCATCCGCAAGACGCCAAACTGTGTGCTCCTGCTCGATGAGATAGAGAAGGCGCATAGCGATATCTATAACATCCTGCTTCAGGTGATGGATTATGCCCGATTAACCGATAATAAGGGACAGAAGGCTGATTTCCGTAATGTGATTCTCATCATGACCTCAAATGCTGGAGCTCAATATGCTTCACAGGCAAATGTAGGTTTCAACAGTAATGTTTCCCGTGGTGATGCGATGCTTGCACAGGTGAAGAAAACCTTTAAGCCTGAGTTTATCAACCGTCTGTCTGATATGGTGGTGTTCAATGATATGGATAAGCACATGGCAGAGTTGATTCTCCATAAGAAACTGCGTCAGCTTGATGAGAAGTTGGCTGCCAAAGGTGTTAGTCTTAGTCTGACGGATACTGCTTTCGAGCAGATGCTGAAGTGGGGCTTTACCAAGGAGTATGGTGCCCGTGAGATGGACCGTGTCATCGGAAATCGTCTGAAACCGCTTTTAGTGAAGGCTTTGCTCTTCGGCAAGTTGAAGAAGGGCGGTCAGGGTATCGTTGACTTTGACGGCAAGGAACTCATCATCAAGGATGTTCGTCCTTTAAAGAAATAATGCTAAAGACTATAGTTTTGAGTTATGATATTTCAGATAGATGATACTGCTGATGAGATTTACTTCCCTGATCCCCATCTTGGCGAATCAGACGGATGCTTTGCTGTGGGCGGTGACTTGAGTATAGACCGCCTGCTGTTAGCTTATAGCAATGGCATTTTCCCCTGGTACAGTTTTAGAGACCAGGAGGAACCATTATGGTTTTGTCCGATGAATCGGTTTGTCATCTTTCCCGATGAAATCCATGTGAGTCATTCGATGCGGACGCTCATGAATAAGGACAGGTATTCGGTGGGCATCAATGAGGCTTTCGATCGGGTAATCATGGAATGCGCTAAAAGCAATCACCGCAACGAGGAGGATGGCGCCTGGTTGGGCATGGACATCATACAGGCTTATACCAATCTCCACGAACAGGGGTTTGCTGCAAGTGTAGAGGTCTGGGACAAAGAGACCGATGAACTGGTAGGTGGTCTTTATGGAGTAACCATAGGAAAGGTCTTCATTGGTGAGAGTATGTTCTCAAAGGTTCCTTCTGCCTCCAAACTTGCCCTCATCTTCTTAGCTCGCTTTATGAAAGAACATGGAGGAAGAATGATAGACTGCCAGTTGGAAACTGCTCATCTCAAGTCGATGGGTGGCAGGTATATTTCCTACGAGGAATATATGAAAATCATGAATGATGATTAGGGAAATCATGCATGAAGCATAAAAGAGTTTCTCTTTTGAATAGAAAATAATAAAGAGGGTGTGTCATAAGTCTGTGACGCACCCTTTTTTTTGTGTGTTTCTGTAT
>ENA-OZHJ01000786-OZHJ01000786.1-human-gut-metagenome-genome-assembly--contig:-NODE-786-length-14125-cov-11.529140_pt1 | contig 14125 bp, 8 predicted proteins | sample MGYA00244663_ERZ653672 | MGnify/ENA primary metagenome ERZ653672 (study PRJEB26926, sample SAMN06165215) | human gut metagenome | biome: ENVO:00009003; feature: ENVO:2100002; material: ENVO:00002003... | reverse complement strand
GCCTCCGCCTGCCATTCGCTTGTAAATTCCTCGGTCACGCCGTCCGCGTCCACATGGTAGCCGTGGGTCTCGTCGTCCCACACGGCATACAGGGTACGGAAGCCCCGGTCAAGGCTTACCACATGGAAGCGGTCTGCGGGGTCGAGTGTGGGCTGTTCTTGCGCTGAAATCTGCTCCGTATCCTGCATTACGCGCTGAATGAAGGGGTCGTTATGCAACTTTTCAGTGTCTACAACCTCACCGTTGACGATACCCCGCTGGGCAAGTGCTTCCCGAACGGCTATGGGGTCGATATCATCAAAATTGTCGCGCTCTCGTTCGGTGTAGAAGCTATCGGCTTGAATGAGTTGGGCAATCCGCCCCTGCACCTTCGGCCACGTCAGTTCAACGGTTTCCGGGCTTCCGGCACGGACGATAAAAAGGCTTTTGCTTTCATTCCCTCCATACTCGCGGGCGAGCCATGCGGCGGTTTCTTTTTCGCGCCCGTGCTGCTCCATATACCGCACTACGGCGTGTTTGCTCTCGATATTTCCGTTCCATGCACGGAGTGCATCGTCTATATCGTCCTGCGAGAGCGGGCGCAGCAGATCGTGAAGCCGCTCATAGGTTCCCTCAAAAACCTCCTGATGCAAGTGGTTGCGGAATTCTGGAACATCCGAAAATAGCCGGATAAGCTCCATATCTTTTGAATTGAGAACGGCGCGGCGCACGGCTGCATTACACTCGATCTCCGCATTTTCCCGGTCAGAGTGCCCGCAGGCGTTGCGATAGGCCGTATCCTCCGAAACCGCTGCCATCACCACCGGCCTGTAATGCTCCAAACGTTCCTGCACCGTGGGCTGAACTTGCTCTGCGGCGGGGTCGCGGAACACCCTCGTGCCGTCCGCGCCGAACTCTGCTTCATAAGCATTGATGGCGGCTTCTGCTTCATGGTCGATAGAGCGCAGCGTGTAAATGTGGCGCTCACCTCTAAAGTCTGGCGCTTCGGCAATCGTCACATCATACTTATCGCGCAATTTCTCCACATACATCTCTAAATTGTGCGACGGTACGCCGCACATCTCCACACGGCCAGCGCCGGGGATATTGCGGGTAGTGAGATTGATTTCAAGCAGTTCCGCCGCCTGTTTTGCGTCCTCGCCATACAGCTCAAAGAAATCCCCCACCTGAAACAGCACGAGGTCGTCCGGGTGGGCTTCCTTTACGGCGTTGTAGTCATTCCATGCTGCGCTTCGCGCTGCGGTCTGCCGCTGAAGCTGCTCAAAGCGCGCCTTTTCCTCCAGCGTCAGGAAACGGTCTTTGCGGATCAGCTCAGAGATACGCTTGGCGACGTTCGCCCAGTTCAGCTGGATTTCCGGGCAGTCCTGTTTTTTCAGGCTGACGCCCTTGCCGCTGTGATCCTCACCGCTGTGGGACGCGCCGGATACCGCATGGGAGCGTCCCCCAATGCCGTATTCGTCTTTCAGGAAGTCCGCTTGCTCTTTGGGGCTGTGTTTCTCTTTGAAATAGGCGTAGATGCGCCCCTTGCTCCCTTCAATATTGCTGCCGCGGGTCAGGGTCGCGGCGATCTCGTCCTCGGTAATAAACCGCTGCACGGCGGGGATCTCCGCCATTTCGGTGCGGTACTCCCTGCGGGGCAGGGACAGCTCCCGCAAACCCTGCTCGATTTTGTCCGGCTTGTGGTAGTGAAAGCGCAGCAGGCTCCTGTCCTCCCGGTAGTCGGATCGGAGCTGTGCAAAATCGTCCATGAGGACTTCACGGAACGCAGGGTCTCTCAGCCGCTCGGCAAGCCGCGCCGTTTCTTCCGGGAAACCGCCGCCCCGCATATCCGACAGGCAGGAGAGGTAGCCCTGCGCCCGCGCCTTTTCACTTAAATCCTGCCGGAGATACCATACGGCCTGCGCCAGCTCCGCGCGCTCATGCCCCGGCGCTTCCGCAAGCTCCACATTGGCGGCGTATTCGCTCTGCTCCAAAAGCTGTCCGATGCGCTCCGCCGCCTCCTGCCAGCTTACGACCTTTGCAGAGGCCAGGTGTCTTGCCGCGTCCCCATTGGCGATGTGGATGCCGTCCTCGGCGTACCAGGCGGAATATCTGCCGTTCTCGGTGACGACGCCGTTGCCGCCGTGGAAGCTGCTTTGAAGAAACGCCGCGATTTTTTCCACGCTCTTGCCCTTGGAGAACTCCGTGGCGATCTTCATGCGGGCATAGTCGGCGTTGCCCTCCATACGCAGAATATGGTCGATATCCGCCTGCGGGATGGACATGGAAAAAGCGGAGGGCGTGTAGCTCTCCGCTTCTGCGATATATGCGATTTGCTCTTCCTCCGTGGGGAACAGGCTCAGTTGATATGCCTGCGGTATCGGAGGCTGCGCCGGTTCCGCTTCCGGCGCGTCATTGGTCAGTTGTATACCAGCTCGCTGAGGATGATCTCCTCCGCCTGCGCTTTCAGGCTGTTCATCAGCCCCACCCATTTCATCTGGTCGCGGGCTTTCAGCTCCTCCGTTACGCCCGCCGACTTCATCAGCTCCGGCATCATCTGCTCCAGCCTCCGGTTCGCCGTCTCGTCGATCTCCCGCAGGTGCGGGAACAGCTTCTCCGACAGCACCAGACGGCTGTACAGCCCCGGTCTGTGCTCCTGAAGATAGCTCCTGCGCAGTCTCCCGTACTTGCCCAGGGGTCTCGCGTCCTCCGGCGTTTCGCTCAGCGTCAGGTCGGGAATCAGGTAGTCCCCGTTCTTGGTGTAGGTCAGCTCTGTCATGGCTATGGCTCCTTTCCGCGAGTTTCTCGCGCTCGTAATTCTTGATGGTGACTTCGATCTGCCGCAGCACCTCTCCGTTGATCCTGCTCACCGCCGTGCCCAGCTCGGCGGCGGCTTCCGGGGTGTTGAAATCGAAGATGCTCAGGAAATCCTCATGCTCGAAGCGGTCGTCCGCTTCAAGCCCGCAGCGGGACATGAGCGAGTAGGCGATGCTGACGGCGGCGGCGCTTTGGAAGGCCGCTCCTACGTTGAACTCATCATACCCGTAAAGAAAGGAATCGTCAACGATGGCGAGGATATCCCGCTTATAGTCCCGCCAGTATTCCTCCGCAAGCTGAGACGCGATGCGCTCAAGCTGGTCGGGAAGCCCTCCTTTTCCGTCCACACCGTAGCGGCTTTCCAGCATGGCGCTTACCGCATCCGCGTGTTCCTTCCGGTATTCCCACAGATAGCGGCTCTTTGGAAATTCTCTGCCGCCCGTGTCAGACACGTCGAACACATACCGAAGCCTCGGCCTTTCGCCGCTGCTGTCGATGAGGGCGATGCCCTTGGAGCCCCTGCGGACATACCGGCCCATCTTTTCGTTCCAGAAGTCGTACTCCGCGCAGGCGGTGGCGTCCGGACGCTGGGCGTGGATCATGACCTGCTCGGCGTAGGGGTATTTGTACAGCCTTGCGGCGGTGGTGAGAAAGCCCGTCCAGCCCCGGTAGCTGCCGGTGATCTGCCGCTGCGCCTCGTCCGCCATCTGCATATACGTTTGTAGCTTGCTCGGCATATTGCTCCTCCTTCATGGCATAAATTTAGAGCGCCCGGATCGGACGCTCTATGTATAAGCAGTATATATGAAAACGCCCCGAATCCTGTGCAGGAAACGGGACGCTTGCTCTTATATGTTGGTTTTCTGTTTCCCAAAATCAGATTATTTTCATTTTTGGGAAGTAGACGGCTGCTCTGCCAGCCAGTCTGCAATATCCACGATTTGAATTCCCTCATATTGGTATGCCTCATCCCGGATTCTGGAAAGCACCATCTTCGGATAAGCGTCCTTGATCTGGAGCAGAGGGCTTACCTCGCGTTCAAAGGTTTTTGCGTCACTGATGTTGTCTGAAACTTGAATATAGAGCTTTTCATTGCGCTTGATGGCGACGAAATCTATTTCTTTCTTGTACAGAACCCCAACATAGACCTCATATCCGCGCCGAAGCAGTTCAATGGCAACGATATTTTCAAGTACGCGGCCATAATCCAGATTCTTGGTTCCCAGCTTCGCATACCGGAAGGTGTGGTCGCTCAGATACAACTTATCACTGGAGGCCAGATACTTTTTCCCCTGAATGTCATACCTGCGAACGCGATAGAAAGCAAAGGCATTGCACAGATACTGCATATAGTTTCCGACGGTCTTGTGGTTGATTTTATCCTTGTTGCCCGTGAGAGCGTCTGCAATATTTCTCGCAGACGTGAGATTTGAGATATTGTCCATGAGAAAATCGACAATGCGGTTCATCAGGATCGGGTTGCGGATTTTATATTTCTGCCGTATGTCCCTGACGATCAATGTATCGAATACATCCGCGATATAGTCGTACTTGGCTTCCGGGTCCTGATAAAGATACGAGCCGGCCATACCGCCTTCTCGCAGATAACGGGAAAAAGCGGCATATCTGTCCGTAAGGGTATAATACTCGCAGAATTCACTGAAAGAAAACGGGAACACCTTCACTTCAAAAGTTCGACCCGTGAAGAGTGTGGCAAGGTCGGAACTTAGAAGGAAAGCATTTGAGCCTGTAATATAGATGTCGAATCTTTCCTGCGCATGGAGGTTGTTGATAGCAAGCTCAAACCCAGGACACATCTGCACCTCGTCGATCAGAACAAAGTTCTGCTTGCCATCGATATAGGAGCTTTCAATATAATTGTTCAGGACATGGTAGTCCTTGAACTGCTCATACTTTGTCAGGTTAAAATTGATATGCACGATATTTGCGTCCGCGATATTTGCTTCTACATACCCTTTGAACGCTTCCAGCAGCTTTGACTTTCCGCTGCGCCTGACACCTGTGACAACCTTGATATCCGGCGTTCCGATGACACCAATCAGTTTCCGTAGATACACACCTCGGTCTATCAGTTTCATATTCATCACCTCTGCTCTTATTATACCCGTTCTATTTCCTAAAATCAATATTTTTTCGATTTTGGGAAATAGAATCGCGGAAGCACAGCGGGAGCGACCCGAAAGCCGCTCCCGCCGCATCCGCCTTATTCGTCCGTGTCGAAGTCAGGCACCAGCTCCAGCGCTGCGAAGTCCTCATCGGTGATTTTGCCCAGCTTTTGCAGGGCGCTGTCGGTCAGATCCCGCAGCTGGGCTTCGTCCTCGTCCAGGTATCCGCGCATTTCGGTGAGGGCGGCAATCAGCCCGCTGCGGCTGTCGCTCTGGTAGATGCACATGAGGTTCATTTCATCGTTGGTAAAATTCATCATAGCAGCTCTCTTTCCGCGCGCTTTGAACGCGCTGTCTTTTTCGGCTCGTTGACGGGAGGACAGAGCTTTGCCAGCACGGAGGGCTTCTTCTCCTGCCGTGCCGCCTGCGCCTGTTCCCGGCGCGCCGCCTGCGCCAGCTCCATGAGGGAGACGGGCTTGCCGGACTTTGCCTGTTCCTCCAGCTCTGCCACGGTCTGCTTCGGCCCGTTGTTGATAACGCCGTCGATCATGCCGTAGTCGTCCTCCATGGCCATCTCCGCGTTTTTGAGATAGTTTTCCGGCTTTAGGAAGTCGGGCAGCGCCTTAAAACCCCATGAATCAACGTAATGACAGGATACCACGCCGTTCTGCTTCAGCGCCACGATGTCGCTGACGGACAGGCTGTGGCCGCGAAAATCCTCCGGGCGGCGGATGTTGAAGGTTTCATACAGCGCATCCAACCTGTCCTGCGTATCGCCCCTGCGGTCAAGGTTTCCCGCATAGACAGCGGCGTAATTTCCCTTTTCAATGGAAAGCCCCTTCTTCTCCAGATACTCGGCGTTCATAAAGCGAAGCTGCGCCGTATTATCATTAGCCCGAAGCTGATAGATGGCAAAGCTGTCGGCGGGGTTACTGAGGAACGCCTTTTCATAGTCCGGCGGTGCGAAGCGGTCTTTGACCGTCTCCCATTCGGAGGCTTCCACGCCGAAGATGCCGTCAAAGCTGCGGATATCCTCTGCATCGAAGGCCATGGCCTCGGTGTTATCGGTGTGAAGCATATACACGCTTACATCCCGTTCCATGAGCTCCAGCGCACGCTCCTTTGTCAGCGGCAGCATATTGGAATCGGTGTAGCCGTAGGCGTTCATGCTCTCAATAGAGATGGCAGGATCGGGGACGCAGCCGTTGTCCGGCGCTGTGACCGGCTCCGGCTCCTGCACGGCGATCTCCTGCACCGGCTGGGCGGCAAGGCTCTCCGTCTCCTTGTCCAGCCCGCGCTCCTTGCAGATTTCCGCGTAATGGCGGTCGATATCCGTAATCAGGGAGGATGAGGTTCGGTTGATGGTCTCCAGCGATGCGCGAAGCTCGGTCAGCTCCCTGTCCTTTGCCCAGGTCGCCAGATACCCGAAGCTGTTTTCGCCTGTCTCAATGCCGTAATAGGCGCAGACGGCGAAGGAAATGCTCTCCGCCTGAATCTCCTCGGCGGCGCGGGAGAGCTTTGCCTTTTCCGGGTACTGTGCGTGCCAAAACTCCTTCACGGTCTGCTCGCCGCCCGTGAAGTTCAGCCCGTCCTCGCCCAGATACAAAAAGCCCTGCTCCGGCAGCTCAATGGGCGCTGCGGCAATAACGGTTGCCGCGTGGTTCACCACAACGTGCTCCTGAATGGTCACGGGCAACCCCGGATCGTAATCCGAGCCGCGCAGGTCATACGCATACAAGCCCTCCGGCAGCTTATCCCGGTCGATGCGCCCGTTGGAGAACAGCGCGGGCTTGCCGAACAGCTCGATCGCCTGATATTTTTCTCCGATTTCGTCCTTATTGTGGAGCCTGGAGTGGGCGATCTCATGGACGGCGGCGCAGACCGTCTGTACCTCGCTCATGCCTTCGCGGACAGCGATGCGCTGCTTGTCCACGGAGAAGTAGCCGTCCATATTCTCCGCCAGCTTCTCAAAGAAGATGGGGACGGGCGCACTGCGGCGCAGAGCTTCCATAAACACCTCGTAATTCTGCACGTCCCCCGTAAGATTCGCCGCCAGCTCCGGCAGGGGCTTGCCTGCGGTCTGCTGCACGTCGAACACCACCACGGGCTTGTACATGGGAATCTGCACCGTCTTTTCCTCCGTGATAATATCGCCGTTCTCGTCCCGCAGGGGGAGCTTGGTGTCAGGGTCTAATTTCTGCTGCTCGATTTTCTTCTTGAAGGGCGTGGGGGCGATGATTTTAATGCCCTTTTCGCCCTTCTTAACGCTCCTTCCAAACTGATCGCGCCATTTGTTGAAGCCCGCCACATGGGTGGCGTCGGGGCGCTGCATATAGATGAGCATGGTGTTGTTGACGCTGTAGCAGTGAAAGCGGCTCATGGTGGCAAGGTACTGCCTGTATCTGTCGCTCTCAAACAGCTCCTTTATGCCCGTCTCGATGCTGTCGGTGATGTCCTTGAGCCGTTCCTTGTTGGTCTGTTTTTCAGCCATTTCGTGCATACCTCCTTTGGATCATGGTAAAAACAGCGGCTCCCGCAGGGGAATGAAACGCCCGTGCGGGAGCCTGCGAGGGTCATTTGGTGAAGTCCAGCTTATAGGAGGAACGCGCGCCGTCGTCCTCCAGCACGATGAATGCGTCGTAGGTCTTTCCGGTTTTCTCGGAATAGATGCCGCTGGCATAGGCGCGTCCCTGCGTCAGGAGCGAGGAAGCCATCTTCTTTGTCAGGCTGATCTTCTTGGCGGCAAGGAAGCGGTTGTCCCGCCACAGCCCGAACTTGCAGCTCCGTCTCTCGCAGAAATAGCCGTTTTTGCTCTCCGTGACCTCTGCGCCGCAGCGGGGGCATTTGCCCACAACGGGTCTGCCGGAGGGGAACAGCACCTCCGCGCCGTCCACAGGCGCAGCGTCCCGAACCAGCACTGCGACCATATCGCGGATGCCGGCAAGGAACTCGTCTGCGCCCAGCTCGCCGCACTCGATCTCCTTGAGGCGGTGCTCCCATTCGGCGGTGAGCAGCGGGGACTGGAGCTGTTCGGGCAGCACGGTAATGAGGGACACGCCCGCTTCGGTGGGAACGAGGCGTACAGATTTTTTCGCCTTTCTGCGCTCCGCAAAGCCCGTGGCCACCAGCTTTTCAATGACCGCCGCCCTTGTTGCGGGGGTTCCCAGCCCGCGCCGCTCCGCATCCTCCGGCATATCCTCTTTGCCCGCCGTCTCCATGGCGGAGAGCAGCGTGTCCTCAGTGAAGTGTTTGGGCGGGGTCGTTCTGCCCTCTTTGACCGCGCAGGAGGAAACGGGAAGCAACTGTCCCTCGGAAAGCTCCGGGAGGGGCTTGTCCGTAAGCTCCGCATCCGCATATACTTTCCAACCGAGCTGAATCACCGTTTTCCCCTTGGCAGAAAAGGCATTTCCGCCGCAGTCCAGCCTTGCCTCGGTCTCCAGATAGACGAAGGGTGCGCTGACCGCCATAAGCACCTGACGGGAAACAAGGCGCAGCAGCTCCCGTTCGCCTGCGGGCAGCGCCTCCAAGTCCGTTTCGCCCGCCGCCATCGTGGGAACGACGGCGTGGTGGTCGCTGACATTTTTGCTGCTGCACACCTGCCCCGAACAGACGGCTGCGGGCGGCTCCGTGCCGCAGATGCCCGCACAGCACAGCGCCAGCGCGTTTACGCCGCCCTCCATATCGTCGGTGAGATAGCGGCTGTCGGTGCGGGGGTAGGTGCAGAGCTTCTTTTCATAGAGACTTTGCAGATAATCCAGCGTCTGCTGCGCCGTGTACCCAAGCAAGCGGTTCGCGTCCCGCTGGAGCGTGGTCAGGTCGTAGAGCGCCGGGGCTTTCTCCGCCTTTTTTGTCTGCACAACGGAGGTAACAGCGGCGGCTTTGCTGTTGCAGTCCCCGGCAAGCCGCTCCGCCTCAGCCTGCTCCTTCATGCGTTCGCCTGCGGCGGAGAAGCCGTCAAAGTCCAGATGGACGGTGTAAAAGGTCTCCGGCTGAAAGGCGTTGATCTCCGCTTCCCGCTGCACCAGCAGCGCAAGCGTGGGCGATACCACGCGCCCCACGTTCAGTGTGCGGTGGTACATCACGGAAAACAGGCGGGTGGCGTTGATGCCCACCAGCCAGTCCGCCTTGCTGCGGCAGAGGGCGGAGGCGTAGAGGTTGTCGTACTCCGCGCCGTCGCGGAGATTGTCAAAGCCCTGAAGAATCGCCGCATCCTCCATGGAGGAGATCCAGAGCCGCTTTACGCGCTTGCGGCAGTTGTTGAGATTATACGCCGTGCGGAAGATCAGCTCGCCCTCGCGCCCGGCGTCGCAGGCGTTGACCACTTCATACACATCGTCCCGGTGCATGAGGGCGCGCAGAGTGTTCATCTGCTTCTGCTTGTCCCTCGCCACGGTGTACTGCCAGCTTTCCGGCAGAATGGGCAAGTCCTCCCTTCGCCATTTGCCGTACTTTTCGTCGTAGGCGTCCGCATCCGAAAGCTCCGCAAGATGCCCGAAGCACCAGGAAACGAGGTAGCCGCCGCCTGAAAGAAAACCGTCCTCGCGTTTGCCTGCGCCAAGAACGGCGGCGATGCTCCTTGCCACGGAGGGCTTTTCACACACAACAAGCCGGTAACAGGTCGTATTCATCATTGGTTTTTGTCCTCCTCACTGTCAGCAGTGTTTTCATCTTCAAACTCGTAATCCTCTTCTTCCTCGTCCTCGCCGTAGTCGTAATCATCCAGATCGTCCGCCCCACGGGTGTCGGCCTTGGGCTTGCGGAGCTTGAACCAGTACAGCGCACCGCCGCCGCCCAGCAGAAGCAGGAGGACGACCACAATGAGCCCCGCACTGCCATTCTTTTCGGGCGCATCCTCCGCAGGCTCGGTAGGCTGTGGCGTAATTTCTGCGGCTTGCTCCTTGCCCGCGCACTCGCTCATATTGGTTCTGCACACCTTGCAGCCCGTGTTGATCTTGCCCACGGCGCATTTGTCCGTGCAGGTGCAGGCGGGGACGATGCTCTCGCCGTCCTTGGTCAGTGCCAGCAGGTCGGCCTCGTCCACAAGATTCAGGAAATGGACGTTCTCATTGCCCTTATCGTCCCGGTCGATGATGAGATAAAAGGTATTGCCGCCCTTGGTCGTCACGGTGATGAACTGCTTGCCTGCGCCGAAAGCGGAGCCGATGTCGTCCATGAGCGTCAGGTTGCCGTCCGGGGTCAGGGGCGCGGAACCTCCGGCAGCGGTGTAATATTGCAGCAGTATCTCCAGAAGTCCCGCAGTATCCGTGTCGTTCTCATCGCCTCCCACAGAGGTGTTGAGAACCTCAAGGTATTTGCCGTATACATAGCCCGTCTGCTCCGGCACGACCACCTTGTACCAGCCGTTGCTTTCCTCCAGCACCTTCACCTCCGCGCCGTTGAGCAACTGCCCAATCACGGTGTAATCCGTGCCGGGGCCGGTGCGCAGGTTCAAATAGGTGCGGACGTTGACCACCTTTCCGGCCTGTTCCCGTTTGGCGGGAAGCGTCCAGCTCCGATCCCCGATGGTCACGGTATGGCTTCCGTCCGCATTTTCGGTCACAAGCATGGTCAGGGTCTGTCCGTTTGAGGTCTGCTCACCGGTATTCGTATTCTCCGGCTGTGTGGTTGCAGTTGGGCTTTCCATGGTCGGGTCGCCCATTGTCGAATCGACCATATCGCCGCCTGCATAGGCCGTAACGGAAAAGACCGTCATGCAGAGCACGACGGCCATTATCACGGCAAAAAATCTCCGTTTATTCTTCATCCATAAATTCCTCCGTTTTTCTGTATTCGTCGGGCAGCGCCGCCGTGGGACGCTTTTCCAGCATCGCCATCAGCGTCGCAAGCTGCTCAATGGTCAGTCCGTTCTCGCGGACGATGCCCACAATATCCGTGTTTTCCAGCTTCAGAATCTGCTCGTCCAGGGCTTTGAGCCGTGCGGTCAGCGATGTGAGCTTTTCCGCCAGCTTCTCGCGCTCCTGACGCAGCTTTTCAAGTCGCGGGTTCATAACATCCTCCTTTTTTGCATTGATATGGTTGTTGCTAAGGCAATCTGCCGAATTGGAGAAAATGGCTTCGCCAGTAGCTTGTGTCGATGGAAGCGTAGTGAATGGGGTCGCCGCAGTGGAGCATCCTGTTATTGCCCACATAGATGCCCACATGGGACGCGCCTGCGGTGTCGTAGGTCTTTTCAAAGAAAATAAGGTCGCCCGGACGGGCGCTCTCCGGGGAAACATAGGCGCACATGCCCCGCAGCCCCTCCGCGCCCAGCCTGCCGAAGCTCCAATGCAGGCCGCAGTTGTTGTAGACATACGAAACGAAGCCGGAGCAGTCGAAGGAGGTGGCGGGCGAACTGCCGCCCCAGACGTAGGGGTAGCCCAGATACTTTTCCGCTTCCTTGATGATGGCGGCGAACTGCTCGTCCGCCAGTGCCTCCGGGGGTATCTCGTACTTCTCATACTGGGTGTGGTAGTACCGATTCACATACGGGGAGCCGGGGAACAGGTCGGGGCGGTTGCCCAGCACGCTCATATACACGGCGTACATGGAGAGCTGATCGTGGGACATGGTATGCACCGGCACATGGGAGAGGTTGAAGTTCTCCAGCTCCACATGGCAGATATAGTAGGTGTAGGGAACCTCCGCCTCGTACTCGTAGCTTTGCAGATTGCCGTTTTCGTCGGTGTAATAGCCGATATGCGTTTCGGTGCGGTATCTGGTTTCCGTGGTGACGGTTTCCGTTAAGATATACTGCTTTTCAAACAGCGTCTCCAGAATCCCGCCTATTTCGTCAATCGTCCATTCTCCGCCCTTGAGGGCGGTAATCATGGAAATAAGCACATAAGGGTCGTGCTCGATCTCGTCCAGGTCGAAGTGGTACTCGTCGTAATCGTGGGTGCGTTCGTAGCTGTTCAGGTATTCCCGCAGCTCGTCCTCCATGGCGCAGTAGGCGGCTTCCGCTGCCAGCATATCCGCATCCTCCAGCGGATAGGTGGAGGCCGCAACGCCTGATACCCCGCCCTGAAACAGCGTGGAGCAGGAGGAAATGCAGGTCATGAGCAGCAGTATTGCGGCGGCGACACCGCCCGCGATGAGAAAACCCTTCTTGTGCCGGACAAAAAAGCTGCCGGCCTTTTTGCTCCCCTCGGCGGCGCGCTTTGCCGCCTTCGCAGTGGTCTCGGACGCTTTGACGGTATTCCTCGCGCCGTTCCCCGCTTTTGCGGCGGCGTATTCCTTTTTAATGGCCTGCTTCTGCCGCCAACGGGAATAGGGATTGGAAGCCCTGCCGTATTCCTGCTCGTACTGTTTGTTCAGCGCCTTGAGATTGGCTTTGTCTGCGGCGGCTTCCGCCTTGTCCGCCCTGCGGTAGGGCTTTTCCGCATGGGAGCGGTGCGCCGATTCTGCAATGCGCCAGGTGCGCTCCGCCGTCTCGGTCAGGGTGTTCGCCGCCTCCGTGCCGGGGTTGTCGTCGCCCTCCTCCCGGAGCTTGCGGTGGACTGCGCTGCGGACGGTATCCAGCGGCGCTTTCCTTGCGGCGTGCGCCAGCTTGGAGGGCGGACGCTTTTTGTCCGCCTCCTCAAAGAAAAGGCGCGTCGTGACCTTGCCGCTCTCACTGTCCACAACGCGCTCCCTGACCTTAACGGTTTTCTTGGGAATTTTCGCTTCGGCCTTTTCCAGCTTAACCGCCGCCCTGTCCGCCTTGCGGACAGCTCGTTCCAGCTCCGGCAGGGCGCGTTCTTCCTCGGTGAAAATCAGCCTTGGCGAGCGTTTTGCCATATTCATCACCTCCTGATGGGACTGCTGATGGATTAAAAGCGTTATTCAAACAGAATTTCATCCGTTCTCTCCAGAAAATGCCGCTTGCCCGCCGGGGTGATGAGGGTATAGTGTCCCAGCTTGCCGCGCTCGGTGTAGAAGTCCCTCACCAGAAACAGACCGGCGCTCTTTTTGACTGCACGGGGAAAGAGCTTGCGGTTCTTGTCCCGGAACAGATACTTCTTTTCCTCCAGATACCGGGTAAACTGTTTTTCGGGAACGCCCAGCTCCTTGGCGGTGGTGCGGATGTTGGTGCAGTCCGCAGGGTCAACAAAGGCGTCGTAATACTCCGCTTTGGGGAGGGCAAGCCGGAGACGGCGGGTCAGCTCCCGGTTTCGGGCGTTTTCGCTGCGCAGGCGGTTCAGGTACTCCGGCACGGCCTCGGGGTGCGCCTCCAGCGCATCCAACAGGCTGTCCGTCATATACGCGCCGTGCTTGCGGATGGAGGGAATGACCTCATGGGTGATCCAGCGCTTGAAGGCTCTCGCTTCCGGCTTTTTGGAACAAAGGATCAAATGATAGAGTCCGGCTTCACTTACTGCATTTATTTCAATCGTCTTATCGGCGTTCTGGGGGTGGGGTACTTCAAGTAACCCACCTTCATCCGAGTCCAATCTGGACATTGCGCGCGTAACCTGGTTCAATCCGAGAGCTTTGCACACATCAACCGCAACAAACCAAGGAGCACCGTCTTTCAGCACGGAACGTACCCGACCAAAATCTGCGCTTTCAAAAATCATAAGGTGGTTATCCATAGTCTTTTCTCCTTCCTTACACTGTAATGGCGTCCTTCGATTCCTCCCCGGTTTGTTCGGAGAGGTCGGACAATTTTGTCGTGATGATTTTGTACAGTTCCGTATCCTTGGGGAAGCGGTCTACGAAGGGCAGGATCACGCTGCCGTAGAACAAAAGCCCCTCGCCCTCGGCGGATTGGGTCACATACGAGAGCTGATGGGGCGAGATGTTGAGCTGCTTCGCCAGAATCTGCCGGTCGCCGGAAGCCTGGTTGAGCATATACACATAATCGGAGTTTTCAAAGATGTTCTCCACCTCACGGCTGGAGAGCAGGTCTTTGACGTTCTGGGTGATGCCCGTGGGAACGCCGCCCCATTTGCGGAATCGCTTCCATATCTCCACCGTATACGCGGCGGTCTGCTCCTCCTTCAAAAGAAGGTGCATTTCGTCGATATAGTAGCGGGTGGACTTGCGCTGTTCCCGGTTGATCGTGACGCGGTTCCACACCGCGTCCTGCACCACCAGCATCCCGATCTTTTTGAGCTGCTTGCCCAGCTCCTTGATATCGAAGCTGACCACGCGATTTTCGATATTCACATTGCTGCGGTGGTTGAACACGTTGAGGGAGCCGGTGACGTAGATTTCCAGCGCCG
>ENA-OZHJ01000774-OZHJ01000774.1-human-gut-metagenome-genome-assembly--contig:-NODE-774-length-14286-cov-4.458155_pt1 | contig 14286 bp, 9 predicted proteins | sample MGYA00244663_ERZ653672 | MGnify/ENA primary metagenome ERZ653672 (study PRJEB26926, sample SAMN06165215) | human gut metagenome | biome: ENVO:00009003; feature: ENVO:2100002; material: ENVO:00002003... | reverse complement strand
ACGAGATCTGCGCATGTCTCGTGGGCTCGGAGATGTGTATAAGAGACAGCGTGAGGTCCCTGATCTGTGCATAGGCGCTCTCTTCGATCCGCAGGTCGCTGCCTGCCACCGTCGTGTTGTGGTTGATCACCGGCACGTCGTCGGCGGTGATCCAGACGTCGAACTCGGCGCCGTGGATGCCCAGTTTCTGGGCGTTGGTCAGGGCAGCGATCGAATTCTCGGTCGAATTCTCCACGCCGTCCTGATGCTGGCCGCGGTGCGCGATGATCCGGGGCATCGAGACGGAGGGATTGTCGCAGACGGTGAATTCGACCGTGCCGAGCGGGTATTGGCTGCCGTTGCGGACGAGCGCCATGAAATACCGGCCCGTTCCGGCGGGAATCCCCGCGGGGAGGGTCACTGCCAGCGACTGAAGGGTATTGTCGCCGGAGGCTTCGGTGAATGCGGCGTCGGCCGTGAACGCTGCGGTCACGTTGGCCGACGAGGTGAACTTCACCTTGTCGCCGGCTGCGAAACCGTTGCCGTAGACCGTATAGGTGTAGCCTGCGCCGATCTCGCACCTGGTCAGGTAGGTGAGGTTCGAGAGTGCGAATTCCACGGGCGTCTGGCCGGCGAACGCCGCATCCTGGTAGAGCAGGGCGATCTGGTCCCCGGTCAGCGCGTCGTCGAAGACGCGGGCCAGAACCACTTCGCCGTTCCATGCGTTGCCCATCGAGCCTACGGCCGAGTCGCCGCCCAGCGCGAACCACCGTGCGCCGTCCTTGGCGTGGATCAGTTCGCCCGGAGCGTCGGCCGTGCCCTTGAGTTGGCCGTCCACGTAGATATAGGCTTTCTCGGCGGTTTTGTCCCAGACGCCCACGACGTGGTAGTAGCGGCCCGGTTCGGGCGTCACGTCGCTCTGCGCCCAGCGCCACGTGCTTTTGCCCGTGGTGCTCACATTGGGCAGGAATGTGATGCAGGCCGGATGGCCTCCCTGGCCCTCCTTGCAGATCAGGAAACCCGTGCCGCCGGCTTCATGCGCCGAGAAGGGCTTGTACTCCTTCGTGCCGTCGTTGCGGTTCGAACGCAGGACGACCTCCAGCGTGTGGCCGTCGTCCAGACCCTGCTTGAACGTCTCGTTCGTGTAGTAGTCCACCCGGTAATAGGAATCCTTGCGGGAACCCTGCCCCGGGGTGTGCGTGTAGTTGGTCACGATGCGCTTGTAGACGTCGTGGTAATAGCAGGTCAGCGCCGTGCCGGGGTAGGAGAGCACCTCGTTCTTGAGCGGCGATACGTCCTCGGCCGTGCCGTCGGCGTGGAAGACAACGTCGAGCAGGTCGGCTTTCGGCGCTTCGGGCGGCACAGGTCCGGGTTCCTGCGTGATGGTGAACTCCTCGACCAGCGTGGGGTCCGAGACCGAGATGAACCGGACTACGCCGGAGCGCTCCCTGCTCACGGTGTTTTCCGGAATCAGAATCGCCAGCGTCATGCCGTCGACGGTGGGGTGGGTGAACCAGTCGGTCTTGCTCTGGTCTATCGCATAGGTCCATTTGCCGTCGGTCGTTACGGTGAACACGACCGTGCTCCCTTCGTAGGGGATGGTCCCGTTTTCGGGGGCGAGGTTGGACGCTACCGAGAACGCGACGTTTTTCCATTCGGCCGTCTCGTCGTCTTTGCACGACGGGCAGAGCGCCAGGGCGAAAGCCGTGAACAGAAAAAACGATAAAAAACCTTTTTTCATATTAGGAAGGTTATATGGTTAATTTTTCAGTTGATTGATCCGGCCGGGTCATTGGGCGTTTTCAGGCTTCTCCGTCGTGGGGCGGACCGGGAAGATCAGCACCGTGGCGGCCGCCGCGTTCACCTCCGTGTCGGGACTGCCGACCGAAACGGGCAGCACGCAGCGACTGTCCGCCGTGATCGCCGAGACGTCGATCCGAATGCCGATCTTCGCGGTGTGGGCGTTGTTGTCGAGCCGCACGGCGGCGGTCGGGAGGTCGTAGCAGGCTTCGGGCATCAGCACGTAAGCCGTACCGTTGGCCTTGTTGTAGGCGGCCAGCGCTTCGGCGTCGACCGAGAGTGCGGCCGTCGAACCGCCTTCGTTGTAGCCGCTCCGGTAGATCCACACCTCGTAGTCGATCGCTGCGGCATCGGCCGTCAGGGCGACCTGTTGCAGGCCGTTTTTCGGGATCAGCACCTTCGAGCCGATGTCGTATCCGATCTCTTCGTTGTCGGAGCACCCGGCCAGGCAAGCTGCCGCCGACAGCGCGAGCGCTAAAAATAGCTTTTTCATGGTCGTTTCTTTTCGCTAATGGTTAATAACCCGGATTCTGAACCAGCTGGCCGTTGATGTTGAGCTGCGAGTTGGGGATCGCCAGCCAGTAGTGTTTCGGCGTGGTGAAGATGCGCGTGTCGTTCTCCTTCATGTCGACCAGCTTGTAGAACTTCTCGGGCGTGTCGCCCTCGATGTTCCAGGCCTTCGGGATGGGGCGCAGGCACTCTTCGGCGATCTTCCAGCGGCGGATGTCGTGGAAACGGCGTCCTTCCAGCATGAATTCAATCGAACGTTCGCGGCGGATGATGTCGCGCAGCTTCTGGCCCGAGGGGATGCCGCCGGCCCTGCTCCACGAATCCTGGAACGTCGGAAGGCCGCAGCGCGAGCGGATCTTGTTCAGGCACTCGTAGCCGTAGTCGCTCAACGTGCCGTCGTACTCGAAGTCGGCTTCGGCGTAGCTTAAGTATAGCTCGGCGATGCGCATGTAGGGGAAGACGTAGCTCATGTAGGTGCTGACGGAGTAGTTTCCGCTTGAGTTGAGCGTCATCTTCGACTGTTCGTTGACCCATTTCTGGCAGAAATAACCGTTGTAGGACTGGTATTCGTTGTCGTAGCTGCCGGTGAAGCCCTGCGGCTCGCCCTTGTGCGCCTTGATGGTCATTTTGCCGCCGTTGAAGCGGTACGTGCCCCGGTCATAACCCACCGACGCATAGAAGCGCGGCTCCTTGTGGAGGTGCATCTCGACCGTCCCGGCCGCCTTGTTGTAGGCCAGCGGGTCGATGTCCTTCGTCTCGGGGTCGTCCTCCCACGGAAGTCCGTTCCGGGTGTAATACATCTGGACGGCCTCGAACGTCGGGCACAAATAGCCGCGGTAGGCGCCCGACACCTTCGTGTAGTTGTTGGCCAGGTGGCAGCCGAACTGCTTCTGCGTGTAGGTGATCGAGCCTGACTTGTTCAGGCTCATCAGGTACTCGTTCTGGTTCAAGAACTGTGTCGCGTTGCCGTCGCCGGTGAAGATGTAGGTGTAGTTGGCGCGCCCCAGTTCGAACGGGTCGGTCGTGCTGGTGCTTTTCGACACGGAGAGGCCCAGTTGGCGGTCGTCCATCGTGTAGGCTCCCGTTTCCTTCGAAGCCTCCACGCAGTCGATAGCCTCCTTGGCGGCGTCCATCGCGCGTTTCCACTTCTCGGCGTCGTAGGTCTGGTTGATCAGGTGCGTGCCGTCCTTGTTGACGAAATCGGCGTAGAATTCCGAATTGCCGTTCACCAGCGGCGATGCGGCGTAGAGCAGCAGGCGGGCGCGGTAGGCCAGCGCCGTGGCCTTGATGGCGCGGCCGTACGCGATGGGACCCCAGTAGTCGGGCAGCATGTCGGCGGCCTTGCGGAACTCCTCCTCGATGAAATTGACGCACTCGTCGTAGGTGCTGCGCGGCACGTTCACGCTGCTGGCCGGCGCATTCAGGTCGATCTCCTCCCGGGCCAGTACGATCGGACCGTAGTACTCCAGCAGGATCTGGTGCAGGTGGGCGATCAGGAAGTGCGCCTCGCCCGACCAGTAGCGCAGGTTGGCCTCCGAGATGTCGGGAACAGAACCTATGTTGTTCAGGAAGTTGTAGGCATAACGGATGCCTTCGTAGATGTTGTACGAGTAGTTACCCGTCGGAAGTCCCGAGGTCGTTCCCCACATGTTGAAGTAGGTGTTCGTCGAGGACTCCTGCGAGGTGGCGTATACGAGGCTCTTCCACGAGAAATAACGCACCGATCCGTAGTAACTCGAAATCAGGTCGTCGCCGCCGCTCAGGTCGGGCATGGCCTGCGCATGGAACAGGTCGGGGCACTTGCCGTAGACCATGAAGAGCATCTTTTCGGCCTGGGCCTGGGTCTTGTAGATGTCGTCCTGCGTGGGACTGCCCTCGGGAACGACATCCAGGAAATCGCAGGATGCGGCCGCGAGAAGGAGGGCTAACGCCATTGCTATTTTTTTCATAACGGTATCTTCTTTTGGATTAGAATTGGTATTGAACGCCGATTTTCGCCGTCCGCTGCAACGGGTAGGACAGGCCGTGGCCGCCGCCCTTTTCGGGGTCCCAGTAGTCGAACGGGGAGATGACGAAGAGGTTGTTGCCCGACAGGTAGACGCGGAGTTTCTTGATGGTGTAGCCCAGCTCCACGGTTTTCAGGCGCAGGTATTTGGCGTCGTGGATGTAGAAGGTCGAACTCTGGGTGTTGTTGGAGCTTAACTGCGAGGTCAGGCGCGGATAGGCCGCGTCGGCGCGGTTGTTGTCCTCCGACCAGTGGTTGTCGGCGATGTACTGCGTGATGCCGTAGCCGAAGTGCGAGGCGTCGCAGAACGGGTGCATGTTGTACATCCGCAGCGATACGTTGGATGCGCCCTGGAACATGAACGAGAAGTCGAGCCTGCGCCACTTCACCGTCGCGCCGATGCCGTACTGGATTTCGGGAACGGTCGGGCTGCCGGCCGTCGTCACGTCGTTGCCGTCGACGATGCCGTCGCCGTTCAGGTCGCGGTACTTGATGTCGCCGACCGTGTAGTTGCCGAACTGCTGTTTGGGCGAGTTGTCGATCTCCTCCTGCGAGGTGAACAGCCCGTCGGCGACCAGCACGCCGGTGATGGCGTTGACCGGATGTCCCACGACCGACATGTAGTCGTACATCAGGTCGCCTTCATCCTTCTCGACCACTTCGTTGCGCGAGAAGGTGAACGTGCCGCGCAGGCTCAGCGACCAGTCCTTGTTGAACTGCTTGTTGTAGACGGCCGAAAGGTCGACGCCGTGCGATTTCACACGTCCGATATTGCCGTAGGGCGTAACGCCCAGCAGGCCCGTCGACGAAGGCAGCGAGGTGCGCCGCATGAAGATGCCCGTACGGTCTTCGGTGAAGTAGGCGGCTTCGATGTTCAGCGCGTTGAACAGTCCCAGTTCGAGACCGACGTCGAGTTTCTTGGCCTCCTCCCACGTCGCGTTGGGGTTGCCGTAGGTGGTGATCTTCGGGCCTTTGCCCTGGGAGTTCCAGTTGTAGTAGAATCCCGATTCCTCGCCCATGGCCACGATGGAGCGGTAGGGGAAGCGCTCGCCCAAGGCGTCGTTGCCCGCCAGACCGTACGATACGCGGATCTTCAGGTTGCTGACCGTCTTGCGGATGCCGTCCCAGAACGACTCGTTGGAGATCACCCAGCCGGCCGCCGCCGAGGGGAAGAAACCCCAGCGTTTGCCGGGAGCGAAGTTCTCCGAGCCGTTGTAGCCGAAGCTGGCCTCGAACAGGTAGCGGTTGTCGAATCCGTAGGTCACGCGGCCTGCCATGCCCTGCTCGCGGTAGGGCAGCAGGTTCTCCTCGCTCGTGCCGGCGATGTTGTTCTTCTTCTCGTTCATGCGGTAGACGAACATGGCTCCCACGTCGTGTTTGCCGAATTTGCGGGCGTAGTTCAGCGAGGCTTGCAGCGCGTAGCGGCGGTGGCCGCCGTTGCCGTCGGTGCTGGTCAGGTAGGTCGTGCCCGTGTCGCCGATCGAGTTGGTGATGAGATTGGCCGTGCCGTCGGGGTTGAGCGAACTGCCGTCCTCGACCTTGAAATAATAGGGGGTTGCCGTGCGGTAGGTCGCCGAATAGGTGTAGTTGTAGAATGACGCCGTGAGGTTGGCGCTCAAGCCCTTGGTGAAGAAATCCAGGTTCTGGTCCAGCGTGAAGGCCGTCGTCATGTAGGAGTAGTAGCGCTTGCCGTAGCCGCGGGACAGCTTGGCCAGCGGGTTGAGGTCGGTGGCGCCGGTGTCCCACGAGGCGTTGTTGCCGTAGCGCACGAACGTGTCGCCCTCCTCGGCCGGGAGCGTGGCCGGGAAACGTACCGGATTGGCGCGCATCGAGTAGTAGAACAGGTTGCCGATGTCCTCGATCGGACGGGTGTTGTACTCCAGCTGGGCGTTGACCTTGATGCCGACGACCGTCGTCTTGGTGATGTTGGCGCTGACGTTGCTCTGGAAGATGTATTTCTGGTGGTTCATCTTCACGTCGTAGGGGTTCTGCTCGATGTCGGCGATGATGCCGTTTTCGTTCGAGACCGCTGCGTTGAGGAAGTAGCTGACCTTACGGCCGCCGCCGCGGATGTTGAGGTTGAGGTTCTGGTTGACCGAGAAATCCTTGAACATCAGGTCGTACCAGTCGTTGTTCGGATAGAGGTACTTGTTGAGCCCCGCCTTCGTGCCGTTGATCTTGTCGGCCGAGTAGAACGGCTGGTAGGCGTGGAGCGTTCCGGTCTCCTTGGCGGTGTTGAAGACGGCCTCGTTGTAGAGCTGCATGTAGGTCACGCCGTCGGCCACCTGCTGTACCATCGTGGGCATCGAGAAGGTGTTTTCCAGACGGACCGAGACGTTCATCTTCTCCGAGTTGCGGCCGTTTTTCGTGTTGATGAGGATGACGCCGTTGGCGCCGCGCGAACCGTAGACCGAGGTCGCCTGGGCGTCCTTGAGCACCGAGAACGACTCGATCGACTCGGGAGGCATGTTGTTGAGCATGTTGCTCAACACCTCCACGCCGTCGAGGATGATCAGCGGCGAGTTGCTCGACCCGAAGGTCGAAATGCCGCGGATGTAGAACGAGGCGCTGTCGTAGCCGGGTTCGCCCGAGGTCTGGCGCGAGATCATGCCGGCGATGTTGCCGGCGAACGCCGTGGTCAGCGAGCTGGAGGTGATATTCAGGTCGGAGGGTTTTACGGAGGTGATCGAGGCGACCATCGACTCCTTTTTCTGCGTGCCGTAGCCGATGACCACGACTTCGTCGAGCGCGTTGCTCTGCTCGGCGAGCGATACGAGTTTGAACAGCTCGGTGTCCTCGACGTGGAGTTTCTTCGTGTCGAAACCGACGTACGAGAAGGTCACGTATTTCGATTTGGCGGGAATGGTGAAGGTGTACGAGCCGTCGCCGTTGGTGATCGTGCCGGCCGTCGTTCCTTCGACGTAGATCATCACGCCGGCCAGCGGGGAGTTGTCGGTGCCGGAGATCACCGTGCCGCTGACCGTTTGGGCGACGTCGCGCGAACCGCTGGCGGCCTGGTAGATGCGGACCTGCGTACCGCCGACCGAATACTGAAGGCCGACGTCGGGCAGGATCTGGTCGAGAATCCGGTTTGCGCTTACGTTTTTCTCCCTGACCGTTACGACCTTGGTCAGGATCGGTTTTACTTCATCCGCATAGATGAACCGCAGATCGCTCTGCGCCTCGATGGATTCGAGGACCTCCCGGATGCTTGCATCGGTTGCATCTACCGTTACATAAATGCTCCGGATTTGTGCGAGGAGGTTTCCCCCCCCCCCACGCGAGGCATAGGGTTCCGGACAGCAGCAGCGCGGCGACGAATCGCAGGACTGCCGGAAAATGCCCGTTCCCGGGTGCTTTTTGGCGAGTTTCTTCCATAATGGTTTTAATTGGTTCTGGTTAGTAATTGGTGTGGTTTCGAAATACAGAGTGCATGGTTTGGGCCGTTTTTTGGCCGGATGTGTGTTTTTTTGTAGGAGCAAATTGAATTTAAGGGTTTTGTGGACTATTCCATTTGCAAATATAGAAATTATGCAATAAAATGCAAGCATTTCTTTGATTTTGATTTTTTCTTTTTGGAAGAAGGCGTGTTTTGAATCGAAATTGATGCGCCTGCGTCGCTTCCGGGTGGAGTTTGCCGGGCGCGGGGTGCGTTCTTCGGAAAAAATGGTTACTTTTGCCGAAAACAATCCGGCATGGAACAGCACGAAACCGACGAAAAATTCATGCGCCTGGCACTAAACGAGGCGCAAAAGGCGTTAAAACAACAGGAGGTGCCCATCGGTGCGGTCGTCGTGGCCGGCGGTGCGGTGATCGGGCGGGGGCACAACCTCGTCGAAACCCTGGCCGACCCCACGGCCCACGCCGAGATGCAGGCCCTGACGGCCGCTGCCGCGACGCTCGGGGGCAAGTATTTGCAGGAGTGCACGCTCTACGTCACGGTCGAGCCGTGCATCATGTGCGCCGGGGCGATCGGATGGGCGCAGGTGAGCCGCGTGGTGTGGGGCGCCGACGATCCCAAGAAGGGCTTCCGGCGTTACTCCGAGGCGGTGTTCCACCCCAGAACGACCGTGGCGCGGGGGGTGCTCCGGGAGGAGTGCGAGGAGTTGATGAACGGTTTTTTCGCGGGTTTGCGCGGATAGATTTGGTAAAAAAGGAATTTTTTTTATACTTTTGCATCCAACGCGTTTCGGACAGGGGCGCATGAACTGAAAAACTTATAAAATCGAATAGAAAAGCAATGAAAAAGTTATTTGTATCGGTTGTCGCGCTGTTGGCGGCGGTGTCGCTCTCGGCGCAGGATGTTACTGCAATCTACAACGAAGCCGCAGCAGCTTTCGGCGCCAAGGATTTCGCAGGCGCGGCCGCGAAGTTCGAACAGGTGATCGAGCAGGGGCTGGACAGCGAGGAGGCCGCGTCGCTGGTGGCCACGGCCAAGACGACGCTTCCCAAATGCTACTTTATGATGGGCGGCGGAGCGATCCGGACCAAGAACTACGACGAGGCGCTGAAGAATTTCACCAAATCGGCGGAGCTGGCCGAACTCTACGGCGACATGAGCCAGATGGCCAAGGCCAACGGCTGGGTGGCCAAGATCTATCAGATTCAGGGCGGCGACGCTTTCAACAACAAGGACTATGCGACCGCCGCAGGCGTGTTCGAGAAGGGCTACAAGGCCGACCCGGACAATACCGCGATGGCGCTGAACCTCGCCATGAGCTACTGCGAGATGGGCGAGTACGAGAAGGGTATGGACATCTACGAGGCGGTGGCCGCCAAGACGCACCCCAAGTATGCCGATGACGCCGCCAAGGCCAAGGAGATGATCGCCCTCTACACCAATAACAAGGTGGCCACGCTTCAGGCTGCCAACGATTTCGACGGTATCATCGCGATGGCCGACGCGCTGCTGGCGAAGAACGCCGAAAACGCTCTGGCGCAGAAGGTCCGCTTGCAGGCTTATGCCAGCAAGAAGGATTACAACAAGGTGATCGAGCTGGGCGAGGCTGCCGCCAAGGTGCAGACCGATCCCGAGGATGTGAGCCTGATGTACCTGACGCTGGGCGCCGCCTACAACGCCAAGGAGATGAAGCCGCAGGCCATCGAGGCCTTCCGGAAGGTGACGGCGGGACCGGCTGTCGAGAGTGCGAAAGCCGCGTTGGCCGAACTAACCAAATAGCCTGCGGGCCGCAGGAGGAAGAGGGCGGCCTGCCGGGTTTTCCGAAGGGCCGCAGACAGTGAGCCTCCGGCCCCATGAAATAAACCGCAGAGCGGGTTCCGGATTTCCGGAACCCGCTTTTTCGTGCCGGAGCGGGGGGCTGGTTCAGCGTTCCGACGGCTCTTCGGGTGCGGCGTTTCGAAGGGCGTTTTCCCGGATGCGGGTCAGTCCGCTGCGTGTCAGCGGCGTGCGGCCGCAGAGGGCTTCGAACGCCGCCTCGTCCATGCCGAGCCACGTCGCGGCGTCCATCGCCAGCGGGTCGAACACGGTATCGAACGCCGCGTTGCGGTGCTGCGGGGCGCGGCGGTTCCAGGGGCAGAGGCTCTGGCACGCGTCGCAGCCGAAGATCCAGCCGTGAAGGTCCGTTTGACCGGGCTGTTCCCGCTCGATGGTGCGGCACGAGATGCAGCGGCCCGTGTCGATGGTCCTGTCCGGAGCGACGGCTCCCGTGGGGCAGTTGTCGATGCAGCTGCGGCAGGTTCCGCAGCGCGACCCTTCGAACGGCGCGTCGTAGCGGTCGGTCTCTTCGGTGAGAATCAGCTCGCCCAGCACGACGTAGCTCCCGTATTGCGGCGTGACGAGCAGCGACTGCCGGCCGATCCACCCCAGCCCGGCCTCTACGGCCAGCTGCTTTTCGGCCAGCGGCGCGGTGTCGACGAAGGCGCGGCCTCCCAGACCGGGGTGCGCCGCGCGCAGGGCGTCGAGCATCCCGCCGAGCATCGTCCGGAGGGTGGCGTGGTAATCCGCCGCGCAGGCGTAGGAGGCCACCTTCGTCCGGTGCCCGGGCGGATAGCCCTCGCCGACGCGGTTTTTGTACGACACGGCGCAGACCACGGCCGTGCGTGCGCCTTCGACCAGCCGGCGCGCGTCGAAGCGTTTGTCGACGTTGCGTTCCAGATAGCCCAGCGACGATTGGCGGCCGCGGGCCAGCCATGCGCGGAACAGCGCTTCGTTTTCGGCCAGATGGCGGCACGGGGCGATGCCGCAGAGGTCGAACCCTGCGCCGACGGCGAGCCGTTTGATGTACAGATGGTCGATCATCGTGATAATTTATGTCAAAAATAGTGTTTTTTAGCCGGAAATTAGTAATTTCGCCCCAAACTTTTGCGTTATCCGAACGTAGCTAAAAAAGAACACATGATGACTATCAATACACTGTACGAACTGGTCCGCAACAGCGTGGAGAAGTTCGCGTCGAAAGTCGCTTTCTCGATGTACGAGGGCGATGACGTGACTTATGCCGAGGTGGGCCGTCGTATCGCCAGGGTGCAGGAAATCCTCACCGGAGCGGGGCTTCGCGCCGGGGACAAGGTGGCTCTCCTGAGCAGCAACATGCCCAACTGGGGCATCAGCTATTTCGCCGTCACGTCGGCGGGCATGGTGGCCGTGCCGATCCTGCCCGACTTCTCGGGCGAGGAGCTGGACATGATCATCGAGCATTCGGAGGCCAAGGCCCTGCTCGTGTCGGACAAACTTTTCACCAAGCTCTCGAAGCAGACCATCGAGCGGCTCAACGTGGCGGTCCGCACCAAGAATCTCGGCGTCATCTCGCAGCGCGTCCGCGGGGAAGGCTCGACGGGCGTTCCCCGGCCCGACGACCTGGCCGTGATCATCTACACGTCGGGAACCACTTCGAAGCCCAAGGGCGTGATGCTGACCCATGCGGCGCTCTGCGCGCAGGTCGACATCTCCGCCTCGATCTTCCCGGTCGACGGCAGCGACACGTTCCTTTCGGTGCTGCCCCTCTCGCACACCTACGAGTGCTCCATCGGCATGATCTATCCCTTCTCGATGGGCGCGCGGGTGGTCTACCTCGACCGTCCGCCCACGGCCTCGGCGCTGATGCCCGCCCTGCGTGCGATCCGCCCGACGGTCATGCTGATCGTGCCGCTGATCATCGAGAAAATCTACCGCCACCAGGTGCTCGCCAAGTTCAATTCCAACTCCTTCTGGCGCACGCTCTACCGCATCGGCTTCATGCGCCGCTACCTCCACCGCGTCGCGGGCGGGAAACTGATGAAGCTCTTCGGCGGCCGTCTGCGCTTCCTGGGAATCGGGGGTGCGAAACTCGACGGCGGGGCCGAGAAATTCCTGCTCGAAGCCCGCGTCCCCTATGCCATCGGCTACGGGCTGACCGAGACCGCGCCGCTGCTGGCCGGCGCGGCCCCTTCGATGGTGCGGCTGGGATCGACCGGTCCCCAGGCCCCGGGCGTCGAACTGCGGCTGGAGAACGTCAACCCCGAGACCCGTCAGGGCGAGATCGTGGCCCGCACGCCGAGCGCGATGGTGGGCTATTTCAAGAATCCCGAGGCCACGAAGGAGGTTTTCACGGCCGACGGATGGTTCCGCACGGGCGACCTCGGGGAGCTGGACAAGGACGGCTGGCTCTACATCAAGGGCCGTCTGAAGAACATGATCGTGGGTCCCGGCGGCGAGAACATCTATCCCGAGGACATCGAGACGGTGCTCAACTCGCACGTCTGCATCGCCGATTCGATCGTCACGGAGCAGGAGGGCCGCCTGATCGCCCTGGTGCACTTCAACCGCGAGGAGATCGAGTCGATGATCGACGACTGGCGCGAGGAGTGGGAGAGCAAGAAGGAGGCCTGGGAGGCCAAGACCGAACAGCTGAAGAAGGAGATCATGGATTTCGTCAACGCCAAGGTCAACCGTTTTTCGCGGATCTCGGAGGTCGTCGAGGAGAAGGAGGATTTCATCAAGACCCCCACGCATAAGATCAAGCGTTTCCTTTACAACAAGAACAAGAACGGCCAGACTCCGGACCAGCCTGCCGCCGGAAAATAAACAAAGCCCCCGCTCCTGGAAACGCGGGGGCTTTTTCTTAATCCGGAGCAGCCGGAGCGTTTCCGCGGGGCGGTCGGCTTTCGGCGAGGGACCGGGGCGCTTTCGAGGAGCCGCCTCACTTGAGGTAGATGCCGTGGGCGGCGCACTCGGCGATCATCCGCTCGGGCCAGATGCTGACCTGGACTTCGCCGATATGGGCGCAGCGCAGGTAGAACATGCAGAGGCGCGACTGGCCGATGCCGCCGCCGATCGAGAGCGGCAGCCGTCCTTCGAGCAGCAGGCGGTGGAACTCCATTTCGCGCCGCTCGGGACATCCGCAGATCGCAAGCTGGCGTTCGAGGGCCTCGGCGTCGACGCGGATGCCCATGCTCGAAAGTTCGAAGGCGCTCTCCAGCACCGGGTTCCACACGATGATGTCGCCGTTGAGCCCTTTGTAACCGCCTTCGGTCGGGGTGCTCCAGTCGTCGTAGTCCGGGGCGCGTCCGTCGTGCCGCTGCCCGTCGGAAAGTTCGCCGCCGATGCCGATGAGGAACAGCGCGCCGTATTTGCGGGCCGCCGCCTGCTCGCGCTCCTTGGGCGTCAGCGCGGGGAACTCCTGCAACAGCTCCTCGGCCTGCAGGAACGTGATTCGCTCGGGCAGTATGGGCGTGATGTGCGGATAGAGTTCGTAAACCTCCTCCTCGACGGCTTTCATCGCCTCGTAGATCGTTTCGACGGTCGCTTTCAGGAAGTTCAGGTTGCGCTCTTCGGGGCGCATCGTGCGTTCCCAGTCCCACTGGTCGACGTAAAGCGAGTGAATGTTGTCGAGCTCCTCGTCGGGCCGCAGCGCGTTCATGTCGGTATAAATGCCTCGGCCCGGCGCGACGGCCATCTCGGCGAGCTTCAGCCGCTTCCATTTGGCCAGCGAATGAACCACCTCGGCCCGGCGCTCGCCCATGTCGCGGATAGGGAACGAAACGGGCCGCTCGACGCTGTTCAGATCGTCGTTGATACCCGTGCCGGAAAGCACGACCATCGGGGCGGTCACGCGCAGCAGCGCGAGCTGAGCCGACAGGTTCTGCTGGAACATGTCCTTGACGAGCTTGATCGCCTTCTCGGTATTCTCGACGTTGTCGAGCAGGTTGCGGTAGCCCGCCGGCTTGACAAGAGGCATGGCGCAGGGGGTTAATCGGTAACGACGATCAGGTAATAGTTCTTTTTGCCCTTCTGCACGAGCAGGTACCGGCCCGATAACAGATCGGCGGAGCCTACCATGCAATCGACGGCGGCGATCTTCCGCTTGTTCAGCGAAACGCCGCCGCCCTGAATCAGCTTGCGGGCCTCGCCCTTGGACGGAAAGACGGCGGCATGCTCGGTACACAGGGCCAGAAAACCGACGCCCCCCTCGATCAGCGGGCGCGATATTTCGAAACGGGGCACGCCTTCGAACACCTGCAGGAACGTCTGCTCGTCGATGCCGCGCAGCGCCTCGGCCGTCGCGCCGCCGAACAGGATTTCCGAAGCCTCGACGGCCCGGCGGTACTCCTCCTCGCCGTGCACCATGCAAGTCACCTCGCAGGCCAGCGCCTTCTGCAATCCGCGCAGATGCGGCGCCTCGCGGTGAGCGGCGACGAGACCCTCGATCGTCTCGCGGTCGAGCATCGTGAATATCTTGACGTAGCGCTCGGCGTCCTCATCGCTCACGTTGAGCCAGAACTGGTAGAACTTGTACGGAGACGTATAGCGCGGATCGAGCCAGACGTTGCCCGACTCAGTCTTGCCGAACTTCGTGCCGTCGGCCTTCTTGATCAGCGGGCACGTCAGCGCGAAAGCCTCGCCGCCCGTCTTGCGGCGGATCAGCTCGGTCCCGGTCGTGATGTTGCCCCACTGGTCGGACCCGCCCATCTGGAGCTTGCAGTTCTTATGCTGGTATAGATGCAGGACTGTCTCTTATACACATCTCCGAGCCCACGAGACATGCGCAGATCTC
>ENA-OZHJ01000771-OZHJ01000771.1-human-gut-metagenome-genome-assembly--contig:-NODE-771-length-14307-cov-8.035363_pt1 | contig 14307 bp, 16 predicted proteins | sample MGYA00244663_ERZ653672 | MGnify/ENA primary metagenome ERZ653672 (study PRJEB26926, sample SAMN06165215) | human gut metagenome | biome: ENVO:00009003; feature: ENVO:2100002; material: ENVO:00002003... | reverse complement strand
CCTACCTCGCGCAGCAGCACCCGGCTTTCGGATGCTGGGGCCGTCGGCTGCGGATAGCCCACGGCAGCCGGTTTCTTCATACTTTCTGGTTGCGGTTCCTGCACTGTAAGATTGAGGGTCGAGACAGCCGGATTCTCGGCATAATAGACATCGAAAGTGAAAAATCCGCCGTCTTCGGTGATGACCGTCAGGTTTGTTTCTGCTGCGAAATTCCGCACGGCGGCTTTCACGCGCACGACGTTCTCGGCTCCATCGGCCTTGCCGGCGATGATGTCCATCGAGCCGATGTCGATATACGTGACAGGCGACGGGAAGAGGATGTGTACAGTCTTGGTGAATCCCGCTTCGATATGCTGGGGACGAATTTCCGCCGGCGTTTCCGGTGTCGTCTGTGCCGTGACTTTTGCCGCGGCGATTGCTGCGACAATCAGGAACAGATAAATAAGGTCTCTTTTCATTTTACTGTTGTTTTGAAAACAATAATAGCTGATGGTTGGCTTTGAGGGTTATCTTCACCTCGCGGAGCTTCCCGGCGACATACTGCGACGAAGCCTGCAATCCTCCGCGGGCCAGCTCGGACAACACCTGCTGCCCGGCCGAACGGGTGACGTTTACACTCGTCCCGGCAGTCTGTCCTACGGACGCCAGCGCCTCTTTGAGGGCCGTCCGTTCGCGGGAGTTCGGGACGTTCAGCCCCGGCTGGCCGTCGAGGTCGTAAGCTACGACTTCGACAGCGAAGATCCGTCCGCCGTATTCGACGGACGACACCGTGACTTGCAGCCGCATCCCGGAGATCGTCGCAAGACCGTATAACGGGGTGTTGCGGGGGATCACCGTATCGTCGATACGCACGGCTTCCAGCAACCGCAGTTGCACGGTGCTTCCGGCACGTATGACCTGTGTCTGAGCTACGCAGGCTTTGACGGTCGGAATATCGGCATGCGCAACGCCACCTGCCGCCGTGAGAAATCCCAAGTTGCGCTCGACAGCGAAATCCGCCCGCGGATCGAGCATCGAGGCTTCGACCTCACCCTCCCGAACGGGCTGCATGACGGACAGACGCGAATCCCTTCGCTGCTTCGTCGGCCCGGCCTCTTCGTCCGCGGCCGTTCCGCCGCCGAGATACTTCCGTGCGAGCTTGTACTGCTCCTCGGCCAGTTCCAGCGGATCGGGCTGCTGCCGCTCGGCGTCGAGCTGGGATTGCAGGGCTGCGACCTGCTCTTTCAGGGCTTCGACCTCGGCATTGCGCTGCGGAGCGGCGTAGAAGCCCTGCACCTGCCGCTGCATGGCCCGGTTGGCCTCGGCGGCCCGCTGTGCGGGGTTATCCGCCGGTGCAGGCTCCTCGGCAGGTTTGAGCCCGTCGTCCAGCAGCGAGAACGAGTTGTCGCCGAGTGTCATCATGCGTTTCTGCTGCTGTTCCTCGCTGCGGAGCTGTTCCGCGGCTTTGCGTTTGTCTCCGACGGTGGCCTGCGCTTTGCCGTCCGGAACCGACGTATTGATCCCCGCGGCCCCCTCTTGGGGCTTGACGGGCGCAGGCCGGAATATGAACCACAGCACAACGAGGAAGATGCATCCGAGGATCGCCGCAAAGAGCAGTACCTTGCGTTTGCGCTGCCGCTCGAACTCCGCCGAAGGGTCGCTGCATGGATTCTTGTTTTCTGTCATAATGGTTTACGGTTTAAGATGTAATAATTCGGGATGCCCGACCTCCAGCTCCGGCACCATGTTCGTCGCGAACAGGAGCCAGAGGTAAAGTAGTAGCAGTAGGACGAGCGCCGCGAGTACGATCCGCTTCCGGATGCGGGGCGCGAGCGTGTCGTGGCGGCGTCGCAACGACCGCCGCACCCAGCGGATGCGGCAGCGCAGTGAGTGCGGTTTAACGGTCATAGGTTGCAATGTCTTTGTTCTCGACGATGTTCAGCGCCTCGACCATAAAGCCCTGCGGGTTGTTGTCCGAGCGGGAGACGTTCACCAGACGGCATGTCGTGACGAGCGACCGCTCCGTGACGGTGCTCTCGCGCAGAATACGCTGCCGGGCAAAGGTTGTAACCTCGTAAGGATAATGGTCGAAATTGCAGCGGATGCTGTCCACTTTGACCATCTGCGAAACATTGCCCGCGATCAGGCGGTTGAAGAAGCCCTTCTCCTGCAGAACCTTGTAGTAGGATAAGGCGCTTTTGTCGGCCATCTGCAAGGCGCGTCCGACATTGGACTCGATGGCTGCCTTGTCGGGCGAGAGGGTGAAGAAGAGCTCGTGGAAGCGCCGCACATGTTCACGGGCCTCTACGGGACGGTTCTGTGCGAGGTCCTGCGAGAGCGCCACCATCAGCGAGCGTCCGTTGTCCAGCACGTAGATCTTCTGCCGCTGCCGTTCGGCGAAAGAGTAGGACATCCAGACCGCCGCCACGGTAACGACGGCGCAGACTCCGGCGAAGACGAGCGCGTACATGCGCAGCTGCCGAAACGATGTTTCGATGTTCGTTAAACACTTGAATTCCATAATAACGAGTTATTTTATTTTCTGAAAATAAGCCGGGCGCCGTTCATGATGCCGCGTCCCACGGCCTTACCGCCCGATAATGCCGCCGAGCCGGCGCCTTTGGCCCCGGCCCATGCTTTGCCGGCCGTCCATCCGGCTCCGGCGCTTACGAGCGAGGTCATCTTCGAGACGGTTTTGTTATAAGCGGCGAATCCGTTCGCCTGCACGACCCACGAGGCGATCGAGGGGATGCAGAGGTATCCGCACACGGCCACGAGCATGAAGATCAGGTTCAGGCTGTTCGACCAGTCCACATACCAGTTGTAGCCTTCGGCCATCAGGTCGGCGTCGTGGCGCATCGAAAGGGTTTGCAGACGTGCGATGATCGCCGAGAAAAGGTCCGAGATCGGCAGCCACAGGTAGATCGAGACATACTTCGTGAGCCATTGCGTCAGCGTGGACTGGAATCCGTCGAACACGGAGATGGCGAAGGCGATCGGCCCCAGCAGCGACAGCACGACCAGGTAGAAGGTTCTCAGCACGTCGAGTATGACGCTCGCCGCCGCGAAGAGCAGTTCGAGTATCCATGCCAAGCCTTTGAAGATGAGTCCCTTTACAGACCATGAGGAGCGTTCCTCTTTCATGCGGTCGAGTGTCTGCTGTGTCTGGTCGTCCACGCCCAGTTCACTGAGCTCACGCTCCATCTCCTCGTCCTCGGCGTAGTAGCTGTCCGGGGGCATCTGCTCGCGGCCTTCGAGTTCGAGCCGCTCACGCCGCTCCTGCCATTGTTCCATGTCGAGCGTTTGCCCGACCATCAGCGAATGCGTTGCCTTTACCAGGGGTGAAAGTATGCCGTTCAGGCTTCCCAGCACGAGCGTCGGGAAGAACAGGATGCAGATGCCGATGGCGAAGGGCCGCATGAGGGGAAAGAGGTCGATAGGTTCGGCCTGGGCCAGCGACTGCCAGACGCGGTAGGCGATGTAGAGTAGCGCCCCGATTCCTGCGATGGCCATTGCGACCTGCGACATCGGATAACACAGCACCATCATATCGTCGTATAACACCCGGAGAATTGTGTGCAGATTCTCCGTAAGGGAAAGCATGTGTACCATCGTCGGCTACCAGTAACGTTGTTCGTCGGTTCCGTACAATGAGAGCACGCCCTCCATGTCCCGTTTCCGGGCGGCCCGCAGCAGGGATATGGAGATATTCTTGCGCGTGTAGTAGCGTGCCAGGTCGCGGTGACGCCGCAGGACGCCGTAGACGCGCTGCACCACGTCGATACGATCCTTGTCCGTCAGGGACATGTCCGTAGGGTTCACGATGTCCTGCAGCTCCTTCAATTCCCCGGCCGACTCCTCGATGATGCGGGCGTAGCCTGCGGCGATGGCCGCGAGCTCCGCGGGCGTGAAGTTCTCGTCGCCGACCATGCGGCGATAACCGTCGACGTAGATGTCCGAGATTTCGCCCACGAGCAGGATGCACTGCTGCACCTTGCGGGCCGAGCGGACGAGGTTGCTGACGGATTTCAGGGCGTCGTAGTATCGCTTCCCCTGCTCATAAATCTTCACGGTTTCCTGAAAACTTTGCAGCATGGTGGAGCCGTTCTTGGCGGCTTCGACGATCTGCTTGGTGGAGTTGACGATGCCCTGCGCGAGGTTCGTGGGGTCCGAGACGACCCACTGGGCGTATGTGCTGCGGCCTGTGCAGACGAGGCACAGACACAGCAGAATGATTTTCTGTTTCATGCTCGAATTGATTGTGTTATTGAGGATATTCACCCGAAGACGGGCATCACCGCTTTATCCGCCGACCCGAAGCCGGCTGTTCGGTTTGCTCTTCCCTTGCAGAATTGATTTCTTTCTGCCGCACCCCGGAAATATGTTTCTCCGGCTTCGGGCCTTTCTGTCGCAGGGATTCGAACAGATCGTCCGCGTAGGGCTGCCGCCCGGTTATACGTACGAGCCGTGCATCCAACTCCCGGAAGGCTTTTTCAATCTGCCGGGACTGGTCTTCGCGGGGGATGCCCGACTCGATGCTGTATTTGTCGAGCAGCTGCCGGTTGGTGTAGGGGCTGTCGATCTTTTCCGGGAAGCGTGCGAACCATCCTAACGTCTGCAACTCGGCATCGAGTTTCTCGATGTAGGTTTGCCGCAGGGGAATTTCCGGATCGCTCTCCAATATCCTCTCGGCTTCCCGTACCATGCGGTTCTCGGCCTTCCAGATTCGCTCCCGGAGCTGGTACACCTGCTGCGGATCGTCCGGACATGCCGGGCCGTCCAGCTGCCCGCGCATCTCCTGCAACTGGCCCATATCGGTATCCCAATCGTAGAGTCGCACGACGTAACAGGAGGGCATATAACGTCCACTTGTTTCTGCCAGATGGCGCAGCTCGCGGAATGTCTCGGCGCGAAACTGCCGGTCGATGATATGCGCTGCTGCCTGCACCTCGTCCATCGGAGGCTGCCGGAGCTTGCTGTCGGGATGTTGCTCCAGATAGGCATCCAAGAGAAAAGTATGCATAGCGAACACTCCGTGCAGGGAGTGGGCGGTGTCTGCCGGAACGTCCGCGAGGCGCCGCCCGATCTTTTTCGCAAGCGGCGTCCTGCGCAGGGCCTCCATCAGTTCCAGCATATCTTTTCCTGCCGCATCTTCGGGCGTCCTGAGAAAGCAGTCTGTCGCTGTATTCATTGTCAGCCCGATTCCGGCAATGGTCAGATCCGATTTCCGGTGCCGTCGCACGAGATCCGTCATACTGCGTATATCCCGTTCCCGGAGCAGGTTTTCAGCATGACGTGCAATGAGCGTGCGTCGATGCTCCTTTTTCCAGTCCGGCTTGCGGCGGAATAGCCGCGCGATCTTATCTTTCCATTCCATAGCCGTCGGATTTAGAAATGTGTGACTGCGGGCAGCGTCTGCCGAAGGGCCGCCCCTGCTTGCCGGGGCAGCCCGGAAATACCGAACGCGGTTCCATTATTCGGCCGGTTCGTTGAAAGGTTCTGCGGCAATGATTTCGTCGTCGTCCCGGCGGCGGATGCTGTCCTCCGGAACGAAGCGTCCATAACAGCCGATGGTGAGTGTCTCGGTGGCAGCATCGTAGATCACGCGGTTGTCGTCGTCGGCGCCGAGCCAAAGACGGTGGCGGCGCAGCGCGATGATGCCGTCCTGTACGAGGCGTTTGTAGCAGAGCGCGTGGTCGAAAACGAGGATGCGCCACATGCCCTCGCCGATGCGGCGTATCGAAGCCGAGAGGTTGTTTTCCGCCGAGAGCCACGCTCCGCAGATACGGTCGGCGTCGAGTTGTTCCCGAAGGTCCGCCAAGGTGCGGATAACTTCGGTGCGGGTTCTGATCTCCTGCTGAAGGGCCGCTACGGCCGACGCAGGCGTCGATTGGTTACTGTTCATTGTTTTTGAGTTTTGAGGTTCGTTTGAAAGCGCCGCCCGGCATGAGGAGCAGTGCATCGGCCGGGGGCGTGTAAAAGAGATCGACCCGGCATCCACCGTAGGCCGTATAATAGACGCAATCCTTGTAGTGCAGAGCATGCGTTTCGGACGTGCCGCGGCGCGTGATGGTGATGCGGAATTTATCACCGCACGGCTCGATCACCAGCCGCGAGTCGTCGAGCGTCGAATGCCATGCTCCGCACAGGGGACGGATTTTGCGGTATTCGTAATCGTAGAAGAGGCGGAAAGCTCCGAGCACGGCGGTAAACGTCAGCAGGATGCCGGCGCATATCCAAAACATCTGTTTCACGACAGGACGAGTTAAGATTCGGTTTCCGTTTCGCGTTCGCGTGCCAGCTGGCGGATGGCGGCCTCGATGTCGCCGCCGAGCTTCCCGGCAAGCTCCATCACCTGCGTCTTTTCCGACTCCTCAGTGGTGTAGGTCAAATATTCTTCGACCGATGTTTCCGTGGCATAGACCGCCGACTGTATGCCTCCGAGTCCGATCCATACCTCTTTATAGCGGCGTTTGGGATCGTTCGAGAGGTTGATCGAGAGAATCTGCGCCCGCTCCTTGTCCGTCAGCCCCAGCAGACGTTGTATGCCGTCGAATTTCGAGAGATACTTGCGCTGGTCCAACAGGATTTTGCAGTCGGCGTTGTTGATGATCGACTCCTTGACGATGGGCGACGAGATGATGTCGTCCACCTCCTGCGTCACCACGACCGCCTCGCCGAAATACTTGCGAACGGTTTTAAACAAATACCTAATATATGCACTCATATTGGCCGAGGTGAGGGCCTTCCAGCACTCCTCGATGAGAATCATCTTGCGGACGCCTTTCAGCCGCCGCATCTTCGAAATGAAGGTCTCCATGATGATGAGCGTCACCACCGGCAGCAGCGTCCGGTTCGAGGAGATGTTGTCCAGCTCGAAGACGATGAAACGTTTGTCCAGCAAATCCAGCTGTTTGTCGGAGTTCAGCAGGTAGTCGTACTCGCCGCCCTTATAGTAAGGTTCCAGCACGTTCAGGAAGTTTTCGAGGTCGAAATCCTTCTCCCGCACGCGCTTCTGCTCCAGAAGCCGCCGGTAGTCGGTTTCGACGAACTCGTAAAAGGTATCGAACGAGGGGACGATGGAGCGGTCGGTGCGGAGCTTCGAGAGGTAGAGGTTCACGGCGTTCGAGAGCGCCACCTCCTCCGAGCGCGTCGGCTCCTCGGATTCGCGTTTCCAAAGGGTCAGCAGCAGCGTCTTGAGCGACTCGCGCTTCTCCACGTCGTACACTCCGTCCTCGACATAGAAGGGATTGAAGGCGATGGGCGCCTCCTCGGTGTAGGTGAAATACACCCCGTCGCGGCCCTTGGTCTTGGCGTGAATCAGCGAGCAGAGCCCTTGGTAGGAGTTGCCCGTGTCGACCAGCAGGATATGCGAACCCTGCTCCCAGTACTGACGAACCAGATGGTTCGTCAGATAACTCTTGCCCGAGCCCGACGGTCCGAGGATAAATTTATTCCGATTCGTGATGACGCCGCGCTTCATCGGAAGATCCGAGATATCCAGATGAATCGGAATGCCCGACAGGCGGTCGGACATCTTGATTCCGAAGGGCGAGAGCGACGAGCGGTAGTTGGTCTCCTCGTTGAAAAGGCAGAGCGCCTGATCGAGGAAGGTGTAGAAACTCTCCTCGGCGGGGAAGTCGGCCTCGTTGCCGGGAATCGCCGCCCAGAACAGCACCGGCATGTCCACCGTGTCGTGATGCGGCGTGCAGCCCATCAGCGCGAGCTGCGAGCCCACGTCGTTGCGGATGCGCTTCAACTCCGATTCGCTCTCGGCCCACGCCATGACGTTGCAGTGGCACCTTACGGAGCGCAGCCCCTGCGAATGCGCCTCATTGAGGTACATTTCGACCCACTCCCGGTTGATGGCGTTCGAGCGCGAGTAGGCCGCCAGCGAGTTCATGTTCCGGGCCGAGGCTTCGAGACGCTTGAGCGTCTCGTCGTGGTCATCGAGGAAGATCACCTGATTGTAGACATGGTTGCAGGAGAGCAGCAGTCCCACGGGCGCCGCGAACGAGAGGCGGCAGTCCGAGCGGTCGGTCGAGAGGCGCTCGTAGCGGAAATCTGTCGCCACGCTCTGCGGCAGCACGTCCAGATCGGAGAGCGTGTGCATCGAGAGGTATTTGTCCCCGATACGCATCACGTCCGGGTCGAGACGGATATCCTCGTTGACGACCGGACGCCGCTCGTCCGAGAGGGCGAAGTAACGGGCCAGCAGTCCGGCGTCGTCCGCCGTGCCGACGATCTCCGCTTCCGTAAGCCGCTCGACGCGCACGAGGCCCGAATCGTTCAGAATGCGCTCCATCTGCTCCGCAGCTTCCAGAAAGCGCGTCACGGCATCCGTGTCGCGCATCTCCCGCGGGACGATGAAGCCCCGGCACAGCACGGACGAGGCACTGGTCTGCCGCATCCGCTCAGGTGTGGTCTTCGTAACGAACAGGTAGCACGTGTGCCGCAGGTAGGGCCGCTCGTTGAAATGACGCTCGTAGGAACGCGCGAGAAAGCTCCGCTCGGAGCCCTCCTCCGGAGCCGTGTATCGTTCTTCGATAAAGAAGTCCTGTTTGTGGACGACGGTGTAATCCGGCAGCACCTTCAGGGCTTTGAGCCATGCACCGTGCAGCGCTTCATACTCCTCGCCCGTGAGGGTGAAGAGTTCGGGCAGCAAGACGCGGTAAGCCGCGGTGATGTCGGCGAACTTGGAGATGATGCAGTTGTTCTCGACGCGCAGCAAAGGGAATTTCGATTCCAAGGTCGAGGTTTTCAAGGTTCCGCGCATAGGATTACGGTTTTACGGTTCGAGGGTTACGAATGCGTAGCAGCCGCCGGATGGCCCGACGATGGATGATGCGCCGCGGATGCCGGCGCGAGGCCATGAGCTTTTGAAGTCCGTAGGAGCCGAAACGGCGGCTCAGGTAGAAGGTGCCGCCCGTGACGGCAAGGCCGGCCGCGAGGGCGAAGAGGATGCAGAAGCCCTGCGGGACGCCGCTCATGTACATTCCGGCGAAGCAGACGAAGACGCCCAGAAGCCCCGCGACGAACAACACGAGGTACTGCGCTGTGAGCCGTAGGCTAAGAACCCGGTGCCTTGCCGTATTTCTACGGTAGGTTTCCAAGAACTCGCCTCCGAACCGTGCTTGCACCTCTCGGCGCACACGGCTCTCCACTAACATATTCAGTCTATTATCCCGTGATGTATCTTGTTGTGACAGGGAATACATACAGCTAACGTCTTTCTCTGACGTCCAATCATTTGGATTTTCCATGGCTCTTTGCCTTTTAAGTCTTTGAGTCTTTTGACGTGGTGTATTTCAATGTTTTCCGTTGCGCCACACAATTCACACTTACCCGCTTTTAACCTTTGTATAAGGCTTGATACAGTGGTATTGAAAATCGTGTTGGCTACATAATCACAACTCGCGTCCATCGCGGTTGTTTTACGCTTAAAGCTCCCGTTGAAGAATACCCGCATCTTCTTTCCTCCTTTCTTGTCCTCATAGAAAACCGCAAAATCTTTGTGATGTCGATACTTTGCGATAATCTTTCGGGCTGTCGTACTGTACTTTCGTGCAAAAGTCTTATACAGACTGTATTGCATGATGTACTTGAAAGAATTCAGGTGTGAACTGTTATTTGCGATAGAAAAATAGTTTGCAAAACCTCGGATTTCTCTGTTATAGGCATCCAGTATTTCGAGGTCGTCCAGATGTAGCAACTTTGTCCGGCTTGTGGGTTTCCATTTCGCTTTACCCTCGAATTGATGAATTTCCATCGCCTCGTAGTAGAGAAGTTTATCCCGCATTGTGAACATTGGCACTTCCAACACTACCTTTTTGCCGTAAGCCTTAATAAGTACTCCCGATTTCTCGCCTCTTAACGTCTTATCCGTGAATGGTCGGACATAGATTTCATAGCCGAGGAATTTTGCCTTTCTATTGCCGTGCGTGATTAAGGTCTTTTCTTCGGAGAGCGTCAATTTCAGTTTCTCGCCGAGGAAATTCTTAATATCCTCTTTGATGGCCTCACAGTCCGATTTACTGCCAATCACTCCGATAATAAAATCATCGGCATACCTCACATACTTAATCCGTCTATATCCCTCGTCCATTTCATCGACAGAGGGTAAGTGCATCCTGTTTTTCTGATGTTGCTTAATCGCGTCAATCAGTTCCTTCCGAGTATCTTTATCCTCGGTTTGCTTCAGCTTTGTGCCGAGCCACCAAATTTTCCTGGAATACCGTTTGTACTCAAGGTTCATTGCCCGTCTGTCGCCTCTATCGAATTGACAGGCATACTCTTTCATGTACTTATCCAGCTTGTCGAGATAGATATTAGCCAGTATCGGGCTAATGATGCCACCTTGCGGTGTTCCGCTGTATGTTCTATGAAATGTCCAATCTTCGATGTAGCCAGCTTTCAAAAATTTCCACATTAGCCGGATAAAGCGGTCGTCTGCGATACGTTCTTTCAAGATTCCGATAAGTACATCATGGTTGATGTTATCGAAGAATCCCTCAATGTCGCCCTCGATAAACCACTTGGCCGCAGTAAAATTCTTCTGCACCTGTATCAGTGCGGTGTGGCAGCTGCGTTTGGGTCGGAAGCCGTGCGAGGTGTTCTCAAAACTACCTTCATAAATTGCTTCCAACAGCATTCGCAATACCTCCTGCACTAATTTGTCGTCGATAGACGGTATGCCGAGAGGTCGCATGTTCCCGTTTTTCTTCGGGATGTACGTCCTTCTTGCCGGTTTTGGTTGGTACGACTCATCTTTGAGCGCATCAATCAAATTTTCAATCCGTTTCAGGCTCATTCCGTCGATAGTTTTACCGTCGGAACCTTCCGTCATATTTCCCTGCCTACCTTGTATATTATGGTAGGCGAGGAGAAACATCTCCGAATTGAATAGAACCCTGTAGAGCCGTTCAAACTTGTAGCTCGAAACTTTGCTGTGCTCTGACAGACTGTTTAATACTCTCTCTGGATTTCTCATAATGTCTCACACATTATCCGTTAATTTGTATTAAAAATGTTAGCTGCCACCCTTCGCCATGTACGAGGCTTTCCCTCGCTCGGACTACTACGGTGGCTCCGTTGCCATACCGGATTTTCATAGGTCTGAAACCTAATAGCCTTTCGGCATTCCGGGTTAGGCAATCCACGTTTAATTCTTCGGCAACATAGCTTTGATAGATTGTCGGATACGACTTTCGCCCGTTTCTGCTTATCGCAGTTGTGCTGTAACCTGTTCTGCACCCAACCCTCCAAGGTCGAATCGAGTGTGTTACAGTATGGCGTCTGTAGTTACCTTCCGCCACAGTTTCGAGTTGTGCCACTTGGACTATCGTTCAATCAATCCAGACTTTATCCTCGTATCTATCTTTCATCTCCTGATTCAGTCGCATACTTGGTAACTGTATGACTTATCAGTTTATCGGCAGGCTATACTCCCCGTCCGGTTTCCCTTTCGGATAAGCCGATCGATGATAGGCTATCGAACACTTGCCTAACGTCTTGCTATCGACGCATTTGCCAAAGAACCATTACGTGCGCGCCCTGAAACTCGACCTGACGGCCCACTCCCTTGTTCACTTGGTATTCGGCCATCGTTTATTAGAGGAAGAACGAACGTAAGACCGTACCGACGATCACCAGAAAGACGCATGAGAGAAACAGCGCCGTGGCGGATTTCGAAGCGTCCGGGTCACCCGACGAGAATTTCGAGTAGACGCGCACGCCGCCGACCAGTCCGAGGATCGCCGCCACGGCGAAGATCAGTTTCGTGAGCGGGTCGAAATAGGACGTTACCATGTTCGTGGCCTCGCTGATGCCGGCCATGCCGTTGCCCTGTGCAAAGCAGGCGAGTGCGGAGCACAGGGAGAAAATCATGAAAATTGCTCTTTTTTTCATCGTTCAAGTAGTTTGGTTAAGGGTGTGAAAAAGGCCGCAGCCTGCTTTGGGAGCATTCTGCGACCGGATACATCGTATTTCCTGCTGCGGAAAAGGCGTCAGCCGTATTCGTTATTCCATTTCATGTCGTAGGTCGTTTTTAATTAAGCATAGGCCCGGATGTCGAAGTTGGCGATGGCCTGCCGTTCCTCGGCCGTGGCGTCGCCCATGACGGCGCTCTCTCCGAAGTCCAGCTCTCCGAGCATCGCATGAACCTCCGCGTCACGGAGTTCTGCTCTGGCGGGGAGAGCCGGAAGCGGGAATCGGGCGCCGGCGGGCGCTTCGGGCTCCGAGAGTTCGCCGTCTTCGCCGATCGAGGGCCGCACGACAAGGGTGTTCCACCCCTGCATCGCGGACTTCTCTTCCGAAGCCGGGGCAAATATAGCGTCTCCGCCTGCCGGGGCGGTGCCGATGTCCGCTCCAGTCCGCTCCAGTCCGCACCGATAGGATTTTGACACGTGTCCCGTCCTGAAAAAGGTTTACAAAAAAGAGTAAATCTTATGCAGCAAAAAACGAATTCAGACTTATCACGTCATTATTTACCGCGTCAGTTGCGTCATCTGATTTTACAGGAGTATTTGAGCGGAGTCAAGACGGCTCGCCAACTCTCCGAAGAACATGGTATTCCCATGTCTACGATTCATAAGATGGGTCAGCGCTGGAAAGCGAAAAATAGTTGTAGCTTTGTGAGTACCCCTAATCCTTATCCGATCATGTCCCGCGTTACGAGTGAAGAAGCCAGTGAATTATTATCCGAGAACAAAGCCCTTCGGCGGCGCTTGGAAGAGGCTTTATTACGTCTGGAAGGCTATGAGATCATGGGAGATATCCTCCAAGAAGAATACGGTATCGACCTGCTAAAAAAATCCGCAGCCGGACAGTCCAGCGTCTCAAAGAAAGACACACAGCAATGAGCCTGTCGTTTCTGTGCGGGTTGTTCGGCTATACCCGTCAGGCCTATTATAAACATTTACGGCGTAATAGGGAAGGATCCTTGTCCGACACCCTTCTTTTGGAGCGGGTGGGTTGCTACCGGAAACTGATGCCCAGGCTCGGCGGTCGTAAACTGTGGCATTTGCTGCAACAAGACGGATTTCCGGTCAGCCGGGATCGGTTATTTACGCTGCTTTCGGAAAACAATCTTCTGGTCAAACGTCGGAAGAAATACAGCGTTACGACCTGCTCGCGGCACTGGATGCGTAAATATCCGAATCTGATCCGGGGTTTCGACCTCGAGCGGCCGCATCGTTTATGGGTCGGAGATATTACGTACATTTCTTTGAAAGAAGGATTTGCATATCTGGCTTTGATAACGGATGCCTATTCCAAACGGATCGTAGGCTATGATCTGAATACGACATTGGAACGGGACGGAGCGCTCCGTGCACTGAGGATGGCCATAGACCAGACTCCGCAGCAAAAACGGCAAGGGTTAATCCATCATTCGGACAGAGGATGCCAATATTGTTCGAAAGAATATGTGAAATTGCTGACCGATAATGGGATTCGCATCAGCATGACTGAAAAGGGCGATCCGTATGAGAATGCCGTTGCCGAACGGGTGAACGGTATTCTGAAGAGCGAATGGATCGACGAGGAATGTTTTGAAAGTTTTCAGGCAGCAAAAGAACGCATCGACCAGATCGTTATCCTTTACAATTCACTCAGACCTCATGCCAGCTGCGATTGGCTTACGCCCTTGGAAGCGGAACTTAGAACCGGGAAACTCAAACATCATTGGGGCCGAAAGACGGTTGTTCGGAAGGCATATGTAAACTTATATCAGGACAATATTTTTTGAACCAAAATGTTTATCTTTAATTATCAATCACTGTAAACCTTTTTCAGGACGGGACACTGTGCCCTAAGAGTCTATGCTGTCAGAACCTTTCCTATTCTTTGCATTTCCCGGCTAATATTGGCTTCTGAAATTTTTGCATAGTGCCGAGTCATATTCGTATTTGTATGTCCGAGGATTTTGGCAATGATGTCGATTGGCATGCCATATTCGATAGCCAATGTGGCGAAAGTGTGGCGAGCGCAATGCGTCGTCAGATTTTTATGGATGTTGCATATTGTTCCGATTTCCTTGAGATACGAGTTCATTTTTTGGTTGCTGGGGATAGGTAATAACTTTCCTTTGAGTTGTAATTCAGGATTATGTTCATATTTTTGTAATATTTTGAGCGGGTAGGGTAGAAGTGGCACACGACTTATTACAGAGGTCTTTTCGCGTGGTTTATGTATCCACGTTGTTCCGCTGTCATCCGTTGTAATGTGTCGTTTTTGTAAGTTGTCTGCGTCCGTAAAGGCCAGTCCCGTTAATGCCTGTCTCTTATACACATCTGAGCTGCCGACGACTTAATAGGTGTAGATCTCGGT
>ENA-OZHJ01000766-OZHJ01000766.1-human-gut-metagenome-genome-assembly--contig:-NODE-766-length-14370-cov-28.234509_pt1 | contig 14370 bp, 8 predicted proteins | sample MGYA00244663_ERZ653672 | MGnify/ENA primary metagenome ERZ653672 (study PRJEB26926, sample SAMN06165215) | human gut metagenome | biome: ENVO:00009003; feature: ENVO:2100002; material: ENVO:00002003... | reverse complement strand
TATATAAAAACATTATAAAGCCTTTAGGCTGAGATTATTATCCCGAACTGAGGTAAGGATTGAGCTTATTAAAAAATAAGTATATGGAGTTCTTGATGTGTATTATGACATAAACAACAAAAACAATAATAACACTAACTTAAAGGAAAATCATGAAGATGAAGATTACATTCAGTTCTTTATTGCTGGCAGCGTTGGCATGGGGAACACCTCTCCAGGTTTCTGCCGCAAAGAAGGCTGCAACCAACAACAAGTTTGCAGGTTATCTCTTCGCTTATTTCGAGGGAAGTGGCAACCAGCAGGAACATCTGCGTTTTGCCATCAGCGAGGATGCCAAGAACTGGTATGCGCTCAATGACAACCAGCCTGTCATCGCCAGCGACTCTATCAGTACCAGTGGCGGTATTCGCGACCCTCATATCCTTCGTGGTGAAGATGGCTGCTATTACATTGTGGCTACAGATATGAACACCGTGAAGAATGGATGGAAGGATAATCCGGGCATCGTATTGATGAAGTCTAAGGACTTGGTGAACTGGACGCACTCTAAAATCGTGTTGAAGGAAGACTACAAGGAGCATTTCAGCGATGCCTATTGGGTATGGGCTCCACAGACCATCTATGATAAGAAGGCCAAGAAGTATATGATCTATTTCACCCTTCAGCGTACTGGCGATGGCAGAAAGAGCCTCGTTACCTATTATGCTTATGCCAACAAGGACTTCACGGGTTTCGAGAGTGAGCCAAAGGTGCTCTTCAATGCCAAGTATGGTTGCATCGATAACGACATCATCGAGCGCAATGGCGTTTATCACATGTTCTACAAAGGAAACATCAAGAATGCTGAAGGTAAGGAAATCCAGAATGGTATCCAGCAGGCTACTGCCAAGAATCTGAAGGGACCTTGGAAGGAGGACTTCAAGTTTATCGATGCTTACGCAGATAGCAAGACCGGTGTGGAAGGTTCCGGCGTATTCAAACTCAACGATAAGGATGAGTATGTACTGATGTACGATCTCTATGGTTCGGGAAGATATGAGTATCAGACTTCCAAGGATCTGAATACTTTCTCTACCAAGCCAGAATCATTCCGCAAGGATTTCTTCCCTCGTCATGGTACGGTCTGCTCTGTAACCAAGGACGAGATGGAGAGATTGCAGCAGAAGTGGGGTTATGTATTGAATCTTTCTTATACAGGCAAGGGCAACCCAATCTTGCCAGGTTTCCATGCAGACCCGGAAATCCTGTATTCCAACAAGACGGGTAAGTACTACATCTATTCTACCACTGATGGTAAACCGGGATGGGGTGGATATAAGTACTATGTATATTCTTCTGCCGACCTGAAGGAGTGGAAGAATGAAGGCGTGGCACTGGATGCGAAGAGCGACCAGATAGCCTGGGCGAATGGCAATCTCTGGGCACCAGCTGCCATCGAGGTGAAACAGAAAAACGGCAGCTACAAGTACTATCTCTATTTCAGTGCCCGTCCTAATGACAACGGCAGAAAGCAGATGGGCGTAGCGGTTTCTGATTCTCCTACAGGTCCTTTTGTGGATTTAGGTCAGCCTCTCTTGGCAAAGAACCATCCGGGTTGCAATGGGCAACTCATCGATGTGGATGTTTTCATGGATCCTGTTTCCAAGAAGCCTTACCTCTATTGGGGCAACAGTTTTATGGCGGGTGCAGAATTGGAGCCAAACATGACCAAGATTAAGGATGAAACCGTGACCGTGATGACTCCAAAGGGCGGAAGCCTGCGAGACTATGCTTATCGCGAGGCTCCGTACGTGTTCTATCGCAACGGACTCTACTACTTCATGTGGTCGGTGGATGATACGGGGGCAGCCAACTATCATGTGGCTTACGGAACATCCAAGTCTCCGCTCGGACCTATCGAGGTAGCGAAGGATCCTATCGTCCTGATTCAGGACCCTCAGCATGAGATTTATGGTACTGCCCATAACTCAGTAATCCAGAAGCCAGGCACAGATGAGTGGTACATCGTTTATCATCGCATCAACAAGGATTATATCCATTTCCAGCCAGGTGTTCACCGTGAGGTTTGCATCGACAAGTTGGAATTCAATGCAGATGGTACTATCAAGCGAGTTGTGCCTACACATGGAGGAATCCAATAAAAACATATAAACAGAATTTCATACAATTCCTTTCTTACAATCCCCTGCAGAAATCCTGATAGGAAATCCTGCAGGGGATTGTTTTTGCCATATATTCCGCTGAATTGTATATTTAGGTTAAAAAATGACAAGAAAGTTTGGTGGTTTGAAAGGAAAAATGTATTTTTGCGAATGAAAAGAAATTCTTTTTGTAGAAGATAAATCAACGTTTAAACAAAAAATAACACTATACTGGCAAAATAGGGTTACCCCGACAACATGATGGAATTATATTTTCGTTTGATACGGTTTTCCTTAGGACTTTACGAAGGAAAGGAGTTCTTGGATGGAACAGCATTGAAAGACTTCGACTGGAAGGCTTTCTTCGATTTCGTCAAGAAACAAACCTTGGTGGGAATTGCGATGGATGGAGTCCAGAAGTTGCCTAAGGGAGTAGCTCCTAACGAGAACTTGTTGTTGATCTGGTTCGGATTGAGTCACAAACTCATGATGCGCAACAGTATCCTGAATAAAGCCACTGTGTATGTATATAAGAAAATAAGAGAGGCGGGTTATCCTTGTTGTATTCTGAAGGGTCAGGGCAATGCCATGCTTTATCCCCATCCTGTTTCGAGAACTCCGGGTGATGTGGATGTGTGGGTAGATGCGTCCCGCGAAGAGATCCGTTCCTTGGCTTGTTCCCTGGCAAAAGATAAGGGATATGTAAGCGATGAGAGTCTCAATCATGTGGGACTTTTCATCAATGAAATAGCCGTTGAACTTCATTCTACTCCTGCCATCATGGCCAATTTCTTCTATAATCGCCGTTTGCAGAAATGGCTGAACGAGGAGAAGGGAAGACAGTGCAGCCATCTGGTAAGTTTGGGCAGTCGTCCGGTTTCATCTGGTAGCGATGCACAGAAGGGACTGGCTGAGATGAAGGTTGCCGTTCCTACGGCTTCTTTTAATGCAGTCTATCAGTTGTATCATCTCTATCATCACTATTTCTATGAAGGAGTAGGGTTGCGTCAGGTGCTTGATTATTATTTCGTAGTGACGGGTTTGATGGATGAATTGGAAAAGCAGCAGACGGGTTCTGCTATTTCAGATTCGGAAAATTATTCTTCTCTGACTGAAATCCAGCAGACGCTGAAGCAGTTGGGGTTATGGAATTTTGCAGGAGCGATGATGTATGTCTTACGTGAAGTGTTAGGACTTTCGGAGGACAAGATGTTGGTTCCAGTAGATACCCGACGAGGCGAGATGTTGCTTCATGAAATACTTGCTGGTGGAAATTTCGGCAGGTATGACAGTCGCAATGGTCTTGGTGATGGTTTTATTGGTCATAATTTGCAGCGTTTATGTCGCGACTTGCGATTCCTGCGCTATTATCCGGCAGAGGCCCTGAGCGAACCTCTCTTCCGCATCTGGCATTATGGCTGGCGCCATTTCCTGCCTAAAAAAATGACAAAGACGATAAAATGAGAAATTAGAAATGAATATGAAGAAATAAATATGAAAAAATGAAAAGAGGATGTGTCATGGACTTTGACACATCCTCTTTTCTCATTTGTCATTTCTCATTTGTCATTTGTCATTTGTCATTTCTCATTTGTCATTTCTCATTTTATCATCTTTCTCATTTGTCATTTGTCATTTGTCATTACTAATTTAGGCTTCCATGAACTTCTTGGCAGCTCTGAGCTGGTGTCTCATCACGCTCAGGAATTCCTGACTCTCCTGGAGAATGTTGAGATAAACCAAGGAAATCTGCATCAAACTATTATCCTTCATGTTCTGCAGGCGGTCGATGTGTTTCTTGCGAAGTACGGAGAGTTCATCCTTGCAGGCATCAGCCTCGGCGAGAATCTCACGATAGTTCTCATATCGGTTGGTCTCAATCTGTTCGCAACTCATCTTCATCAGGTCATTGATCTTCTGACGTACTGAAGCAAACTCGTTGATGTATTCTGCTGGCAAAGGATTGAAGTTGTTGTCCACGTGCTCCTTCACCGGGTCGAGCATACGGCGGAGAGAGTAGATGAACTGCTGGTTGCTGTTGGCGCCCAGATGGAACCAGGTGTTGCGCTCGATGGCAATCTCCATAGGAGAGCGTTTCAGACCGAGCATCTCCTGACGGCGGAATTTCTTCAGCATGTCCTGTTCCTTCTTCAGTTCCTTGTTGGCGTGGCGAAGATCACGGGCACTTTCGCTGGCAAGACCATCTACGATGAGATTGAACTCGTTCAGGGCGAATTTGCAAACGAAGCTCTGGGTGCGAGATACCTGGCGACGAAGCAAATCCCATACAATCTCCGGGTCGTGGGAGCGCATCATCAGCTGGAAGGTGGTGCCCTTGCTTTCCTGCTTAGCCTTCTTGTTGTACTTGATATTGCTGCGGATGAGCAAGAAGATAACAAGAATCATGAAAGCACTCTGAACGAGGATGCCACCGAAATGCATGGTAAGACAAACGATGGCGCAGGCTGCGAAAGCAACACCGGCTGTGATAAACCATCCACCGATCACACTCAATACACCAGTAACACGGAATACGGCACTCTCACGGCTCCAGGCTCTATCGGCAAGTGAAGAACCCATTGCCACCATGAAGGTAACGTAAGTGGTAGAAAGAGGCAACTTGAGGTTGGTACCGATGGTGATGAGCATAGAAGCAAGTACCAGGTTGACTGCAGCACGAACTACATCGAAAGCAGCACTCTCTTCGAGTTCTACGGCATTCTTATCGAAACGGGAATTGATCCATCTTTTCAAGGAATTTGGCAGATACTTATTGAGCCAAGAATCTGTAGCCTGACAGTTGCGCACGATGACACGGGCAACAGAAGAACTGCCAAACATCTCATCGCCTTCATCCTGACGGCTCAAATCTACAGAAGTCTTGATCACATTCTGTGCCTTCTTAGAGGTTGCCATTGCAACAATCATCACGAAACCGGCAGCGAGAAGATAGACAGGAGTGGTCTTGGCACTCTCCATCAGTGAGGTCATCATAAAGCTGTCAGGTGCAGCGCCGTTGGCATTTGCCATATAGTCGTTGTAAGAAGAAAGACCAGCCAGAGGCACACCGATGAAGTTGACAAGGTCGTTACCAGCGAATGCCATAGCCAGGGCAAAGGTACCCATCAGTACGGTGAACTTGAAGATATTGACGCGGCAGAGGTGGAGGAATTCCATCACGATGGCAGAAACCACGAAGGTAATGACGAGCAGCAACCCGATGTTCTGGTCGATAAAGTCGCGCCACTCACTTGGCAGATAAGGACTCTTGCCAAGACCCTTCATGAAGATGAAGTAGGAGAGGGCAGTGAAGGCGATTCCACCAAAGATAGCGATGGAATAGCGGGAATGCTTTCTGTAATTGAACGTGAAGACGATACGGGAAATCCACATCACGAGCGCACCGAAAACAAAGGCGATGATGACAGATGAGAAGATACCCATGATTACCTCCAAAGCCTTGTTGCTGTTGAGCAATACACCATAGTTGAGGCTATCGTCACCGATCATCTTGAGGGTGGCAAGGATGAAAGCACCTCCCAACAACTCGAATACCAATGACACGGTAGTAGAGGTAGGCATACCTAAGGTATTGAACACATCCAGCACGATGACATCAGTTACCATGACGGCAAGGAAGAGCGTCATCACTTCTTCAAAGGTAAAGTGGTCCGGACTCATGATGCCATGACGGGCGATGTCCATCATTCCTGAAGACATGATAGCACCGAGAACCACACCGCAGGATGCGATGATCAGCACTGTGCGAAACTTAGCCACCTTAGCACCGATGGCAGATTGCAGAAAGTTGACAGCATCATTGCTGACTCCCACAAAGAGATCAAACACTGCCAGACAGAGCAGGAAGATCACAATACATAAATAAATTGTACCCATATCTAATTTCTCATTTGTAATTTCTCATTTGTCATTTGTAATTTCTCATAGAGTCCATCCACGATACTGTCGGCAAGTGAGATGTTCGGCACCATGATGGTGTCGCATTCCAGATACTCGCATGCCTGGATGAAGATTTCGGCAGCAGGAATGATGACATCGGCACGGTCTTCCTTCAGCGAGAAGGAAATCTCACGTTCTTCGATGCTCAGCGGCTGCATCATCAGGTAGAGACGCTTCAGTTCGCTGAGTGACAGTTCCTTGCCATTCGTCTTGTTGTGGCGGGCCAACTTGTTGAGCTTGTTGATGTTTCCACCAGAACCGATGATGCGGATATTGCCATATTCCTTGGCATATCTGCAGAGGTTTTCCTTAAACAGTTTTTCAGTATCAGCCGTCACCTTCCCACTCAGCATTCTCAGCGTACCCATGTTGTAGGAGAAACTTTCAGCCAGCGTTCCGTCGTGGATGATGGAAACCTCGGTGCTTCCACCGCCCACATCGATATAGGCGAAGTTTCCCTCATTAGAGTCGGTCTTCTCCACCAGGTTGTTGTAGAGCAGTTTCGCCTCCTCCTGTCCTTTGATAATCTCGAGTTTGATGCCGGTCTGCTTTTCTATTTTCTTCAGCACCTTCTTGCCGTTTTCTGCATCTCGCATGGCAGAAGTGGCACAGGCACGGAAGGCATCCACATCGTTGAGCTTCATGAATTGCTTGAATCCCTTCATCATGTGGAGCATCATCTTCTCCCTTTCCTTGGAAACCTTGCCGAGGGTAAACACATCCTTACCCAGGCGCAGCGGAATGCGGATGAACATGATTTTCTTGATGCGGTCTTCCTCGCGTGGTGCTTCCGGATCAAATCGCTTGATGAGTAGTCTGGCTCCGTTGGAACCAATATCGATAGCTGCTAATGTTGTCATTACAATTACTTTTTATGATTCTTTTATTTCCTCCTGATAGGCTTTATATAATTCCTCCTGGCTTCTGAATTCAGGACCTTCTACGAACTCGTTGTTTCCCTTGCCGTCCACGATGCGGCCGTTTGCGGTATCTCTCATGCCGTATGATACGGTGCGGAGCAGGTCTGCCTGCATATCCTCGTCATATACTGGGGTGAGCACCTCGATGCGGTTGAGGAGGTTTCTCGGCATCCAGTCGGCAGAACCGATGAAATATCTTGGTTTTCCGCCATTAGCGAAGATGAGGATACGGCTGTGCTCCAGGTATCTGTCGATGATGCCCACGCAGTGAATGTTCTCGCTGAGGTTGGCGATGCCCGGCACGAGCGAACAGTTGCCACGTATCACGATGTCTATCTTCACTCCAGCCTTGGAAGCCTGATAGAGTTTTGCCACCATGTCAGTATCGGTGATGTGGTTGATTTTCATCTTCACCCAGGCCTCCTTGCCCTCGTTGGCATTCTTGATTTCCGTATCCAGCATTCTGAGGATGCGGCTCTTCATGGAGTTAGGAGAAACGAGCAGTTCGTTGAAACGGAAAGGCGAGAAAGGACGGTCGATGAAGTCGAACACCTTAGCCACCTCATTCACGATTTTCTGACGTGCCGTCATCATCAGGTAGTCAGTATATATCCTGGCATTTCCCTCGTGGAAGTTACCCGTTCCGATGCAGGCGATATTGCCCTTCTTGGATTCGATATAGAGCAGTTTGGAGTGAATCTTCAATCCCTCCACACCGAAGATAACGTTGACGCCTTCCTCCTGCATGCGCTTGCTCCACTTGATGTTACTCTCCTCGTCGAAGCGGGCCAGGAGCTCTACTACTGCAGTTACCTTCTTGCCGTTGCGTGCCGCAGTAATCAGGGCCTTCACCACCTTGGAGTCCTTGGCCAGACGGTAGAGTGTAGTCTTGATGGCTTTCACCTCTGGCTTGATGGCAGCCTCACGCAGCACACGGATGTAGCCGTTGAAACTGTGGTAAGGCACGTGGATATAACGGTCTTTCTGACGGATCTGGTCGAGAATGCTCTCGTTGGAGAGGAACTCCGGTTTCATGATAGGCGTCCACTTCTCATATTTCAGTTCCTTGTGTCCGCAGTCCGGGAAAGACATCAGGTCCTTGTGGTTCTGGTATCTTCCGCCCGCAAGCGAAGCATCCAGCTCCTTGGTGTTCAGCCGCTCTCGCAGTTTCTTCTGCAAGTCCTTCGGCATTTCCCGGTCGTAGATCACGCGCACGGCTTCCCCCTTCTTTCGGCTGTTTACACCCAAGGCAATCTTCTCCATCGTACCGAAGTCAGCATCATTGTCCATCTCCATTTCCGCATCCTTGGTAAACTTGAAGGAATAAGCACGGTAAGAACTCTCCTTGAATCCGAGGAATACTAAGGGCAGACAGTAGCGGATCACGTCGTCCAGATACATGATGTTGTCGAATCCGTCGCTTGAAGGAATCTTCACCCATCGGCCATACACACGGTCAGGCACCTTCACCACGGCATATTTCTTCTTGCCCTTCTTGTCGTCTTTCTTTTTCTTGCCCTTTTCTTCCTCGTCATTATTTTCTATTTCTGTCTTTTCGATGGCGAGGTAGATGCGGTTGTCCTCCAGGGTGGAGAGGTCGTCTATCTCGTTGAGCCAGATAGGATTGACAGAGCCGTTGAGCTTGTCGTAGAAGAACTGTGTGAGGAAGTTCTTCTGCTCATCGTTGAGATTGGTTTCGGTGACAAGTCGAACTTTGTGAACTTCAAGTTCGCGGAAAACCTGATCCACCGCTTCAGTGTATTCTTTCGAGTAAGATTCATTGAGTTTATTGATCGTTTTGAGAGACTTTTTGATTTGCGCTTCCATATCCTTGGTGAGGTTGCGGTCGGTCATGCGGTTGAGCGAAGCCACACGTACACGGAAGAACTCATCGAGGTTGTTGGAATAAATGCCGAGGAAGGAGAGACGTTCGAGCAATGGAACAAATTCCTTCTTGGCTTCCTGCAGAATGCGGTGGTTGAAGTACATCCAGCTCACGTCGCGTTCTACGTATGCTTTTTTAATAATTTCTTCTTTGGTCATAAATTTTTGGGGCGATATTGTTTTATGATACTATGTATGATAATAAGTTAGTGAGAGAAATATCAGGCTTTTACCTTCTTCTTCTCAGGCTCTTTGGAATTTTTCTTTTCTGCCATTTCAGTAACGACGAAATCAGTATCCCCATCGATGAAGTGGAGAGCTTTGCGGAAAGTTTTGCTGGCACCGGCAGGAACGATGATATCGTGGAGAAGATCGCAGTCATCAAAAGCATGACGGCTCAGTTTGGCAGGAACGCCAGCAAAAGTAATCTTCTTGAGTTTGTCGCATTCAGCAAAAGCATATCCCCTAACTTCCTTGACACCGGCAGGGATATAAACGTTATCCAGTTCATCACAATCATAGAAAGCATCGTGCTCTATTTCCTTCACGGAGTTGGCAATGATGACATTCTTGAGTTGTTTCTTGCCACGGAAAGCCATTTCACCAATGACGGTCACACCCTCAGGAACGGTGAAACTTGCCTCATTACTCATGCAATAGATGAGGCGCTTCTTGTCTGCAGTATAAACAGCCTCTCCATTATAGTCGAAGTCATCACTGTCAATCTTCTGAAGGGCGAGGTTGAGCACTAAGCTCTCAAACTTATCGTCCTTCTTGCCTTCTTTCTTGGAACTCTTTTTCTTGAGAATCTCCAGAATTGCTTTCTTGTTCTCTTTCATTTCATTATAATGTTAAGTATGAATGCCTTCTCTTGTTTCTATTGTGCCAACAAGCAGGAAACATATATTTCTTTCGGGTGCAAAGGTACGATGATATTTTGAAAGCAGGGGTGCGAAGCGCATTACGTGTTTGTGACGATTATGTTACAGGGCAGTATTGTATGTTACAGATAGGTTACAATGAGGGATGGGGATAAAAAAATCCGGTTAGAACCCCATGAGTTCCAACCGGATCTGTTCATTATATAGTTAGGATTATTATCTAAACCGTATTTTCATCTCTGTTTAGATGAAGATATATTTCAGCACGAAGAGGATAGCCAATACCCACATAGTGATGCTCAGCTTCTTGAAGTTTCCGCAGCAGGCGTTGATGGCCACATAGCTGATCATACCGCAGAGAATACCATCAGAAATACTGTAGGTGAGCGGCATCATGATGATGGTGATGAAAGCAGGGATAGACTCAGCGTAGTCGTTCAGGTCGATGTCCTTGATAGGCGACATCATATACAGACCCACGATGACGAGCACTGGAGTAGTTGCTGCAGAAGGAACTGACAGGAACAGTGGTGCGAAGAACAGGGCCACTACGAAGCACATGGCAGTAATGAAGGCAGTAAGACCCGTACGACCGCCCTGGGCAACACCCGAAGCACTCTCCACATAGGTGGTAGTAGTACTTGTTCCGAAGCAGGCACCAGCCACGGTAGCCACGGCATCCGCCATGAACGCCTTGTTGAGTCCATGGATTCTTCCGTCCGGTTTCATCATGCCCGCTTTGGTGCAGACGCCCACGAGTGTGCCCATCGTATCAAACATATCGATGAAGAGGAAGGTGAAGACGATGACCACCATATCGATGGAGAAGACGTTGGAGAAATCAAACTGGCAGAAGATAGGCGAAATCGAAGGTGGCACATCTACCAGTCCGTGTATTTCCGTGATGCCCATAGGAATGCCGATGAGCGTAGTAGCGAGAATACCGATGAGCAGGTTGCCAGGCACTTTCTTGATGACGAGCACGCTGGTCAGGATGATGCCGATAACGCCGAGCAGGGCAGAGCCTTCGGTGATCTTACCGATGGTGACGAAAGTAGCCTCATTGGCAGCCACGATACCTGCATTCTTCAGACCGATGAAGGCGATGAAGAGGCCGATACCAGCACCGATGGCACGTTTCAGGGAAGCCGGAATAGCATCCACCATCATCGAGCGGATACCGGTAGCGGAGAGGATGATGAAGATGAAACCTTCGATGAGAACAGCCGTGAGTGCCATCTGCCAGGGATAGCCCATAGTGAGGCAGACCGTGAATACGAAGAAAGCGTTCAGACCCATACCAGGAGCCAGTCCGAAAGGTTTCTTTGCATAGACAGCCATCACGAGTGTACCCACAATGGCAGCCAGTACGGTGGCGGTGAACACAGCGTGTGTATCCATGCCCTGAGCGGCGAGATGACTGAAGATGTTAGGATTAACGGCCAGGATATAGGCCATAGTGAGGAAGGTGGTGATACCAGCAGCCACCTCCGTTTTCAGTTTGTTTTGAGCAGGGTCAAAACCGAATAACTTTTGCAACATGTTGTTTAAAATTAATATGTGTTTAGAAATTTGCTGCGAAATTACAAATAAAAACTGAAAATCGTATAAAATTATTGGGGAATTTTATCAAAAAAAGAATGTCGGAGACTTTCGAGAACGATAGAAAGTGATTTGGCGGTAATGTGGCGGTAATGAAAAGCTCTTATAGCGAACCATGTATTTTGTTTTATAAGTTGAGGAATAATAACCTTTCTTTATAATATCGGAAATGATTTTGACCGGGAATGACTTTGACTAAATGACCGGAATCATGAGAGCTAACGTTCAAGGTAGTTAAAAATAAGCTCCCAAAGAAAAAGTAGTCATCATTGCCTGATTGGCTTCAAAATTCGTTTTATCTTTCATAGGGAATAAAACGAAAGAACCCCAACTGGAACTTTTCCTGCCGACTTGCCTATAGAACGTCTTATGCAGGAACATGACTCCAAGCCACAGAATCCAATTATCGCCAACGTACTCTATAAGAGCAAGATATTGGAGAGTTGGGGACGTGGAATTGGTACAATGGTCGATGAATGCAAACGTGTAATAGGAGCAGTGCGGTAAACACCCAACAAGCTACAAAATTTGTTCAGGAGCTGATTTCTGTTGTAAATACCAATGAATATTCAGTAAAAGAAATCATGTCTCTCTTAAAATTGAAGGATAGGGTTAATTTCTTGAAAACTTACCTTACCCCTGCTTTGGAAGAAGGTCTAATTTCAATGAAATACCCTAAAATCCAAAGCATCCGGGACAGAAATATATGCTTACAGAAAAAGGCAAGGCTTTATTGAAATAGAAAGACGACAAAGGCAGTGGTGATTTGTTCCACTGTGTAAAGATACGGAAAATATTCCAGATAACGGCATAAATCTGAGATTATTATCGTGAAACATAAACATTTTGAACAGGCCTTACTTTTTAAAGTGGGTTTATTTTTAGAATTTTGCAATTTTTATACTGGCATTTTTCTTCTTTTTCCAAGTTTTGCAGTAACTTTGCATCGTTCAAATATATCAAGTAACAATGAAGAAGTTTTTCGTAGCATCGCTGGCCTTGGTACTTTGTGTATGTGCCCAGGCAGCGAAGAAGCCTACACCAAAGTTGGTGTTTGATGCTTCGAAAGGCGTGGCGGGGTCTGTTACCCTTCCTAATGGGAAGAAGGTCAACTATACTGCTTACACAAATTTGTATTATGTTACTCATGTAGAGGATTCTACGTATCAGTACATGAATGTGTTTGTTCCTGAGGGTGCAACGCAATCCACTCCTATCTTTATGCCCAATTATGTGGGTGGCTATATGGCAGCTGCTCCAAGGATGATAGATGAGGGTGATGCATCAGGTAGAGCTTTGGCAGAAGGCTATGTTGTAGCTATACCTGGTGCAAGAGGTAGAAACTCTATGATTGTACAGAAGGGAAAGACTGTTTATACGGGTCGTGCTCCTAAGGGACTGCTTGATTTGAAAGCGGCAGTTCGCTATCTGCGTTTCTTTGACAGGGATATGCTGGGTGATGCCGAGCATATTATTACCGATGGAACAAGTGCAGGTGGAGCTATGTCGTCTTTATTGGGTTCCACTGGCAATAATCCTTCTTATGAGCCTATGCTCAAAGCCATGGGAGCAGCTGATACAAGAGACGATGTTTTTGCGGCAGTTTGTTTTTGCCCTATCATCGATCTTGACCATGCGGATATGGCGTATGAGTGGTTGTATGGAGGTGTGGATGAAAAGATTCGACCTGTAACGGGCGAGCAAGTTGCTGTGTCTAAGGAGTTGGCTGCACAATTTCCTGCTTACATCAATAGTTTGGGACTAAAGAAAAAGGATGGAAGTGATTTGAACGCAGACAACTATCGTGATTATATCAAGCAGCTTTTGATGACAAGTGCTCAGGATGCAAAAGATTATGGTGCTGATATACCAGATAGTATTGGATTTTCATTCTCTTCAGGCATGAAGTTCATTGCTCCTATGAATGGTGGCAAGAAGCAGGGAGAAATGAAGTTTCCAATGGATGTGCCAAAAGATCGTCCTAAGATGATGCCAATGAGAAATAAGCCAAAAGGAGAGTACATCACTGGTCTTGACTTGGATAAGTATCTTTCATACGTGGCAAGTAAGACAGCCCTAAAAGGTGTGCCGGCTTTTGATAGTAAAGGAGTAGCAGGAAGCAAGGCCAGTGGAGAAAATGAGGAGTTTGGCAATAGCAAGGGTAGTTCTGTTAACTTTACCACCTATTCGTTGGTAAAAGCCACAGGAAATTCCAAAGCTGTTCTTGGCAAGGAAATAGAAGAGAATGTAAGGTTGCTCAATCCGATGTGCATGATGGATGAAGAAGGTTCTTGCATTGCACCTCATTGGTACATCCGTCATGGAGCCATAGACAGAGACACGGCGTTCCCTATTCCTATCAACTTGGCTACCAAGCTTGAAAACAAGGGTAAGGATGTTAACTTCAAGCTGCCTTGGAATCGTCCTCACTCAGGTGATTACGCCTTGAACGAACTTTTTGGATGGATTCGCTCGATTTGCGGTAAATAGAGAAATATTGGGGATGAAACTCTTTCTCCTCTCTTGTGTCTTTGCAAGAGAGGAGATTTTGTTTTATTCTGATTTTACTGCTCTTTGAAGGCGTTTGTGGTTTTGTATCCTCTTCCATATCTCTTTCCTTTGATGCCAATTAGTCCACCTTGATAATAGTTGAAGGACTCTTGTCTATGAAGCAACAAATCAAGTCTCTTCCCAAAGCAGAAATAATCAAAGACTTGACTACGATTTGCTGCAATCATATCAAACAAGTAGCTCTAAAAAATACAGAAAGGAGAAGCGCAAAAGCATGAGATTACTACACGGAAGCTACTTGGACATCAAAAGACCCGATTTGAATAAATGCAAGGTCAACAATGATTTCTGCAAGGGTTTCTACCTGACTCCCAATTGGAAGCGAGCTTGGCAAATGGGTAAACGAAGCTGTGCACTCTCAACATCCATTTCCACGTAGGAAGAACATGAACCTGCTTGCCATCTATCTCA
>ENA-OZHJ01000763-OZHJ01000763.1-human-gut-metagenome-genome-assembly--contig:-NODE-763-length-14415-cov-6.126811_pt1 | contig 14415 bp, 7 predicted proteins | sample MGYA00244663_ERZ653672 | MGnify/ENA primary metagenome ERZ653672 (study PRJEB26926, sample SAMN06165215) | human gut metagenome | biome: ENVO:00009003; feature: ENVO:2100002; material: ENVO:00002003... | reverse complement strand
ACAAAATACTTACTTCAAAAAAAATTATTACTACACCATTATCATTTAGGAAATCAGACATACATAATAAAAAAATTGGTATTTCAATATCAGGTGCTCCTGAAGAAGATATGGGACGACTTGGTCAAGATAGTAATAATCTAAAATGCTTATCTAAAATTTTAGCGCAAAAAATAATCCGAAGTGAATCCATAGTGGTATATGGTGGAGATTTACGTCCTAACGGATTTACACAATTTTTATTTGAAGAAGCTAGGATAGCAAAATTCAATCGAACTGATGATGAGAAAATTCTTGTTGAGAACTTTATATCATGGCCTGCTCAACAATTGGAAAACGAAGAAATAAAAAAATGGAGTGCCGAACATATTGGAATATGCAAATTTATAAGGTGTACGGCTCCACAATATGTAAATAGTATAACAAAATCTGCGTTAGATGAATACATATGGGGCCGCTGTCTCACAGATATGCGCGAGAAAATGATTGATGAATGCGATATTAGAATCTGTGCAGGCGGAAAGATAATTAATTATAAAGGATGCATGCCAGGTATTTTGGAAGAAGTGCTCATAGCTGTTGAAAAAAGAAAGCCCGTTTATCTTCTCGGCGGTTTTGGCGGAATTACCGAAAGAATATGTAGATATATTTTAACGGGGAAACTGCCGGAGGAACTTACACAAAAATGGCAAATTAATAATTGTGATGAGTATTCAAAACTTATTAAGAAATATACTGATCATTCTATTTTTATAGATTATTCAAGAATTGAAAGCGTAAGTATGGAGTCGCTCAATAATGGGCTTTCCGAAGAAGAAAACAAACGCTTATTTACGACACCTTTTCTTGAGGAGATAATATACCTCATATCTCGTGGATTGAGAAATCTTTACCCCAAAGCCACATGAATCTTCAGAACAGCTTTTGAATGAAATATACAATATTTTCACTTCTAATACACGCACTAAGGAGGAACATAAAATTTATTTGTTATCAATTGAGATTCTGATTTTAAAAATATGTCCTACGTTAAGACACAATTCGCAGTTAAAACTGCTTAATTGACAAATATCAAAAAGACGCTGTCAAGGTTAAAATGAGTGACGAAGAAAAAGTAACACAACTTATATATAAAGCGTAAAGTGATAATGCCTCTATTTAAAATACAACGATGAAAACTTGCTGTCATGCGTAATTTCTCTGGCATACTATTCCACACATAAATACACAATTGAAAGAGAATTTCCTGATGGAAAAGGATTTGTAGATTTGGTTTTCCGCCTAAGGAAAAATAACCGCAACTCTGCAATGTTTGTGCAAATCAAATTAAGAAAAAAGTATACCGATGTCTAAAGGATTACTCAGGAGAAATCTTACTTGTCGGAATAAACTACAATAAAGATGATAAAAGCTATACCTGTAAGATGGAAAAAACAAATAAATAAAAGAAATTTTTATTTGAATAATGTGTAAAATCGGTAAAAATCAATGTCATCTATTTTATAGTCACAAGACATAAAAAGCATGTCAATTCCACATCGGAACTGGCGTGCTTTTTTGTTTGACTTTGCATTGTCTTTGTGGTACAATAAAACAAGGATAGCCGCAATGGAAAGGGTGGACAATATGACAAAAATAGATCTGATTACAGGTATTCTTGGCTCCGGAAAAACCACATTCATCCACGAGTATGCGTCGCATCTGATTCAGCAGGGACAGCGTATCGCAATCCTGGAGAATGATTTTGGCGCTGTTAACGTAGATATGGTGATGCTGCAAGACTTGAAATGTGAGAACTGCCAGCTGGAAATGATTGCCGGCGGCGGAGACCCCTGCTGTCATAAACGACGCTTTAAGACGCAGTTGATCTCCCTGGGAATGCAGCATTTTGATCGAGTTATCATAGAACCCTCCGGCATCTTCGACATGGACGAGTTCTTTGATACGCTGTACGAGTCGCCGCTGGATCAGTGGTTCGAGATCGGCAGCATCCTAACCATTGTGGATGCTGAAATGGATGATGTCCTTTCAGCGCAGATGGAGTATCTTCTGGCATCTGAGGCAGCCTGCTGTGGCAAGCTGATTTTGAGCAAGTGGCAGAATATAAAAGGGGAATCCGAAGAAGACCTTGTTTCCCACATTCTGACCCATCTGAACCGCTCTTTGACAGGCATCCAGTGTAAACGACAGTTCCAGCCGAAAGACGTTCTGACGGCGGACTGGAGCGCTCTCCGTGCGGAGGATTTTTCTGCCATGCAGTCTGCCGGCTATCGCAATTGCAGCTATGTGAAACAGTTCAACACGGAGAGCATCCAAAGCGAAGTCCATTACTTCATGCACATCAATTTGCCCGAAAACCAAATCGAACCGTTGATACAGCAAATTCTGGCGGATGCCGCCTGCGGTAAGATCTACCGTATAAAGGGCGCATTGCCGGCAGAAAACGGCGACTGGCTGAAAGTAAACGCAACCGCAGAGAAAACGGAGATCTCACCAGTCAAAGACGGCCAGGCAGTTCTGATTGCCATAGGTGACAATCTGCACCGGGAGAAAATCGACGCCTATCTGCAAAAGTATAACACCGATCCGGAATATGTTTCTATATAAACGAAAAGCCGCAGGCAAACCCATAAAACGGTTTGCCTGCGGCTTTTGTGCTATTCTGTGTGATTACTGATAGTGTGCCAGAAACTGCTTGGTGCGCTCCTGCGTCGGACGTTCAAAGATCTGCTCCGGAGCGCCTTCCTCTACAATGTAACCGTCTGCCATAAAGATCACACGATTGGAAATGGCTCTGGCAAAGCTCATTTCATGGGTAACAATTACCATTGTCATGTGATCGTCTGCCAGCAGCCGGATGACTTCCAGAATTTCTCCGGTCAGTTCCGGGTCGAGTGCAGAAGTCGGCTCGTCAAAGAACAAAATCGAGGGAGACATCGCCAGCGCACGGACGATCGCCACACGCTGCTGCTGTCCGCCGGACAGTTCACAGGGATATGCTTTCGCCTTGTCTGCCAGCCCCACCTTTTTCAGCAGTTCCATTGCCGTCTGCTCTGCCTCTGCACGGCTTTTTTTCAGAATCAGCCGTGGTGCCTCGGTAATGTTTCGCAGGACGGAATAGTGCGGAAACAGGTTAAAGTTCTGGAATACCAACCCGAAGTAGTGCTGGATTTTGCGGAACTCTGTCTTCGGCGCATAGACCGGACGCTTGCCGTCCTCAGCGCTGACTGCAAGCTGATCCATGTACGAGATCTTGCCGCTGGAGAGGGTCTCCAGGAAAGTGCAGCAGCGGAGCAGTGTGGATTTTCCCGAACCGGACGGACCGATGATCGAAACAACTTCTCCCGGCTTTACGAAAAAGGAGATATCTTTCAAAACCTGCACGTCTCCGAAATGCTTTTGCAGGTGTTCAACTTCTAAGTAATTCAATGCGGCACCTCTTAAATTTTGTAGTAGTTCAATTTCTTTTCCAGCAGAGACATCAGACCGGCAACGATCAGGTTAAAGGCATAGTAGAAAATTGCAGCAGCCAGATAGGGCAGCATAGATGTTTCTGCGGCAGCGATCATTTGTGTTTCTGTGAACAATTCGATGTAAGAAATTGCAAATGCCAGGGAAGTGTCCTTGACCAGTGTGATAGACTCGTTGGTCACTGCCGGAAGAACACGCTTTATCATCTGCGGCGTAATAATGCGCAGGAATTTCTGCATCCGGCTGTAGCCCAGGATCTTTGCGGCCTCGTGCTGTCCCACCGGGATCGACTGAATGCCGCTGCGGAAAATTTCTGCAAAGTAGGCAGCATAGTTCAGCGAGAACGCAATGATGACTGCCCAAAAGCGGTAGTTCGTGGTCAAGGGCAGACCGAACAGGAAATACTTACCGAAATAGATGACCAGCAGCTGGAGCATCAGCGGTGTGCCACGTACCACAGAAATGTAAAACTTCATCAGCCATTGCACAGGCTTCCAGGCATACATCCGTGCCACGCAGATCAGCAGACCCAGCGGCATGGAAAATACCAGAGTCAGCAGAAAGATCCACGTAGAACGCAGCATACTGTCGCTCAGCTGTGCAACAATATCAAAAAAAGACATAACAAGATTCCTTTCGGAGATTTAGTCAATGACAGAATCCGTCAGATCCCACTTTTCAGCGATCTCAGCAAATTTGCCGTCCTTGCGCATTTCGTCCAGTGTTTTCTGCACCTTGTCACGCAGCTCAGTGTTGTTCTTTGCAAAACCAACGGCATACTGCTCTGCGGACAGAACGTCGTCCAGGATCTTGTATTCGCCGTCACGGGATTCCATCTGATACTTTGCAACGCCGATATCCATAGCGATTGCCTCGACTGCATTGGAATCCAGGTTCATGAATGCGGTGTTGTAATCGGAGACAACGACCAGTTCCTTGAAGGAGTCCTTCAGTTCCTTGTTGTCGTCCTCTTTCAGTGCAGCCTCTGCGGAAGAGTCTGTCTGTACGGCAACGCTCTTTCCGGCGAGGTCAGCAAATGTGGCAATGCCGCTGTCAGCCTTGACCACAAATACCTGGGAGTTGTCAACGTACGGGTCTGTCCAGGCATATTCATCCTCACGGCCGTTCATGGTGAAACCGTTCCAGATGCAGCTGATGGTGCCGGAGTTCAGCTCCATGTCCTTTGCATTCCAGTCGATGGGCTGCTTGACCAGTTCCCAGTCGTTCCGCTTGCAGACCTCTGCCGCCAGATCCAGGTCGAATCCCACGTATTCGCCGTTTTCATCCTGATAGCCGTAAGGCGGAAATGCAGCGTCAAAGCCAACGATAAACTTTTCCTTGTCGGCGCTCTTCTTGCCGTCGCTGCTGCTGCCGCAGCCTGCCAGAGAAAATACCATTGTGCCTGCTGCAATGCCTGCCATCAGACGTGTTGTCCAGTTCTTTTTCATACCAAAAACGCTCCTTTTTTCTGATCCGTGTGGTGGTACAGAATACATCCTGCCGGAAGACGGGATGCCTTTCTGTCATGCAGTTGTTCTCATCGTGTGAGAGCAGTTTCTCAGCGCTTTACGGCGCTACTACATTATTACAAAAACAGTTTTTATTATAACATGGTTTTCCGGTTCTGTCAACCGGGTTTGACGTGGAAAATGAAAGAATTTATCAACATAAGACTGCAAAAACGCAAAAAAATCAAAAAAGGGCGAAAATGACTTGCATTCTTTCCCGTTTTCGATTATAATAGAAAAGAATTGCATTAAAGGCAACACCGCACAAAGCCCGCCTAGCGGCTTTGCACGCAATCTGCTTGCTGATTTTCCGTCATACTGCACAGAAATCCCTTGACATACGGCAGTATGCCTGCGGAATTTCTGTGCAATCTGTCGAAAAATCCGACTACGCATCTTACGCACAAGCTTTGTGCGGTATTGCCTAAAATTTTATTGTGTTAAGGTAAGCAAAAGCCGCACATGACTTCACTCATGTGCGGCTTTTTGAAAAGGGAAACCGGGCAGTCATTTTTGCAGGAAAAGCGGAGACGGTTTCTGTTTGCCGTACATAGAACGGTTTCCGCTGCACAGCCGGGAAACGGTGCAGACAACGGCAAAATAGGGCAGGCAGGAGAATCCGAACACTTCCGTTCCGATGCAGATGGGCGCCAGCCAGGTGTTGGAGGCACTCCCGAACACTGCCGCATAGCAGAGCGCCGCACCAAACACAGCCGGGAGTCCGAACAGCGGCGCAGCGACAGCGCCCAGGCAGGCACCGATGGCGAACAGCGGCGTGACTTCACCGCCCTGGAATCCGACGGCAAGGGTGCAGACGGTGAACAGCAGCTTGCCCAGAAAGTCGAACCAGTAGATCGTTTCGCCGTTGCAGGCAAGGGAAATCAAATTTGTGCCGAGTCCGGTATAGCGTCCCTTTCCGCAGAGGAAGAGAAGCAGCGCCAGCACTGCACCGCAGACGGCGATGCGCAGCAGGGGATTGGGGAACAGTTTTGCCGCCCAGGATTTTCCCTGTTTCAGCAGCAGGGTGAAGATACCGCCGGCAATGCCGGAGAAAACGCCCAGCAGAAGGATCGGCACGGAAAACGGTGCAGTATCCACATCCGGCAGAGCAACCTGAAAGGTCTCCAGCCCCAGCGCCGCAGAGACCCAGTTGGCAGAAACGGCGGCGAGAACGGCAGGGAGCAGCGCACGGTATTCCAGCCTGCCCACTGCCAGGACTTCCAGGGCAAAGCAGACTGCCGCCAGCGGCGCATGGAACAGACCGCTGAAACCGGCAGCCATGCCGGCAATGGTCAGAATGGGGACGGCATCGGGGATATCCCGGAACCAGGGGATGCGCCTGCCCATGTTGTGGGAGACCGCAGCACCCAGCTGAACCGCAACGCCTTCCCGTCCGGCACTTCCGCCGCAGAGATGGGTGAGCCAGGTGCTGCCGATCAGAAGCGGAATGAGCCGGAGCGGAATGCGTTTTGCCTTGCCGTCGGCGGCGTCGAAGATGAGGCTCATGCCCTGGGCGCTCTCTTTGCCGTATTTCTGGTAGACCCAGACCATCAGAACGCCGGCAATCGGCAGAAACGGCAGGCACCAGAGCAGGTGGTTGCTGCGGAATGTGCCGATCCACAGGAGAATGCGCCCGAATCCGGCGGTGAGCGCACCGGTCACAATGCCGGCGGCGATCGCCAGACCGCAGAGCGCTGCGGTGGGAAGTATGGAATTGCGAATGTTGCTTTTCATAGACAGGACCTCCGGAAAAATAAAAAAGCCGACAGCATCTGCGTCAAATGCAGATGTCATCAGCTTGTCAGCGGTTTTGGAATTCCAGGGGAGAACATCATTCCCCGAATCAGATTGTACTTATATTATACAGTATCTTTCAGAATCTGTCAAGAAAAAATCAGAGAGGAATCATTGCCATGAAAGAACAGCGAAAAATCGTCCTTGGCGGCGAGACGGTCTCCTATACCCTGGAACGCAAGGCAGTGAAAAATATCAATCTGCGTCTACGACCGGATACCGGGCTGTCCGTTTCTGCGCCGAAGTATGTGGCGCTGTCCCAGGTGGAGCGTGTACTGATGCAGCACCAGCAGAAGATCCTGGAGACACTGCGCCAGTACCAGACCGCAGCGGCGGAAAGGCGGCAGCAGTATCCCCGGAGCTTTTCCACCGGAGAAACGGTACTGTACCTGGGGAAATACTGTACTCTGGAAGTTCTCCGGGGCAGCCGGGAATGCGTGCAGGTGCAGGGGGACAAGCTGCTTTTGCTGGTGAAACATCCGGAGGATGCCCAGTGCCGGGAGCGTGTGTTCAACAGCTGGTGGGAGACCAGCTGCGAAAAGGCGGTGCGCAATCTCTGCCGGGCGGTCTATCCGGTGTTTGAGGCGAAAGGCGTGGCGTTTCCGGAGATCCGGTTTCGCAGGATGGTCGCTCAGTGGGGAAACTGCCGCCCGACTCGTGGCGTGCTGACATTCAATCTGCGGCTGCTGGCTGCACCGGTGCGCTGCATCGAATATGTGGTGATCCATGAGTTTACCCACTTTCTCCATCCCGACCACTCACCGGCGTTTTATGCGGAGATCGCCGCGGAACTGCCGGACTGGAAACAGCTGCAGGAAACTTTGCAGCATATGGTAGAAACACGGATATAGCGCGGGATTTCCGGCAAAATTCCGAAAACCAGCCGTTTTTTTCCGATCGTTTCTCCGGAGAGTTGACAATATGGCTAAAAAAGCCGCAGCCGCTTTGTTCAGTTTCCATATATTTTCCGTGTGAAAGGAAAAAACTGTTGATTTTTTTTGTGCGGTATGATAAAATAAACTTCGGGCATGTCTGCACTTTTTTTGAGAATTGTCCTAGAGTGGGGCAGAATGTGCAGAAGAAATGCGAAAAACGAAAGGAGCTTTTTTTATGAAGAAACTTGGGCTCGGTAAACGGGTGCTGGCGTGCGCTGCCAGTGCTGCGACGTTACTGACCGGAACCACAGCGTTGTCTGGACTGACAACACTGGGAAGCATGGCGGCATCTGCTGCATCTTATGACAACTATGCAAAGTTGCTGCAGTACTCCATGTATTTCTACGACGGCAATATGTGCGGTTCTGACGTTGACACTGTCTCTCAGTTCAGCTGGAGAGGCAGCTGTCACGGCAGCGATGAAGTAGACGGCGGTTTCCACGATGCAGGCGACCACGTAAAGTTTGGTCTGCCGGCTGGCTACACCGCATCTACCCTGGGCTGGGGCTACTATGAATTCAAAGACAGCTATGACGCACTGGGACAGACTGCACACCTGCAGGCGCTGACCAACCGTTTCTGCGATTTCTTCAAGGCAAGCACAAAGCTGAGCGGCGACACCGTAACAAGCTTTTGCTACCAGGTAGGCGTAGGACAGGCTGACCACGACGTCTGGTGTTCTCCGGAATCCCAGAACGATCAGAGCCTGCGTACCGCATACTGGACTTCTGATGATGCCAGCGACATCGCCGCAGAATATGCAGCAGCACTGGCAGTGAACTACATCAACTTCGGCAATGCAGAAGACCTGAAGTATGCAAAGGCACTGTACAATTATTCCATCAAGACCAACAAGGCAAATTGTCCGGAGGCTGCAAACTTCTACAACTCCTATGACTATTATGATGACCAGGCATGGGCTGCAGGCTGGCTGTACCTGGCAACCAACGACAGCACCTACAGCTCGTTCCTGGACAAGTTCATGAACGACACCAATGCTGGTAAGTCTGGTCAGTCCGGATGCAAGTGGGGCGTATACTCCACCATGTGCTGGAATAATGTCAGCCTGGGTGCTGCGATCCTCCAGAGTGAGATCACCGGCAATGCAATGGACTGGGCAAAGGTCACTACATATCTGAACGGCAAATGCACCAGTGAAAGCACCTATTACTGCGAGAGCGACTGGGGCAGCGCACGTTATAACACTGCACTGCAGATGGCAGCACTGGCTACCACGAAGTATTCTGCAAAGAGCGGCATGGATTATTCCAGCTGGTGCAAGGCACAGATGGGCATGATCCTGGGCAACAACCCGAAGAATGTGAATTTCGTTGTCGGCATGGACAGCAATTCTGCAAAGTATCCGCACCACAGAGCTGCATCCGGCTATCAGAGCTTTGACGAAATGAAGGGCAAGACCGACTACAGCAGCAATGGCCACACGCTGGTCGGCGCTCTGGTCGGCGGTCCGGCAGATTCCAACTTCACTTATACCGATTCTGTAAACGACTATCAGGCAAACGAAGTTGCCCTGGACTATAACGCAGGTCTGGTCGGTGCAGCAGCAGGTCTGTACTCCATTTACAAGACTGGTTCTGTAGATTCCAGCATTGAGGGTGTCAGCGGCGGCGCTGTAGTTACCACTGCTACTACAAAGGGAACTACCACAACCACAACTGGAAAGACCACTGCAACCACTAAAAAAACCACAACCACTACTACTACAAAGGCTACTCAGAAGACAACTGTGACAACCACTACTGTACCGGGCGGCAGCGGCAAGACTGCAAACATCAGCACTGGCACACAGACTGGTACTGCAGGCGACAAGCAGGCATATGCAGAATTTGCACCGAACGGCGCAAAGACTGCGACTCTGTACTATAAGGTCAAGACCAGCGACACCAACTCCAGCGGTGCATTCGGCACATGGACCGGTACCTGGGAACAGGAAGACTTTGAAGTAACTGTCGGCGCAAACGGACAGTGCAAGGTAACCTACAACATCCCGTCTAATGTGGGACAGACCGTAAAGGCAATGGTATTCTATCCGGACGCAAGCAGCGTCAAGATCGACAAGGTCGTTCTGGACGAGGGCAGCACTCCGGCAACCACTGCATCCAGCACAAAGCAGAACCCGACAACTACTGCTACTACTGTAGCACCGGGCGGAGATGACAAGACTGCAAACATCAGCACCGGCACACAGACCGGTACTGCAGGCGACAAGCAGCTGTATGCAGAATTTGCTCCGAACGGCGCAAAGTCCGCAACCCTGTACTACACCATCTCCACCAAGGATACCAACTCCAGCGGCGCATTCGGTACATGGACCGGTACCTGGGAACAGACCGACTTTGATGTTACCGTTGGTGCAAACGGTCAGTGCACCGCAGATTATGTGATCCCGTCCAATGTCGGACAGACCGTAAAGGCAATGGTATTCTATCCGGATGCAAGCAGCGTTAAGATCGACAAGGTCGTTCTGCACTACGGCGATACCGTAACTACCGGCACAACAAAGGCGCAGCCTTCCAGCGGCGGCAAGTACACCAAGGATGTAAACCAGTCTGTCGTTTATGACGAACTGCCTGCCGGCGATAAGATGCTGGGCTGGAAGTGGGCTGACCTGGGTGTTCCGGCCGGCGAAAAGGTAACCAAGGTTGAGATCAACATCTCCACCAGCAAGAAGCAGATCGGCAAGTGGCAGGGCGCATTCGGCTCTTCCACCAGCGTAGCTCCGGATTACTGGACACAGTCTGACGATATGGAACAGACTATCAGCGGCAAGACCGGCAGCATTGTATGGAACGTAGATTCTGCAACCTCTGAGATCATCCAGACTCAGTACGGCGGCGAGCTGAAGTTCGGCGTTTGGTGGATCGACTGCAACAAGTTCACCATCGACTCCATCACAGTTTACACAGACGCTTACGGCGGCAGCAGCACAACAGTTACCACTTCCAAGACAAGTGCAACTACACAGAAGACAACCGCAACTACTTCCAAGACAACTGCGAAGACAACTTCTACCACAAAGTCCACCACACAGAAGCCCAGCGATCTGCCGTCTGCAAGCATGTACGGCGACGTAAACCTGGACGGTCGTGTAGACATCACAGACGCTGTTATCCTGAACAAGGCAGTTGCAGGCGCAATCTCCCTGAATCCGCAGCAGCAGGCAAATGCAGACTGCTGCACCGATGACGGCGTAGGCGCTAACGATGCGATCGTTCTGCTGAAGTTCCTGGTTTCTCTGGTAAAGACTCTGCCGTCTGCAGACTAAGCCACAGGCGCTGAAACGGCGTAAAAAATTATCGAAATCGTATATTCAAAAGCGGATATCGTCAAAACTTTTGGCGGTATCCGCTTTTCTGTGACAGCATATCCGAAAAAACTGTCGTTACATATGTCATGTTGCACAAAAAGAGAGGAAACTGTTTAGCACGTTTTACTGAAATTTGAAAATCCGCTTTACAACAAAATTCCCATGTGTTATAATAAATGAAACGAGAAAGATATGCCCTGCGACGGGATACGTGCGTCTTGAAATCCGGTCCCTGCGGTGTGTATCAGCCGGCGAGTTCGGCAGAAGAAATCGTTGCAAAAGGAATATGCGTACCTATATTCCAAAATCTCAAATCATTCATTTTCAAGGAGGATATCTATGCTGAAGAAAAAACTCGGCAAGAAGGCACTTGCCTTTGCTTCCGCTGCAGTGATGGCAGTTTCTGCTACCGCTACAGGTCTGACAGCGCTGTCTATGACTGCGTTCGCAGGCGAGGAGCTGGGCGAAGGTACTTTCGAAAACGGAAAGGGCTTGCCTTGGCACATTTGTGAAAATGCAACTGCTGTCATGAAGTTCGATATCACCGACGGTATCTATGCGATCAAGCTGGAAAATGTCGGCGGTACTTCCAACGGCGGTGAGAGCCGCTGGGACTGCCAGTTCCGTCACAGAAACCTGACCATTGAAAGCGGTCACACCTATCGTATCACCTACAGCGTAAAGCCGTCTAACAGCGGTCATATGTACGCAAAGCTGGGTAATATGTCCAACGACGACCAGGAACTGTGGCACAGCAACGGTGAAGAGCTGAGCATGAGCTACGAAGAAGGTCTGACACAGACACAGCTGGAAGACAAGCTGAAGAGCGCTTCCAAGACCGGCAACAAGGTAGACTACGGTCAGGGCTGGGATGCTTGGTATCACAAGGAATATCCGGCAAACCAGTGGACCACTGTTGCTTATGAATTCACTGCTGACCAGACCGTTAAGGGTACTGCAGAGTGGACCTTCCACATGGGCGGTCAGGGTGCATATGCAACACAGGGCGACTGCTTCCCGAAGGACACCGTTATTCTGTTCGATAACCTGGCACTCATCGATATGACCGATGACAAGACAGACTATAAGGCAGAGGCAGCTTATGAGCCGACCGGCGTTGAAGTAAACCAGGTTGGTTACTATCCGAACGGTAAGAAGGTTGCTACTGTTGTTCTGTCCGACGGCGACACACAGAAGTATGACTATGAGATCAAGGATGCCAGCGGCAAGACCGTTTACAGCGGTACTACTGACGGCAACACCCAGTATGACAAGTCTGGCGCATGGGATTACACCCAGCAGATCGACTTCACCGATTTCACCACAGAGGGCAAGGGCTACACACTGACTGTTGCAGGCAAGACCTCTCTGCCGTTTGATATCGACAAGAACCTGTATGAGAAGTACAACGAAAAGAGCATGCTGACTTATGCCCTGAACTACTTCTATCAGAACCGTGCAATGGATACTGACGACCAGTACATTCCGTCTCCGCAGACTGTAGACGGTAGCAGCAAAACTCTGGGTCGTAAGGATTCCAACCACTGGCCGAATGATACTGCTTACATCGCAGACAAGTGGGTTTACATCTACACTTCCAAGCCGAGCTACAGCCAGTCCATCGACGTATCCGGCGGTTGGTTCGACGCAGGTGACTATGGTAAGTACGTTGTAAACGGCGGTATCTCTCTGTGGACTCTGATGAACATGTATGAGAGATCCAAGATGGTAGGCAAGGCTGACAAGTTCGGCGACGACTCCTCCGTTATGACCATTCCGGAAAACAAAAACGGCATTCCGGATATCCTAGATGAGTGCAAGATCGAACTGGACTTCTTCCTCAAGATGATGCGTGACGACGGTATGGTTTACCACAAGGCTCACGACTATAAGTGGACCGGTCTGGCTGTCGCTCCGTATGACCAGAACGAAAACGGCAAGGAAAACAAGGCTCCGATGCGAATCGTTAAGCCGGTTACCTATGCAGCAACCCTGAACGCATCTGCAGCATTTGCACAGGCAGCTCGTCTGTTCAAGGACTATGATGCAGCTTATGCAAAGACCATGGAAGACGCAGCAATCAAGACCTATGCTGCAGCACAGAAGAACTACAAGCCGTTCACAAGCTGGGGCGGCGACACCAAGGGTGAAGGCGGCATCTCCGCTGACATCATGTACGCTCCGCTGGATCAGAACAAGGGCGGTGGCCCGTACGGTGATACCGAGGTCAGCGACGAATTCTACTGGGCAGCTTGCGAACTGTACATCACAACTGGCGACAAGACCTATTATGATGAACTGATGAAGTATGGTACCAACGCTTATGGTACTGACAATGCAAAGGCACTGGAAATCTCCACAACTCTGGTTGGCGGTGAGAACAACGGTACATTCTCCCTGTTCACATGGGGTACTCTGAACTCCGTTGGTTCTATCTCCCTGTATGTAAACTCTCAGGATATGCTGGATAAGGGTCTGCTGACTCAGGATGAAGTAAACACCCTGAAGGCACAGGTTCTGAAGGCAGCTGACTCCGTTCTGGAAGTACAGAACAAGTCTGCATACGGCATCCCGTATGTAGGTCACAACTATGACACTACTGTATGGAAGTATGACGCAGCAACCGGCAAGGGTGACTCCCAGACTCTGAGCCTGGAAGGCGGTTATGAATGGGGTTCCAACTCCATGGTAATCAACAACTCTATGGCACTGGCACTGGCTTATGACGCATCTAAGGAAGTTAAGTACATCGATGGTGTTACTACCGCAATGGACTACCTGATGGGCCGCAACCCGCTGGAACAGGGCTATGTAACCGGTTACGGTGAACACCCCACAAAGTACCCGCACCACAGATTTTGGTCTGGTCAGCTGAACAGCAACGACTTCCCGTATGCTCCGTACGGCGTTCTGTCCGGCGGCCCGAACTCCAACATGGAAGACCCGATGGTTCAGGGTCAGGGCTACAAGGTAGGTTCTATCGCTCCGATGAAGTGCTACCTGGATAACGTTGAGGCTTGGTCTGTAAACGAGTGCACCATCAACTGGAACTCTCCGCTGTGCTGGGTTGCATCCTTCCTGGATGACGAAGCTCCGAACATCGTTCGTGACTCCAGCGATACAAAGCCGACCACAACAACTGACAACAAGACTACAACAACTGAGACTACAGCAACCACTGCTACAAGCGACAACGATTCTTCCTCTACTGCATCTACAGATAAGAGCGGCGAATCCACTACTACCACCACAAACGGCGGTTCTGTAACTCCTGGCGACGTTCTGCTTGGCGATACCAACCTGGACGGCCGTGTAGACATCACCGACGCTGTTCTGCTGAACAAGAAGGCTGCAAACGCAGTTGACTTCAACGCACAGC
>ENA-OZHJ01000759-OZHJ01000759.1-human-gut-metagenome-genome-assembly--contig:-NODE-759-length-14516-cov-17.682041_pt1 | contig 14516 bp, 13 predicted proteins | sample MGYA00244663_ERZ653672 | MGnify/ENA primary metagenome ERZ653672 (study PRJEB26926, sample SAMN06165215) | human gut metagenome | biome: ENVO:00009003; feature: ENVO:2100002; material: ENVO:00002003... | reverse complement strand
TACTACAAGGACCTCTACACCCGGCTTGGGATGTATGAGCAGGTGCGGCCCCAGCTCTACAAATTCCTCATCGACATTGCCGAGAGCACTTACCCCTCCGGCCCCTTCAAGAAGGTCATCGACGAGGCGAAAGCCTACTGGAAAGAGCACAAGGCAGAGATCTCATCCTAAAGAAAAGCGGGAGGCCCCTGCGGGGCCTCCCGCTTTTTTATTTACGCTCCGATGGCGGCACACTTCTTAGCCAGCCAGTCGCGCTCGTCCTCGGTCAGGCGGGGAGCCAGCTTCTCGAAGACCTCGCGGTGGTAGGCGTTCAGCCAATCCAGCTCGTCGCGGCTCAAAACGCCCGGGACGATGGGGGAGGTAGCGATCGGCACGAACGTGATGGGGCAGAATGCCAGGAACTCGCCGTACTGGTTGGATGCTTTGTGGTAGCACTCCAGCTCATTCTCGATGCGGATGCCCACGACGCCGCCTTCATAGACGCCCGGCTCGTCGGTGACGATCATGCCCGGCTTGAAAACGGTGGTGTTGCGGCCGTTCAGGGCGTGGGGGCCTTCGTGGACGTTGCCCACGTGGCTGACGCTGTGGCCGGTGCCGCAGCGGTAGTTGATGAGGTGGCGCCACAGCGGCTCACGGGCGATGGTGTCCAGCATATGGCCGTCGCAGTAGTCCAGCCAGACAGCCCGGGCAATGTCGATGTGGCACTGTAAAGTCCAGGTGTAGAACAGGCGCTCGTCCTCCGTCAGCTCACCCAGCGGGTAGGTGCGGGTGATGTCGGTGGTGCCGTCCATATAGGTCGCGCCGCTGTCCACCAGCAAAAAGCCCTTCTTCTCGAGCTTTGCGTGGTCTTCCTCAGTGGCGTGGTAGTGCATCATGGCGGCGTTGGGGCCGTAAGCTGCAATGGTGCCGAAGCTCTCAGTCAGGAACTTGTCCTGTGCGCTGCGGTACTTGTGGAGGATCTCGTCGATGGTCAGCTCAGTCAGCTCTTCGCCGGCGGCCAGACGGTTCTCCAGCTCGATCTGGAAGCGCACCATAGCCACGCCGTCGCGGATGTGAGCCTCGCGGGTGTGAGCCAGCTCGACTTCGTTCTTGACGCCCTTCATGGGCAGCAGGGGGTCGGCCTCGTCCTTGACGGTCAGAGCCGGGTTGGCCTGCAGGGTCTGGTAAACAGCGTAGTTGACGGAAACGGGGTCGGCCAGAACGGTCTGCTCTTCGGTCTGGGCGGCGAGGAAGGTAAGCACATCGTCGTACTCAGCCAGCTCCACGCCGTTTGCCTTCAGCTCCGCAGCAGCCTCAGCGCTGACGCGGGCGGTGTTGATGAAGAGCGTCGCCTTATCGGGGGTCACATAGCAATAGGCCATGGCATAGGGGGTACACTGAATGTCCATCGCACGCAGATTGAGCAGCCATGCCAGATTGTCCAGCTTGCCTACCAGCTGTGCGGTGCAGCCCAGCTCAGAGAGCTTCGCACGCAGCTGACCCAGCTTCTCGGCAGGGGAGAAGCCTGCGTACTCTTTCGGCAGGAGCCATGCCGGGGTGGCGGGCAGGGCGGGACGGCCCTCCGTCCACAGCTCGTCCTCGAGGTTCAACAGCTTGATGGTGCCTTTCTTAGCGTCCAGTTCTTTCTGCAGGCTGCGCACCAGACCGCAGGAAGCAGTCAGGCCGCAGAGGCCCAGCTTGCCACCCTCGGGCAGGACTTTGCCGCAGTACTGCTCGGCGGTCGGCACGCCCGGCTCGCCCATCCGCATCAGCTGGATCTCCGTGCCAGCGATCTCCTTCTCGGCCTGCACGAAGTAACGGCCATCGGCCCAGACAGCGCTCTCGGTCATGGTGACGACGAAGTTGGAGTTCTCGCCGTGGAAGCCGGAGAAGTAGGTCAGGGCAGTGTAGTGGTCGGGCATATACTCGCTGGCGTGCGGGTCTCCCACCGGGATGAGGTAGACGTCCACGCCGTTTGCCTTCATGGCCTCGCGCAGGGCGGCCAGACGCTCGGGAACGGTATTCATGCTCATGTCAAAAAGCCTTCTTTCTTTATTCTGCCGGAAAAACGTCCGGCGGCGATGGTTTGCTGTACCTTATTGTATCATTCCGGGGCGCAGAATGCAATTCGCAGGGATCATTTTGATCCTGCCGCCCGAAAACGCAAGCAAATTGCAAAAAATGTTACAAATTTCTCATCAAAAAGGCCGGTTTGCCATTGACAGCCTTGTTATAATAGGAGTGTAGGAATTTTTCCGGGTCAGCACTCAGCGGCCCGGACTGCTTGTAAGGCCCGACGGGCCTGCATAAAAGAAAGAGGCATTTCAGACTATGACCAAAATTGATATTTTCTCCGGCTTCCTTGGCGCCGGTAAGACCACCCTTATCAAGAAGCTCATCAAAGAGTCCTTTGCAGGCCAGAAGGTCGTGCTCATCGAGAACGAGTTCGGCGAGATCGGCATCGACGGCGGCTTTTTGAAGGAGTCCGGCATCCAGATCAATGAGCTGAACGCCGGCTGCATCTGCTGCTCTCTGGTGGGCGATTTCCGCGCCGCTCTGCAGCAGGTGGTGGAGCAGTACCACCCCGACCGCATCGTTATCGAGCCCTCCGGCGTCGGCAAGCTGTCCGACGTGACCCGCGCTGTCGAGGGCGTGGCCGAGCATCTGGATGTTCAGCTGAGCAGCTTCGTCACCGTGGCCGACGTCAACAAGGTCAAGATGTATATGAAGAACTTCGGTGAGTTCTACGACGACCAGATCAGCCACGCAAGCTGCATCATCCTGAGCCGCACCCAGAACGCCACCGAGGAAAAGATCGCCGCCGCTGTGGCCATGCTGCGTGAGAAGAACCCCACCGCTACCATCGTCACCACCGCCTGGGACGCCCTGACCGGCGAGCAGATCCTGAAGGCCATGTCCACCAAGGACGACTTCAAGGCTGAGCTGATCGCTATGGCTGCCAAGGCCAACGAGGAGCACGCCCACGAGGACGAGGAAGAGGAGCACGAGCATCATCATCACCACGACCACGATGATGACCATGATGAGCATTGCTGCTGCGGCCATCATCATGATGACGACGACGATGATGAGGATGAGCACGAGCACCATCATCATCACGACCACGATGATGACCATGATGAGCATTGCTGCTGCGGCCATCATCACCATCATCATGACCACGACGCCGATGAGGTCTTCACCAGCTGGGGCGTCGAGACGGCCAAGAAGTTCTCCAAGGCTGACATTGAGCACGCCCTCACCGAGCTGGACACTGGCAATTACGGCATGATCCTCCGCTCCAAGGGCATCGTGGACGGCGGCGCAGACGGCTGGCTGGAGTTCGACTACGTTCCCGGCGAGTGGGAAGTCCGCGCACGCGGTGCAGACGTCGGCGGCAAGCTGGTGGTCATCGGCTCCAAGCTGGATGAAAAGGCCATCGCCGCACTGTTCGGCTGCTGATCGACCCTGAAAGGATAAAAGATTATGGCAAATGAGATCCCGGTTTACCTGTTTGTGGGCTTCCTCGAGAGCGGCAAGACCAAGTTCATTCAGGAGACTTTTGAAGACCCCAACTTCGACTCCGGCGACAAGACCCTTCTGCTGGTCTGCGAGGAGGGCGAAGAAGAGTACAATGAGAAGAAGTTCGCCTTCCCCGGCGTGACGCTCTACAACCTCGAGGACAAGGCTGAGCTGAACCCCCAGAACCTCGCAAAGCTGGCCAAGGAGGCCGACGCAGGCCGCGTGGTCATCGAGTACAACGGTATGTGGATGCTGCAGGACCTGGCAAACAATCTGCCCGAAAACTGGATCGTCTACCAGTGCATCGCCACCGCCGACGGCACCACCGCGCTGACCTACGCCCGCGACAACTCCATGCGTGCGCTGATGCTGGACAAGATCGCCCGCAGTGAGCTCATCGTCTTCAACCGCGCCGAGGCCGTCAACAACGACGCCGCCCGTCAGGAGCTGCACAAGCTGGTGCGTCAGGCATCCCGCAAGTGCGACATCGCCTACGAGTTCAAGGACGGCAGCGTGGCTTACGACGACATCCCCGACCCGCTGCCCTTCGACATCAACGCCCCGGTCATCGACATCCCGGACGACGATTACGGCATCTGGTATATGGACTGTCAGGACGAGCCCCAGAAGTACGCGGGCAAGACCGTCAAGTTCCTCGCACAGGTCTGCCAGACCAACCGCGCCGGCAAGAACAGTTTCGTGCCGGGCCGGTTCGCCATGACCTGCTGCGTACAGGACATCCAGTTCGTGGGCTTCCCCTGCAGCTACGACGGCTACAAGGCCCTCGAGCAGCGGGCATGGGTCAAAGTGACCGCAAAGGTCGGCTATAAGTTCCATAACATCTACCGCGGCAAAGGCCCGGTGCTCACCGCACTGTCGGTGGAGCCTGCCGAGAAGCCGCTGAACGATGTTGTCACCTTCTCCTAACTACAACATAACCAAGGAGGTCATGGCATGAAAGCAATCTTCCGTATTCTGGGTACTGCCGCCGCTGTGGCGGCCACCGGTGCCGCTATCGTCATCATGGACAAGCTCCTGAACGAGAAGGCCGCACCCATCATCGAATCCATCGAGTTCCCCGAGGAAGCCGAAAAGGACGACGCAGAGGCCGCCAAGACCGCCGAGGCATACGCCGAGGGTGAGGCCAAGGCAGAGGCCGAAGCCGCCGCACCGGCAGAAGAGACCGCTCCCGCTGAGGAGCCCGCCGCCCCTGAGACGGAGGCAGCGCCCGCTGAGGCCGCAGAGCCTGTGACCCTGCCCGACCAGAGCGAAGAGCGCCCGGTCTGTGACCCCGAGGCTCCGAACCCGAACCCCGTGGAGGCCGGCCCCGCCGTCGCCCCCAAGGACGAAAACGGTAAGTTCGACCCGACTAAAATCGCCGACGTCTCTGACTTCGGCGACTGGGAAGAGCAGGGGTGCAAAGGGTAATTCCCTTTGATAGCAAAAATGCCATCGTGCTTAGGCACGATGGCATTTTTTATCGCTCGTAGTGAGTCCAAAGACTCAGAATTTTGATGGTCTTTTCTTCCTCATAGATCTGATAGACCAGTCTGTGCTGTAAATTGATGCGGCGGCTGTATGCGCCGTTCAAATCTCCGACCAGTTTTTCAAATGTCAAGCAGTTTCAACGACTCTCCGCGATTTTTATATGGTTCACCACATTCTCAGAACTTCTATGCAGAGTTCCAACGCTTTCCGCAGCGAATCCTTTCCCCAGTCACGGTCATCATGCTGCTCTGCATTTGCAAGGGAATCCGCTGTGTACAGAATTTGTCCAAAAGCTGCTCCGCGCTTTTTGGCGCAGGCCGCAAGGGCAGCACATTCCATTTCTACCGTTGCGCAGCCTTCGGCTTTCCGGTACGCCACCATATCCCTTGTTTCTCGGAAAAAGCCGTCTGTCGTCCATGTGATGCACTCACGGAAGGGAAGACCCAGCGCACGGAAGGTCTTTTCTATGGCCTGCACCGCTTCCGAGGCCGGTTCTGCATACCGGGCGGCAGGAAGATAGTGATAGGATGTACCCTCATCCCGCAGCGCTTTGGTCGGGATAAGAAATTCGTTCTCTGCCATTTCGGTCAACACGCCGCACGAGCCTGCCGTAACAATTTTCCTGCACCCGCAAGCAATGAGACAATCCATAAACTGCGCCGCAGCGGGCGCTCCCAGTGGGGCTTGACAGAGGCAGAATTCTTCGCCGTCATTTTTTACAACATAAATCGGGTAGGTCTTTGTGATAGTCTCAAAATGCTCTGCAACTGCCGCGCCCGTCTCGGCGGCATAGGAGTCGATGGTGTCCCCCAGAAAAGCAAAGACGCATTTCTCCGGTAGAGTTAGCTGCTCCGCCCCGTGGTTGGGCTTTAATATCTCTGTCGAGTCGAAATCGTATTCCAAAATGGGAAATTCATTTTTCTGTATCATGCTTCACCTCTCGCGATCCGGTTCAGTCTTTCCTTGTCCAATACCTCTACCCCGCCGCGATAGAGCTTCACGATGCCCTCACCGGCGAAGTATTTCAGCAGGCGGCTCACCACCTCGCGGGCGGAACCCATGTACTTTGCCATCTGGTCCTGAGTCAGGCGGACATCGTCGCCGCCGGTCTTGGCAAGCTCGTCCGCAAGGAAGATGGCCAGCCGCCGGTCGGCGCTCATGAAGAGGATCTGCTGCATCGTCCACATGGTGTCGGAGAAGCGCTCGGCGGTCATCTGGTAGGCAAAGCACCGCACCTCCACGTTCTGCTGCATGAGGCTGCGGAAGACGCCCGCACTGATGCAGTAGGCCTCGGTGTCCTCCTCGGCGTCGATGTAGAGGTCGAAGTTCACCGAGTCCATAACGCAGGAGGCGGAGAGGATGCAGATCTCGCCGCCAAAGAGGCGGTAGAGGGTCACGTCCCGGCCATCGTCGGAGAGAAGATACGCCCGGAACTGGCCGGTGCGCAGCAGCAGGATGCCCACGCAGTTCTCCACCGGACTGTGGACCCGCTCGCCCTTGCGATAGCGCACCGGACGGGTGGTTCGGCAGAGTATCTCCTGCTGTTCGGCGGTCAGCTTGTCCCAGAAGGGGAAGGCACCGGCGAGACATTGGCGGTGCTCGCCGCATTTGGGGATGGGCAGAATTTCCGGCATCTTAAATCACCTCTTCCGCAGCGCTTTGGCGGCTTCGGTGCCTGCCAGAGCGCCCTCATAGACGGCCTTCGCCACCTGCAAAAGTCCGCCGGTGCAGTCTCCGGCGGCGTAGAGGCCGGGGACTGTGGTCTGCATTTTTTCATCTGTCACGATGCGGTCGTTCTCCACAGCGGCACCGATTTTCCGGGCCAGCGCCGTACTGCCCGCAACGCCCAGAGCCACAAACACACCCGCCAGCTCCACCACATCGCCGCCGGACAGCTGGACGCCGGTGACTTTCTGCTCGCCGAGGATGGCGTCGATTTTTTCAGGCCGGACAGCCACCTCCGGCGGAAACTCTGCCGCCGGAGGCGCACCATTCAGCAGGAGGGTGACGCTGGCCGCCACCGGCAGGAGCGCCTGCACCTCATGCAGGGCGTATTCGCCGCTGCCTACCACGGCCACATCTTTGCCGCGATAGAAAAAGGCATCGCAGGTGGCGCAGTAGCTGACGCCGTGGCCCTCGAGGCCCGCCAGCCCCGGGATGCGGGGCGTCGCCCGCGAAGCACCTGTGGCGAGGATAACAGCGTCCGCTGGGTAATCTCCATCGAGGGTTTCTACAGTGAGTTTATCGGTATAGGTCAGACCCACGGCCTCGGTGGTCACAAATTTAACGCCCACAGCCTTGGCTCCCTCGATGCCCTGACGCTCCAATTCCGCACCCGATATGGGGGCGGCGAAGCCGTAGTAGTTCTCGATAAGCTCCGCACGGTCAAGCGCACCCGGTCCCCGGGTGAGAACGGTGGTGTCCACCCCCGCACGGGCAGTGTACAGCGCGGCGGACACCCCCGCCGGACCGGAGCCGATGATGACGATGTTGGACATAGTGGGCCTCCTTGTACTTCTTGTATTATCGTAAAATCCGTTACTTTCTTTGCGCGCCGACGGCGCGGGGCAGGTTTTCTTTTTCGGACAAATGGCTTTGCGCTCCGCGCGGGCCAGAGGTAGGGAGGGGTGTTTCGAATCCCCCCTCCCTACCTCTGGACTCCACTCTCCCCGCAACGAGTTAAGGGCTTCTCGCCCTTAACAATTCCAGAGAAGAAGTCGAAACGGAAAAAAGCTAGCCGCTTCGCTTAACGCTTTTTTCACGTTTCTCCGTTTTACGGCTTCGCCGAGGGTGTCACGTCTTAGCAGAACTTTACGTCCAGCAAAAGCATGAAGTTTGCTGCGGAGCAGCAAATCGGAGAGGTGCAAAAAAATGCGTTTAGCGAAGCGGCTAGCATTTTTGCACCTCGACAACTTCTTTGGGGTTACTAGGGGCGAGCAGCCCCTAGTTCGTGCCTCCCGCGCCTCGAAAGTAGCGGGCACTTTTCTGGTTCTCTTTTGGTGCGCAAAAGAGAACTTAGCTCTGCGCAACAGCGCTCTATCTTCTATTATACACCAAATCCCCCTGATTTCTATGACCAAGTCCCAAACGCCTCCATTTTCCGCCCGAGCGCCACTTTGCAAGGGCGGGCGAGTGTGTTATACTTTCTATGAATGCGATTCAATCTTCCTGATGGAGGCTTTTTATGTCCACAAAGCAGCGTCTGCTTTTTATCACCACCGGCGGCACCATCGCCAGCGTCCGCACCCAGCAGGGCCTCAAGCCCGTGCTCACCAGCGAAGAGCTTCTGGCTCATCTGCCTGAGCTGAACGAGCTCTGCTGCCCCGACACGCTGGCCCTGTGCAGCATCGACAGCACCGACCTCGGCCCGGAGCACTGGCTGATGATGGCGAAGGCCGTACAGGAGAATTATGCCCTCTACGACGGCTTCATCATCTGCCACGGCACCGACACGCTGGCCTACTCGGCGGCGGCACTGTCCTACCTCATCCAGAACGCCGACAAACCCGTCATTCTCACCGGCGCACAGCAGCCCATCTCCAACGAGATCACCGACGCCAAGAAAAACCTTCGCGATAGCGTCATCTGCGCCCTCGACCCCGGCAGCCGGGGCGTCATGGTGGTGTTCGGCGGCCATGTCATCGCAGGCACCCGCGCCAAGAAGAACAAGACCATCAGCTACGACGCCTTTGCTTCGGTAAATTTCCCGGCGCTGGCACTGGTACAGGGCGACCGTCTGGTGCGGTATGTGCCTTCGCCCTGGCCCACCGGCCCTGTGGAGTTTGGACGCTCGCTCAGCCCCCGCGTCTTCCTGCTCAAGCTGACGCCCGGCCTCAGCCCCGATTTGATCCCCGACATTTTCCGCCTCTACGACTGCGTCATCGTGGAGAGCTTCGGCGTAGGCGGCATCCCCCAGCGGCTGATGGACGCCTTCGCCGAGGGCCTCGGCGACTACGACAAGACCCACAAAGTACTCATCCTCACCACCCAGGTCACTTACGAGGGCAGCGACGTGGGCATCTACGAGGTGGGCAAGCGGGTCAAGAACCGTTTCCGCTTCCTTGAGGCCCACGACATGACCATTGAAGCCGTCGTGACGAAGATCATGTGGCTGCTGGCGCAGGACTGCGACAGCTTCGACCAGCTGCAGCAGCGGTTCTACCGGCAGGTCAATTTTGATACGTTCTACCATTGAGGAGCGTGTAATGAAAAACGAACGTGAAAAAGCCTTATTTTTAGCACAACTAAAAGACTTTGCAAATACTCTGTCCGATAAGATTGCAGTAAACGATGAATGGACCATCAAGGGCTTTATCGATATTTTCAAAAACATTTATACGATTTCTTCCGACACTAAAATCGTCTCCAAAATATTAGAGTTGCACTTATTCCCTCAGTTTCTAGCCTTTGCCGAACAGACTGGATATGACATCGAACTTGCAACTTATCAAAATTACTACCCGGATTTGACTTTTATCTCTAAAATCGACCCTTCCATCAAATTTGCTGTCGATTTGAAAACAACTTACCGAGAAGAGAATCATCCTGATTTCTGCAATGGATTTACACTAGGTTCTCACGGCGAATACTTTATCAATCGCACAAGTACCAAAAACATTCAATATCCCTATGATGATTACAGTGGGCACTTCTGTTTCGGAATCATTTACACCCGTGCAGTGCTGGACAAAAAGAATGAGACGCATACATATTCCATTGATGAGCTGAATGAGATTCCTTCTGTTATCCACGATTTTCTCTTTTTCGCAGAAGAAAAGTGGAAAATAGCAAGTGACAAGGGTGGCAGTGGAAACACGGCAAATATCGGCAGTATCCATAATATTCAAGATATTTTAAATGGTAATGGTGTGTTTGCCAAAGCTGGTGAAGAATTGTTTGATGATTATTGGGCAAACTTTGGCAAAATAGAAATTCTTTCTGCGAACAAGCGAAAAAAGCTTTCCTCTTTTTCGGAATATCTGCAATACAGAGGACTGCCTTCCGAGTTGAATAATTGCAGAGCCTCTAAAAGGAGCACAAAATGAGCGAAAAAATATTCGTTCCTCCTCTTAAAATTCAAGGCATTAAAACAAAGCTTGTCCCCCTGATTCGAGAAAATGTGATTCTGGACAAAGAAACTATATGGTATGAGCCATTTATGGGGTCTGGTGTTGTTGGCTTTAATGTTGAGCCGGAACGTGCCGTATTTGCAGACGTCAACCCTCACATCATCAACTTTTATAACAGAATAAAAGATGGCTCTATCACCAGTGGAAGAGTCCGTGCATTTCTCGAAGCGGAAGGGAAGAAACTCGAGAATGGCGATGCCGATTATTACTATGAGGTTCGTGACCGATTCAACCAGCATCACGAACCTCTGGACTTTCTCTTTCTGAACCGTGCCTGCTTTAACGGGATGATGCGCTTCAATAAGGACTACAACTTCAATGTTCCATATGGACACAAACCTCAGCGGTTTGCAAAGGCTTATATCACAAAAATCGTAAACCAGGTCGCCCACATCGAAGAGCTTCTGAAAACCCATGAATGGGAGTTTTTGTGTCAATCCTTTGAGGATACGATAAGTTCAGCGACCCATTCCGATTTCATATACTGCGACCCTCCGTATATTGGCCGTCATGTCGATTACTATGACAGTTGGGATGAAGAACTCGAAGTTGCTCTGCACAGCGCACTCTTTAAATCACAGTCCAATTTTATGCTGTCAACATGGCATCATAATGATTACCGTTCAAACGAATATATCGAGCAGGTGTGGAATGACTGCCAAATCATCACACGGGAACATTTTTATCATGTAGGTGCAAAGGAAAAGAACCGTAATCCTGTCGTAGAGGCACTTCTTACAAACTATGTCATTACCGGCACTCAAAATCAGCTCCGGTTTGAAAACGAACAGTTGTCTCTATTTGGCACTTCCGATACTCTTCCAGAAAAAATAGCAAATTAAAAACGTCCTGTATTGCTGCAAAATCAATACAGGACATTTTACATTTCTCAAAACACCATCTGCACCAGCAGCACATAGCACAGCGTGCCGCCGGCGATGGAAACCAGCGTCTGATGCTTCCACTTATGGAGGGCGACGGTCACGCCGATGGCGATGGCCTCCGGGATGCCATGGCTGCCCGAGGTGAGGCTGACGCCCTTGAGGCAGTAGACGATGAGCATTCCGAAGATAGCGGCGGGCAGCACATGGCCCAGATACTCCACCACCTCAGGCACCTTGCCGCCCCGGGAGCCGAACACCAGAAAGGGCAGAAAGCGGGTGAGCATGGTCGCCGCCGCGCAGACGGCGATGGTCAGGATGAACTGGATATTGCTCATTTTGCCGCCTCGCTTTCTTTGGCCTCGATGGGACGGCGGAGCAGCAGCAGTGCCACAAGGATGCAGACCATCGAGGGGATGAGGAAGCCGCCTGAGCCGAAGATGCGCAGGCAGACCAGCGGGGCGGCAATGCCGATGATGGCGCTGGCGTGCTGTTTTTCCTTTTCCCACTGGTTGAGGAAGATGACCACGAACATGGCCGTCATGACGAAATCGACGCCCTCGGTGCTGAAGGGCAGGACAGCGCCGAGGGCCGCACCCATGGCCGCGCTGGCGACCCAGTAGATCTGGTCCAGCAGGGTGATGAAGAACATGAACCAGCCCTTATCCACGCCCTCGGGCGGCTCTGCCGAACAGGTGATGGAAAAGGTCTCGTCGCTCATGGCGAAGATCATGTAGGCGCTGCGTAGGCCGTAGCCGCGGTAGCGCTGCAACATGGTCAGGCCGTAGAAAAGATGCCGCGCCTGGATCATCAGCGCCATCAGAAAGGCCGACACCGGCGCAAAGCTGCCCAGAAGCAGCGACGCCAGCACGAATTCCAGCGAGCCGCCGTACACTACCGTACCCATCAGGGGCGGCAGCCAGACCGGCAGGCCCAGCGACTGCACATAGATGCCGTAGCCGAGGCCCAGCACCAAATATCCGGCAAACACCGGCAGCGTCTGAGGCGCTGCGGCCCGGAACGCGCGCCACGCCGGCGCACGGTTCAAATTTGTTTCGTTTTGTTCCTGCATTTATTTCAACCCTCCAATACAGTAGTATAACAGGTTTATCTGCATTTGCAAGAACTATTTATAAGGCAAAGAGGGTTCTGTGCGGCCGCACAGAACCCTCTTTGCCTTATATCTTTTATTTTTGGATGAGGTTTTTCGTATAGAGGGCGCGGGTCGCATTCAGGACAGCGAGGACCATGACGCCGACATCGGCGAAGATGGCCGCCCACATATTGGCGATACCCAGAGCACCCAGCAGCAGGCAGGCCGCCTTGATGGCCAGAGCAAAGACGATGTTCTGGTAGACGATGCTCTTGGTGCGGCGGGCAATGCGCATGGCGAGGGCGATCTTGGCCGGGTCGTCATCCATCAGGACGACGTCGGCGGCCTCAATGGCGGCGTCAGAGCCCAGAGCACCCATGGCGATGCCCACATCCACACGGGAGAGGACAGGGGCGTCGTTGATGCCGTCACCCACGAAGGCCAGCATCTCTTTGGGTTTCTTGGCGGCCAGGAGCTTCTCGATCTGGTCCACCTTATCGCCGGGCAGCAGACCGGCGTGGTACTCGTCGATGCCCAGCTCTGCCGAGACAGCCTTTGCCACCGGCTCTGCGTCGCCGGTAAGCATGACGGTCTTGCGGACGCCGGCCTGCTTGAGGCCCTTGATGGCCTGTGCGCTGTGGGGCTTCACCACGTCGGAGATGAGCAGATAGCCCGCATACTTGCCGTCGATGGCCACATGGACGATGGTGCCGGTCTGGGGGACATCGGGGACGGTGAGGCCCAGCTTTGCCATCAGGCGAGCATTACCGGCAGCAACCAGCTTGCCGTCCACCTTGGCGGTGACGCCGTGTCCGCCCAGCTCCTCCACGTCGGTGACGCGGGCAGCGTCGATGTCCTTGCCGTAAGCAGCCTTGATGCTCAGGGAGATGGGGTGCTTCGACCAGCTCTCAGCCAGCGCAGCGGCTTCCACGAGGCTGTCTTCGGTACTGCCCTCCACGGGGCAGACCTTGACGACCTTGAAGGCACCCTGGGTCAGGGTGCCGGTCTTATCGAAGACGACGACGCGGGTATCGGCCAGCTCTTCCAGATAGGTCGAGCCCTTGACGAGGATGCCGCAGGCAGAGGCGCCGCCGATGCCGCCGAAGAAGCTCAGCGGGATAGAGATGACCAGTGCGCAGGGGCAGCTGATGACGAGGAAGGTGAGGGCGCGGTAGACCCAGTCGCCGAAGCGGGCGGGCTGGCCCATCAGCAGCAGAACGATGGGGGGAATGAAGGCCAGCGCCAGCGCGCCGTAGCAGACCGCCGGGGTGTAAACGCGGGCAAAGCGGGTGATAAAGTTCTCGGCGCGGGCCTTCTTCATGCTGGAATTTTCCACGAGATCGAGAATTTTAGAGACGGTGGATTCGCCGAACTCCTTGGTGGTCCTGACCTTGAGCAGGCCGCTCATGTTGACACAGCCGCTGATGACCTCATCGCCGGACCGGACATCCCGGGGCAGGCTCTCGCCGGTGAGGGCGGCGGTGTTGAGGGTGGAAGCTCCCTCGACGATGACGCCGTCGATAGGCACACGCTCACCGGGCTGGACCACGATGATGGTGCCGATCTCGACCTCATCGGGGTCCACTTGCTCCAGCTTGCCGTCCTCGCCCTCGATGTTGGCGTAGTCGGGCCGGATGTCCATCAGGGCCGAGATGCTGCGGCGGCTCTTGCCGACGGCAACGCCCTGGAACAGCTCGCCGATCTGGTAGAAGATAATAACGGCACAGCCCTCGACGTAATCGCCCAGCGCGAATGCACCCACGGTGGCGACGGCCATCAGGAAGCATTCATCAAAGGGCTGACGGTTCTTGATGCCCAGAAGGGCCTTGCGGAGCACATCCCAGCCCACCACGAGGTAGGGGATACAGTAGAGCAGCAGCTCCACCGACGTGGGCAGAGGCGGCAGCAGCTTGAGCACCAGCACCAGCGCCAGAGCGGCGATGATGCGGTACAGCATTTTCTTTTGTTTTTTCGTCACGGGTCCCAGCCTCCTTTTGGGGCAGTTTTCTCAGATTCAACAGGTTTTCCCCACAAGGGGCTTGTTTTCCACGCTTTCCCCCGGCTTTTCCACGAGTTTTTCCCGCAAAAAGCCGCAAATGCGCGTTCATTTTTCTATTTTTGCGTCCAGGATGTTGAAAACGCCGTGGAAATTGTTGAAAGTTGATTTATTTTTCCACATTTTCCACGCGCATCCCGGCAGTATAAGTCGAAACTCAGATGCCAAAGATCTCGCAGTCGTCCTCGACCTTCTTGCAGGCAGAGAGGACGTTCTGCATGGTAGCCTTGACGTCAGCACCCTCATCGAACTCGACGTTCATCTTCTGGGTCATGAAGCTGACGGTAGCCTTTGCGACGCCGGCGACCGTGTTGGCGGCATCCTCCATCTTCTGGGCGCAGTTTGCGCAGTCAACTTCGATCTTGTAG
>ENA-OZHJ01000691-OZHJ01000691.1-human-gut-metagenome-genome-assembly--contig:-NODE-691-length-15735-cov-16.353763_pt1 | contig 15735 bp, 10 predicted proteins | sample MGYA00244663_ERZ653672 | MGnify/ENA primary metagenome ERZ653672 (study PRJEB26926, sample SAMN06165215) | human gut metagenome | biome: ENVO:00009003; feature: ENVO:2100002; material: ENVO:00002003... | reverse complement strand
AGACGTTTGCACGGGGGTTGTCCCAGCTGCGGAAGACGGCCTTGACAGCCTCGATGAGCTGATCCTTGGGGTCCTGGGGGAACGGCTTGCCCTCGTTGTCCTCATAGATCTTCTTGAAGGTGCCGACCAGTTCCTTCAGGTCGTCAGCAGTCAGGTCAACGTCATTCTTGACGCCCTTGGCTTCCTTCAGCTTATCGATCTCGACCTCGAACAGGCTCTTCGGGACCATCATGACGACGTCGGCGAACATCTGCACGAAGCGGCGGTAGCAGTCATATGCGAAGCGGGGGTTGTTGGTCTTCTTGGCCAGACCCTCGACAGCCTCGTCGTTCAGGCCGAGGTTCAGGATGGTGTCCATCATGCCAGGCATGGACTGACGTGCGCCGGAACGGACGGAGACCAGCAGCGGGTTCTCGTTGTCGCCGAAAGTCTTGCCGGTGATCTTCTCGAGGCCCTTGACGTGCTCGAAGATGTCAGCGGTGATCTCGTCGTTGATCTGGCGGCCATCTGCGTAGTACTGGGTGCAGGCCTCGGTGGTGATGGTGAAGCCCTGCGGCACCGGCATACCGGCTGCAGTCATCTCAGCCAGACCAGCGCCCTTGCCGCCCAGAATGTTCTTCATGGTGACCTTGTCGCCGCCAAAGGCATCGTTGCCTTCGCTGAAGTAGTACAGATACTTTTTGCTCATGCGTGTTTACCTCCCAAATGGTGGCCGCTGGCGCGAAGCACGGCGGTCTTATCGTTGCTCTGTCTTGTCATACGATAAACATTTCTCTATGAATGCTAAACTATTATACCAGAATTTCACGTCTATTCCATCGGGCAAATCACCGAATTTGTTTGATATTTTTTGTGCAAACCCTTGCATTTTACTCACTTTTTGGGTAATATAAAATGGGAAAGATTTGAAGAGGATTTTCGAGTTCTGACGCCGTTTTTGGGCAGTTGGATACAACTTTCTATCCATTAAACTCATTGCCGTTCTTGTTTGTCTTCCATCTTTCCGAATTTCTTCTATCTTGGATACAACATTTCCTCTTCCGCAGGGGTCTGCACAGCTTCTGCGAGAGGCGGTTTTGGAGGAGGTTTTTCTCTATGCAGAATATTGATGCATCCGCACTGGCTGCCGCAAAGGCAAAGCTCGACGCTTCCGAGGCCCAGCGCGAAGAGGTGCTGCTGCGCCACATCGCAAACGGCGTGGACATCCGCAGCCGCAATGTGGAGATCGGCTCTGAAGTAGTCATTGCCCCGGGAGCCGTCATCCTCGCAGGCACCATCCTGCGCGGCAAGACCACCATCGGCGCAGGCTGCGTCATCGGCCCCAACACCCTCATCGAGGACAGCACCGTGGACGAAGACACCACCGTCAACGCCAGCCAGGTCTACAGCAGCCACCTCGGCCCCCACAACAACATCGGCCCCTTCACCCATGTGCGCATCAACACCGTCACCGGCTACGGTGTGCATCTGGGCGCTTATGTCGAGACGAAGAACTCCAACTTTGCCCGGGGCAACACCGTCAGCCACCTGACCTACATCGGCGACAGCGATGTGGGCAAGTACTGCAACTTCGGCTGCGGCACCGTCACCTGCAACTACGACGGCAAGGACAAGTTCCGCACTCAGATCGGCGACTACTGCTTCATCGGCTGCAATACCAACCTTGTCGCCCCCGTCACCATCGGCGACGGGGCCTACACCGCCGCCGGCAGCACCATCACCAAGGACGTCCCCCCGCAGGCTCTTGGCATCGCCCGGGAGCGTCAGACCAACCTCGACGGCTGGGCTGAACCGAAAATGGAGGCGTACATTATAAAGAAGCAGAAACTCGAAAAAGAGCAGGGTTAAGTTTTCTGTTTTTGCTCCCCTCCGACTCTGCCCAGAGCGCCGGTTCCGTATCCAGCGCTTTCCTTCTGCCCCGGCGCACGTTCCGCATCCGTGCGCCGGGGCATTTTATGTTTTTTGTGTATCTTTTTGCGCGCGCGTATGTTATAATAACATATTGTTCGAAAACAGATCCAACGTAAAAAAGGCAGAATATATCATATGAATACCAATGACATCTGGCTCATTGCCGGCCTCGGCAATCCGGAGCCGAAATACGACGGCACCCGTCACAACGCAGGCTTTGCCGCGCTGGACTATCTGGCCGGCAAGTGGGGCATCTCCGTCTCCAAGACCAAGTTTCAGGGCCTGTGGGGGCAGGGCGAGGTGGACGGCCACAAGGTCGTGCTCCTGAAGCCCCTGACTTATATGAACCTCTCGGGCGACTCCATCGGCCCGCTGGCGGGCTTCTTCAAGATCCCTGCCGACCACGTCATCGTCCTGTGCGACGACATCACCCAGAACCCCGGCAAACTGCGCATCCGGCCCTCCGGCTCTGCGGGCGGCCACAACGGCCTCAAGAGCATCATCGCCCGCCTCGGCGGCGAGAACTTCCCCCGCATCCGCATCGGCGTGGGCGCAAAGCCCCGCCCGGACTACGATTTGGCCGACTGGGTGCTGGGTAAGTTCCCGCCCGACGACGCCAAGGCCTTCGCCGACCGCTGCCCCGACATCGCAGCCGCCGCAAAGCTCATCATGGACGGCAAGCTGGGTCTGGCGCAGAGCAAGTATAACGGGTAATCCCTCTCAGGCGCTGACGCGCCAGATTCCCCTTTTTGTCGCTTACGCGACATCTTCCCCCGGCCGGGGGAAGTCTTTCCTCAGAGGGGGAGCCCTTGGCAGGCCGGGCCGCTTTGTACCGCCTGCTGAAAGCCTGCGCATCCGCAGAATGCCGGGCCTTGCTTGCGGGGGCAGATGTCTTGTGGACAATGCACCTTGTCAAGCTGTTGCTGTCCTCGGCAGCAAGGCACTACCGTTCCCGATAAAAGAACCCTCTCTTGTCTCGCAAAAGCCTGACCGACACGCCAGTGGCTCTCCCCATGGGAGAGCTGGCATCGCGCAGCGATGACTGAGAGGGCTGAAAGGAGGTCCACCATGTACGAAGCGCTCCTGAAAAACACCCCTGAATATCAGAAGATAGCGGCCAGCCTCGCCTCCCCTGGCCCGGCGGCGCTGTTCGGCCTGCCTCCGGCAGGCCGGGCACTGCTCTACGCCGCGCTCCAGAAGGACACGGGCCGCATCCTCTGCGTCGTCACGCCCGGCGAGGCCGAGGCCACCCATTTTGCCGACGACCTCAAGACGCTGGGGCTCTCGGCGGCGGTGTTCCCGCCCCGGGACTTCATGCTCCGCCCCGTCGAGGGCGCGGGCCGCGAGTACGAGTACCGGCGTCTGTCGGTGCTGGGCGCACTGGCGGGCGGACGGCTGAACGCCGTCTGCGTCCCCGCCGAAGCCCTGCTCCAATACACTGTGCCGCAGGATGAGTTCCAGAAGAACACCCTCACCCTCAAGCCCGGCATGGTCTACAACCGCGAAGCGCTGGTGGAGCGGCTCTTCGCCGCCGGATACGTGCGGCGAAGTCAGGTGGACGGCCCGGGACAGTTCAGCGTCCGGGGCGACATCGTGGACATCTACGCCCCCGATATGCGCCAGCCCGCCCGTGTGGAGTACTGGGACGACGAGATAGACTCTCTCGCTTCCTTCGACCTGCTCACCCAGCGGCGGGACGGTGCGCTGGAAAAAATCTATCTTTCCCCCGCCCGTGAGGTGCTGTTCGGCAGTACCGCCGACACGGCGGAGGCCCTCCGCGCCGCCCAGAAGAAAGCCCGTGGCAAGCGCCGCACCGCCCTCGAAAAGGCCATGGAGTCCGACCTCGCCCAGCTGGACAGCGGCGTCATGCCCGAGGCTATGGACAAATACTACGGTCTGCGGTACAAGACGCCCGCCACATTGCTCGACCACCTGAGCAGCCCCATCTTCATCCTCGACGAGGTAGGCGGCATCCGGGACGCCCAGAAGGCCACCGAGTTCCGCCGCTGCGAAGAGCTGACCGGCCTGCTCGAGGAGGGCGTCATCTGCCCCGGCCTCGATGTGCTCTACCAGACCATGGACGACCTCGCCATTGCGGCGCAGGACCAGAGCACCCTGCTCTGCGAGAACTTCCTGCGCGGCATGAACGAGTTCAAACTGAAAGACCTCATCAACGCCGAGGCGTTCGCGGCCCCCAACTGGGGCGGCGACCTCGCTTCCCTGCGGGAAGACCTCGACCCGCTGGTCCAGCAGGGGTACGCCGTGACCCTTTTCGCCGGCACGCCCAAGGGCGCAGCGGCCCTTACCCGCGATTTGGCTGACAAGGGTTATGCCGTCAGCATGAGCCGGGACGTCCGGCCCGCGAAAGGTCTGGTTCAGGTACTGCCCGGCCACCTCACGGCGGGCTGTACCTTCCCGTTCGCCCGCGTGGCGGTCATCTCGTCCCGGCGTCATGGTCTGGACGACGAGGCCGCCGAGAACAAAAAGCGCAAGAAGAACAAAAACGCCCTGTCCAGCCTCTCGGACATCAAGCCCGGCGACTATGTGGTTCACCAGAGCCACGGCATCGGTATGTATGCGGGCATCCAGCGTCTCGAGGTGCAGGGCGCCATCAAAGACTATCTGAAAATCCAGTATTCCGGCTCCGACGTGCTGTATGTGCCGGTCACTCAGCTCGATTTGCTGAGCCGCTACACCGCCCCCGGCGACGAGGAAAAGGTGAAGCTTGCAAAGCTGGGCGGCACCGAGTGGCAGCGCACCCGCGCCAAGGTCAAAAAGGCCACCGAAGAGATGGCGCAGGAGCTTATCGAGCTCTACGCCCGCCGACGTCAGGCCACGGGCTACGCCTTCCCCGCCGACGGTGATTGGCAGAGCGATTTCGAGTCCCGCTTCGAGTACGACGAGACGGACGACCAGCTCACCGCCACCGCCGAGATCAAGAAGGACATGGAAAAGGGCTGGCCTATGGACCGCCTGCTCTGCGGCGACGTGGGCGTCGGCAAAACAGAGGTCGCCTTCCGCGCGGCCTTCAAGTGCGTCATGGGCGGCAAACAGTGCGCCATTCTGGCCCCCACCACCCTGCTGGCGTGGCAGCACTACAACAGCATCATCTCCCGCATGGAGGCGTTCCCGGTGAAAGTCGGGCTGCTCTCCCGCTTCCGCACCGCCAAACAGCAGAAAGAGACCCTGCGGGGCCTGCAGGCCGGCAGCGTGGACATCGTCATCGGCACCCACCGCCTGCTCTCCAAGGACGTCCGGTTCCACGACCTGGGCCTTGTCATCATCGACGAGGAGCAGCGTTTCGGCGTCAAGCACAAGGAGAAGCTGAAAGAGAACTTCATCGGCGTGGACATGCTGACCCTCTCGGCCACTCCCATCCCCCGCACCCTGAACATGGCCATGAGCGGCATCCGCGACCTCTCCACCATCGAGCAGCCGCCCATCGAGCGCCAGCCGGTGGAGACGTTCGTGTTGGAATACAATGACGTCATCCTCGCCGAAGCCATGAAGAAGGAGCTGGCCCGGGGCGGTCAGGTCTACTACCTGCACAACCGGGTGGACAACATCGAGTCCTGCGCCGCCCATGTCAGCCAGATGGTACCCGGGGCGCGGGTGGGCATCGCCCACGGCAAGATGACCGAGGAAGAGCTGAACCCTGTCTGGCAGCATCTGCTGAACGGCGAGATCGACATCCTCGTCTGCACCACCCTCATCGAGACGGGCATTGACGTGCGCAACTGCAACACCCTCATCATCGAGGACGCCGACCGGATGGGTCTGGCCCAGCTGTACCAGATCCGGGGCCGCGTAGGCCGTTCGGGCCGGAAAGCCTACGCCTACTTCACCTTCCGGCGGGACAAGACCCTCACCGACATCGCCCAGAAGCGGCTTTCGGCCATCCGGGAGTTCACGGCCTTCGGCTCCGGTTTTCGCATCGCCATGCGCGACTTACAAATTCGCGGCGCAGGCAGTCTGCTGGGCCACAGCCAGCACGGCCACATGGAGGCCGTGGGCTATGACCTCTATGTCAAGATGCTGGGTCAGGCCATCGCCCGTGCCAAGGGCGAGCCCATCCAGCGCGACAAGAGCGAATGCCTCGTGGACCTGCGGGTGGACGCCTTCATCCCGGAAAAGTATATTGCCGACGGCCCGGGCCGCATCGAGGCCTACAAGCGCATCGCCGCCATCCAGACCCCCGAAGACGCCGCCGACGTGCTGGACGAACTCATCGACCGCTACGGCGACCCGCCGCCCTCTGTCAGCGACCTCGTGAACGTCTCGCTGGTGCGCGTACAGGCCACCGCTGTGGGCGTCTACGAAGTCACCCAGAAAAAGGACACCCTGCTGTTACAGGTGGAGACGCTGGATGTGGCCATGATTCGCGGCCTGCTCATCGCTTTCAATGGCCGGGTGACGGCAGGAGCCGGCACCAAGCCCTACCTCTCGGTGACTCTCCAACCCGACGAAAAGCCGCTGGAACTGCTGCAAAGCATCCTCAAGGCGATGGCAGACATCCTTGCCGCCCCGCCGGAGGAAAACACCGGCAAAAAATAAATTCACTAGGAGTACACTTATGAAAAAGAAACTCATCGCGCTCGTCTGCGCCCTCGCTCTGGCCGTCGGCCTCGTGGGCTGCAGCCTCTCCACCCCGGATTCCGTAGGCACCATCGGTGAGGTGGACATCCCTTCCGGCCTCTATCTGCTGGCCCAGTTCGATGCCTACCAGACCGCCGCCGACCTCGCTTCCGACGACCAGGACGCCACCAAGGTGTCCAGCTTCCTCAAGGCCACCATCACCGTCGATGACGCCACCGGCGAGACCGCCGTGGTCAGCGACTATGTGGCCCAGAAGACCCTCGAGAACCTCGAGTCCTACGCCGCCATCGAGACCCGTTTCGATGAGCTGGGCGGCGTGCTGACCCCTGACGAGGAGACGCAGGCCGACAGCTACGCCTCCCAGCTGATGGAGCAGAACGGCGACCTCTATAAGGCCAACGGCATCGGCCTCGACACCCTCAAGCGGTTCGAGCGCATCCTCATCAAGAGCAACGACCTGCTCGAGATGTACTACGGCACCGACGGCGAGACCCCCGTCTCCGACGCAGAACTGACCAGCCACCTCGAGGACGAGATGGTCTACATCCGCTATGTGGTCGTGCCGCTCTACAACACCAGCACCTTCGCTTTTGCTGATGACGACCAGAGCGCCCAGATGCTTGAGCTGGCCCAGACCGCCGCCGAGAGCTGCAACGCTGCCACCCCCGATGGAGCCAGCGCCCAGACCTCCGCTTTCAGCGCTGCCGTCGCCGCTGCCCTGCCCGACATCTACGCGGTGCTGGATGGCGAGCCCTCTTCCGACGCTTCTTCTCTCTCCACTGCTCTGCTGGGTTCTGACAACATCGACGCCACCTTCTCCGAGGAAGGCACCGCCGACGCTGTCCGCGCCCTCAAGCCCGGCGAGGCCGCTGCCGTGCAGTATTCCAGCTATGCGCTGATGATGCTCGTCCGTCTCGACCCGCTGGACGCTGACACTCTGGACAGCCTCCACGCACAGGCCCTCTCCGACATGAAGAGCGGCGAGCTGCAGGACAGCATTCAGTCCTATGGCGCCCAGCTGTCCCACGCTCTGGATTCTGCCGCCATGAAGAAGATGCCGGCTTCCAAAATCAAGAACGAGCAGTAATTTTCCTCAAAAATAATACAAAAGCTCCGGGAAACTATTGGTCCCCGGAGCTTTTCTGTTATCATACTGCTTTTCAAATTCCACTTCCAACGCCGCGCGGATATGCATCGTGCGGCGTTGCTTTTTGTCGGTTTTTATGGTATCCTCTTAGCAGAAAGGCGCTGTCCTGCAAGTGCAGCGGTCATGCTCCCTCCCTCGCGTCACATTGTGCCGCGTCAGGAGGAAGTTCAATTTTTTGTCATCCTCCTGACGATTCGAATGTTTCTACATGAAAATCTAAGGGAGGATTCCACTATGGAAATTTTGAATACTGTTATTGCTCTGCTCGGCCTTCTGGCCACTGTCATCCTTGGCACTGCCAAAATCACTTGGACGATTGCCCAAGTCTTTTTTCGGGATATGCATCATGCAAAACACTATATCAAAAAATAAAATGGCAAGAAAAATGACCGCCCCTATAGTCTTCCAAACTCCGGCGGTCATGTTTCTCAAAATGTGACACTGAGAGAGGGAGCTGACCACTGTGCAGCCAGCGCCTTTCCTTATCTTTATTATAGACAGCCGTACGTGGATTGTCAAGCACAAGAATATAGCTATCCTAGCTTCTCAAATTCCGCTTCCAGCGCCGCGCGGATATGCATCGTGCGGCGTTGCTTTTTGTCGGTTTTTATGGTATCCTCTTAGCAGAAAGGCGCTGTCCAACCAAACGCAGGCGGCTATTGCTCCTCACCGGTCTCGCTGTCTTGCTCTTCGGAGCAAAGCAAGCGCGGGAGGGCAACTTTTTGGAGTTCCGCTCCCGACGCTCACAGCGAAGGGAGGGATGCCTTATGACTACATCGGAAATTCTATTGCTTTTCCAGACGATCATCGCACTGTTGGCACTTCTCGTAAGTGTCGTACACTTGATGGACGACCGGAAAAAGGATGATTCTTATGGCAGCAAAAGGAAAAAGCACAAAAAGAAATGACCGCCCACAGTTCCCCAACTCGGTGACGGTCATTACTTTTGTAATGCTTGACTGGTGAGGAGCTAGCCGTTTGCACGGATAGCGCCTTTCCTTATCTTTATTATAGACAGCCGTGCGTGGATTGTCAAGCGCCAGAACTTCCAGAATACAAAAGATAAAAACGGACCGCCCGCTTCGGCCTTTTCAGGCTGGGGCGGGCGGTTCGACGCTTTCTAACGCATTCTGATGCAATCCGACGTTTTTATCCATTCTCTTAAAAACAATGCAGATGCATCATTTTTCTTATATTCCGGCGTCATTTTCGCCTTCTGCGGCATCTCAAAACGGGCAGTTTTTGCGCTTTTTAGTTTCCATGATTTTCCAGTTCATACATCTTTAACTGGTCTTCACCCTAATTATAGAGGAATCGTTCTCCAATGTCAATAGCCCAGCACCTATAAAAAGCCTAAGGGCGAGGCCCCTTGCGGAACCTCGCCCTTAGACTATGTGAGATAAATCACTACATGCGCGAACATATAATGTTTATCATTACAGGCCGTGTGCCTGTAATTACTTTTGCTTTAGAAAGGCTGATTACACAGTTGCCTTTGCCTCAACAACGATAACAACGTAATCGTTCTTTGCGCTCTTGTCAGCCTCTTTCTTAGCCTTGAAGGTGTCGATAGAAACAGAATACTTGCCGTTTTCATCAGCCTTAGCGGTAGCCTTCATATCGTCGACAGCGTAGCCAGCCATCTTTCTCCACTTCTCAGTAGAGTTCTGCTCCTTAATGACATAAGCAATGATCTTGCCGTCATCGAAGGTGTAACGACCGGTCAGATCTTCGCCAACCTTATCATCGAGCACGCCAGCGGCTTCCTCAGCCCAGGCGGACAGCTTCTTGCCATCAACCTTCTTGTCGTTGTTGACCTCGACGGTGACACCACGAGTCTGGCCAGCCAGCTTCAGAGCGCTCTTCATGTCATTCTCATTCTTGACAGCACAGCCAGTCAGCATAGACAGAGCCATGACGCCCACGAGAGCAACAGCCATGATCTTCTTGAACATTTTCATAGTGATATTCCTCCAATAAAAAATATTTTTTATTTCGGCAAACCACTACAAGAACTTCGTGGTCTGTCTCGATGGGTTCAGTATAGTGCATTTTCACAAGATTGTCAAGATACGGTATTGTTTTCGGCATTTTGTCCAATCAGAAGCCGTGAAAAATAGCAAACTGCCCGTTAAATGTGCATCCGTGCCAAAATTTGTGCCAAAGATCCCCAAAAGCTGCCCTTTGCTTTACCTTTATAACAAGGGCAAAAGCTCTACCTGCACAAGGGAAAATGGCCGAGATCTCGTTCATGCTTTTACTGCCTTTTCAAACTCCGCTTCCAGCGCCTCGTTGACGGCGCGGACGGCGGCGGCATCGGGTTTGATGGCCGTGCGGTCGTAGGTGAACAGGCCGTTCACCTCGTCCTCCACGTCGGTCAGCTGGGTGTACACCAGCGCCGAGAGGCCCTTTTTCAGCTGCGGGAGCACCGTCTTGCGCTGCAGATCGCAGTAGCGCTCCGTCAGCTCTGCCCGGCTTCTGGCCGTGCCGTAGCCGTAGGTCTTCCGGGGCGGCTCATGGCCGGGCATGGGCCATGCAATGCCGCCGTACTCGCTGAGGGCCACCGTGCGCACGTTCGGGCGGATGCGGAGCGGATAGAAGTAGTTGTGGATGGAATGCACATCTCCCCCGCCCCGGTCGAACCAGCCGCTGGCCTCGTCCACCGGACGGGACGGGTCGAGGGCGCGGAGGGTCTCGGTGGCTTTCCGCGCGTCGAACTGCCCCCACCCCTCGTTGAACGGCACCCAGCACCCGATGCAGGGGTGCCGACCCAATGCGGCTACCGTGTCGGCCAGCTCCCGGGCGTACTCCTCCCGGCTGTGGGCGCTGCCCCGGCCCAGAAAGCCCCACAGCAGCTTCCCGTCCGGGGCGCGGCGCATCAGGGGCTGCAACGCATTGGTCAGGTAGGTGACGTACCACATCGGGTAGGCTCCGCCGCCGTTGACCATATCCTGCCAGACGATGATGCCCAGCTTATCGCAGTGGTAGTACCAGCGCTCCGGCTCAATTTTGGCGTGCTTGCGCAGCAGGTTGAAGCCCAGCTCCCGCACGGTGTGCAGTTCGTGCTCCACGGCGGCGTCGGAGGGCGGGGTGTAGAGGCCGTCGGGCCAATAGCCCTGATCCAGCAGGCCGTTGAGCAGGATGGGCCTGCCGTTCAGGAAAAACCGCCGGATGCCCTTTGCATCCTCTTTGCACTCCCACTTGCGGAGGGCAAAATAGCTGTGGACGGTGTCGAAGCCCTCTTCTTCGCCCTGGGTCGTGCCGACGGTCAAATCATAGAGGAAGGGGCTGTCGGGGCTCCACGGGAAGAAATGCTCTTCGGCGATGTTCAGGGTCACTTCGCCGTCCCGGTCGGCCTCGTCGCTGCCCCAGTCCTCGGCGATGGTCACGCCGCCGGCCCGCACCACGGCCCAGAGGTTCACCGCGCCGCCGGGCTTCGAGGTATGGACTTTCACGGTCACGGTCCGGGCGTCGTAGTCCGGGGTGACGGTCAGCGTATCAATGTAATTTTCCGGCACCCGTTCCAGCCACACCGTCTGCCAGATGCCGCTCTGGGCCGGGTAGAACATCCCGCCGGGCCGGAGGGTCTGCTTGCCTCTCGCCTGCGTGCCGGTGCCGGTGGGGTCCTGCACCGCCACCCAGAGGGTGTTATGGCCCTGCGGGCGGAGCAGGTCGGTGATGTCCAGCGTAAAGGGCCAGTAACCGCCCCGGTGTCCCCCGGCCAGACGGCCATTGACCTCCACCGCGCAGGCGTAGTCCACAGCCCCGAAGTGGAGCAGGACGCGCCCTCCCTCGCCCGCCGGGGGCGTGAAGGTGCGGTGGTAGTGGAGCCACTGGCCGGGCTGCAACGTCCGGCCCACGCCGGAGGCTTTTGCCTCGGGCGAATAGGGTACGAGGATAGCGCCGTCCCACTTTGCCGGGAACTCCGAGCTCTGGGTGATGGCGTAGTCCCACGGGCCGTTCAGGTTGACGTAGCTGTCCCGACGCATACTCGGGCGGGGATATTCGGGGAGCGGATGCATTTTAGTACCTCTTTTTCATAAGCTAGTCCGATTTGGCTCTCCTTTTAGAAGAGCTGGCGAGCGTCAGCGAGACTGAGAGGTTTTATAGGCTGCGGCCAGCTTTTCCAGTGCGGGCAGGCTGCGCTTCACCTTCTCGGTGTCGATGCAGTAGGCAAAGCGGACATAGCCCTTGACGCCGAAGGTGTCGCTGGGGACCAGCAGCAGATCGAACTCCCGGGCCTTGAGGCAGAAGGCGTTGGCGTCCTCTTCCAGCGCCTTCGGGAAGATATAAAATGTGCCGCCGGGGCGCTCCACCTCAAAGCCCAGCTCGGTGAGCTTATCGTACAGCAGGTTCATGTTCGTCTCGTAGACGGACAGATCGCTGGTGACGTCGAGGCACTCGGCAGTGGCTTTCTGGATGATGCTGGGCGGGCAGTTGTGGCCGGTGAAGCGGGAGATCTGGGCCATCATGTCCACCAGCACGTCTTCGCCCTCGCAGCCGGGCCGGACGGCCACATAGCCCAGACGTTCGCCGGGCAGGCTCAGGCTCTTGGAGAAGGAGAAGCAGGTCAGGGTGTGGGGGTAGAACGCTGCCGGGTAAGGCACCTTTTTGCCGTCGAAGGCGATGTCACGGTAGGGCTCGTCGCTGACGAGGAAGATGTTGTGGCCGAAAACTTTGCTCTTTTCGGTCAGGATGTCGGCCAGACGGCTCAGGGTCTCGGCGGAGTAGACGACGCCGGTGGGGTTGTTCGGGGTGTTGATGAGGACGCAGGTGACGTTCTCGGTCAGCATCTCTTCAAAGGCGTCGAGATTCGGCTGGAAAGCCGGTGCCTGAGGCGGCACGACCTTGAGCACAGCGCCGGTCCCCTCCACATAAGGGCCGTACTCAGGGAAGTAGGGGGCGAAGGTCAGCACCTCGTCGCCGGGCTTTGTCACAGCGCGGACGGCGTGGGCGATAGCGCCCGCCGCACCGGTGGTGGGGAAAATATCCTTCTGCTCATAAGGCAGGCCGAAGGTCTTTGCCAGATGGGCCGCAACGGCGGTGCGGAAGCCCGGGTCGCCCTGACTGGGGCAGTAGCCGTGAAGGGCGACAGGCTCTTCCTCGGCCAGCAGGGTCTGCATGGCTTTGGTGAACTTGTCCGGGCAGGGGACGCTGGGGTTGCCCAGCGAGTAGTCGAACACGTTCTCATAGCCTATCTCGGCGGCGCGCTGTTTGCCGTACATGAAAGTCTCGCGGATGACGCTCTTGTGGCCCAGCATGGCGCGGTAAGTCTCGTTCAGCATAATACTTTCCCTCTTTTTCTTATTGATCCTCTTCCGGCAGAGCGGAGGCATAGCTCTGCTCCACCTTCACCATACAGCAGTATCTCGGGTCCTGCTCCTTGACGAAATTGCACATTTCGGCCAGCCGCGCGTCCTTGTCGCCGGTGTAGCCCGCCGGGAACACGAGGTCGAACAGCACGTTGGTGTGGCTGTCCCCCGGCACGATGCGCAGGTCATGGATGGACAGACGAGGGTCCATCTGACGGGCTTTTTCCATCAAACGGCTCCGCAGGATGCCTACGGCGGCGTCCGACGTCACGATGGGGTCGTAGTGGATGGTGACCTGTAAGTGGTCTTTTTTCAGAAAATCCCGCTCGATGTTGTCGATGATGTCGTGGGCTTCCAGCGGGTCGGCCTCGGCGGGGAACTCGATGTGGAGCGAGGCGAACTGATGCCCCGGGCCGTAGTCGTGGACCATCAGATCGTGGACGCCCAGCACCCCCGGGTAGCTCATGACGGTGTGCTCGATGTGCTCCACCAGCTCCGGCGAGGGGCTTTCGCCCAGCAGGGGGCTGAGGGTGTCCATCATAAGTCCCCAGCCCGACCAGAGGATGAACGCCGCCACTGCCACGCCCATGAGGCCGTCCAGCACGTCCCAGCCCGTCAGGTGGGAGAGGACGGTGGACAGGAGCACGGCGCTGGTGGTCAGCACGTCGTTCCGGCTGTCGGCGGCGGTGGCCATCAGAGTCTCGGAGTTGATGCGCTGGCCGATGGTCTTGTTGAAGCGGCTCATCCAGAGCTTGACGAGGATGGACGCCGCCAGCACCCCCACACTGAGCCAGCTGAACACCACTGCCGTCGGATGCAGCACTTTGAGCGCGGATTCTTTCAGCAGCGAAAGCCCGATGGCGAGGATGGTGACGCAGACCACGAGGCCCGCCAGATACTCATACCGGGCGTGGCCGTAGGGGTGCTTTTCGTCCGGGCCTTTGGCCGCCAGCCGGAAGCCCACGAGGCTCACCACGTTGGACGAGGCGTCCGAAAGGTTGTTCAGGGCGTCAGCCATGATGGCGATGGAGCCGAACAGCGTCCCCGCCGCCAGCTTGCCCAGACAGAGCAGGAGATTGCAGGCCATGCCCACGAGGCTGGCCAGATTGCCGTAGGCCGTGCGGACGGCGGCGTCCTTGGTATCGTCCGGGTGCCGGACGAACAGGCGGATGAGCAGTTGTGTCATAAAATTCCCTCTCAACAGGTATTTCGATGCTACCAGTATAGCACTGCACTTTATGGTTTTGAAGTATTTCGGTAAAATTTTTCGGGTATGCAAAGCCCCCGGCGGGGAAGTTCCCTGCCGGGGGCGGAGTTTTCAGCGCAAAGGGCCTTACTTATCGGAAGGCTTGCTCAAATCGATGCTGCGGATGATCTTGCGCACGGGCAGCACGCTCTTGGCGTTCATGGACAGCTCGTCCACGCCCATCCGCAGGAACGTCTCGGTGAGGGCGGTGTCCGCGCCCAGCTCGCCGCAGATGCCCACCCAGATGCCGTGGCGGTGGCCCGCGTCGATGGTCATCTTGATGGCCCGGAGCACAGCGGGGTGGTGCGGGTTGAAGAAGGGCTCCAGCTTTGCGTTCTGGCGGTCCAGAGCGCAGGTGTACTGGGTCAAATCGTTGGTGCCGATGGAGAAGAAGTCGCACTCCTCGGCCAGCTCGTCGGCGATGAGGACAGCGGCGGGCGTCTCGATCATGGTGCCCACTTCCATTTTCTCGTCAAACTTCTTGCCCTCAGCCCGCAGTTCCGCGCGGCACTCGTCCAGCACGGCCTTGGCGTCCTGCAGTTCCCGCAGGCTGGTGATCATGGGGAACATGATGCTCATGTTGCCGTAAGCGGAAGCGCGGAGCAGAGCGCGCAGCTGGGTCTTGAAGAAGTCCTTCCGGGTCAGGCAGATGCGGATGGCGCGGTAGCCCAGCGCGGGATTTTCCTCGTGGTCGAGCTTCATGTAGTCCACGGTCTTGTCTGCGCCGATGTCGCAGGTGCGGACGACCACCTTGCGGGGTGCAAGGCTCTCGAGCACCTGCTTGTATGCCTCGAACTGGTAGTCCTCCGTCGGGAAATCCTTGCAGTTGAGGTAGACGAACTCGGTGCGGAAGAGGCCGACGCCGCCGGCGTCGTTCTGCTGCACAGCGCCCACGTCGCCCATGCCGCCGATGTTGGCAAAGACGTTGATGGTCTTGCCGTCGAGGGTGGTGTTGGGCTTGCCCTTCAGCTCCTGCAGCAGTGCCTGCTTTTTCTGGTCTTCCTGCTGGCGCTTTTTCAGGCTCTTGAGCAGGTCGGGGGTGGGGTCAACGTAGACACAGGCGTTGTAGCCGTCCACGACCGCCATCTTGCCGTCCCAGTCGTCCTGGATGTCCTTGCACTGGATGAGGGCGGGGATGTTCATGCTGCGGGCGAGGATGGCGGTGTGGCTGTTAGAGCTGCCCTCCCGGGTGATGAAGCCCAGCAGCAGGCTCTTGTCCATGCGGACCGTCTCGGACGGGGCCAGGTCCTCGGCTACGAGGATGCTGGGCTCAGTACCCTGCAAAGTAGCATTGTCCACGCCCTGCAAAATGTCGAGGATGGCCTGTGCAATGTCGATGACGTCGGCGCTGCGGGCCTGCAAATAGGGGTCATCCATGGCGGCGAATACGGCGGCCTGATTGTCGCCGGCGGTCTTGACGGCGTACTCAGCGCACTTGTGCTGGCCGTTGATGATCTCCTTGATGGCGTCCACAAAGTCGTCGTCATCCAGCATCATGGCGTGGATGTTGAACACCTCGGCGA
>ENA-OZHJ01000679-OZHJ01000679.1-human-gut-metagenome-genome-assembly--contig:-NODE-679-length-15982-cov-4.052615_pt1 | contig 15982 bp, 10 predicted proteins | sample MGYA00244663_ERZ653672 | MGnify/ENA primary metagenome ERZ653672 (study PRJEB26926, sample SAMN06165215) | human gut metagenome | biome: ENVO:00009003; feature: ENVO:2100002; material: ENVO:00002003... | reverse complement strand
AGATAAATGCTTCGCTCGCTTGAATGAAGGCATCAACCGAGCAACTCGCCTCGTTCAGCAGCTGCTCACACTAGCGCGCCTTGATCCTGACGCTTCAAAAAAGCCCATGTCGACCATTCATCTTGATGCGTTGATTGCTAGTATTCGCGACGATATGGCTCCAATCGCCGAGCAAAAAGACATCATCATCACCGCTTCGGCTTCGCCGGCACAAATCGACGGCATGGAAGATGCTATTCGTCTGATGATCACCAATCTAACCGACAATGCCATCCGCTATACCCCGCAAGGTGGACGCATCGAGCTTTCAAGCTCGATCGTAAATGGGCGTTCGGTTGTCCGCGTAAGCGACAACGGCCCAGGCATTGCTCCCGATGAACGGGCGCGCGTCTTTGACCGCTTTTACCGTGCTTTAGGTACCAAAACGTCCGGAACAGGTCTGGGACTTGCCATTGTCAAACGCATCGTCGACATTCATCATGGCACAGTCACGATTGAAGACGGTCTTGACGGCCGAGGAACAAGCTTTGTTCTCTCATTCCCGCCGCTCGGCGCATCTTGCCCCGAAGAAAGTGTTTAACGCAGAAGACACTTACAAATTTAACCGCTGTTTGCTAGGAGCTTGCCTCCTGCAACCGTGTGATCCGTTAGAGTTAAATCACTTCAGTTTTTAACTTACGCACTACGTCCCAGAGTTCGAAAAACTGCTCTATAGCTTCTTTTCGAACCGTTTTCGGGCGCATCTATAACGGATTAAAGCAATGCAGATCCTCTCGAAGACCTCCTTGGCGGCTGCGCTCTGCGCGGCCTTTGCGCTCACATCCGCCGCACTGCCTGTGCAGGCGACAGAAAGCAGCACCCCAACACAGCAGCAGACGCAGGGACAGCTCCCAGATTTCGTCAAACTCGTTGAAGATAATGGCGCTGGCGTAGTAAACATATCCGTCACAAAAAATGCTCGTACCGTCGCCGTGCCAAATTTCGGCTTCCCCGGCATGGATGAACAAGGTGCCGAGATTTTCCGCCGCTTTGGATTTCCGATGCCTTTTGGCGGTGGTGAGCAAGAAATCCCTGAACAACGCGGCACGGGATCGGGTTTCATTATTTCTACGGACGGGCTCATTCTGACGAATGCGCACGTGGTTGAGGGGGCAGATAAAATTGTTGTTCGCCTGACCGATAAACGTGAATTTGAAGGCAAGGTTCTCGGTACAGATAAACAAACCGATATCGCCGTCGTAAAAATTGAAGCGAAGGATTTACCTGCGCTGAAGATGGGTGACTCCAACCAGCTCAAGGTTGGCGAATGGGTAGCAGCCATAGGCAGTCCTTTTGGTCTTGACAATACCGTGACTGCCGGCATTGTGTCTGCGCTCTCTCGCAATCTTCCTACTGACCAGTACATGCCGTTCATTCAGACAGACGTCGCTGTCAATCCCGGCAATTCTGGCGGCCCGCTCTTCAATATGAAGGGAGAAGTTGTCGGCATTAACTCCCAAATTTTCTCCACTTCCGGTGGGTTCATGGGATTGTCCTTTGCCATTCCAATTGATATTGCTTTGCAGGTGAAAGACCAACTGGTCAAAGATGGCAAAGTAACTCGCGGCTATGTCGGTGTTTATATCCAGCAAGTCACTCAGGATCTTGCTGAAAGCTTCGGACTGAAGACTCCTGAAGGCGCACTCGTCACCAAGATTGAAAAAGGCAGTCCTGCAGAGAAGGCTGGGCTGAAAGCCGGCGACGTCATTACGGCTTTGAATGACCGCAAGGTAACAAGCTCCTCATCACTGCCCATGCTTGTATCTTCACTCCGCCCAGGTACGAAGGCTGAACTCACTGTTATTCGCGATAAAAAAGAGATTAAGCTCGATATTACTATCGGAACCAACTCGGCTGCAGACAACTCGGCCTCATCGGCAGATACACACCGTCTTGGCATTGAGGCCCGCGTACTCACTGATGCTGAATCAAAGGATGCTGAAACAACCGGTCTTCTTATTACGAAGGTCAGCAAATTTGCGCAGCAGTCCGGCTTGATGGCAGGCGACATTATTGTGAGTGCCAACGGCAAACTCATGAAGAGCGCTTCAGATCTGCGCGAAGCATGTCGTAGCGATCAGGTTCTGCTTCTGGTGCAGCGTGATGGCGGCCGCATCTTCATCCCTGTGCGCTTCCCCAAGAAATAATCAGCGGCAAAATCTAACTGATCTAATAAAAATAAGCCTGAAGATCTACACAGACCTTCAGGCTTATTAATTTTGACGAGTCCCTACTCAAAGGACAATAGTCACTTTATAGCCATACTTTTCTCAAACGCTTCGAGAGACATGCCAAGCGCTTTGGAACGCTCCCACATCCAAATCAGAAGAAGTCGTTCGATCGTAACCTGTTTAAGCATTTCCCGATTGACATCAGGATAAAAGGCTACCGCCCCGCGCAACGACTCAAAAAAAGTACGGATACAAATTACTCGCGCTTCAAGCAGTTCCCTCGGCACATTATCCATAGAGCAGGATGGATCCTGATGGATAAGTGCCACCACATGCTCAACAATGCGGCGGTTAGCCGCCACCATAATTTTGTGTACGCCAGGATTAACCAGTGCCTCCCCCGCTACAGAAATGGCTAGCAGCAGGCTGTCAGGATCCAGATATGCGTCGGCCATCTGCTCAAGATGCCTTCGCAACATAGATTTATAGTCTTCCCCTGGCAAAGGCTCAATCTTTTGAGAAACAACCATTAGGAAGCGACTCTTTTCACGCTCTACAAGCGCTTCAATAATCGCTTCCTTGTTTTGGAAATAGTTGTAGAGATTGCCAAGGCTCTTACCACTTTCTTTCGCAATATCACGCAGCTTTAACTGATGAAGGCCATTTCCCTTCACCAGTCGTTCTGCCGCATCAACGATTTCTCGCCGATGCTGTTCGGCAAGTCGCTCCGTCCGTTCCTGATCGGCAACGGGGCTCACTTCTCTGCGCCTTCAATGGTTTTAGCCGGTTCGGGCAACTCAGTACCACCGCCCAATACCTTATAGAGCGTTACAAGACTGGATGCACGCGAGAGTTCAGCCGTAATCACAGCCTGCTGAGCAGATACCTTGGTACGCTGAGCATCAAGGACCTCTGTATAGGCCGCAGCACCGTGTTTGTAACGAGCACTGGACAGTTCAAAGGCCTGTGAAGCCGCATCCGCAAATTCACGGCGTTCTTTGAGCTCCCGCTCGACCGTACCTTCAGTCGCAAGAGCATCGGCGACTTCTTGGAAAGCCGTCTGAATGCTCTTTTCATAGGTTGCAACAGCGATCTTTTCCTGCACTTCTGCGGAACGCAAGTTCGCAAGATTACGACCGCCAGTAAAAATTGGAATCGAAATGCTAGGCGTAAAGCTCCACAGCCCCGTATTCGCACCAAAAAGGTCGGACAAGTGAGCTGAAGCACTGCCTGCGTTAGCCGTAAGCGAAATGCTTGGGAAGAAGGCCGCGCGCGCCGCACCGATATTGGCATTAGCGGAAATCATGCCGCGTTCTGCAGAAATAATGTCAGGGCGATTAAGAAGGACTTCACTCGGCAATCCTGCGGGCATTGTCGCTGGAAGCGTTGCGGCAAGCTCTACCCCGGAGGGCTGTAACTCATCAGGAACTTTAGAGCCCACTAACAGTTCGAGTGCATTTTGGCTTTGCGCCACTGCGCGAACATAGGTAGTAATCGCAGCTCTGGCACTCGCCACTGTTGTGCGAGCTTGCTCATAATCGAGGCGGCTCGCAGCACCATATTTGTAACTTTCTCCCACCAAACGGAAGCTTTCCTCTTGGCTGGCAAGCGTTTCTTTCTGGAGGGCGAGCTGCTCGCGGTTGGCGCCAAGAGTCAACCACGCCAGCGTTACTTCTGAAACCAACGTGCCCTGCGTCGTACGCTGCGCATCTTCTGACTGCAAGTAAGATTGAAGCGCCTGCTCCGTCAAATTACGAACTCGACCAAAAAAGTCAATTTCATAACTTGCCATTGCCAAATCTGCTGAATAGGCATGCGTTGTGGAGTCCGTCGATTCGCGATGCGTTGTTGCATTGGAAGCTGCTGCAGCGACTGTTGGGAAAAGATCCGCACGCTGCACGCCGTAAAGTGCTCGCGCTTTCTCAACATTGAGCGCGGCGATGCGCAAATCGCGGTTATTGGAAAGCGCAAGCTCAATGACTTTTTTCAAGCGATCGTCCTGAATGAAGTTCTGCCATTTAGGCAGCTCTTCGCGCTTCAATTCACTATTAGCGTAAGACTCACCTTCGGGCCAGGCTTGCGCTACAGGCGCTTCCGGACGCTCATAGTCCGGCGCCAAATTCACACAACCCGCAAGGGCAAGTGCCGCCGCCAGTGGCATAAGAGACAGCATCTTCTTCATTTGTATTCACCTTCTGTCACAGACAGGAATTTCTTACATTTTGCTCTGTGAGTGCGGCTGCTGTTTAAGCTGCCGCACTCCGAAGTCAGAGGTATCAGGCCTGAACCGTCTTCACCGGCGCATTAGGCCCGCCGGAGATGCGATGCGCGATACGCGTCACGAAGACAAAGAATGCCGGTACCAAAGCCACGCAAAGGATCGTGCCCGTGATCATCCCGCCAAGCACGCCCACACCAATGGCATTTTGCGCGCCGGCGCCAGCACCGTGCGCAATGGCCAACGGCAGCACCCCCAGCCCGAAAGCAAGCGAAGTCATCAAAATCGGGCGCAGGCGCAGTTCGACAGCATGCAAAGCAGCTTTTACCACGTCCTCCCCTGCGGCAACCAGATCCTTAGCAAACTCAACGATCAGAATAGCGTTCTTAGACACCAACCCCATCGTTGTCAGCATGCCAACCTTGAAGTAAACATCGTTATTCATGCCAAGGAACAGTGTGAGCCCCAGAGCACCGACGATACCGCAAGGAATTACCAGAAGCACGGCAATAGGCACTGACCAACTTTCATAAAGAGCCGCCAAGCAGAGGAACACCACGAGAAGCGAAATGGCATAAAGCGCTGCTTCCTGCGAGCCAGCCTGACGTTCTTGATAAGAAACGCCGTTCCATGCAATTGAATATCCTTCAGGGAATACCTTTGCGGCTATCTCTTCAATAGCTTGCATCGCCTCACCAGAAGACACACCTGCAGCCGGGCTACCCTGAATATTCAAAGCCGCCAAACCATTGAAACGTTCCAGACGAGGACTTGAATAGTTCCATTCAACTTCAGCAATAGTCGAGAGAGGAACCATCTCACCCTTGCTGTTACGAATGTGCCAGCGATTCAAATCTACAGGCTGCATGCGTGAAGATGGCACACCTTGGACCCACACTTCTTTAATACGACCACGATCAAGGAAGTCGTTGACGTAACTGCCGGCCAACGCCGTAGAAAGCGCGGAGTTAACTGTAGCAATATCAAGTCCGTAGGCTGAAAGCTTCTCGTTGTCGAGCTTCAGATGCATCTGCGCCGTATCGTCCATACCGTTGTGACGAACCATTGTCAGACGAGGGTCCTGATTTGCAGCAGCAAGAAACTTATTGCGCAGCTCCATCATCTTGGCATGACCAGCGCCTTTTTCGTCTTGAATATAGAAATCAAAGCCGTCTGCGACACCCAATTCCGGCACTGCTGGCAATGGGAAAAGGAAGGTGCTGGCATTCTTGAATTCAGGAGACATCATGAATGCACCCATCGTGCGTCGCTGAATAGCAAGCACGCTCTGATCGTCATTGGGTCGAGCACTCCAATCCTTGAGCTTAACGAAGCCCAAGGCCATGTTTTGCCCGGAACCTGCGAACGAGAACCCGCGCACGGCGAAGAACGAATCTATATCGCGGGACTCCGTTTTTTCCAAGAATTTCTGGATACGAGTCACTTCGTGATCCGTACGTTCCATCGTCGCGCCCTGCGGCAACTGCACCTGCATCAGCGCTACACCCTGATCCTCACCCGGCATGAAGGCCGTTGGAGTTTTAAGGAAGCCCCAAACCATGCCCCCCACAACGAGTGCATAACAGACGACGAGCAGCAGCGGATGATGAATAAATCCGCCTACACCGTCGCGCACTGCAAAAGTAAGCGCTTCAAAGCCGCGGTTAAACCATCCAAAGAACCCACCTTTGCCCATATGCTCATCATGGTCAATGGGCTTCAAGATCTTGGCGCAAAGCGACGGCGTCAATGTCAGTGCAATGATGACGGAAAGCACCATTGCAGAAACAATGGTGATCGAGAACTGCCGATAAATCACGCCGGTAGATCCGCCAAAGAAGGCCATTGGGATAAACACAGCAGACAGCACCATTGCAATGCCAACCAATGCCCCCGTAATCTGCCCCATTGATTTCACTGTTGCGGTGTGCGGATCTGTTCCGTCCTCACGCATCACGCGTTCGACGTTTTCCACTACCACGATAGCGTCGTCAACCAACAGACCAATTGCCAACACCATGGCGAACATCGTCAGCATGTTAATTGAGAACCCCGTAGCAGCAAGCATGCCGAAGGTACCCAGAAGCACAACTGGCACAGCGATCGTCGGAATGATCGTTGCACGCCAATTCTGCAGGAAAAGGAACATAACGCAGACCACCAGAATAATGGCCTCAATCAGCGTCTTCACCACTTCATGCAGAGCCGCGCGAACGAAAGGCGTCGTATCGAAAGGAACGACGACCTCAACGCCTTGAGGCATCAAACTCTTCAATTCCTCTACTCGTTTCAGTACCGCAGCCTGCGTTTCCAAAGCATTCGAACCAGAAGCCAGCTTGATGGCCATACCCGAGGCTGCATAGCCGTTGAAAGTACCCAACGCTATGTAGTCCTTCTGATCCAGTTTTACTTCGGCAACGTCACGCAAATAGACATTTGCGCCTTCCTCAGTCACCTTTAAGAGAATATTGCGGAAATCTTCGGGAGTCTCAAGCAAACTCGATGAAGAAATGGTCGCCGTAAACTCCTGCTTGCCGTCAGTCGGCTGTGCAGCAAGACTGCCGGTCGAAACCTGCATGTTTTGTGCGCTGATCGCCGACGTAATATCTGACGGATTGAGCTTGTACTTAACAAGTTTGTCCGGATCAAGCCAGACGCGCATGGCATAAGACGCACCAAATACTTGAGCTTCACCCACACCGCTCACACGCGCAAGCGGTTCCTGAATGTTCGAGGTCAGGAAGTCGCCCAAGTCAGCCGTCTTGATAGATGGGTCCTTACTCACAAAACCAACCACCATCAAGAAATTGGCAGAGGTCTTCTGAATCGTGACGCCGAGCTGTTGAACTACCTGCGGCAGAGAAGTAAGAGCTGTCGAGATCTTATTCTGAACCTGCACCTGCGCCATATCGGGGTTGGTGCCCGTTTCAAATGTCACCGTGATACTCACGCGCCCCGCAGAATCCGAAGTCGACTGCATATAGAGGTAGCCGTCGAGCCCCGTGAGGTTCTGCTCAATCACCTGCGTCACCGTATTTTCAATCGTGCTCGCAGATGCACCAGGATAAGTCGCAGTGATGCTCACTTGAGGAGGAGCGATCTGAGGATACTGACTCACCGGCAGCGTCGAAATCGACAGGATACCGGCTAGCATGATGATGATCGCGATCACCCAAGAAAAAACTGGGCGGTCAATAAAAAAACGCGAAAACATGAATCAGCGTCTCCGGGGTTAGAAGAGCGGCTTACCTTCGGGAGCCGATTTAGGATCGTATTCTTTCGGGGTCACAACTGCGCCCGGCGCTGTACGTTGAAAACCTTCAAAGATCACACGGTCACCCGCCTGGATACCGGAATCAACAATCCAGAAAGTGCCTTGCGTTTGAGTGGCAACAATATTGCGACGCTCGACTTTATTGTCCTTGTCAACAACATAAACATAAGTATTGCCGCGCGTATCACGCATGACAGACTGCATGTGTACAAGGATCCCATCCGGACGCAAGCCTTCAACAAGATTGGCTCGGACAAACATACCTGGAAGCAGAAGACGGTCAGGATTGGCAAATTCAGCACGCAGACGCACAGAGCCAGTACTTTCATCAACCTGTACATCCGTAAAAGTGAGTTTGCCTTTTTGAGCATATTTCGATCCGTCTGAAAGAATAAGCTCTACTTCAGCAGCACCCTGAGTATCGGTCTTAAGCGTGCCAGCCGCAATTTCACGCTGAATGCGAAGCATCTCGTCGGCAGTCTGTGTCACATCAACATAAATCGGATCGAGCTGCTGCACCGTCGTAAGAGCAGTTGTCTGATAAGCCGACAACAGCGCGCCTTCCGTAAATTCCGAACGCGACACCCGACCAGAAATAGGCGAGCGAACCTTCGTATAGTCAAGATTAATCTTGGCAGTCAGTACAGCAGCTTCCGCAGCTTTTACGGCTGCTTGAGCTGTCTTCATGGCTGCCTGTGCGGCATCATCAGATTGCTTAGAAACAGCGTTAGTTTTCACAAGTTCTCGCGAGCGCTTAGCATCTGCTGATGCTTGCGTAAGCTGAGCTCGCGCTTGTGCAAGCGAAGCTTCTGAACTCTTCAGCTGAGCTTCATAAATGGCCGGGTCAATCTGATAAAGCGGATCACCAGCCTTCACTTCCTGCCCTTCTTTGAAAAGACGCTTCTGCAGGATCCCATTCACTTGCGGACGAACTTCAGCAACAGTGTAGGAATTTGTCCGACCAGTGAGTACCGTCGCAATATGCAGAGGCTCGGCCTTGGCCGTTACCACAACGACTTCCTGAGGAGGCATTTGGTGCTCTGCTGCAATGGCAGAGCTGACGAATGTATTTTTTTCGCAGCCCGTCAAAAGCACAACCGCACTGAGCGCAAGGCCTATCGCAGCATGAAGCGTTTTTTGTTTCAACAACATTCTCAATTCAACCCGACTTGACTGATCCATGGAACTTGGTTTGTGCAAATGAACATGCGTTCACTCTGAACAAGAGTTCAGAGTTATAGCATACAAAAACAGTATGCGGGGTTTTTCTAATACTTCTCTTTTATGTTTCTTCGCCAAACCTAAGTCCGTTCACAGGTAGAATTACCTAGTTTGAAAGCTCTATTTGCACTTTTTTGCAAAAGCTTCATCCTCAGCGGCGTCAGCTTCTGCGAACTGCACGCCGTCTTGCTTTATTCCGGGAAGCCGGAGCCATGTTTGAAGCCCTCCATTTTCAGTATTTCCTCGGCGGTCTCGTCTCGCTCATCACCATCACGAATCCGCCTTCCAAAATGCCTCTCTTCATCAGTCTTACACAAGGCATGAGTGAGGAAAGACGGCGTCAACAGGCTAATTGGGCTGGCATTTATGCTGCGGCCATCATGCTGGTGAGCCTTGTCTGCGGCAATGTACTGCTTGCGTTCTTTGGTATTTCTTACGGTGCGATGCGCATTGCCGGCGGTCTCGTTGTTGCAGCAATTGGCTATCAAATGCTTTTTGGGGGTAATTCTCCGAACAAAGCGCCGATTGTTCGCCGCGACCGCGAGGACTATGCTTTTTTCCCCATTGCCATGCCGGGTATCGCAGGTCCCGGCACGATCGCTGTGGTCATCGGCTTTTCTACCGAAATTGCAGAGCTCCCGGGCTATATCGATATGGCTATTGCTTTTGCATGGACGGCACTAGCGATTCTGTGCGCAACCAGTCTCTCATGGTTCATCATGCGCTATTCCGATGTAATTTCAAATCGCCTTGGCCCCTCAGGAACTCTTGTCATCGGTAAGCTGATGGGGTTTCTGCTGATCTGTATTGGCGTTCAGTTCGTCGGATCTGGCATCCGAACTTTCATCGCCGGTGGCTAACTTGAATTCAATAAAAAAGACCCCTTGGAAACTTCTTTATTCCAATAGGGTCTTTCTTTGAATTCCAATCAGCTTACTCCACTGTCACGCTCTTAGCGAGATTCCTTGGTTTATCAACATCCGTCCCGCAAACGAGAGCGGCATGATAGGCCAACAATTGGAGCGGCACGACGTGCAGAATGGGAGAGAGCATGCCGTAATTTTCCGGCAAACGAATGACGTGAACTCTTTCTTCAGAAGTGATGTTGCTATCCCCATCGGCAAAAACATAAAGCTCGCCCCCTCGAGCACGGACCTCCTGCATGTTGCTTTTAAGCTTCTCCAGAAGCCGATCATTCGGCGCGACCGTTACAACCGGCATATCCTCATCCACGAGTGCCAATGGGCCGTGCTTTAATTCACCAGCTGGATACGCCTCTGCGTGGATATAGCTGATTTCCTTTAGTTTCAAAGCACCTTCCAAGGCAATCGGATAATGCATGCCTCGTCCGAGGAAAAGAGCGTGCTCCTTCCGCGCGAATCTCTCAGCCCAATCAATCACCTGAGGCTCAAGAGCAAGTACGGCTCCCAACGCTGCAGGAACATGGCGCAAAGCCTTAAGTTCTCTTTCTTCGTCCTCTGGCGTGAGTCGACCATTGAGTTTGGCGAGAGTCAGTGCCAAGAGATAGATAGCCGTAAGTTGAGTAGTAAACGCCTTTGTTGACGCAACACCGACTTCCACACCAGCACGCGTCACATAAGCAAGACGACTCTCGCGCACCATAGCCGACGTAGCAACGTTGCAGATCGTTAGGGACTTTGTCATTCCCAACTCGGCAGCATGACGAAGCGCCGCCAATGTATCAGCCGTCTCTCCAGACTGTGAAATTGTTATCACTAATGTGTCCGGATCTGGTACAGATATACGGTAGCGATACTCGCTTGCAATCTCAACATCGCAATGAAGTCCCGCAATAGCCTCAATCCAATATTTTGCCGTCAGCGCAGCGTAATAAGAAGTACCGCAAGCCAGGAAAAGAAGACGTTTCACACCAGTGAAAACCGTCTCCGCCTCTGATCCAAAGAGTTTAGGCGTAATACCGGCAACGCCTTCGAGCGTATCGCTGATGGCTCGAGGCTGCTCGAAAATCTCTTTTTGCATGTAATGGCGATAAGGTCCTAAATCCACTGCGTGGGAATAGGCCTGAACTGTGCGCACCGGACGTTCAACCGATATAAATTCGCTCCCGTTTCGAGCGAAAACATCTACAGCATCCGGTGTGATTTCACAGACATCACCCTCTGCGAGATACAAAATGCGGTCAGTGATACCTGCTACAGCCATCGCATCTGAAGCTGCAAACATTTCACCATTGCCAAGACCTACTACAAGAGGAGAGCCCTGACGAGCCAGAACGACTCGATGAGGCTCATCCTTGCAAATAACTGCAATCGCGTAACTTCCGGCAAGTTCAAGCACACTTTTTTTTACGGCTTCAAGCAGATCACCTTGATAGTTCGAATGAATGAGATGGGCAATCACCTCTGTATCCGTCTGACTGGTGAAGTCATAGCCGAGATTCTTCAAACGCTCTCGAATGGACTCGTAATTTTCAATAATGCCATTGTGCACGAGACCGATGAGTCCACGGGAAAAGTGGGGGTGAGCATTGCAGACTTCTGGTGCTCCATGAGTGGCCCAACGCGTATGTGCAATCCCTGTCGGGGCATTGAGTTCTTTAGCCTGTCGCGCTAATTCGGCAACTCGCTGAGTTGAACGTGCGCGGCGTAGCCCATCATCGCCAACGGTGGCTATGCCGCAGGAGTCATACCCCCGATACTCCAATCGCTGCAACCCTTCAATAAGCAACGGAACGACGTTACGACGAGCTGCCGCAGCCACAATGCCACACATATGTCTTCTCCCACAATTCAATCAGTTCTTTTTCACCGGGCGAGTCCACCCTTCCACCACGATCTGCCTCGCACGGCCAACCACCAGTTTGCCTGCAGGAACAGAACGCGTCACTGTTGTGCCTGCCCCCACTGTGGCACCAGCACCAACCAGGACAGGAGCGACGAGTTCAGTACCTGAACCAATAAAGGCATCATCACCGATCTCAGTGCGAAATTTGTTTACGCCATCGTAATTACAGGTAATAGTACCCGCTCCAATGTTGACGCGTTCGCCGATTGAAGCGTCTCCGATATAAGTGAGATGGTTCACTTTGCTTGAAAGCCCCACCACAGATTTTTTCACCTCAACGAAGTTACCAATGTGGTTTTCCCCCAGAAGTTTGGCGCCAGGGCGAAGGCGAGAGTATGGCCCCACTCGGCTTCCCGTCCCTACTGATGCACCATCAATGTGGCAGAACGGAAGAATCTGTACACCATCGGCTATCTGTGCATCCTTGATGACGCAGTTGGCACCAATCTTTACATTGCTGCCAATCACGACTCGTCCCTCAAAGACGACATTCACATCGATTTCCACATCTTGTCCGCAAATGAGTTCGCCGCGCAAATCAAATCGATCGGGGTCAATAATCGTCACACCGGCTTCAAGAAGTCGCTCAGCCTGCACTCGCTGCCACACCCTTTCAAGCCGAGCAAGCTGTGATTTGGAGTTGATTCCTTCGACCTCCCAGGCATGCTCTGGATGGACTGTTGTAATCGACACTCCGTCATTAAAGGCGAGACCAATCACATCGGTAAGGTAGTACTCACCTTGAGCGTTTTGATTTTGCAGACGACTGAGCCAATCAGCAAGATGAGCTGTCGGGAGGCACATGATGCCGGTATTCACTTCGCAAATGCGTTTTTCCTCGGAGGAAGCATCTTTTTCCTCAACGATTGAAACTACTGCACCTGAAGCATTGCGCAGAATGCGTCCATATCCTGTTGGATCCGAAAGCTCTACTGTCAGTAATACTAAACTGCCATCAGCTCCCGCTTCAGCCATGGTCATCAGCGTCTTTGGGGATAACAATGGCACGTCCCCCAAACAGACCAGCGTCATGGGATCTTCAGGGTTAATTGCTGCAAGCGCCTGCATAAGTGCATGCCCCGTACCTAGCTGTTCCTGCTGTAATGCAAAGACGATATCTGTACGGCCCTCGTAATGCTTTCTCACAATACCAGCAGCATGCCCAATCACAACCACTCGCGGATGATCGGCTAAGTCCGCCGTGGCATCAAGTACATGGTCAAGCAGCGGACGCCCAGCAAGCGCCTGAAGCACTTTCGGCAAACTTGAGTGCATGCGTTTGCCTTTACCAGCAGCGAGAACAACTACGTTCATGATGAATCCCAGACAGTATGAATGGAGCGAATTCTAACGAACGAAGGGCTCTGCCGAAGCAGAGCCCTTCCAATCACTCGTAAAAGAAAACCTTGAATGATCAAATCGAAGCTGAAGCCGTCACAACTGCAGGAAGACGACCGCGACCAACCTCCGCATCAACCGGACGACTCATGAGATTGCGATGGCGCTCAGCTAAAAACTTTTTATTGTCGGCGGTTGGAAGCAAAGACCCCACAACCATACCGAAGCCAGCAGCAATAAAGCCACCCAAGACGTTCGGAAACACTTCACCTAAAGCTGACCAGGTAAGCACCACCCAGACTACGCTACCAAGGAAAATCGAAATGTAGCAGCCCTGACGCGTAGCCTTTTTCCAATAAAGTCCACAAACGAGTGGCCAGAAGGCTCCTACAACCGGAAACTGATAAGCCATTGCCACCATGTCATAAATGGCTGCTCCCTCAAGCGCGATTGAATAGGATAGAACGCAAACAGCGAAAACAGCAACGGAGAGGCGCATGGCTCGAAGCATATTGCGATCGTCGATTTTCATAAAGTGACGAAGCACATTCTCAACAAAGATTGTGGATGGAGCCAGCATCGTCGCAGAAGCCGTCGACATAACAGCCGAGAGTACAGCACCGAAAAATACTACACGCAGCCACATCGGCATGTAATCGCGCACGAGCGTTGGAAGAAGCTGCTGAGGATCCTCAGACAACATCTTTTCAGCGGCATCCGGCATTACAAGAATGGCGGCAACAACGATGAACATCGGCACGAAAGCAAAAAGAATGTAGAACGATCCCCCAAGGATGGGACCAGCAACTGCCGTCGGCAAATTCTTTGCAGACATGACGCGCTGAAAAACGTCTTGCTGAGGAATTGAACCGATCATCATCGTCATAGCAGCTGAAATCCAAAAGAGCCAGCCAGTGGTCGTGGGTTCAGGGAATGCGTGAAAGAGATCTCGTCCGCGGGCATAGTCGACAACCTTATCCATGCCGCCTGCAAGGTCGGTCGCAAACCATAAGATGGCAACAAGACCTACAACGATGACTATCATCTGCACAAAGTCCGTCATCGCTACCGACCACATACCGCCGACCATCGTATAAGCCAATACCACAGCCGCCCCGATCACCATACCGGTGGTCATCGAGACTGCGCCTTCAGTGATCAGATTAATGACAAGACCAAGCGCCGTTACTTGAGCGCCTACCCAGCCAAGGTAACTGATAACAATCGCGACTGAACAAAGCAGCTCCACAGAGCGTCCGTAACGATCACGATAGTAGTCACCAAGCGTAAGGATGTTCTGCTTATAGAGTTTGTGAGCAAAAAACGTACCCACCAGGATCAGTGCCATGCCTGACCCAAAAGGCTCTTCGATCACCCCGGCAATTCCGCTTTCAATGAAGCGTCCAGGAAGCCCAAGAATCGTTTCTGAGCCGAACCATGTCGCAAAAGTTGCCGTAATGACCATAGGCAGCGGAAGGCTGCGGCCGGCGAGAGCAAAGTCACTCGTGTTCTTGACACGAGTCGCTGCAATAACACCGATAGCAATCGTAGCAGCGATATAGAGCAGGACAAAACCAGTCAGCGTCATCTCTTCCTAATCCTTATAAAAACGACGTTGAACGGAAAACCGTAAGATTTATTTCTCGCGCATTTTAGGTTTCACACCCCAAATACGCGCCTCTCATGCCCCCTAATGTATTCCCTGAAGTCAGGAATCGGGCAAGACTTTATCGAGATCAAAAAAAATGCACCGCATTCAATAAAAAATGCAGTGCATTCAACTAGTTAACGACAAGTTCTGAAAAGCGTTTATAGCCCTGTATGCTATTTTATGCCGACCATCGGATTGCTTATTGTCGACAATAATTCGACTTTATGCTTGTGCACTAGATTCGTTTTGGCGAATGGCACATAGAAGCCAACCACCAGTCCCCGTCACAGGTTTTTCAAGCACCCAGATTTCATCAAAGGTTTCAGGTTCTCCACTTACGACAAGCGAACCAAAGAAGCGAACACTTGCATAGTAGGTACCGTCCTGCTGAGCGATGCCAAGGAGTTCATTTTCCAAACTTTTCACTTCAGTGTGGTAAACCTCACCCTTGCGCTCACGCAACTGATGCGTCACGGCAGTAAAAATTTCATTTGACGTGAAGTCAGAAATCTCTATCACATTACCTGTATCCCAGGCCTGTTGAAGCTTTAGGTAGTTGTCGCGGGCCGTCTTCAAGAATCCTTCACGATCAAAATCTACAGGCGTCACATCGACAAGTCCGGAGCTCTCGGCAGTGCTGGAAGATTCCGAAGCAGCGCCTCCCATTAATTGATCCATGAGACTGCCGCTACGAACACCCCCCTGCGACTGTTGCCAGTTTTGCTGGGGAGCAGAATTCGACTCGCGCTGCATAGTCTGCTCCATATCAGTCTGACGCTGTTGGTCAAACGGATTGGATCCAGCTGGACCACCTGCAGTTTGAGGACGACGGCGCATCAGGAACATGCGCACAACAAAAAAGACCACAACTGCAAGCAGTAAACCAGTAATCAGACTGGAAATCTCTGCACCATTAATACCGAGAAGACTCAAGAGTGCAGTAATGCCAAGCGCTGCAGCGATACCACCAAGCACACTGCGCATCATGGATGGTTTTTGTGCTGGTGTTGGTGCCGGAGCCGCCTTGGGCTGAGCTTGATTAGCTCTAGGCTGTGCTGAAGGCGCCGCCGGAGCAGCTGTCGGAGCACGCTGCGAGAAGGTGGGAGCGGCCTTGCCAAAACTTGCTCCACCGCCGAAGCGTTTAGCTGCATCAGCATCGAACGACGTGGTAGCAAGGGCTACACAGACGACGAGGGCTGCGACTGTCTCTTATACACATCTGACGCTGCCGACGACTTAATAGG
>ENA-OZHJ01000676-OZHJ01000676.1-human-gut-metagenome-genome-assembly--contig:-NODE-676-length-16040-cov-9.824961_pt1 | contig 16040 bp, 8 predicted proteins | sample MGYA00244663_ERZ653672 | MGnify/ENA primary metagenome ERZ653672 (study PRJEB26926, sample SAMN06165215) | human gut metagenome | biome: ENVO:00009003; feature: ENVO:2100002; material: ENVO:00002003... | reverse complement strand
GATCTACACCTATTAAGTCGTCGGCAGCGTCAGATGTGTATAAGAGACAGTGCGAACCTTATGAGCTTTTTATTTCCGAAATTCAAGAACTCGTCCAACAAACCCTCACCGACATGCCCGAAAAAACCCGTACTATCTTCATGTTGAGCCGATACGAAAACAAATCCTATAAGGAAATTGCAGTTCTCATGAATATCACCCCCAAAGGAGTAGATTTCCATATAAACAAGGCATTAAAGATGCTTCAGACTAACTTAAAAGATTATTTTCCACTCTTTCTCTATTTTTTTATGAAATGCCACTAGGAATTTTCCATTCTGAAGTGCTGTTTATATAGAAGCATAAAAGAATGCAATAAAATGGAAAAAGAGAAACTACATCGTTTTTTTGCCGGAACTACTTCTATACAAGAAGGCATGGACATAAGAGCATGGATGGAAGCATCCGAAGAGAACAAGCGCATTTTTTACAAAGAGCGTAAATTGTTCGATGCCCTCATGGTGCATGATGACCAAACTACAAATAACTGCATTTCCACCAAACGAATTCCCAAAATTATTCGTCAATGGCTGAAAATAGCTTCCGTCATCATACTGACGCTTACCATTAACTATTTATATCAGGAATATAAATCGGAAAATGAAGTCATTGCCATGAATACAGTATCTGTTCCGGCAGGACAACGTACCAATATTACTTTACCAGATGGAACTAATGTATGGCTGAATGCCCGTACCACTTTACAATATCCGGTCACTTTCAGCCAAAAGCAACGAACAGTTTTTTTAAAAGGAGAAGCTTATTTTGATGTAACCAAGAAGAAAAAAACTCCTTTTATTGTACGGACAGACAAATATGACATTGAAGTTTTGGGTACACAGTTTGATGTAGATGCTTATCCTGACCAAACGGCGTTTGAAACAACTTTAATGAAAGGTAGTGTAAAAGTTACCTCACAGCACTTTCCTGAACAGACAATAACCTTGAAGCCTCATCATAAAGCATATGTAAAAGACGGGCAGTTGGCAGTTACCAAAGTAAACGATTTCACTCCTTACCGCTGGAAAGAAGGTTTGATCTGTTTTAAAGATGAACCTTTCCAGACCATCATGGAAGATTTTGAAAAATATTATGGTATCCGGATCATCATCAATAACAAAAAGGTATTGAAATATTCCTATAATGGCAAGTTCCGTCAAGCAGACGGTATTGATTATGCATTAAGAGTGCTGCAAAGGGATATCCATTTTAAATATGAAAGAGCCAACGATGAAGAAATTATTTACATCAATTGACCAGACAATACTAACCTAAAAACAACAAGCCTATGAAGAAAAGCTCAAGTTAACCTTAAAAAGAAAAATGCCGATAAGTGTTGCCGCACTTACCGGCATAGACTCAAAACAATTTTTCAAGTAAAAAAATCTATTTAAATCAACGCAAAGGTATGAAAAATAACACTTTGTCGGGGAGATATTGCTTCAAAAATCCCCGATTTAAACAAATCTTTAGAATTATGAGAATTTCCACTTTCCTATTGATGGTCTGTGTGTTCTGTTCGTATGCTGGGAATGCCCATTCTCAAAATGCAAAAGTCAGCATACGTATGAATAATGTTAAACTGGATAAGATCCTGAATGAAATTGAAAACCAAACTGATTATCTTTTTATCTACAATAACCAAGTAGATATTAACAAAATTACTTCCGTAAAGGTCAAAAATGAAGCCGTAGCACAAGTACTGGACAGAATTCTGTCAGGGACCGGTATCAACTATGAACTGGAAGGTACACACATTATTTTAACTACAGAAGCTATTAAAGACTTGCATGCTCAACAACAAGCTAAAACAGTAACGGGAACGGTAACAGATGTCAGCGGAGAACCCATTATCGGAGCCAACATCCGTATAAAGGGAACCACAACAGGTACAATCACAGATATAGATGGCAACTTCAGTATTGAAGCCGAACCACAATCTGTTATCGAAGTTTCCTACATTGGTTACCTCACACAAGAAACGGTTATCAACAACCAAAAAAGTATCCGTTTTCTATTAAAAGAAGATACAAAAACTCTTGATGAAGTGGTAGTCATTGGATACGGTGTACAGAAAAAAGCAGACTTGACAGGATCTGTTGCAAACATTAACACAGAAAAACTAAATACACAAAGTAACGCCAACATCGGCCAAGCGCTGCAAGGCAAAATTGCAGGGGTAGACATCGTATCTCAAGGTGGTGCCCCAGGTTCGGGAACCCGTATCATGGTCCGCGGTATTGGTACGCTAAACAACGCCTCCCCTCTTTACATTGTCGATGGCATGTATATGAACAGTATTGATCATATCAACCCCAATGATATTGCCAGCATTGACGTATTGAAAGATGCCTCATCCGCAGCTATCTACGGTTCCCGTGCAGCCAACGGTGTTATCATTGTCACTACCAAAGAAGGAAGTAACACAGAAGGAAAACCTATCATTGATTTATCTGTCAACTTAGGTATATCAACTGCCAGCAAATTTCTTGATATGCTAGATGCCAAAGGATGGGCAGAAGTTACCACTATAGCCCGTCAAGCTATCGGCAAACCGGCATTAGACATGGCTACCGATCTGGCTAACAAACCAGACAATGACTGGCAAGACATCATGTTTCGCCCCGCACTGATGCAAAACTACAATTTGTCTGTAAAAGGTGGTGGAAAATATTCCACTTATTACACCGGCTTAGGTTATTTCAACCAAGACGGTATTGTAAAAGGTACCAATTACCAACGGTATAATATCCAATCCAAGAATGATTATAAAAGAGGGATATTCTCTGCTGGAACAAATCTCATTATTTCATTCAGTCATGACAAGCCCCTTCACCAGGAACTTCGAGGCGGCATGATTGGCACCATTCTGCAAAGTGTTCCTACTTTGGAAAAATATGATGATACTCGTGAAGGTGGATATGGTGGCACATATGGTGATGTGGTAAACATTCCTCACCCATTGGCCATTATTGATGACAACATCATGGACCGTTATAACGAAAATGTAAAAATATTCGCTAACTTGTATGCACAAATTGAACTTTTTAAAGGACTAAAATACAAACTGAATTTAACTCCAGACTTTTCTTTCGAAAGATATAAGAATTATCTCAATAAATATGATTTTGGATTAGCGACCAACAGCATCACCCAATTAACAGAAAGACAAAGAAGGAGACGTAATATACTTGTTGAAAATTTATTAACTTTCGACCGTACGTTCGGAGAGCATAAAATTTCAGCATTGGCAGGTTATACCTATCAAGACAGCAGATTCCGCCACATACAAGCCTATGGTGAAGGATTACCCCAGGGATTAGAAGAAATAGATGCAGCCACAACCAATCGCAGCAACGAAGGCAATTCATGGAGAAGTGTCCTTACCTCTATTCTCGGACGCGTATTCTATTCCTACCAAAATAAATACTTATTCACCGCCACTATCCGCCGGGACGGTTCCTCCAAATTCGGTAAGAACAATCGATATGGTTACTTCCCCTCTTTTTCATTAGGATGGAATGTGGCCGAAGAAAAGTTCATGGAAAACGTGCATTGGCTTGATCAGCTAAAGCTTCGTGGCGGATATGGCGTTTTAGGAAATCAAGAAATCGATAACTATCAATATTCCTCCACCATCACTACCGGCATCAATTATCCCGATGGCAACGGTGGTCTGCTTCAAGGAGCATTTCCTAAAAATTTTGCCAATCCGGATATAAAATGGGAAGAAACCGCTATGACTAATGTCGGCATTGATTTTATGGCTTTTAATAACCGACTAAGCTTAACAGCAGACTATTATGTGAAAAATACAAAAGATATCTTGCTGACCGTTCCTATTCCTATCTCTTCCGGTGGTGCCAATGACCCTATACGCAATGCGGGCAAGATACGTAACAATGGCTTTGAATTCAATTTAGGATGGATGGACCAACCCAATCCGGATATTTCGTATGGCATCAACTTAATTGGGTCTTTCAATAAAAACAAAGTAATAGCCATGGGAAGTGAAAGCGGATCTATCAAAGGCGGTTCTACCAACCAAAACATCACTACCAGTGAAACCAAAGCCGGATATCCTATTGGAGGTTATTGGCTTATCTCTACAGCCGGATATTTCAATAGTCAGGAAGAAGTAGACGCATATGCCAAAGACGGTAAAAAAATACAACCAGCCGCCGAACCGGGTGATATAAAATTTGTAGATGCCAACAACGATGGCGTTATCAATGACGACGACCGTGTATTTCAAGGCAGTCCTTTTCCCGATTTTACTTTCGCGCTGAATGGTAATATGAGATACAAAAATTTCGACTTATCAATCGGACTGCAAGGAGTGTTAGGAAATAAAATTTATAATGCAACCCGTCAGACATTAGAAGATGTAACCAAAGGTTCCAATTTTCTGGCAAGTTGCCTGGATTATTGGACTCCTGAAAACAAAAATGCCTCCCATCCACGCCTGACATGGGATGATCCTAACCGTAATACCCGTGCAGAATCCGACCGTTATCTTGAAAATGGTTCTTATTTGCGTCTCCGCAGTGTTCAATTAGGTTATACATTTCCTCAGACATGGTTTAAAGGTGCCATACAGCATGCCCGTGTGTATATTAACGCTGAAAACTTATTTACTATCACCAGTTACAGCGGATATTCACCGGATGTCAATGCAGACAATGCCAATTATCGGGGATTTGATAATTTTATTTACCCGACTAACCGTACTTTCATGTTAGGACTAAATGTAACATTCTAAAAATAAACATCTTATGAAAACATATATTAAAACGACATTGACCATATTGATTTCAGGCATGCTATTCAGTTCCTGCGAAGATCAATTAAACCAGGCCAATCCCAACCAAGCAACAGAAGATACTTTTTGGAAAGATGAAACCGATTTCAATCTGGCCTTGACCTCTTGCTATACTCCACTGAAGAATGCCCTAAACGGCGGTTATTATGGAACTCGCGGTGTAATGCTGAGAATAGCCCGAGCCGATGAAGTCGACTTCCGCAACGATATTTCGGATGTATATACAGTAAACCGTTTTACTAATAGTAATACAAACTCACTGACACAAGGCATGTTCTATCAATTTTACAATGCCTTGTACCGTACCAACTCCATTATGCAAAAACTGGAAGAAAAGAAAGAACAATTTTCTACCGATTTTCAAAATTCGGTAAAAGGAGAATGTCTTTTCATACGTGGCTTCTATTTATTCCAGTTAGCCAAAGAGTTTAAAGACGCCCCTCTCCGCCTGACAGCCTCCCAATCTCCCTCGACTTTCCCTTTAGCAAAATCATCACAAGCTGATATATGGGCACAAGCCAAAGAAGATTTAAAAACCGCTGCTTCCCTATTGCCCATAACGAATAAAATAGGAAAGCCTACACAAGGAGCCGCTTATGCCGCTTTGGGTAAAATATATGTCTATGAAGAAAATTGGCAAGAAGCGATAAACGTCCTCGAGCCTCTGACGCAGAATCCTTACACCTACAAACTAGTAGAGGACTTTAATTGGAATTTTGATGACACTCATGAAAACAATGCCGAAAGTATTTTCGAGTTATTGATAGAAGATGTGGGTGGAACAGATCTTTGGGGAGATGGAGAAAATATCAATTCCACCCAATCCAATACCCGCCCTAAAGAATATGCCGCTGCTGAAGTCGGAGGATGGTATGAAGCAAATCCTACCCAGCAAATTATGGATATCTTCTGGAAGGAAAAAGACAAAGACGGCAATTTTGATTATCGTGCCCGCTGTTCTGTGGCATGGGACTATGAGGGATGCACTTACTACCAAAGACCTTTCCGGGAAGTTTTTGCACAAGACAAGTGGAAAACATACTGGATTTTGAAATATCAGAACTGGAAGACTCAAAAAGATGAGCCGGCACCTCCCAAGTCATTCATCAATGAAAGAGCCATCCGCTATGCCGATGTATTATTGATGCTGGCAGAAGCCTATATGAACAAAGGGGCTTTAGACACATCTATCGGATATATTAATCAAATCCGCCGACGCGCCAACCTGAATGACTATAGCGGCCCAATAACCAAAGAAGGGGTTTTTGAAGATCTGGTACACCAACGCGCCATTGAATTCTTTGTGGAAGGCGAACGTTTCTACGATTTACGCAGATGGGGATTGTTAGAGCAGACATTAAAAACTTGTGATGATACCCGCTATAAAAACTATCAGACTGGCAAATCCGGTAATATCAATAAGTTCAACTACTTCCCGATACCAGCCAAAGAACTTGACACCAATCCACTTTGTACGCCTAGTGAAGGATGGTAAATCAACAGGTATTAGCTTATATATAACATCAGTAAATTAGTTCTGGGGCTGATTGTTCTTCAAGCAACATTCAGCCCCTCTTTCTCTTCACACTAACCATGAAACGTATCCTTTTATTTGTTTGCATACAATTTTTCTTATTGGCATCTTTTGCCGGAGAAACCATAAATTTCTGTAAAAGCTGGAAATTCCATCTAGGAGATGCAGGCAAAGGAGCCTCTTCTTCCTCATATAACGATTCTCAATGGCGCATATTGAACATTCCTCATGACTGGAGCATAGAAGGCACTTATAAACAATTTGAAAACGGAACCGACTGGCAAAGCGGCTTCCTGCCTGCCGGAATAAGCTGGTATCGAAAAACTTTTACCATTCCTTCCAAATGGAAAAATAAAAAAGTACAAATCCTATTTGAGGGCGTATATCTGAACAGCGAAGTATGGATAAACGGTCATTGGCTGGGCAAACGCCCTAATGGGTATATCAGCTTTGTATATGATTTAACTCCATATTTGCAAGAAGGCAAGAACCAAATCGCTGTAAAAGTAGATCACAGCAAAGCATTAACCGGACGTTGGTATACAGGATCAGGAATATATCGTCCTGTATACCTGCTGGTCAGTAACCCCACCCACATTCCTTATTCCGGAATCCATTTCAGATCCAAGCTACAAAATAAGCAATCTGCCACCTACACCCTATCTATAGAAATTGAAACACAGGAGAAAAAGCCAATCAAAGTAAAAACATATCTACAAGCTCCCAACGGTAGCATAGCCGATACTTCTGAAAAAATATTTGTCCCATCTGCAGATTCTCTTTGCTTCCTGTCAGGGAGCATCAGGAAACCATTATTATGGTCGCCTGATTCTCCTAACGTCTATACACTTATATGCCAACTGACAAGAGATAACAAGATACTAGATGAATGTAGATTACCTGTAGGCTTCCGTCAATTAGAATTCAACCCGGTCAGCGGATTCCTGCTCAATGGCAAATCACTAAAGATAAAAGGAGTATGCGATCATCATACAGCCGGTGCTGTAGGAGCCGCCGTACCCGACGACCTACTTCATTATCGTCTCAAATTATTGAAAGATATGGGATGTAATGCGATACGCACCAGTCATAATCCCTTCTCTCCTGCTTTCTATAATTTATGCGATACGATGGGAATCATGGTACTAAACGAAGGATTGGACGGATGGAATCAACCTAAAGCCGCCGATGACTATGGAAATTACTTTGATGAATGGTGGCAAAAAGATATGACTGATTTCATAAAACGAGACCGCAACCATCCCTCTATCATTATGTGGAGTATCGGCAACGAAGTAACGGGAGCTACCCCCGAAATCCAACACAACCTGGTCAGCCTATTTCACCAACTGGACCCTGACCGCCCTGTCACTCAAGGAGGAACTGATCCTACTAGAGGTATGAAGACCGATTATCAAAAAAAAATCAACTATCTAGACATTATCGGCTTCAATGGAAATGGAGAAGAAATAGGAGAACTAGAACACTTCCACAAAAACTACCCAACACTTTGTGCCATTGCTACAGAGGTACCCCACACTTATCAAACCCGTGGCGTATACCGAAGCCAGACACAATGGAGAAGACGGGATTTCCCCGCTCCTTGGGAAAAAGGAAACATAAACTGGGAACAATTTAAACATCGGGTCTTTCCTATACCTGACCTGACGGAAAAAGAATGCTTCCCCGAAGAATCCGATTATCCCTATTATCAATCGTCCTACGACAATGCTTCTGTACGTATCAGCGCCCGTAAATCATGGCAACGCACCTGTTCTTTCCCTTGGTTAATGGGAGAATTCCGATGGGGCAGTTTTGACTATTTAGGTGAAGCCGAATGGCCTCAACGATGTGGCAATTTCGGTATTATCGACATAGCTGCCATTCCGAAAGACGCCTATTTCCTCTACCAAAGTTTATGGACCGACAAACCAATGGTACACCTTCTTCCGCATTGGACGCATCCGGGAAAAGAAGGAAAAACAATTCCCGTAGTCATTTATACCAACTGTGATGCAGTAGAGTTATTTATAAATAATGTATCTTTGGGCAGTAAACCTTATACAGGGGAGCAACTGATATGGTTAGTTCCTTATTCGCCCGGAAAAATAGAAGCCCGAGGCATAAAAAAAGGAAAAATCGTGGCAACAGACTGTTATCAAAGTGCAGAAGCACCTCATTCTGTCGCCCTTGCCAGTAACAAGTATTCTGTAAAAGCCGGTTCGGATGAAATCATACGCATAGAGATCGACATAACAGATAAAAACGGAATTCCTTGTCCTTATGCCTCCAATGAACTCAGTTTCCACGTAAGTGGACCACTCCGGCTATTGGGGGTAGACAACGGAAACCCTACAGATATGTTTCCATACCAACAGCCCCACTGCCGTTGCTTTCGGGGAAAATGTGTAGTATTATTACAATCTGACGAAGAAAAAGGAAAAGGAACCCTGACTGTACAAGGAACAAAATTAGTAGAAAAAAAATTAATCATCGAAGTGATATGAAAAAAATTCTTTTATTACTCTGTTTATGCTTATTCATAGAAGAGGTTGCTTCTCGAGAATTAGACAAGACATTCCAGTTGCTTCCACAACCACAATCCATAGAACTGACTTCTGGAAAAGGAATCAATTATTGGGAGTTATCCTATATTCTGTCATCAGACACAACTTCCATCCCCATATTGGGAGATATGCTCAACAAACTTCCCCGTTGCCTACGAAAAGGGAAACCCATCCGGCTCCAACTCACCAGCCAGCATGTTCCTGCTTCTCCGGAAGGATACATGATGGAAATTAATGAAAAAGGAGTCTGTATATCAGCCAGAACCATGACAGGTATCTTCTACGGTTGCCAAACTTTAGAACAATTAATGGAAGACAGCCGGGATTTCAACATACTTATTCCAGCCATGCTAATCATCGATTATCCGGCCATTTCCTATCGGGCCGTGCACTTTGATGTAAAACATCATTTAGACCGCATGGAGTATTATTATCAGGAAATAGACAAACTGGCCCGATACAAAATAAACGCAGTTATTTGGGAGCTGGAAGATAAACTGCGTTATACCCGACGCCCCGAAATAGGTGCCCCCAATGCCATCAGCAAGCAGGAAATGCAAGCCTTATGCCGCTATGCCAAAGAACGGAATATTGAAATAACCCCCTTGGTCCAAGGTTTGGGACATGCCGGTTTTATTTTAAAACATCATTGGGAACTACGTGAAAACCCCGACAGCGACTGGGAGTTTTGCCCATCTGACCCTCGTACCTATGATTTGCAATTCGACCTTTACCGGGATGCTATCGAAGCCATGCCTTACAGCAAATACTTACATATAGGAGGAGATGAAATTACCGCCATAGGCATAGACCAACGCTGTAAAGCCACCGGAAAAACTCCATTTGAACTACAAATGATCTGGTTGAAAAAAGTATGCGATTTCGCAACAGCTCACAACCGCATTCCTATTTTCTGGGATGATATGCCATTAAAATATGGCGGTGTATGGGATTTGGTCAACAGTAATGAAACCCAGGATGAAATAGCAGCAAAATGGAACGATAAAAAATTGAATGAAAGCATCAAATTATTCCCCAAAGAATGTGTGTATATGCGATGGAACTACAAAGATGCCACCCAACCGGGGCATCAACGCATTTTACAATGGTATCATGACAAAGGACTGAAAGTAATGGGAGCTACCGCTGCTTCGTGTGGCAGTTCTCCATTTATACCGCGTGAAAATTCACTGGCCGGCTATATCAAAGGATTCAGCAAATTAGTTGCTCAAAATCAACTGGAAGGAATTTTGGCCACAGCATGGGATGATGGTTCCCCACACTCTGAAACGGTGTGGCGTGGATACATCGCACAGGGAGAATATGGCTGGAACCCAACAGCACGGACAGTCGAAGCCTTCAAAGCCGCACATGCCCAACGAGAATTTGGCTTTCATCCAAATGACAACCATATGGCTTTTCTGGATGAACTGGAACAAGAAGCATTTTTCTTTGATGATGCCCTGGTCAATTCGGGAAGGCGCAATCCGGCATGGGGAACTACTGATTTTACTTTAATCAGCCTACCGGATCCAGACGCACCGGGAGCATGGAGCCGTACCTACCAACAAAAAATAGCCCAAGCAAAGGTGGAACAAAAACGATATGAAAAAATATGCCAAGGCATAAAAGAGGCTAAACAACATGCTTTACGCAACCGCTATACATTAGAGGTATACGAACAGACAAACCACTTGTTCAACTTCCCTGTCCGTCTGATTCTAGCCTTGCACAACTATGATATCACTATACATGAACAAGACAAACAGACAGCATTGCAACAAATAAATGAAGTGTGCAATGACTTTCAGACCATGAGAAAACAATTGGAAGAGACCTATTCACAGACCCGTTTTATGGAACAACCTGACGGTTACATTGCTGACCAAAACCACCACAACCATCTTGCCGCCAAAACCAACAACAGCGACTGGTGGTATTATTATGAAATTCCAATGATAAGGAAGACAAGAACATGGATGAACTCTCAGACCGCCCGACAGAAAAACATTCCATAAGAAACAACGAATGAAACTTTAATATAAAAAATAATATGAACCTTATAATACAACACTACTTTATGAAACAACATTTTTTATCTTATCTCATCGCCCTGCTGCTATTTCCTCTCTATGAGATGCAAGCAGCCTACCAGCCTGAGTTTTCTACTGCCGGTTTCTATGAACTGGCAAACTCCGGACGTGAAGTATATTCCATGAATCCGGCATGGCGATTCCACAAAGGAACCGCTACAGGTGCGGAAACCACTGACTTTAATGACCAGGACTGGAAAGTGGTTTCCCTGCCCGACGGCATCGAATATGTACCGACTGAGGCCAGTGGATGTATCAACTATCAAGGTGAGGTATGGTACCGCAAACATTTCACTCCGGCAAATGAATTGAAAGGCAAAAAACTTTTCCTGCATTTCGAAGCTATCATGGGAAAAAGCAAAGTTTTTGTAAACGGCAATTTATTGACCGAACACTTTGGCGGCTACCTGCCTGTAGTCATTGATGTCACCGATGCACTGAATTGGGGGACAGACAATGTGATAGCTGTATGGGCAGACAACAGCAATGACCCCAGTTATCCTCCCGGCAAAGCACAGGATGTACTGGATTATACTTATTTTGGCGGCATCTATCGTGACTGCTGGCTAATAGCCCATCGTCCGGTTTTCATCACCGATCCCAATTTCGAAAACGAAATGGCAGGCGGCGGGCTTTTCGTGGCATACGACAAAGTTTCCGACACTTCCGCAGAAATAATCCTGAAAGCCCATATACGTAATGACAGTAAAAAGAACTTCAAAGGAGTAGTAGAATATGAACTTCAGCAACCCGACGGCACACAAGCCGCATTTCTGAACGATGTCATTCAAGTACGTCCGGGCAAGGCAGTCACTTCAAAAGATAAAATAACGTTGAAGTCTCCTCTGCTTTGGAGCCCTGAAACGCCTACGTTATATAACCTGATTGTCCGTATCCGCGACAATGAAGGAAATGTAGTGGACGGCTACCGCCGCCGTATCGGTATCCGCAGCGTAGAATTCAAAGGAAAGGACGGATTCTGGCTGAACGGCAAACCTTATCCAAGCCCGCTGATTGGCGCCAACCGCCATCAGGATTTTGCCGTAGTAGGCAATGCCGTTGCCAACAGCATTCATTGGCGCGACGCTAAAAAGCTACGCGACACAGGTATGAAAGTCATCCGGAATGCTCACTGCCCTCAAGACCCCGCCTTTATGGATGCATGTGACGAACTGGGGCTGTTCGTCATTGTAAACACACCGGGATGGCAATTCTGGAATGACGCTCCTGAATTTGCACAACGGGTTTATAGCGATATCCGCAACCTGGTACGGCGTGACCGCAATCACCCTTGTGTATGGTTATGGGAACCTATCCTGAATGAAACCTGGTATCCGGCAGACTTCGCCAAAAATACCCTCGATATTGTCAATCAAGAATACCCTTATCCGTATTGCTATTCCGGTTGCGACAGCGAAGCACGGGGACATGAGGTATATCCGGTACTCTTCACTCATCCGGCCAATGCGGACAAGGACTGGGCCATCAAAAGCCTCGACCCTAAAATAACCTATTTCACCCGCGAGTGGGGAGATAATGTAGACGACTGGAACTCGCACAACTCCCCCAGCCGTGTGGCACGCAACTGGGGGGAACAGGCTATGCTCATCCAGGCACAGCATTATGCCGCCCCCCGTTATCCTTTCACCTGTTACGATGTACTCTGCCGTACTCCGCGCCAACACGTCGGCGGCTGTTTGTGGCACTCGTTCGACCACCAACGCGGCTATCATCCCGATCCCTTCTATGGTGGTGTGATGGACGTATTCCGTCAACCCAAATATGCTTATTATATGTTCAAAGCCCAGCGCTCGCCCGAAAAGCAAGACCGTCTTTTCGAAACAGGACCGATGGTGTACATCGCCCATGAAATGACTCCCTTCTCACCCAAAGACGTTACTGTGTACTCCAATTGTGACGAGGTGCGGCTTACTTATAATAAAGGTGGCAAGACATGGACTTACACCAAGCCGGCAACGAAAGAAGGAATGCCCTCACCCGTTATTACATTCAAAGATATATACGACTTCATGATAGACAAAAACATGTCTATGAGAAAGAAGAAACAGGACGAGGTGTTCCTACTGGCCGAAGGCATCATAGATGGAAAAGTAGTTGCCACGCACGAAGTACGACCGGCCCGGCGTCCCGAGAAAGTGCTACTTTGGGTTGACAATGAAAACACCGACTTAAAAGCTGATGGCTCCGACTTTGTAACCGTAGTAGCCGCCATAGCCGATAAAAACGGGAACATCAAACGTCTGAACAACTATTATGTGAAATTCCATGTAGAAGGCGAAGGACGTATTTTGGGCGGAGCGAATATACTGGCCAATCCGGCTCCGGTAAAATGGGGAACAGCCCCCGTACTGATACAATCCACCTTGAAGCCGGGTAAAATCAAAATCACTGCCAGCGTATTGTTCGAAGGCTCGCAAATGCCTGCCAGCGCAGTGTTGGAATTAGAAAGCAAGCCGGCGGCTCATCCTCTCATCTACACCGAAAGTGAAGCTGCGCTGATTTCCATGAACAGCGACTCACCTTTCGGGCAATCAGCCGCCAAATCGGCTTCCGAACTGGAACAGGAACGTTTGCTGAAAGAACGGAATGCACAAAAGCTGAAAGAAGTGGAAAAACAGCAAGCTGATTTCGGTGAAAAGAAGTAAACCTTTCCATCCGGTGTGGGGAAGAGGCAGAAAGAGAAAAGCAATTCAAAGTCTCTTCTACTCCATCCCCACAAGGGATGGAACAAAATGAAAAAACTAAAATAAAAAACCATTCACCACAGATTATACAATTTTACATAAAAACCGAATGAAAACAATTTGCATTGGTATAATCTGTGGTGAATTATAAATCTAATATCATCATGAATCACGTTAAAAAACCAGACTGGCTTAAGATAAACATAGGGGCAAATGCTCGATATACCGAAACCAAACATATTGTAGATTCCCACAAACTACATACCATTTGCAGTAGCGGACGATGTCCCAATATGGGAGAATGCTGGGGAAAAGGTACTGCCACTTTTATGATAGGTGGCGAAATTTGTACCCGTTCCTGCAAATTTTGCAACACACAGACCGGACGACCTCTTCCGTTAGACCCTGAAGAACCTACCCATGTAGCAGAGTCCATTCAACTCATGAAATTATCTCATGCCGTTATTACCTCTGTAGACCGTGATGATCTAGATGATTTGGGTGCTGCCCATTGGGCTAAAACGATTTCAGAAATCAAGCGCTTGAATCCGGAAACCACAACCGAAGTTTTAATCCCTGATTTTCAAGGAAAGAGCGAACTGATTCAGCTAGTCATTGACGCCAAACCAGACATCATCTCACACAATATGGAAACCGTACGCCGCATCAGTCCCCTGGTACGAAGCGCAGCCAACTATGCAACCAGTTTAAAGGTCATCAAACAAATAGCCAATAATGGTATTACAGCTAAATCCGGTATTATGGTAGGTTTGGGAGAACGCCCGGAAGAAGTAGAAGAAGTCATGGACGATTTATTGGCACAAGGCTGCAAGATACTTACTATTGGCCAATATCTACAACCTACCCACCGCCATTATCCGGTAGCGGAATATATTACTCCCGATCAATTTAAACAGTATAGAACAATTGGATTAAAGAAAGGATTCCGAGAAGTGGAAAGCGCACCTTTGGTACGTTCCTCCTATCATGCAGAAAAACATATAAAATTTAAAGGGTAACGAGTAAACCAACTTTATATCTTTTTTGTTATAAAGATATAAATAGAGATAGAGAGAATGAAATCGTTACTGGAATACAAGAATTTAATCATGTCCACAGGGTTAATACCAGCCATTGTATGCATGATTTTCTGCATTTTCTTTCAAGATGCAGTTGTTTTGTATGTCTGTAGTTTGGCTAGCATTATTTATATCCTATACAGACTTGTCAAACCTCCTGTTTATCAGCCAAATCTAGTATTACTACATGGAACTTTGGCATTAATCATTGCATCCATCATAAAAGGCATAAGCGGAGATATGCTTATTCCGGACCGAACAGTTCCCATTACGCTAGAAATACTGATACTCTGTTTTTCACTACTCTATCTCATGGTCCCCAATTTTTATACAAAACTATTCTCCTACTTTCATTATAAGATATCTATTCTGAACTGTTGGGCCACACAGGTTATAGCTGTTTTATCCGGCATTCACCTGTTTGCTTCCTGCATAATTTATTTATTTTTCAGTCCACTATCTTATAATACCCTTTACGCTATGACCCACATCATCCCTCCTTTGATATATGTCATTTGCATTATTGTCAATCATGCATTTGTGAAAACAATCAGTTTAACCTATAAAAAAATGCCTTTTTTACGTATCGCCCCTATTTGCAATGGAAAGATCTATGTTGCTCCCCGCAGTTATCAAGGTGAAGAACCCGGCAAGTTGGACATACCTATGGAAGACTACATTTATGCCTGCAAGACAGATACGGATAAATATGCCAAAGAAGTAGAAAATAAATATAGCAACCATATTACCGGACAACCGGAACCACGCTTCAGTTTGAAACATTTGGTAAAAGAAACCAATGGAGTTAAAAAAACCATCATGCTATATATTCTTCCTTTAAACGATGAAGAACAGATACATTTTACCGGAGGAAAATTTGTAACTCCCGAAGAAATAGAAATGAATTCTGCCCAATATAGTTCTTTTCTAAAAGAAGAAATAGATCATCTGAACATAGTGACACAGATGTGGGAGGAATTTAAATGGGGACATTCATTAAATATTACAAAATCAGCCAACTAATTCATACACAAAGTATTGCGAATTAGTTGGCTTTTTTGTATCTTTAGGTATTCCCCCGAAAATAAGGTTTGACGGCCAAAACGGGGGAAATATCCAAACTAATAAGATATGGCAAAGATAGTGAATATTTCAGAAATTCACCCTACTTTGGGTTTTACAGAATTTGATATTCTGGAAA
>ENA-OZHJ01000655-OZHJ01000655.1-human-gut-metagenome-genome-assembly--contig:-NODE-655-length-16378-cov-27.367457_pt1 | contig 16378 bp, 17 predicted proteins | sample MGYA00244663_ERZ653672 | MGnify/ENA primary metagenome ERZ653672 (study PRJEB26926, sample SAMN06165215) | human gut metagenome | biome: ENVO:00009003; feature: ENVO:2100002; material: ENVO:00002003... | reverse complement strand
CAGGCATAAACATAATATGATTGGAAATTTGAAAAGCGAAACGAGAAAAACCCGTCACCCTTCACCCTATCAATATAAATATCTGGCATACAGACAGTTATAGACAAAACAACTAAAAACCACCCTTCACCACCCATCACCACCCATCACCTCAATCTAAAAATCGCATTTACCCTTAAAACCTACTATGAAGACCAAAACTGGTCGTCTATTAAGACCAAGAGCAGTCGTCTATTAAGGCAAGCTTTGGTCTTAATAGACGACAGGATGGACACATAAGAGGAGGCTAAATCAGAAATCCAAACGTCTTTATTTTTTTACTTTTACATATTTCAAATGAAACGAAAAACCCGTCAATTAAAGCTGTAATTACAGCACCCATATTGTCATGAGTTGTTACGTTAATACTGTGAGTCAAAGTGTATTATTAATAAAGTTTAAAGTGGTCAACTATATTTTTATAGTTTCTATCAGAATAATGCAATAGGCTTCAACTGCTTACGAAGCCGCTTTCATTGCTCTACGAAATAGGCTTCATTGACTATCGAAGCCGTTTTCATTTTTCAAGGCTTTTCTATTCAAAGTTTTCAATAGGGGTAGTTACTTAAAACCAAAAAGGGGCTAAAAACGGCAAAAAGATGAAGGGTAATGAAGGGTTAAATCTTACCTTTCACCCCTCAGAACCCGTGTTTATCGGCATTCCAGGCGAAAAGATGAAGGGTGAAGGGTTAAATCGAATTTACATTTTAAATTTTCTTCGCTATAAAGATTTTTCAAAAAGAAATCTACCACATCTATTTTCAAACAAAACATCTAAATATACTTTTACACAAAAACTACTACATACATTTCCTATAAAACCACTACAAACACTTCCTATAAAAAGGAAATGAGCGAACAGAATGCCAAGCAGATATTCCTGTTTCGCTAAGTTTGCAAAGTGCCTAAGGAAGGGCACTATTGTGCCAAGATAAGAGCACTTTTGTGCCCCCGAGAAGCACAAAAGTGCACAAGTCAGACACCACCCGTAAATCCGAAGCCCAGATTTCTATCTTTCAGAGATACGAGTCGCAAACAAGTCATTTGCACTTTATATTTGCGAAGCGTATGATCTTTAACACGCTATTGGCTTCATGCTCATTAAAAATATCTTCCGCGATTATAACATCCATAAAGTCGTAAGGCATAATCGTATTTCTCCCCATCATCCCATACAGGATAAGCCTCAATGGTTCCCGATTCAAAATCGAGAAGGAACACCTCGTCATCATAACCTTGTGAACAAGTCCAATAGGTAAGCTCTGGAGAAAGACCGAATTTCTTGAGATTCTTTATAGCAATGGCGCTATCAAACTCCTCCCACTCCTCCATCCGATCATTAAAGCTGAGTTCTTCCCCATGCAGGACCTGAGTTTCTCCTAATCGGGATAAGATCAATTTCCAGTCTGTCAAAGAAGGAATGCTCCAATGCAAATACCTATTGCCATGTTTCTGGTCATACGCTTCAGCAATATCGATGATTTCCTGCAGGCTATAACTTTGAAAACTGTCGATATCAAAGACTGGCAAAAACCGGATTTGCTCATTAGTTTCATCAAAGATGACACCCAGAACCCGATCTTTATGGGATACGACATCACAAATCTGCCCATCCTTCATTAAATATTTTCCTATATGCGTCATCATATTCAAATACATTTAATCAATAGTTGTCATTTCCTTCCTTTGAGATTTATGATATATAGAGGCAGAAGTAACCTCATTTCTATCAGAGAAACAGTATTTTAGAAATTATTTCCCTTGCGAGGAAATCTTGCTTTTCCATAATGTTTCAAGTTCCTGCTTTTTGGGGCCTAAATAAGTCTTAGCATAACTAAGAATATAATATTCCGCATCTTCCTCATCCACTTCGTCTTCAAAATCGCAGGTGATAGAAAACCCCGTCTTGGCAATAGCAGGCTCAAATCCGACACTATACCTTATTCTTTTTTCATTGGCATTTAATTCCTTACAGAACTCACGGGCCATATCAGCATGCAAATCATTAATGAGGACAGCCCCCAGAAGCGAAATGGCAAACTTACCATCTCGATGAGAAAACACCCGGACAACACCTTCTGGTAAAGCCAGATAAACTTCACCAGTACCATCCTCTCTGCATCCCCTTGTATCACATGCTATTTTTTCTTCCTCCGCCAATAATTTGGCGAGCAAGACAAAGGAACGCCGGTTTCTTATCTCACGCTTGTAAGCCCCCTTCTGAAAGTTGCTGAAGATCCAGGAACAACCAAAGAAAAACGCACACCCTATTATTAAAAGCCAAAAATCAGTAGAAAACATATAAAAAAAAATAGAAAAACGACATATCTATTGTTAAATTACAATACATATCAAACCAGAGCTTTCAAAAACTCAGATAAAGTTTGGTATCTTTCGTCTGGGTTGAATGCAAAGGCTTTTTCTAAAACATCACACTTCACCCCTTCCAGACCTTTATCTATTTGTATATTGCACGACCTTCTCAAAGCCTCTTCATGTGATTCACCCTCCAATATACCGAGATTCCAAAGAGGCAGTTTCTTCTCTTTCCAAAAGGTGCGTTGCTCAAAATAAGCCAAACAGCGAGCCAGAGAAAAAATATCTGCCCGATGGTCATAGCATGAAGTCCATGTTTCTGGAGCTAAACTGCCTAAAGCTCTATCACACAATTGCTCCTTATTAATATTAGATAGCCCTTGGTTAGGAAAGCAAGCCAAATTGATACGATCCAAATGGAAATGAATTCTCCCATCTTTTTGTAGAATCAAAATAATACCTGCCCACAAATCATAGATTCCACCCCCATTCAGATAACTCTCGATGCATTCTACTTCGGAAACGAATGAAGACAAAGGCTCCAATAAGTCTTTCACCTTGGGATTTCGATTCCTATTACGCAAAGAATACATCCATAAGGAGGTATAAGCATGTCCTTCCGTAACATCCAAAACCATCCATGCTTTGTGTCCCTTGTCTGTTTCTTCTATTCCACAATCTATAACTCGTGGCAAAATTTCCGATGGTCTATCCATATAGATTTTCATCTCCAAGGGAACTTTCCCAATAGCTGTATCAACAATGAGATTCGCGGGAACATCACCCATGTCAAAGGCTATGAGCAGGAGAGAATATTCTCCATGAGGATTATTAACAAGATAACCATTGGTACCTGTGCAAGTGATAGGTTGGTAACATCCTATTGGCTGGAAATCTGAGTAATTATTAATAATCATGATACGTATCTAATTGAAAAACGGATTAAAATGAAGAGGATTATAAACTCTTAGCATATTATAATACCTTTTTTATTTATGCTTCACACGTTGTCTTAACATCAATCAAAGATTTCTATGTAACTTGTATATTCAGGAAACCACTTGTCAAGCAAAGCATCTGTTTCGCGCTCTATCTCAGGAGTGATATTCTTGCATACTTTCTGATAGGCAACTGAAAGCGAAAAAGCTTCGTCTATCCATCCTATGATAGGCAGACGCTTAGCTGAAATCAAATCTACAGGGAACACCAAATAGGATATGGTTGACAAAATCAACAACTTATCGCTTTTCGGAGTATCCTTGCTGACCATGATGAAATAAAGCAACAATAGTGGGCGGGCGCTTATACGACCGACTTTCATTGCATATTCATGCAGTTTATCTTTCAATACTTTTGTGTCTATAATACTTGTTTTCATGTCTTCTATGTTTTTTGTTGTACTTTTTATATTATAGAGTGGAAAAAGTTTACCTATCTATCACAGAAAAAGATAAACTTGCAAACCAAGATAGAATTTTAGTTTGCAAGTTTGACGGCTCAAAATTATTATTTACTTTGCCACTTTCTCGTAAATAGCAAAACATTGCAATCGTTCTCCTTTACACTCATTTACAGCATAAAAACCAGATTTGACATTCCAACTCATAGCTATAGCTGAAGTTTCGTCATTATCTGACGAACTCCAGAACTTATACGTATTTTCATCATCAATATCTATCGCATAAGCTCTTAGTAAATAGTTTTTTATCGCAATTAAAAGTTTGGGATTTGCAAAAATATTCTCCAATTCTTTTATGGCAGGGAGATAGAAATCTGCGCCTAATTTTTTGCAAGCATCAAAAATAGGGAAACCGAAATCTTCAGCAGAAAAAGAATGAACAGGAATGTCAAAATTACCCTCTTTTATCCTTTGATAATTCTCTTTTCCTGAATATCGATCTTTAGCCTTAGTCTCCACATCGTGTGATGTTCCTTTTTCTCCAAGATAAGGAGAATACCCATAACTATAGAACCAAACTTCAGCATTCGGAACAAAACTCAACACCTTTATTCTTCGATTGCTTTTTTCAATAAGTACACCTAACGTATTGTTTATTCGTACAAAATCTCCCAATGAAGATTGAGATAAAGGCAAAGCAGTTAACAATGCTTTTTTATACAGTACTTTATGCCGAGCAATACTATAAGCTACTTTGCCTATATCTTTCCCAATTTTTGTAATCAAAGTCATTTTGCAATAAAAATATTTATTAGATGTTATAATGCTCCTTTCTCTTCCAATCTCTTTATCACATCATCTGCGAAATTTCTTGCATCAATTTCAACAGGCTGATAGTAATAGAGACGGAAGTCCACATCGTGCAAAGAGCCGTCATTGTATGGAATGACTATCTTTTGCCCTGTACTCCGATAATACAGATATTGCGAATCGTAGAAATTTTCCCGCCATGTTTCAACTTCCGCTCCAGACTCATGAATACATTTGTCATCCACATTATAATGCTGATAAGCATGTCTCCCTTCATGAATGATAGTTTTGATAACCTCCTTATGTATATTCGAGTCTGCTGAGCCTACATACATAGAGTTAAGCACTATTTTATGGTCTTGTGCGCTTTGATATCCAAGCGTTTTAGCAGGCAAGTTTTCCAACTCTACTTTAAGAGCAGGCCGGTGCTCTATATCAGCAATATGCTGTTCTATCTTGTTCAGCACCTCTTCCTTTTGCTCCAAAGAAAGATTCTGCCAATTTTCATACTTTATACCCTCTACATTTTCAAGATAATCAGCAATACCTTCTGACATTTCCAAATCTGTAACAATCTCTGCCTCTTCATAGCGTGATTGAAGATTCTCTACATCTTCCAAAGGGGCAGACTCTGCACATTCGATAGAACCATCAACCAATGGTTCCAACTTATCTTCCACTATCTCATTATTAGAGATAGTTTCGATTTTCTCTAATGATTCCAATCCCATCTATTTGTGATAATTAGATCCGCAAATACCCAAGCATATGCAGCCTGTACTCACACTGTAGTTAGAGCCACAACTTCCCATGCATTTACAATTGCTCATTTCCATACTTGGTTCATTAACACTCTCTATCGGTTCTACAGACTCATTAGTATTCTCTAAAGGAGTTACTTCATCTGTATTTTCTAAAGCATTTGCTTCTATCTGTTCCAACTTTTCATTGGTTTCTAACATTTCATTTTCCATTTTAATTTTCGTTTTTGATTATACGATTTTATTGATTACCTTATTTATCTGCTGTATAGCAGCATCATTCCCATTTTTTTTTGCCATTTGCAACTGGTAACGGCAATTTGCCACAAACAGCAATTTGAATGCACTACAATGGAAAGGTGATGGTGTATTGATGTCATCAGAGCAAACATAATTCATTCCATAACAATGTGTGCAAACCTTATTGAGAATACATTTTGCACATTTTCCATTGTTGAAACATGAATGATCTTTGAAATCGATTGTCTTAACAGCCTTTTCTGCCTTTTCCTTTGAAATTGTAACAGGGGAAAACAAATGACAAGCATACGTTCTCCCTGTCCAATCCACGCAAACCATATCTTCACCACAACTGCACGTTTTATATTTTTCAGCCTTCGGATACATAATGGCATTAACATCAACTCGCAACATCGAGAATGGTATCAACTGAGAATTTACCAAGTAAAACTCTATCAATTTCTTCAGTTCTGCTTGATAAACGCCAAGATTCTTCTTAGTCCATAATACAGAATCTCCCATCGCCAAGTCGGCAGATATATATTTGAAACCTTTCCGATGCAGGAACTTGACACCATCAGCCATATTCGATATCGTGTCTGGCGAAATGGTCATCTTCACGCTTTGGTCAGGCCAAGTATTGACGAAGAAATCCAAATCTACATTATGGAATGACGACGAACGATTGGCATTTTGCATAGCCATATCTCCATCAAAGCTCAATCCCAAATGAATTTTATCTTTATTCTTGGCAAACCATTCCTTCATGTCATCAGTCAGCAAGGTTCCATTGGTAGGAGCAAACAGCATCATTTGTTTGTCAGTAATTGGTGTTGACCAAAGCCACTCGGCACATTCTTTGATAAGCGGAAATTCCAACAATGGTTCACCACCCATAAACTGAATTTCAACAGCTTCATAATTATCACCTAATGCCTTAATTTGCTCTTGAATAATGCTTTTGGCTTTTGCCGCACTCATCTTGAAATTGCTTACCTTTGGTTCATAACAATAACTACAACGTAGATTGCATTTATACGTTACCAACAACATGATGACCTTCTGTTTGTCCATACGCTTATCTTTATAATTGTTCTCCGTTCTTGTATTCAGAAATCTTGCCATCTACCGTGAACAGCATACCTTTGTATGGTTTGCCATCAACAAAGATGCCCTCAAACCATTTCGAATTACTCCAAAACAGTTTGCCATAGCCATTGTATTTGCCATTCTTCATCTCTCCGTCAAAAACTTCACCATCGGCTTTTCGGAATACACCACGTACCATTTGGTTGAACTTCCATATTCCTTGAAATACATCGCCACTTCCAAACCAACAAATGCCATTACCTGTACGATTATTGTTTTGCCATGAGCCAACATAAACATCATGATTTGCGTATGTCATTTTACCCTTTCCCTCACGCATTCCATTATTGAAGTCTCCTTCATACTTACTTGCGTATTTGTCCTTGATAGGGTCGTAGAATTTATAAATTCCCTTTCCATGCATCTTGCCAGCTTCCCAATCACCATCATAAATGTCATAATTGGAGAATTTAAACACGCCATAACCTTGGCGAACGCCATCTACCAACTCACCTGTATATTCGCCATTAGCAAATATACAAGTACCATATCCAGTAAATTTCTTTTCTTCTTCCATATTTTTGAATCTATTTTGTTATTATAGAGATTAGAATTTTGCGAAACCTATCTCATTTTTACTTCATTTTATTGATTTGTGCCAAATAGATGTCAGAACTATCACTTGAACCAACATTTGCACTGTTGAACCCTGCTAAGACTGCTTGACCTATAGACAACTTAGCTATTACCTTTTGCTGTTCTTGTGTTAATCCTATACATTCCGCAATGCGTTGTGAGTCGTCTGAGGCAACCAATTTGTGAATAATCTTTACGTTAGTGTTCTTGATGGCATCTTCTATCAATCTTGTAGGAACTTGATCAACCACCATCATACCTTGTCCATAGGCACGAACTTCTGAAAGGAAATTGCTAAACATCTGTCCTGACTTATATTGTGGCAACTCTGGATTCAAGCAGTTTGCCATTACACGATGTGCCTCTTCAACAACCACAAGATGACGGCATTTGTTGGAATTGAAGTCCACCTTACCTGTTTCTGATTCTGCAATTCGATATTCATAGAGGAACTGTAACAATAAAGACATGATGAAAGCTCTGTCTTGGTCGTCGCCAGCGTATGAAAGGTTGACAACAACAGGAGAGCCAAACAACTCCTCCCATGCAATTTCACTATCTTCCCATGCTTTCTTGTCGTCATTCCAAATCTTTCCACTTAGTTTTTCATTGTTGAGTAATTCATTCTTCCATCCATATTTCAGACTTTGGAAACGAGTTCGCAATGCTGCCGAGATATTTTGAGTGTTCTCTTTGGCATAGCCTATGTCAGACATTAATTCGTCTATGAATGGAGCATTCACCGTGGTAAGTGTAGGGAAACCTTTCTTCATATAGTTCGCCTTGTCATCCTTGTCAAGCATCTGATGTTTGTCTGTGTATAGCTTATACAATAAATGCTCCATGATGACAGGAAGAATATCCTGCATAGGGAAAGCCGATGCAAACGTAGCCTTTAAGCGGTCTATATGAGAAATAACTCTCATCTCGCTGTTAGGCAAATTTATTACTTCGAATGGATTCAAGCGTAGTTTATCTGGTGTTATTCCACCCTTTGCATATCTTTCACAACCAGGAATGAAAATCTTGATTTTCTTCTTTGGATCTTTGATGGTTTTGTTGTATTCTATTGCCCAATCTACATATTCTGTCTTGGCTGGTTCTATAACAAAGAATGGACGTTCTGCTTTCATAAATCCATCAAGCACGCTTAATACAGTATTAGTCTTACCGCTACCATTCACGCCACAGATGAGAGCATGACGAGAGAGAGTGTCTATAGGGAGTTTGACAGGGATTTCGCTACGACTACCTCCATAAAGCATATACCCAACATCCATAGTTTTTACGTTCTCAGGAATCTCTTGTGGTGTCAAACTGAATTCAGGAGCACTATCCACCACACTTATTCCTGGTACAGAATGCAATGGAAAATTAACTAAAGCTGATAACTCACGTGTTGTCAGCAACGTTTGTAGTTGAGAGAAATCATCCCCAAATGGATGGTGGAACAAAGGACCAACAAAACCATTAGTAGGATTATCCTTGAATTTCACCAATAATTGTGGAGATTTTGATGTACCTTTATGTTCAACAATAGAAGAAACATCGTGAATTCTAATAGGTTCAAGTGTTGACTCTTCACCACTTAGTATGGATTTAAGTTGCAGTGAAGATGAAGGATTTGAAAACTCTGTAAAGAGCAAACATTTCACATTCCATGCACCTGTTGCTTTGGCTAATTCAAATCTCTTGGCATATGCATTAAGTTTTTGAGCCGCTGCTTCAGCATGTTTATTAACAAGTGTCTTACTTAACCCTTCTGTCATACTTTTAGAATAGGTTGTAGTATCTGATATTTGCTCTGATATGCCATGATTGCTTCCATCCGTAATAGTTTTCTGTGGAACAAATCCCGAAAGTACATTCATGCCAGATATCCCAGACAGACCAAGAAAAGTTGCCAACGGATTATTAGAAACCAAAGCACCACCAAGGGCATTTTGAAGCCCTGGCAGTATAGCCATTGCCGGCGGAAAGAACATTCCTGCTGCCATATATACACCTGCTCCAAGCAAAGCAGCCCCTAATCCTTTTTTATGGTCTTTATGAGAAACAGCTTCCGAATGACTCCAACTTTCAAATTTAGAATGTCCTTCTGTATGGGCAACAGAAGAACCCTCTTGGACAGACTGAGAGATATTTATAGACTTGATGGATTCTATTTGCCCTCCCATTTCTCTACATTGGTTTAACAACAAATCCAATCTATCGTTAGAAGTGGGTGTGGCAGTTACAAGATATGCGTATTTCTGACCACGTAATCCACCTATCAAATGCTCCACAGTTCCTAACGCCTGTCCTTTATCAGCAAGCGTAGGAATACCAGTTATAGCTTGAACACTATTGTATGTGGTGTTAAAGTGTCTCTTCAATGACTCGTTTTCTTCATTGAATTGTTCAAAATTTAGACCAGGCCAACATACTTTGGCAAAATTATTCAAAGCAGAGACAGGAGCAACCATTGATTTATTATCACTCCCATCGTTCCTTAGTCCAAGGTATATTTCGTTAGTCTTACCATCACTTATAACTAGAAAAGTCAACTGCGTATCAGGCAAAGCACAGGATAGCAATATCTTCTGAATATATCCAAAACAAGAAGATACGGTATCATTAATAGGCTTTCCTACTTGTGTAATTTTAAGCCATGATATATGCTTAAAAAGATTCCTTGATACATCTGACCCTACAATTTCTACAAGTGAACCTTCTTGAGATATAGAATCAAGATATTTTCTCTCTGCGCAACAGCTTAATGTCTGCGACATCATTGATGCAGCAAGAACATTCTCTGCTGGTTGCATGGGATTTGTATAATGTATTTCTGACATATTAACTTAAAAAATAAAATTCTGATAATACTTGAGGACAAAAGTAACGAGCATAAGCCAAATCAGCGACACCTTGTGATATTATAACAGCAGGATTGTCATCTGATACACAATGATACTCATCAAGATTAAATACTTCCATGAATATTAACCTAACAAAGTCCATTCGGGAAGCACCACCTGTTAGATACACGCATTCCACTTTATTGTCAACAAGAATATTGTCTTTAAAATATCTTACGTATTCTTTGATTTGTCCTATGTAGCCATCTCTATTGCTCAGACCTAAAATTTGATTTACCTTTTCTCTTGGTAAGCCAAAACCACCAAAACCATAAATCACGTTTTGTTCCATTAAAGTAAGAAGAGCGTAATCAAAAATTACACGGAACACAGGAAGTTTCTTACCATAATATTGCTCTTTCGCTTTACGGAATTCATGGAGCAAGAACTGATAAGTATAAGCATCTTCATTATTACCATATAATTTTACAATTTCTGGCATATAAGAATCTGATGGATTTTCCATTGCATACCTTAGAAGAATTCTCTCGATTGCACTTGCTCCTAATGGACATCCATCATATATAGGTTTGGATAAACTGCTATTTATATACTCAAAATCTATAGTGTTGGCTCCATAATCAACAAGAAGAAAACCATTTTTACAGAACTTATCCACACGGGAATCAGGCTTTGATATTGCCCGGAAAATAGCGGCACTATTCCTTTTTACAATTCCAGCAATCGGCAATCCTGCATATTCTGCCATTTTTAGATATTCCTTTTCCTCTTTTTCAAAAACTAAGTCTGATGTATGCCCTGCCATATAAACCACATGTGGACGTGTAGAAAAGCCTGGGTGTGTATGAAGGATTGCAACATACACACCATGCATAAAAGCAACCAATCTATTTCTTTCTGATAGATTCATTTCCGAAGGACGCTTTCTAAATCCTATTTGAAATTCCTTTGAATATGAAGCATTCAGAATGGCAGCTTCACCTATACATATTGTTTCCTTGCCATCTTGTGCAAGTATGGCAACAGCAGATTGAATAACTTTTAAACCTGGCAATATGTCCAAGTCTTTCTTATAGTCAGATTTTAAATCACAGAAAGCGGCGGAGGTTTCTGACGATCCAAAGTCAATACCTATTATAAATTCTGTTTCTGGACTAACACTTCTCATATAACATACATTCTTGCAGACTATATGTTTTGTATGGACTAATCAAAATCCGTACAAAACATATAATTTGTGATTAAAAGAACATCGCTAACTTTGCATAGCTTACATAATCATTTACTAAACCATCTATATAGTCTTGTGTTTGATTTTTTGCAGATTCGATTCCTGATATTTTCACCTCTTTTTTTAGAAATTCATTCCATGTATAATCATTAAAGATATTGGCATAATGATTTCTATAATAATCATAGTGTTGCTTCCTGTCAGAATCCCATCGATCTTTGTAAACATCCAAATCTAACATTATAAGCCAGCAAGAGGCAATTGCATCACGAATAACATGTCCTTCTCCATTTCCCGTAAATTTATCGGACAGTTGATTCGCGCCAGTTGATGATATAGAGGCAGAAAGACCCGAAATCTGAAGTGGATTTCGTGTTGAAGGATTATATTCAAAAGCTTGCAATGCATCCTTTAATTTATTAATTACAGAATTTAGAATGTTATTTGTTATAGACTCTTCACAAGTTTTTGCAAAATCATAATGAACAAGACTTTTAAAAGTTGATATTATCTCTTTTCTAAGTGCATGGACATTTCTGATTTTCAAAAATCCATTAGATTCACTCTGTCTTCCTATATACTTTCCTGTGGATGTGTCTGTTCCATTTTTCAATGTCATATATTCACCAATACGCCCGTCTTTATAAGCTATCATGACATTCCAGGCTTTATCTATAATTTTAGCCTTTATACTTTCTTTTACAATTTTGCAAATATTATCATTCCAATTATATTGCGATATGGCATTTTGAGCAATATTCTTCAATTCCTTTTCTTTTTCTTTTGCAAGAATATCAGCATAACTTAAATGGGCCACGCCCTGTGAAACAATAACAGACGGGTTATTATCTGATGGACAATGAGCCTCGTCAAGATTGAATATTTCCATAAAAATCTGGCGAACAAAATCCATTCTTGAAGCACCGCCAGTCAGATAAACACAAGCAACATTATTATCTTTAAGTTTATTTTTCTTGAAAGATTTTACTGCATCTTTGACTTTCCAAATATACCCATCTTCTCTATTTTCGCCTAATATTTCTTTAATCTTCTCTCTTGGTATAGCGATACCGCCAAAACCATATATTGGCGTTTTTTCTGATGATGTAAGCAAGCCATAATCAAAGCTAACACTGAACATGGGAAGTTTCTTACCATAATATTGCTCTTTGGCTTCACGGAACTTATACAGCATTTGGTTATATGGAATGGATTCATTATTGTTTCCATACAATTTCACAAATTCTGGCATATAACCATCTGATGGATTACCCATCGCATATCTAAGCAAAGTCTTTTCTACCTCGCTTGCCCCTAAAGGACAACCATCATCTATCGGCTTAGACAATTTATTATTAAGATATGTAAAATCTATTGTACTGGAGCCAAAATCCACAATAAGCACACCTGCTTTTACTTGTGCATCTATTTTTGAATCAGGCTGTGTTCTTGCACGAAAATACGCAGCTCTTGACTCTTTCTGAATTCCAGCTACTGGCAATCCCGCATCTTCAGCTATTTTTAAATATGCTTCTTCTTCTGATTTCCATAACTCATCTTGTGAAGGACGTGCAATATAAACGACATGCTGGCGACTTTTATAATCAGGATGGCAGTTAAGAATTTCTGCATAAACCCCTTTCATAAATTTTACCATTCTTCCTCTTTCGGTTTCATTCATTTCCGAAGGACGCTTTTTAAAAGCTATTTGGAAGTCTTTTGCTAATGGAGCATTTTGAATGGCGGCATCGCCTATGCTTATTGTTTCCTTACCTTCTTGTTCTAAAATCGCAACCGCAGACTTAACTACCTTTAAGCCAGGCAATATATCTAAATCTTTTTTTTCTTGAGCTTTAAGATCATAGAAAGCTGCAGATGTCTCTCCATGTCCAAAATCAATACCAATAATGAATTCGGTATTTTGCGTTACTTCTTTCATAAATTCATTTACATTAATTAGCAGGAATATAAACTATACCCTGTGCAACAACGATTTTTGTGCCATTTACATCCTTGACAATAGCAGGCAAATACATTGTTTCCTCAGAAACATTTGGGTTCATCTTCTTTGTAAAGAAGCCTGATGTTGATAATGTATATTCTACCAATTCATAACCATAGCCCTGCAAACAGAAAAGCATATTATGCACATACTGATTTTTGTTTTCATTCTTCAAATTCTCCATAAAGAGATATTGAAGTGAAGTCAACAACTGTGGATACATATTCTCCAAAGTATATCCTTCTTGTTTTATTTGCATTTGGTTTAACAAATCTTTTCTGTCACGCTGTATTTTAGAGATTATCTCATCAATCTCCTTGCACAAAGACTCTATGCCAACAAGAATATTTTCTATTTCCTTTTGGGTAATATCACGTGAAATATCTTTCGTAATTTCTTGTATGACATATTTACGACCATTCTTTTGACGATAAAATTTCTTTGCGCCAACAGTTCCCGCACCAACAACTACAGCTAACCAAGGATTGATAAATGCACAAATGACAGTAGGAAGCAAGGATAGTGCACTCTCTATAATGTCTGTATTGTCTTTTGTTGACTCACTCACTTTGTATTCAGTACGAACAGACAAAGATTTGAAATCAATACTTTCAGACAAAGACAATTTTTGGAAAGACAAAGCCATTCGCAATGCATGAGTTAACATCTCTGCATCTGAAGCATTAAGTGAATTACGAAAATCATTCTCTTTTACCAAGAGTGATTCTATATGGCTATTAACTACCTTCTGAAGTTCGACGTAATCCTTAGGCAGTTTTAGTCCTTGTAAAGATTGTTTTAACTGTTCTTCCGACTTGAGAAAAACAGATGTTAAAGTTACTGCACTCATAATCTTTATTATTTAATGTTAATATTATAATCCTTAAACTTTTCCCAACCATCAATGTTCTCGCAGAACTCATTTCTGAGTTCATTCATTCCATCGATGGCATCCACGTCATCTAAGATATCAAGCAAATCAGAAAAGTCCTCACTCTCAGAAAACTCTTTCATAACAAGCTCGTCTTCCTGCTTGGTGCTAACACCAGCCACAAACGCAGCTAATATATTATTTGAAATGCTCATGATTTTGCCTTAAATATTTTGTTTCTCAATTCTTTAATTGCATCTTTCTTCAACTTTTTAAATTTGACTTCTGTTATATTCATTTTGGAGCAAACAGTTTCATAGCTTGCTCGCTTTATGAATAAAGAGATAAGTATTTCTCTTTTTATATCATCAGAAATCAAATTAATGTATTTTTCCAAATTACTTATCTCGTTGAAATAAATAGTCAAATCTCGTAGTTGGTCTAAAGCACGCTTCTTAATGTTGTAGATGTTTGACACAGGAGTGTTCATTTCCAAAGATAGTTCTTCTGGCTCCATATCCTTTATAAACAAAGAATAGACGACATGTCTGTATCTTTCGTTCGGCATTGCTTGTAGATACTGACTAATGTCAAGTTTTGCTTTGCTATCTGCTTCGTCAGAAAGTTTGTTACTTACATCATCTATATCAACATCGTTGCTATCTTCTTTTGAAAACAAACTGTCATAATATTCAGGAAATCTGTGTTCAACAACAGTCTTAAACTGCCTTATGGCTTTTCTTGCCAAATTTCTGAGTTTCGGCATTTCTACATCCAGCTTAATGGCTACTTTCGTATCTTCCATCTGTTCAACATACTTGAACCACATATATTTACGATACTCAGATTTCTCCAATTCGCCAATCATGCTTTCAAGAACAACCGTATCAAGAATGTGTGCTGGTATATCAAAATTTTTCTTACTTGAATTATAGAAATACCGAACTGCAACAGTCTTAATCCAAGCAAACAATGTTGTTCGATAGTCAAAAGTCCTTAATGCATGCCAATATTCGCCCTCGACATTTGGCTTTTTCAACAACAAATATAGTTCGTTTACAAGTTCGTCATAATCAGAATTATTGCCGAATATCGTCCAAAGTATCTTACTAAACAAAGGACGACATTTTTCATGAAAGAAATAATAGGCAAATTCGTCATCGTTGCATATTCGTGCAACAATAGCTTTTTCTTTCTCTATCAATTCTTCTCGTGACAACCTATTATTACCTCTATTCATTATTCTGTAACTTGTCTAATTTCATCAAAAACGCACTCGGAACATAAGCTGTTATCATTGTTACCAAATCATCTACTACTACCGCTACTCTCTGTTGCCCTTGCCATCTGGCAACTCTTCCGATTACTCCTTTGAAAGTTCCATCAATAACCCTTACCAACTGTCCTTTTTCAAACTTGGGTACTTCTACAGAAGAAACAATAGTATTATCACAATCTGCAGAACAGATGATTCTCAGACTATCCATCTGATTATCAGGAACTATTAAAGGGGTTTTGTCTATTCTGGAACCAACGTGAAAATGGCGATAATAAAAACGGAGATATGGAAGGTTAACATTGTCGTAAACAAAAGTTTTAATTTGTTTTTCAGTACCGTAGGCGAAGAAAATGTTTGGTAAACGGGATTCGGTAACTACTTTGCGCTTACCTTTTATAAGTTTTACTACATTAGTGGTAGGATAGAAAGCCGTAATGCCTTTTGCTGTCATATAATCGTATGCCTTTTTCTCTCTACCATAAGTGGTACGCAAGGCATACCAATGAGGAATTTCTTTCTGCTTTTGAGGTTTAGGCTTTGTTACTATTAGAGCATTTCTTGTGGACACCCCTGTTTGTGAACTCTTTGCGGCTACACTGCTTTGAGCTTCGGGGAGGGCGTTGGAGGTAAGTCCAGCGCTGGGAGATGTTTTACCACCTCCTGGGGTGTGACCATCTTCCGATGACCATTCATCGACTTTCATATCGGTGCAAACCAAATTTCTAGACAGAAATTCGTTAAATTGTGACATACAAAAAAAGCGTGGAATCGTCTTGTTGTCTATTCCACAGTCTGAGGCTCTAGCAATTGCCTATCATAGTTGAACAGACAACGTCAGAGCCCACGC
>ENA-OZHJ01000654-OZHJ01000654.1-human-gut-metagenome-genome-assembly--contig:-NODE-654-length-16384-cov-11.780636_pt1 | contig 16384 bp, 23 predicted proteins | sample MGYA00244663_ERZ653672 | MGnify/ENA primary metagenome ERZ653672 (study PRJEB26926, sample SAMN06165215) | human gut metagenome | biome: ENVO:00009003; feature: ENVO:2100002; material: ENVO:00002003... | reverse complement strand
GATATATGCAAATATACTAATAGATATTTTAGTTAAAAATACTAAACACGTAAAATATATGCGAATATATCTGTAATTTTGCCGTATCTAAACTTCGAAGATTATGATAGATTTTAATGAACTTTTTAAAAGAAATGACGTTGGCAGCATCATAGGAGAGCTGAAACAACGAGTGCTGGATATTCCACTTTGGAGTACCCTGTTGTCTGAGTATGAGCCTATGCTCCATGAAATCGTAAACGACCACGTAGGCAGACAGGACAGAACACTTGATGACGGAATTGTAGAAAAGGCAGCTAGATTGCCTATCGGATTGGAGAAGCTTCTTACACGAAGAATCTCTGAATTTACAATGGCTATACCGGTCAAGCGTGTATATACGTATAATCAGGCTGACGAGGAACTGAAGACGATTGCTCGTGCCATCGAGAAAATCTACACCTGTGCACACATTGATGCCGTGAACATGCACAGAGCAAAGTGCTATTACGCCTCTTGTCAGATGTTCACACTTTGGTACACGCAGAAGAAGCCTAACAAGCTCTACGGCTTCGACAGCCAGTATAAGCTGAAATGTAAGACATTCTCTCCAATGGACGGAGTTGACATCTATCCTTACTTCGATGAGTATGGAGACATGCTCGCCCTGTCATTCGAGTACAAGCGTAAGGTTACTGACACAGAGCACACCTTCTTCGAGACCTATACCGCAGACCATCATTACAAGTGGGACCTGTCTTCAGACGATGAAGAGTCCGGATGGAATTTGGTGGATGAAAATGAGATTTCTATCGACAAGATTCCAGCCGTTTTCTGGTACCGGCACAAGCCATGCTGGGAAGGATTGAAACCTATACGTGAGAATATCGAGTACACCATTTCCAGAAACAGCGATGTTGTGGCATACAATTCCGCTCCTGTCTTGAAGATTGCCGGTGCCATCGTTGGAATGGAGCGAAAGGGAGAGAGCAAGAGGGTGTATAGAGTCAGCGAAGACGGCGATGTTAGCTACGTGTCTTGGCAGCAGGCTATCGAGGCTCTTAAGTATCACGTTGACACTCTCGTCAAGCTTTTCTTCATGCAGTCCCAGATGCCGGACATCAGTTTCGAGAATTTGAAGAGTCTTGGCAATATCGGCTATGATTCAAGAAAGACACTCCTCATGGATGCCCATCTTAAGATAGGAGAGGAGACGGGTGCCTGGATTGAAGGCTTCGAGAGAGAGACTAACGTCATAAAGGCTTTCCTTGCCAAGATGAATACGAAATGGGAGGCTAGAATGGATGAGATTACGGTAGAGCACATCATCACTCCATTCATCCAAGAGGACGAGATGACCCAAATTGAAAAGTGGATGAAGGGCAACGGAAACAAGCCAATCATCAGCCAGAAAGAGTCAATCAAACGTGCTGGCATTTCCGACGACCCAGACGCTACTTACCAAGAGATTCGCGAAGAGGACGAAGCCGAGGCAACCAGAACAGCAGCTACTATGCCTAACTTATTCTCGGAGGAGTAGTCATGAGAAAAAAGAAAGAAGATAAGAAACGGCACTTCTGCCGTGAATGCGCTTATGCTACTGACTTCCATAGTATGAGCCTTAAAGGTCAGCCTATCCTAGCTAAATGCCCATATCAAGAATGGAGCGTTCTTCTCAACTGGGATTGCTGCAAACATTTTAAAATGAACTTGTATGAAAAAGCCAAAACTGCCTAATCAGAAAAAGGCATATAAAGACCTTGGCAAGAGACTGAATGCTTATACCAGGAAAATCATTTCCATCTATGAGACTCTTGCCAAGGAGTCCGCTAAAATCGCCACCTCCACCGACTTCGATGGGGATGGCGAGTTCTCTTTTGATGATTACCCAAGAACGGAAAAGAGGGTGAACGCCTTGTTGGATTACTATTCAAACAATATGCAGGCGTTGGTCTATAACGGAATATCCGAGGAATGGAAGAACAGTAACACTCTGCAAGATCTACTTGCCAAAAGGGTAATCGGCACCTTTACGAGGAAGATTGCGGAGACAAAACAGAAAGCTTACTTTGAACACAACAATGCGGCAAAGAAGGCTTTCGTGGAAAGAAAGATAAATGGTCTCAGTCTTTCAGAACGAATATGGAACCAGAGAGCTGATGTAAAGGAGGCTCTGGAGAAAGCTCTATCCGTCGGCATCGAGAAGGGTATGAGTGCTGTTAAACTCAGCAAGAAGGTCAGCAAGTACCTTAATGATTATCCATCACTTGCCAAAGACTATAAGAAGAAATACGGCAAAGCCATAACCATTCAGAACTGCGAGTACAGAAGCGTGCGCCTGGCACGTAACGAGATAAACATGGCCTACCGTTCTGCTGAGCAGGAAAGATGGGCTAGGATGGACTTCATTAAAGGCAAAGAGATAAAGCCGAGTGGTAGCCATCCTAAGCATGATATGTGCGATGAATTAGCTGGTATTTATCCGTTGCCATTTGATTGGAATGGCTGGCATGTAAATTGTATGTGCTATGCTATTCCTATCGTTATGAGCGAGGAAGAATATTGGAGCGTAGGCCCTAAACGAAGAGTGTCTGAGGTTCCTAAGCAGTTCAACGACTATATCAGTAGAAACGAGTCCAAGATTCTGTCATCTAAGAGCATTCCTGTATTTCTCACAAACAACGAACAGTATATTACTTCTAGTATAGTCTTGAAAAGCGAACGGGGAAAGCAATTCTTATCACTGAAAGGCGACAAGGAATATACAGATGTGGCCATGAACTCTAAAGGCGGTCTTAAGGCTACTCACGTCAAACACGAAAAGGCAGACGAGGACCAAGAGCCATGCCTGGGTAAAATGACTGGGTATGATCTGGAATATGAATTGAGAGACTTAGCTTACAATAACGGGCATAGTGTTATTTTATGTAAAGAGGGTGAAAGAATGCCTAATACTACTGGCCAATACAAATCTCTCGATATGATTTTTGATGGTGTGCGCATGGATATAAAATCTGTTTGTAGTTATACCTGTAAGTACAGAAATCAAATCAAGACCAAAAATAAACAGCTGAGTATTTGGAATGCTCAGCAGAATGACAATAGCAATACCGTTTGTCTTTATTTCCATGATAAGAAAATGTTCAAAGACGAAAGCGTTGTTGAGAGCTATAAAAGTTTTGTTAACGTCGCTAAACAGAACAAACAGCCAATAGTTGTCAAGAATATAGTTTGCGTTATAAAAGATGGCGAAAAATTGATAATAAAGAGATATTCTTTCTAAAAAATGAAGCACTGAAACCATCCAAGGTCAAACAGGCCTCATGGGCGCCCCTGCCTGACTCAATTTGGGCTTAGGTTCCGGATGAATTTCAGTGCTTTTATCTTTCTCCTTTACCGCTGCAAAGGTAATATTTTATTTTGGAAAATCCAAATCTTTTTCCGAATTTTAATTGGTTCAAGCCCTCGCTGGTGCATTTAATGTCTTGTAAGCCTCGAAAGCAAATGTGCTCACTGATGGTACAGCTGGTTACAGCTTGTCTGTTTCGTCAATGATTGTACTAACTAAATCTATTATTCTATTTGCGTCCGAACGCCCTTGTCTGTAAATATAACCTTCTGTACTATTGGCTGTAATAGGCTTGCCTTCTACTGTCATTGTTCGAGCATTGAATGTTGTAATTGTGAACGAAGGGCTATTCATGTCGCGAAGCCTAATTTTTACCTGAATCAAAGAAACTTTCTTAGTCTCGGCCGATGCTCCGGATAACCCACCTATAATAGCACCTACGCCACCTCCGATTGCTCCTCCAATCAATGCACCTCCAATAGTTCGCATTGTCGATTTCTTAGAAGTAGTTTTACCTTCCTCTAACAATTCAACACTTATAATCTGTTCGTATGGTATTACAGTCTTATTAGTAGGACTAACATACGCTACTTTTTTATGAACGTTGTCAACTAAAAAGGAATATGTATTATTTATTCCCTTAACAGAAGATGATTGAACGAAATCTTTTAAGGAAGAAATTTTCTCTTCAATTTTTTTTCCTTTCCTTTTCCTCTCTTTGTCATTCATCCATACTTGGAAAATGGCTGCAGCTATGATTAGCACAACCATAAAAATAAATATTCCCATACGATGCGCCCGTCATGCCGGTAGCTAAGCTTTAGTTACAATCCGTCTATCAGATTAATAACGCATCATATGGTACTTTATTGTGTTGAACCAAAAAATCTAAATAAACTTTTCAAGATAGCTATAACGTTTAGACTCTCTTTTACAGTAGTCAGAAAAGTCCTTATAACGCTCTACCTTTCCGTAAAGTTTAGGGTAGTCCATCATCTCGTCCAGCATCTCTTTGCTGAACTCGGTGAATCCAAAGTTGTAGCCACTCTCTCCGCCCTGTATAGCACCTGTCCCATGTTTAGCTGAAGGCTTATAATTGTATGTCAGGCTTATTCCTCCTTCTGATGTATATCTGGCAAGCTGATAAGATAGAAACTTTCCGTCCTTTCGAACGATATAGCCATACGTTTGCTTAATTGCAATGACACGATAGCCAAGTTCCTTGATTTCTTCAAGTCTGTTTTTCATAAGCAAAGCCCCCCATTCAGACGTGTATAAAGGCTTTCTTACGTGTATGTCGTGAAACGTTTGAATGAACGTATCAAGCTTTTCGCAATCCCAATCTCTTGGGTAAGTTATATTGACACATCTTCGCAAGTCTCTTTTATAATTAATAAGGATAAGAGGCTCTGTCTTTGACTCATATTTTCTTTTTAACTTAACTTCTAACTCCATAATTATTTCTTCTTGAATTTATAGTTTGGGCAGCTTCTCTTGTTTTCCATTGCAAGCAGTACCGGGAACAGCAGACCGTGCCTGCAACCATTTCCGTGCTCGTCAGTAGCCTCGCAAGAGAAGCAGCCGTAATACTCGTTAATATTTAATGCTGCCATTACTCGTAATCCCTAACGTTCAACAATACCGGGAATCTTGGCACTCCAGCATCAGAATAACCCTGGTGCTGAACAGTCGCCGCCATACCTATCAACTCGTACTTGTCGGCTAAGTATTGGGCTCTGAGTGACCTTGGACCTACTGGGCGGGCGCAGAACTCATGCTCTCCACACTTCAGTTTGAATATAGCGGTACCCGCATCATTGCCCTCCGCTTCCAAAACATCTACCACCTTGAACTCCGTCGTATCGAATGATTTCAGCTTCATAAGGTCATTGCTTCTGCCCTCGGTATAGATTCCATCTGCATTTCTGATAATGGCACCCTCGTAACCGGTGGAAACGAATATCTTGTGCCATCGCTTGATGTCCTTCTCTGAATGGGCAACGAAAGTCTGCGTAAGGTACACAGGTCCGTTTGGATCAATGGGAGCAAATTCCTCCTGCAGAGCTTTCCATCTGGTAGCAAAGCTTCCAGGAATCTGTGCATCGTAGATAACCATACGTAGCTTGTCGGTCATGGCAGAACGACACTTGACGGCAGAACATATCTGCTGAAAGGTCAATTCCTGGTGGTTGTATATCTCACCATCCAAAGGAAGCATACCGCGGTGCTTCTCTCCCCACGCCTTAATCTGAGGAACATCATAATCCTTGCCACCTCTCGATGTGAGATGAACCTCACCACCTTCTCCTTCATGAAGGATGCAACGAACTCCGTCATACTTAGGCTGGGCGAAGCAAGGAAACTTCGTCTGTGACGGATAATATCTTGTTGCTAACATTGGTTTCATAGCCATTTCCCGTATCTTCTGTGAATCTCATCGTAAATGTAGGCTCCGCTCGTATGCGAAGCACTGAACATTAGGATGATGTCATAATCTACCTTAATCTGATTTGTTCTAACTACCTTATCATTCTTAACGTGGTCACAATATACCATACTGCAAGCATGATACAGGCGCATCTTGCGCCCATATCCATCTACTCCTATATTCTCTTTATACATAGCTAGTCCTCCAAATCTACATCAAAAGCGGCCTCAATAACATCTTTGATGTCATCTGTGAAACCATAAATTCCGTTATACTCCAGCCAATGATCCAGCAACTCTGTGTTAGTCATTTCTGCTACTTTACTCTCACTATACTCTGCCTCTTCAACAAGGTACTTCATCAAATCATCCTTATCCATATTACTTGATTTTATTAATGTCACAAACTAATACATTACCTACTATAACGTCTCTGATACCTGCAATATTCACAAGCATCGTGGCGTACTGGTTCTCTGGAAGATCGTTAACCTTGCCCTCCTCATTGACTACCATCACCTGCGATTTGCTGAGTCGGACCATCTCGATGTGTCCTCCCACGAACCCTCTCAACTCGTCAAGTGAGAAATCCTCTCCGTTTGATGGCTCCACGTTCTTGTGGAGACCATCGGTATTTATTACTGTTGACAACATAGGCTAATCATTCTCTTTGCATTATTAATAGAATAAGTCTGTGTCTTGCCGTCGATATAGACGTATCTCTGACCAAACATATCCTCCAAAACCTGGATGATGTGCTTCTTGTATCTGAGAAGCTTTGTTTCAAAAAGACCGCTCATAATCTTTATAATTTTAATTGGTTCAACTTGTAAGGTAGGCTCTGGATAGTCAAAAGTACTACCTTTTATCTATATGCAAAGGTACGAAAATTATTTGATATATGCAAATATACTAATAGATATTTTAGTTAAAAATACTAAATTACAATAGATTGATATTCAAATAGTTAAGGCGCTTACTCTCACGAGCAAACGCCTTACGAACATAGTTAAATAATATGAAATTACAAGAATCCTCCTTGCCTGAGCTGTGCATCGGTAGCATTATTAAGCCACTCCTCGCACTTCTCTATGATGCCCGTACAAGCGTCCGGCGCATCATCGTGGGCGTTATACCCTTCCTTTCTGTAGGATTTCATGTCGTGGGCAAACTCTGGCCACAACTGCTCCCAATTAGAAGGGAATACTAATTTATTATTTACCTCGCTGGAGCGAGTGAAAATTCTAATCTGTTTGTTCTTCGATTGCGTGAACGTTACGAACTGGGTGATTCTGTTTCCGTGTTCCCTTGTTATGCGCTCGACATTGCGGGCATAAGATCGGCCACCGTTGTTACTCTCGACGAAGCACACGTCTGTCTGATTACGCTTAACCATATTGGCTTGCGCTGGCTCCGTGTATTCCATCGGTCGCTTAGTGTATAGAACATCGGTAACATAGTAACCGTCATCATGTGCATCGAAGCATATAGAACAAAGGAAGTCGAAACCAGTATCTGCCGAGTCGGTGTAGTTGCCAATCATTCTTGCATACCTTCTGTCCGGCAGCTCGTCGTATGTTCTGAAGGCATGGTACATAAGACCTTCCATAGGGGTAGGGTTCTGCATGTACTGTGTCTCAAATACGAACTCGCTGGCGTGCTTGATTTTGTACAGTTCCTCCAACGTATGCTTCCACGGCCACAAGGCTCTTTCCTTTCCGTCTTCGTCTGTCTGTATTACTGGGAGGGAAACCACCTTCCATTCCTTCGGCTCAATCTCTTGCAGATAACCACACAAATCATGTTCGTGCAATCTCTGCATGACGATGATAATTGGCGTATGACGCGAGTTCACACGGTTACGAATGGTTGTCTCGAAACGTCTGTTAATAGACTCTCTTACATTATCAGACAATGCATCATCTGGTCGCAAAGGGTCATCGATAACTATGGCTCCCGAAAAATGACCGGGGTTGAACGTGGCCATAAACTCATCCATGTTCTTTATGTCTTCTTCGGTCCAGTCTGGTTGGCCTGCACCAAAACCTGTGATCTGACCCAAGGTAGATGTAGCATACTCACCACCACCTGCCGTTGTGCTCCATTTTGCTCTTGTGTTATCGTTCTTTCTGATTTTGACATTCGGGAATAATGTTTGAAAAAATGTGGAAGTTATAGTGTCCTTTACGGCCATTGAATTGTCTTGAACGAGACTTCCGGAATAAGATATGTGTAAGAACTTTGACGCAGGATTCAACGCAAGACCATATGCGATGAACATCTGTGAACACAAGAGGGTCTTCCCGTAACGAGGGCTGATGTTGATAATCAGTTTGTTCGTCTTTCCTCTTATCACGTCCATGAGCGCGTCACATATAATCCTGTGATGTTCGCCTATGACATACTCACGTCGAGCAGTATAGGCGAACATCTTTGTAGTGAATTGCAGAAGGGACGAAGCCACTAACTGCTTATGGAGAAAACGTTGTTTCTCAAAGTCCATTTATCTTCTTTAATTCTTTTATATCATCCAAGGATAGTTTGGGGAACTTGAAGTCTTCGCCATCCTTGCCGGTTACTTCTTGAATATGCTTGTCTGCCAATCCGTTAAGTCGAGCAACTATGCTGCCGTCAAACTGATGAAGCAAGGCACCGTCCAACTGTTGCGAGCAAACGACATTCTCGATTTGGTTGATAACCTGTTCAAATCCCGGTCGCTTGATATTTCCTCTCTTGAAATCCGCCCACTTTTGGACAATGCCACAGAAGGCGCAAAACCCATACAAGGTATAAGCCCTTGGTAAGACTCGCACCTCTTGACGCATGGAGTTGCTTTGCTTTCCATTTCCACCTCCTGCAATGGAATTGCTACCAGTCTTCTGTTGCCAGGGATTGCTCTCAACATCATCACAGTAAGCAATGAACTTATCCCATAACTCCTTGGCAGACTTAATTTTGTACGGTCTGCCGACAGGGTTCGGAATTCTATGCACGAAAGACTTAGGTGCTTCCGCCTGTGATGATTGCTGCTTCATGACTTCTTAATCTTTACAAGTTTTCCACACTTAGAGCAATGATATTCCCAATACTCGGAAGGCTTCGCTTGCATCTCCTTCTCTAATTCCCGAGCATCTTGCTTGAACTTAGCATCCTTCTGCGCCTCTGTCAGCACTTTCTTCTCCGCTTTCTTGGAAGGCAATGCTGCATCTTCTTTGGAAGCGACAATAGGCTTTGGGGACTTAGACTTCTCGTCCATTCCAAGCATAGAGAGGATATTTGTATCAAAACAATATTGCAGCGACTGAGGAGACTCCAAGTAAGAAAGTTCTTTACGAAGCTTCTTCTCGTTCCACTTGGCAAACTCAGAAGTCTTGTTATCCGCTATACGATATTGCTGTATCTGTTCCTCGGTGAGATAGTCTGCACGTAAACATGGGACTTTTTCTATACCCAACGCCAAGGCTGCTTTGAGCAATGCGTTACCTGCAACAACGGTATTATCCTTATCGATAACAATAGGCTGTTGGAAACCAAACTCTTGAAGCGAGGTCTTAATCATATCTACAACGGTTTCATCCGTCTTATGCGAACCCTCATATGGCTTGACATCACCGATGGCAAGCTCAATTACTTTTGTGTTAATCTTTACTTCACTCATAACTAATCCTCAATGTCAATAACTTCGATGTTGCCACAGTAAGGACAAACCACTTTCATGAAGTGTGAACCATCCTCGCGAGTCTGTAAGACAAAAAGCTTGTCAGCAGGATCAAGTTCCTCGTCCGAGGGAGTACCAGCGGACTCACCCTCTTCACCCTCTGAATGAAAAGATTCTCCCTCTGTTCCATATCCGTCCTTGTCGTAATCGGTGTCATCGGTTTCTTCATAATCATTTGTAAATCCTCCCATCTCGTCAGCTTGTTGATTGATAGAGTTTATGTCGAAATTCAGCATCTGATCGATGTCTTCGAAGAAGAAAGCCTGCATGTCTGTTGGCACTTTCATCTTACGAAGCTCTTCCAAAAGTTCATTCTCGTCAAACTCTGACTTTTCTGCTAACTTATTATCTGCAATTCTGAATTTCTTAGCTTGTTCATCGTTCATGTCAGAATAGATGACAGGAACATACTCCAAGCCAAGTTGAAAAGCTGCCACATAACGCGTATGACCACAGATGATTACACCCTTTTGGTCACAGATAATTGGCTTGATGAAGCCAAATTTGTTGAAACTTTCCTTTACTGGCTCAATGGCATCTTTATTGTCACGAGGGTTGTCGTAGTAAGGAAAGATGTCTTTTAACTTAACTGATTTAATCTTCATTTCTTATCATGTTTTATTTCTACTCCACTTCGAGCCATACGTTTCTCATCAACCACCTTTTCCACGGCTGCTGAATAATTGTAGTTCTTGAATACTTTGGCGAAGCCTGTAATATATTTCAGCTTCACAAGCTCCTTCATCTCGAAACCAAGTTCTTCACAAATCTTTCGCTCGGGAACACCATCGCGCAACATATTAAAAAGGATATTTGACATACCATCCACGGAGTGGCTACCGCGAGCGCGGTTATGTCTTACGGTAGAAGCCATACGCTGGTCTATATCCTTATCAATGACAACAATAGGCAAGCGCCCATGGCAACGTTCAGCAATATCCTTGAACTTGCGAATGACGAGGTTGCGATGGAAGCCATCAACGATCACATACTTCTTCAGATTTTCATCCCAAATAGTAACAATAGGCATCGTGTAGCCATCCTCTCGTACCGATGTGTACAACAAGCGCATTTCCTTGTCTGCTACGGAATTAGGGTTGTAGTTGTTGGCCACAATGTCTTCCATAGGAATCCAAAGAACACGTTCCACTGGGTTCACTTTTTCAGGAGAAAATGAGTAAAGTATCTCCCTGACTTGGTTCAGAAAGGCAAACTTATCTTGCGCCTTGTCGAACTCTTGTTTTAATAATTCCTTTAATTCCATTATTTTTGCTTTTTAGATTCAATTTCTGCCAGCTTAATTTCCTTATAGTGGTCATTGTAGTATTGAAGCATAGTGCGATCAACATTACGGAAACGACTTCCGACGAAGTCTTCTGCAATGATGCAAACGCAACCATACCAGCCTACGAAGTCTTGTGTATACTTGATACCATCTTGGAAATATCCCATCTTTTCCAACCATTTGTCTCGAACCTTACGATACATCTTTAATATCTTTTGACCATTCTCTTTCTTCTCGGAAATATTTTCGGCAAGATAACAAACATATTCGTCCCAATCTTTGAAATACGGAGGAAGATGGTCACACCAATAAATCAAGCTATTGTGTGCCTGTACTACTGAGTTTAAATTCATTACACGTTTTTGTAACCTGTTGTAGAACTTTGGATCAACCTCCTTGATGAATTGAACGTCATGTATCGCATTCTCATGAATAAGTGAGCTTACACGACATGCTCTCAACGGTTTCTGGGTAAATTCATAGTTATAGAGTTTGTTGTATGGTATCTTCTTGCTGAAGATATAATACCAAACATCATAAACTTTCCAATCCCAAATAGGGTAGAGAACCATGCTACGAGGTGTTCCATCCTTGTAGTAACCTCCACCACCACCCCATGTGATACCTTCATAAACTTCACCATGGGTCAAACCAGAAAGACGAGCTGGTGACTCTTCAATACGCACACCACCAATGCTGACAAAACTCTTTCCAAAGAGAGTCTTCTGTGCACAGGCTAATGTATGTGTAAAGTATTGATGAACCTTCAGATCCAAATCAGCATATGGATTGCCTGGCTCTTTCTCACGGCACCAATGTTCACCTGGCCCCCATACGTTGAACCAATCGCCTTTAGAGGCATTCCACTCCTGGAAGAAAGACTGTACCCAATATGGTTCAACCCATGGAAGGTGCATAATGTATCTAATGTACTCTACGGTCATAGGTGTCTCTGCTTCCTGGTCAAGAAATAGGACAGGAATTTTCTCAATTCCCATCTCGTCCATTATTTCCTTTACCAGATACAAACAAACCGTGGAGTCCTTTCCTCCTGAAATAGTTACTACGATTGGTCTTTTCCCATAGAACTCGTTGAAGATAAATCGAAATCTGTCAAGAGCTGCCTCATATACATTTTTTTCACCGTAGAATATCATTTCTTTCTATTATTAAGTAATACTTTTTCACTTGAGTTATTGAAATGAGTGTCAAGATAATCTTTCAACCTGCTCATCATCTCATTATTGTTGTGCCCACGAGCTGCATTGTGCATAATGGTAGCGTATCTCAATTTTTCCTCGTCGAAGTCAACGAAACACACCGGTACCATTTCGTAACCAATCACACATGCTGCACGGTAGCGGTTCTCACCATCTACAATCTGCATTGTAGAGCGGTTTACCACAATAGGCTGAGTAAAGCCAAAATAAAGCAGAGACTTGATAAGCAAATCGAAGCTGTCTGCATCATGCGTGTTAGGGTTGTAGTCATTCGGATAAATGTCGTCAACCCTAACATAGTCGATCTGCAGAGGCTTAACCTGCTCAACCTCGATATTGTCCTTCGCCAATTTCAAGGCAAGATTTTCCTTAGAGTTTTTTGTATTCATCGAGAAATTCCTTGTTTACTATTTCCTTAACCCAATCCTTGCTTGACTTAGCCAGATAAGGATTCTTGAACTCACTCTCCCAATCTACAGACTCTACATCAAACTGGTTGTCGTAGGTCTTGCTGTTTCGAGGAATGCCACCTACTGCGCCTGGATTGTTGAACGTGCTTCTGTATGCACCGAAATGCTGAACCAGACCGGGAACGATGGCGTAAAGGTCGATACCCTTTGCCTGAAGGTATGCCTTAAGACGCGAATCATCATAACGTGTCTGATCATCCGTCATCTTGTTTGATGTTTCAACAAAATCCTTGGCAAGGTCGTTTGGATATACGCTTGCCTGCAGCCAGAAGTTTGTCTTTGTAGAGATAACGTGCTTGCCCTTTGCGTAACAATCAGTATAGTCACCATTTGTTGGGTTATAGAAACTGATAACGTTGTTTTCTGGAGCAAAAGAGAGAATATGTAAAATCTTGGCAAGAATGTTACGGTCGAAGGTGATGTCATCATGGATAATCATACGATGAGTTCCTTTCGCAACCTCTTGCGTCAATGCTTGGGAATAATTGTCCCAAAGACCCTTACCTCGGTCCATAGAGATACTGACAGGAATTCCATAAGGCTTCGTGCTGGTCTCTATCAACTTCTTGAGGTATTTTCCTTCACGTTCTCGCTTCGGAACGTTGAGGATGATAATCTGAGAGAGTTTAATCATATGCGTAATTATTTAGTTACTGTCCATTCGCCACCAAGCTTTGTCACTTCACTGATAGCAACTGCCAAACGATTGCGATTCATATCGCTTCCATAAAAAGTTTTGTTTGCTGTAAATGCTGCCCGTGCAACAAGACCTCTTCCCAGAAAGAAATCCGTAATTGCATTGAAAGGCACATCCTTGCATATCTTGAACACAGCATCCCATTCGTCCATTCCCTGCAAGCCCCAGTCTTCCTCCTGTTTTGTACCTTGGATAATCCAGCACTTGCAATCTGGCTTGTGGTAGTAGGTATTCTCGTAAATCTTGACATGTGGGAACAACGACTCAACCATAGGAACCAACTGCTTTTTGTTGCTAAAGAAGCACTCAACGAATAAGCGGTCTGGATTAATCTGCTCGACACAAAGTTTGATGTGAGCAACAAACTCGTCAAAGTTGTCCACAGGACAGGTTTTTTCAGCCTTTGTATAATAGGCTTTGAGTACGCCCTTGTTACCTGCGGGATCAATGAAAACGCAATCTGCGTTCTTGGAAAACTCTGGAAGTCCTAAAGTAATGTCGGCAATAGTAATCTTGCTACCATTGCCCAAACTATAGACTTCTCCTTCTGTGATGGGGTATTTGTCAATACTGCCATCATAACGTAAACCTTTCTGTGATTTTGCCATAAAATTACGCTTTTAATATTTCACTATCTTTTATGCTTTGATGAACATGTAAAGAGTCCTCTTTATCCAGGATCCAGTCGTAAATTAAAGGGTTCTCTGAAAATGTTCTTGTCTTTGTGAATTTGTGATTAAAAAAGGAAGAGCTATTTGCTAATTGAATTGCGTTTGGGCAAGTTGTTAAAATTTCAATCTTATTCTTCTTTGCAAAATATGAATAGAAACCATCGTCATGCACATAGTCATCTCTTACGGATTTTGCCAAAGTCAGTATTCCATCTATATATTTCAACGGAATAACCACGGCAGGCCCCCATATTTTCCCTCCCGTCTTTAATATTTTTGCCTCTTTTCTGTAAGGTTTATAACCTGTAAACGAATACAAGGAATATATGGCATCGGGCGCAATTACTATCAGTTTGTTGACAAAATCAGAAAAATTGTCAGAAAGAATGATGTCGTCTTGCAAGATGCAACGATGAGTGATTCCTTTTTCTGTAGGCATACGAAGTACATCTAAGGATGACAAAAGGGGATTCATCCTCATCTCTTTGTCAAGGAATACGTCGTCCATAGACAAATTGAGAACGTTTACCGTTTGCTTAATGTTCTCAATTCTTTCTTCTACACCCATGATTTTGAAATCACATTTCATACGCAATTAACTATTAAATAATTATGATACTCAGAAACATTTTTCTCCCCAAAAAGACTGCATAGAGTTTTCTTTGAATAGAAGTAGTGTTTGAACTCAACGTCACACTTCTCGTAAGTCACAGGATGATACAATTCCTTATAGAACATCAAAAATTTTCTTGCTTTGCATTTAGATATTGCTAATACCGCAAAATGTGAAAGATATGATGGAGAACCGAAGAGTGCGATTATATTATCAAAGTTCTTGCAATCAATATTCTTTCCATTAAAGGGTTCGCATACAAGGCGAGAATCAAACTCAGGATGCTTCTTCTTAAATTGTTTCAACATACCATTACTTGGATCAACCCCTAAATAATCCTGTGGGTCAACGTTCGTAATTTCTGCAAGCAAGCCAGTCCCGCAACCGATGTCTAATATTGAACCATTGAGAGGTGGAAGCATTTCTCCCACCTCATGGTTCTCAACGAGACTCGTTTCGTCACGAAACAACGTATCGTACTTACTTGCTATGTCATCATACTGGGAATAATTCATTTTCTACTGTCGGTTTTTTCCAAATTATTTTTTTATTTGAAATAGTTATAAAATTCTTGTGATTGTAAATGTTGCAGTTTGGGAACATCGAGCGAAGCTGGACTCTGTCATATGTAAAATGATGCATATCCTTATACTCTTCTGGTGTGTATTCCTCTCTGTAAAACATCAGGCAATAGTCAAGACCACTTTCTCCGAGTTTTCGGAGATATTGAGGCATGAAGTAAGAAGCGGTACCAAATAGTGCTATTATTACACTGTCTGCAGATAGCCATTTCTTTATCGCTTCTTCGAAAGAGATAGTAGAGCACCGACGGTAAAAACCAGCAGCCTTCTCTCTAAACAGCTTAATAGCTTTTTTGCTTGGGTCGACGCCATAATAAAGCTCTGGGCGGATTTTGGTATAGAAGACAAAGTCTCCGTTTCCTATTCCGGCCTCAAAAAACTTTCCTCCGCTGAACGTAGACAGAATGGATTTTGCCATAACGTCCATTTCCTGGTTCGAATAGATTCGCGGTATTGGCCACTCAAGGAAATCGAACTCGTTGAAAACCTTCTGTCTGTTCAAAATCCAAGTTGTCTCGAATGGGTCTCCCATCGTCCAATACTTGTAGCCATCAATGTAAAGGTAAGGGAAATTATACTTCCCCCATCTTTCGTGGACTCCATTTTCTCTCTGTGCGCTGACGAAGTAATAGAATTCATCCCGTGTCAAAGCGCACTTGTCTCTGTGAATGTACTCATGAGGAACATCTATCATGGAAGTGGCCCATTGCCATTTGCACCGTTTGATGTACTCTCTGAGTTTACTGTAATCATATTCCATTGCTGCAAAAATAAGATTTTTAGTGCATATATCAGCATATATGCTTGGTTTTAACTATAATTTAACGCAAATCCTGTTAATCGAAGTCATGTGTTGCAGAAAACACATGCTCATTATATTTTTTAAATATCTCCTCGGATGAGAAATCACTTCTTCTTAGATTTAAAGGCATGTTTAGTCTCATAAAGGCCTCGTAGCTAAAATATGGGAAACAATCTGATATGTCTTCGCATTCAGGAAGAGGAACGTTCTTCTCGCAGAAGGCAATGAGCTCCAGCTGTTCCTTGCTACCTTCCTCAAAAGCATCCACTATAAAATACTCAGTGCAAGAGTATTTGTTAGTATCGTAACGCTTCTCGCTGCCAATCTCCTGCAAATGCTTATTTATTATCTCTGCGCATTTAGCATTATACTGAGCGAAATACTCTTCTTGCATTGTTTGTAAGGTGCGATACTCTTTTTTGGTTGCTACTTCCTTTGCAATAGCCAACTCATATTCTCTAATCTTGTTCATAATCTTTATAATTTTAATTGGTTCAACTTGTAAGGTAGGCTCTGAATAGTCAAAAGTACTACCTTTTATCTATATGCAAAGGTACGAAAATTATTTGATA
>ENA-OZHJ01000624-OZHJ01000624.1-human-gut-metagenome-genome-assembly--contig:-NODE-624-length-16782-cov-5.088121_pt1 | contig 16782 bp, 10 predicted proteins | sample MGYA00244663_ERZ653672 | MGnify/ENA primary metagenome ERZ653672 (study PRJEB26926, sample SAMN06165215) | human gut metagenome | biome: ENVO:00009003; feature: ENVO:2100002; material: ENVO:00002003... | reverse complement strand
CGAGATCTGCGCATGTCTCGTGGGCTCGGAGATGTGTATAAGAGACAGGTTCGGCACGGTCGCGGGGGAGGAGCGCAGCGACAACGTTTCGGCTCCGTGGACCATTGCGCATAACTACGACACTTACCTGTATCCCGCCTTCCGGGAGTACGCCAACCGAAAATGAACGCCATGAAAAAACTGATTTGTCTGCTGCTGATGCTCTGTGCGGGCACGGCGGCCTTCGCGTGGGGCGGGCGTGAACACCGCCTGATCGCCTATATCGCCGAAGCGCACCTCACGCCCCGCACCCGGCAGGTGCTCGATCGTTACCTCGATCAGTCGATCGTCGAGTATTCGACCTGGATGGACCGCTACCGCACGGCCCCCGGTTACGAGATCACGACCTACTGGCACATGGTCACCATCGACAAGGACGGCAACGTGCCGCCCGAACCTTTGCGTCCCAACGGCGACGGCGACGCCGTGCGCCAGCTCACGCGCGCCATCGAACGGCTGCGCAACTACCGTGAACTCTCCGATTCGACGGTCAACGTCAATCTCAAGTACGTCATCCACCTCGTGGGCGAGATGCACTGCCCGGGGCACATCTATTTCGCCGATCTGCCGGGCGGCATGGACGCCCCGCGGCACTACGACTTCTTTCTCCTGAAATACAAGGGTAAGGAGGTGACCTACCACTGGGTTTGGGACGGTTCGGTTTCGCGCCAGTATCCCGACTGGACCGAGGAGGATTTCCGCCGCGAACTGGACAAGTGGCCCGCCGAAAAGCAGCGTGCCGTGGGCGAGGGCACACCTGCGGACTGGGCGCTGGAGTGCGCCCGCAGCTGCCGCGTGGTTTACGACTGGGCCAAGCCCGGCGACGACATCGACGAGGGTTTTCTGCGGGAACACGGCGCCCTGCCCGTCGACCAGGCCCTGCGCGGGGCATACCGGCTGGCGCGCGTCCTCAACGATTTGTTCGACAACTAAAACCTACCGATTATGAAACATACGATCCGAACGGCAATGGCCGCCCTGCTCTGCCTTGCCGCCGTCGCGGGCGTGCGGGCCGACGATTTCGCGGCGCTGCGGGCCGAGGCTGCGGGCCGCACGGTGCGGCTGGCTCCCGGTACGCAGCTCGAAGCCCTTGTCGTCAGCGACTACCGCTCGCAGAACATGGAGCTCAACCCCAATGTCTCCTGGGACAAGGTGGATCTCGGCGAGAATCTCCGCACGGCCTATGTCGAAAGCCCGGACGGCCGTTACGGCTTCAGGCTGCGTTTCGCCGGCATCTACGAAAACCGCCTCGAACGGGGCGACCGCGTGCGGCTCGACCTGGGCGGCTGTTCGCTGACCGGGGAGACGGACCCCGAACGCTACACGGTCGACGGTCTGTACGCCGCGAACGTCGAGGTGCTCGAACGCGGCGTCGCACTGCCCGCGAAGGAGCGGCGCATCGCCGACCTGAAGGACGAGGACCTCTATACCTATGTGACGCTTGCCGGAACGGAGTTTTTGAGCAAGCAGGGATGCTATGCGAACGTATTCGAATCGTGCGTCCAGCGGTCGCGGCTCAACGCCTTCGATCAGCCGTCGCGCCGCACCGACGGGTGGGCGTCGCTGCTCAAGGATGCCGACAACGGTTCGATTTACATGCTCGTCAATACCAAATGCGCGTGGCGGCGCGACGGCCGCGGCGTTCCGCACGGCGTCGGAGCCGTCTCGGGCGTCTTGGTCCATACTCCGATGCGTCGTTACGGAGGCGACATGGGACGTTATGCGATCCGTCCGCTCGACGAGCGCGACATCGCCATTCCGCGCGATACGGCCTCCTCCTATGTCGTGGTCGCCGAGTGGAACTGGGACCGCAATTACGACGGCGCCATCCGCTTCGAGAAGCAGGGCTACACGCCCCGCTCCCCGAAGTCGGGCGTCGCGGGCGACCGTGTCCTTCCTGACGCGGGCGAGGGGTTTCTCTCGACGACCTCCGGGGCCAGGATGCGGCTCGATACGGAGTACGACACGCGCTATGCGCAGGACGGCGACGGCAAGGCCATGCGCGTCAACGCCGCCCTGCGGCTCGATTCCGACACCCGCGACTGGTTCCGGTTCGACAACCGCGGCCGCATGAGCGGTGCGGAAGCCATCGTCGTCGAGACTTCGACCGAAGGCGTCGAGGGGCGCGGCCTCTCGTTCGATTTCTCGTTCCTTGCGGGCAACCACGACATCAACCGTTCGTGGGGTTATCCCGTGGAGTGGAAGGTCGAATATTCGGCCGACGGGCTGCCGTTCATAGATGCTGGGCGTATTTTCGTACTGCGGCCGGTCGTTTACAACGACGCCGTGATCAAAGACCTCGGCCTGCGCCGCCTTTCGTACGACGCCGCGTTGGGATTCACCGAGTACAGCGTGCCGCTTCCGGTTTCGCTGCTCGGGCACAAACGGCTCACCGTGCGGTTGACGCCCGCTTCGGCCGTCATGGCCACGATTCCCGAGAATCCGGCCGACGACTCGGCCGGCGGGGTCGTCACGGCCGATTTCCGCCAGCCCTTCGTGCTGCGGCTGGGGCGGGTGGCCGTCCGGGCGCTCCGATGACGAAAAAGCCCGCTGCGTGAGCAGCGGGCTTTTTTTATGAACGGGACTTTACAGCGCTTCGGCGACGACGTAGGTGCTGCCGCCGATAAAGATCATGTCCTCGGGGGCGGCCAGCTCTTTGGCCCGGGCCACGGCGGCCGTCACCTCTTCCACCGCCTCGCCGCGGAGTCCGTAGATTGCGGCTTTCGCGGTCAGTTCGGCGGCCGGGAGGGCGCGCTCGGAGTGGGCCTGCGTGAAGATGTAGTGGGCGTCGCGCGGCAGCAGGGGCAGGATGTGCGCCAGATCCTTGTCGCGTACGAAGCCGATCACGCAGTAGAGTTCCCGGTGGGGCGTGGCTTTCAGCTGGTCGGCGACGTAGGCGATGCCGTGGGCGTTGTGGCCCGTGTCGCAGACCGTGAGCGGCGATTCAGCCAGCGTCTGCCAGCGTCCCATCAGGGCCGTGTTGGCCGCGGCGCAGCGCATGCCTTCGAGATAGGCGCGGCGCGAAATGGTGAGCGGCGTCTCCTCGTGCAGGAAGTCGACCGCCGCCGAGGCGGTCACGATGTTGCGGCTCTGGTAGTTGCCCTGCAGGTCGAGCGACACGTCGAACGCCCTTCCGTCGCGCGAGCGGTGGAGTCGGAAACTCTGGCCCGTGCCCTTCATGTGGTGTTCCTCGCACGAGAATTCCTGTTCGGCGTAGATCACCCGCGACTTGTTGGCCGCGGCGGCCTGTTCGATAACCCCGTTGTAACGCGCGTCGGCCTCGCCGATGATCACCGGGATGCTTTTTTTGATGATTCCGGCCTTTTCCGCGGCGATCTTCGGCAGCGTGTCGCCCAGCAGGGAGGTGTGTTCCAGTCCGATGTTGGTGATGACGCTCAATATCGGCACGATGATGTTCGTGGCGTCGAGCCGTCCCCCGAGTCCCGTTTCGATCACCGCCACCTCGACGTCGCTCTGGGCGAAGTAGTCGAAGGCCATTGCGGCGGTCATCTCGAAGAACGACAGTTCCAGTTCGACCATCTTGTCGTGGTGCTTGTCCACGAAGTTCACCACCTTCTGCTTGGGGATCATCTCGCCGTCGACGCGGATGCGTTCGCGGAAGTCCTGCAAGTGGGGCGAGGTGAACAGTCCCGTGCGGTATCCGGCCTGCTGGAGCACCGAGGCGATGATGTGCGCCACGGAGCCTTTGCCGTTGGTTCCGGCGACGTGGATCGTGAAGAAGTTGCGCTGGGGGTTTCCGATGTGGCGGCAGAATGCGGTGATGCGCTCCAATCCCGGTTTGTAAGCCGTCGCGCCCTGGGTTTCGAAGACGGGAAGCGACTGAAAGAGGAATTCGAGTGTCTGGGTGTAATTCATATCAGCAAGGGGTTTATTTGACGAGGTGGTTCCTGCGTTTGTAGCGGTAGGCCACGTAGTAGAGCACCGACAGCAGCAGGATGTATTCGGAGATGCGGGCCAGGCAGTCGCCGTAGCGGGTGTAGAAGGTGAGTTCCGAGTTGAGCGGGACCTCGGCGGTGATCACGCCGCGCTGCTCCCAGCCGAGCGTCTGGCCCACGTCGCCGCGGGCCGAGATGAAGCCCGATTTCCCGGTGTTGGCCGAGCGGGCGATGGCGCGGCGGTGTTCGACGGCCCGCAGGCGCGAGATCGAGAACAGGTGTTTGTAACCGGGCGTGTCGCCCCACCAGCCGTCGTTCGAAATGATGGCCATGAACTGCGCGCCGCGGCGCACGAATCCGCCGTAGAAGTCGCCGTAAAGCCCTTCGTAGCAGATCGCCGGTCCGGTTTTGACGCCGTTGTGCTCGAAAGCCGTGCCGTGCAGGCCCTTGCCTATCTGTCCGACCGTGCCGCCCAGGTCGATGACCAGGAATTTCATCGCGTCGAAGACCCACGTCGGGGTGTTTTCGACGCCGATCACCAGCCGGCCTTTGTGGTGCAGCTGCATGCGGCCCGCGGAGTCCAGCCCCACGGCCGTGTTGAAGCGGTCGTAATAGCCGTCGCCGAAACGTTCCGGGCGGGCCGTCTCGGTCTGCGCCCCGGCCGGGTAGCGGCGAATGGTGCCGGCTCCGGTGATGAGCAGGGCTTCGGGGTGCCGGCTGCGGAGCGAGTCGGTCAGCTCCTGCCAGAATGCGCCCGGTTCGCCCGCCGAATAGAAATCGCTCAATCCGGGTTCCAGGTAGTCGCCCGGCACTGCGGTCTCGGGCAGCAGGATGAACTGCGCGCCGGCGGGGACCTCCGCCATGAGGTCCGCGATGTTGCGCTCCTGCCGTTGGGTGTCGCCGTGGAATTTGTCGTAACAGTCCACGTTGGGCTGGATGACGCTCACTCGTGCCGTCCCCTCGTCGGGCTGCTCCCAGCTCTGCCAGATGCACAGCGACGCGATCATCGGCAGCGCGACGGAGCAGGCTGCCGCCGCCCACCGGCGCGTGCTGCGGCGGGCTTGCAACGCTTCGAAAATCAGTATGTTGGAGAGTAACACCCACAGCGTGCCGCCGAAAACGCCCGTGTATTCGTACCACTGCACGGCCCAGACTTCGTGCGAGAAGCCGTTGCCCAGGATGAGCCACGGCCACGAGAAGTCGCCTACGGTGTACCAGTATTCCGTCGTGATCCACGCCGTGACGAGCGTGACGTAGGCCAACGCTTTGGGGGCTTTTTTCGAAACGGTGTGGAAGAGCATGAAGGCGATCATGTTCATCGTCGTCGAAGCGAGCGTGGCGGCCGGGGGGCCTACGGGCGTGGCGTACCAGATCCACCAGATCGTCAGGGCGTTCCACAGCACGAACGCGAGCGTCGCCCAGCCGAACATGCCCCACCACGAGCGGCGCGTGTCGTCGTACGACGCGCTCACCCACAGCAGCGGGACGAACCCGATCAGGAGCGTCATGCCCGTCATGCCGAGCCACCCCGGCGAGAGCAGGATGGCCGATAGGATTACCGCCGCGAATCTACGAAACATGAAATGAGATTTTTACGACGGCAAAAGTAGTCAAATGGGCGCAGATTTCAAAATATTTCATACTTTTGTAACGAAACTAACCAATCTGTCATACTAATGAAGAAATTGCTCATTTTACTGGCTGCCCTTGGAGGCATTCTCCTGTTTTCCGGTTGCGAATCGAAAGTATGGAAGACGGTCGACGGCGTGATCGTCTTCGATACGCCCGCGCGCGAACCGGGCCAGAAATCGGTGCTGGGACTCAAAACCGCGCCGATGGAGACGGTCCGTGTGGGTTTTATCGGGCTGGGCATGCGCGGCCCCGGGGCTGTGGAACGCTTCACGCACCTCGACGGCGTCGAGATCAAAGCCCTGTGCGACCTTTATCCCGAGCGCGTGGACAGCGCGCAGGCGATTCTCGTGCGCCGCGGATTTCCCGAGGCGGCTCCGTACAGCGGCGAGGAGGGCTGGAAACAGCTTTGCGAGCGTGACGACATCGACCTGGTGTACATCGTGACCCCGTGGCAGCTGCACGTCCCGATGGCCGTTTACGCCATGGAGCACGGCAAGCACGTCGCTGTCGAAGTTCCCGCCGCCACGTCGCTCGAAGAGTGCTGGCAACTGGTGAACACCGCCGAGAAGACGCAGCGGCACTGCATGATGCTCGAAAACTGCGTTTACGATTTCTTCGAGCTGACGACGCTCAACATGGCCCGGCAGGGACTGTTCGGGGACATTCTCCATGTCGAAGGTGCGTATATCCACGACCTCGACGCTTTCTGGGACTACTATCAGGACAGCTGGCGTCTGAAATTCAACCGGGATCACCGCGGCGACGTCTACGCCACGCACGGCCTCGGTCCCGCCTGCCAGCTGCTCGACATCCACCGCGGCGACAAGATGAACTGCCTGGTGGCGATGGACACCCGCTCGGTCAACGGGCTGAAACTCGCCCGCGAGAAGCTGGGCGCTGAAGAATTCGCCAACGCCGACCATACGACGACGCTGATCAAGACCGAGAAGGGCCGTACGATCCTGCTCGAACACAATGTCTACACGCCCCGTCCGTACAGCCGCATGTACCAGCTGACCGGCACGAAGGGATTCGCCAACAAATACCCCGTTCAGGGCTATGCCTTCAACCCCGACCAGCTTGCGGATTCGGGCGTGCCCGACCACGAGAACCTGAACGCCCACCGTTTCGTGTCGAAGGAGGTGCGTGAGGCGCTGATGGCGCGGTACAAGGACCCGATCGTCCTCGACATCGAGGCCAAGGCCCGCGAGGTCGGCGGTCACGGCGGCATGGACTTCATCATGGACTACCGGCTGGTCTACTGCCTGCAACATGGCCTGCCGCTGGATCAGGATGTCTACGATGCGGCCGAATGGTCGTGCATCGGCGCTCTTACGGCGATGTCGCTCGAACACAACAGCGTCCCGGTGGCCGTTCCCGACTTCACGCGCGGCGACTGGAACAAGACCGACGGTTACCGGCACGCGATGCTGGTGCAGTGATCCGGAGACCGTATGGACGAAAAGACGGCCCGGTCAACCGGGATTGACGCTGCGGGCGCAGGAATGTGAAAAGCGGCAGACCTCTGTGGTCTGCCGCTTTTTCCTTATAGGTTGTGGCCGTGTTTTTGCACGTGCCGGTCGAGCCTCACCGCCGGATTCCTCCCCGCGAAAGCACCTCCTCGAAGTAGGCGATGGTTTTTAGGAGACCGTCCCGCAGCTGGATTTTCGGCTCCCAGCCGCCGAGCATGTTGCGGGCGAGCGAGATGTCGGGCTGCCGCTGCTGGGGATCGTCGGCGGGCAGGGGCAGGTGGACGATCTTCGATTTCGAACCCGTCAGGGAGATCACCTCGCGGGCCAGTTCGGCGATGGTGAATTCGTTCGGGTTGCCGATGTTCACCGGACCGGTGAAGTCGTCGGGCGTGTCGTCCATCATGCGCACCATGCCTTCGATCAGGTCGTCGATGTACTGGAACGAACGGCTCTGTCCGCCGTCGCCGTAGATCGTGATATTGTCGCCCCGCAGCGCCTGGACGATGAAATTCGAGACCACGCGGCCGTCGTTGATGTTCATTTTCGGACCGTAGGTGTTGAATATGCGGATGATCTTCACGGGAATGCCGTGTTCGCGGTAGTAGCTCATAAAGAGCGACTCGGCGCAGCGTTTGCCCTCGTCGTAGCACGAGCGGATGCCCAGCGGGTTGACGTGGCCCCAGTAATCCTCGCGCTGGGGGTGGATCAGCGGGTCGCCGTAGATCTCCTCGATCTCGGCCATGTAGGGATAGACGATGTCGTGGCGGATGATCTCGAAATTGGGGTGCGACAACAAGTGTCGGATGTTGCTTTTGTGACCGGTGAAATAGTTGTCGATGCAGATGATGTCGTTACCTTCCGCGAGCAGCCTTTCGCACAGATGGGAGCCGATCGTATCGCAGGGCTGCATTCCCGAAGGGGTGATGTGCTTCAGCTGCTTCGCCAGCGAGAACGGCGTCATGCTGCCCGCGCCGCCCGATTCGTTGCAGACGTGGAGACCCCGTGCGATCGACTACCGGGTGATGTGCGACAGCCTGAACAGGGTGGGCGGCATGCTCAACCGCTACGACATCCGGCGCAACATCGACCTGATCCGTTCGCTTTATCCCCAGGTGGAGAACATCGCTCTGGTGACCGACAATACCTACGGCGGCATTTCGTTGCAGGCGCTCGTGCGCGCGGAGTGGGAGAACTACCCCGACCTGAATCTCGTGCTGGTGGACAGCCGCGAGGGGGAGGAGACGGCGTTCCGGACCTATGCGACGCTGCCGCCCCGTTCGGCCGTGATGCTCGGCACGTGGCGCGTAGGCAGCGACGGCGAATACTTCATGCAGCGGTCGCTGAACGATCTGGTGCAGAACAACCCCCGCGTTCCGGTCTTCTCGGTGACCGGTACGGGCATCGGCGACACGGCGATCGGCGGTTACGTGCCCGAATACGAGAACGGCGCGGAGGTCATTGCGAACCAGATCCGGAAATATTACGACACGGACGACATCGAAGACGCTCATTTCCATACGAGCAAAAGTCTCTATCTGTTCGATTCGCGCAAGCTCAAGGAGTGGAAAATCGCTGAATACGCCCTGCCCAAGGGCAGCGTCATCGAGGATACGATGGCGGCCAAGCTGTCGAAATACTCCCACTACATCGAACTGTTGGTGGCGGGCATCCTGCTGCTGGTGCTGCTGCTCTTCGTGACGTGGCTGCTGTTGCGCATGCGGCGGCTCAAGCTCACGCTTGAGGAGCGCGAGGGCCAGCTGGTCGTCGCCCGGGAGAAGGCCGAGGAGTCGGACATGCTCAAGTCGGCGTTCCTGGCCAACATGAGCCACGAAATCCGCACCCCGCTGAACGCCATCGTCGGATTCTCGGAGCTGCTGGCAGACGAAAGCAGGCACGAAACCCGCCGGGAGTACACCGACATCATCCTGCGCAACAACACCCTGCTGCTGCAAATCATCTCCGACGTGCTGGATCTGGCGCGCATCGAGTCGGGACGCACGGACATCGAGCGCACGCAGTTCGACGCCCGGGACTTATGCCGGGAGGTCGCCGACTCGCTCCGCCTCCAGCGCCGGCCGGGCGTGGAACTGCGCGTCGAGGAAGGGCTGCCGGAATTCCCCGTCACGGAGTACAGGAAGGGGCTTGCCCAGGTGCTGAACAACTTTACGCGCAATGCACTGAAATTTACCGAAAAAGGATCGGTAACGATCGGATTCCGCCGGATTCCCGGCCACATCCGTTTCTACGTCCGCGACACGGGCATCGGCATCGCGCCCGAAGACCGGGAACGCATCTTCGAACGTTTCGTCAAACTCGACACCTTCACCCAGGGGACCGGGCTCGGGCTGTCGATCTGCAAGTCGATCGCCGAACAGCTGGGCGGCTCGGTCGGCGTCGACTCCGTGGCGGGCGAAGGCTCCTGTTTCCGGATCGACATTCCCGCGGGGGAGTAATCCCCAAAACCCGCGTCCGTCCCGGGCGCAGAACCGGACGGGAAACGACCGGGACGGTCATCGCCCCGAAGCCGGACGCGGACAGCCCCGACGAAGGGAAGGCCCCCGCAGACCCCGCTTCCCGGAACGGAGATCCATAAATCGAACGCTTCAGACCCGTTTTTCAAATCTTTTTTATATCTTTGCCAATTGTCAGAAAATTAGCGAAGAAATTTCTACCGATATGAAGTTCAAGGAGTATAAAGGCCTCGACCTGGCAGGCATAGCCGCCGACGTGCTCGGCGAATGGGACGCACGCGACACGTTCCACAAAAGCATCACGACCCGCGAGGGCCATCCCACGTTCGTATTCTACGAAGGTCCCCCCTCGGCAAACGGCATGCCCGGCATCCACCACGTCATGGCCCGCACGATCAAGGACGTATTCTGCCGCTACAAGACGCAGCAGGGCTACCTCGTGCACCGCAAGGCCGGATGGGACACTCACGGACTGCCCGTGGAACTGGGCGTCGAGAAGAAGCTCGGCATCACCAAGGAAGACATCGGCAAGAAGATCTCCATCGAGGAGTACAACCGCACGTGCCGCGAGGCGGTGATGGAGTTCACGGGCAAGTGGGAGGACCTCACGCGCAAGATGGGCTACTGGGTCAACATGGACGACCCGTACATCACCTACGACAACAAATACATCGAGACGCTGTGGTGGCTCCTGAAGCAGCTCTTCGACAAGGGGCTGCTCTACAAGGGCTACACCATCCAGCCCTACTCGCCCGCCGCCGGAACGGGTCTCTCGACCCACGAACTGAACCAGCCCGGCTGCTACCGCGACGTGAAGGACACGACCTGCACGGCCCTGTTCCGCATCGTGCGCGACCAGCAGAGCGAACGGTTGTTCGACGGGGCCGACGGCGACGTGTACTTCATGGCATGGACGACGACGCCCTGGACGCTGCCTTCGAACACGGCGCTGGCCGTGGGGCCCGCTATCCGCTACGTGCGCGTGCGGTCGTTCAATCCCTATACGGGCGCTCCGCTTACCGTCTTTTTGGCCAAAGACCTGTGCCCGGCCTATTTCCCGAAGAAGAACGAAGACCTTCCGATGGACGGCTACGAGGCCGGCGGCAAAAACGTACCGTTCCGTGTCGAGGGCGAGTACGTGGGCAAGGACCTGGCAGGCATCCGCTACGAGCCGCTGCTCCCGTGGATCGCGCCCGACGGCGATGCGTTCCGCGTCATCACCGGCGACTACGTGACGACCGAGGACGGTACCGGCATCGTGCATATCGCGCCGACGTTCGGCGCCGACGACGACCGCGTGGCCAAGGCCGCCGGCATCCCGCCGCTCTTCATGGTCGACCGCGCGGGCAAGAACCAGCCGATGGTCGACAGGCAGGGCAAATTCTTTTTGATCGAAGACCTCGACCCGGAGTTCGTGAAGACGCACGTCGACGCCGCGAAATACGGGGAGTATGCGGGCCGCTACGTGAAGAACGCCTACGACGAGCGGCTGAGCGAGACCGACCCGACGCTGGACATCGACATCGCGGTGATGCTGAAAGCCGAAAACAAGGCCTTCAAGATCGAGAAGCACACCCACTCCTACCCCCACTGCTGGCGCACGGACAAACCTGTGCTCTACTACCCGCTCGACTCGTGGTTCATCCGCACCACGGCGCTGCGCGAGCGGATGATCGAACTGAACAAAACGATCCGCTGGAAACCCGAATCGACCGGAACGGGCCGCTTCGGCAAGTGGCTCGAAGGACTGGTGGACTGGAACCTCTCGCGTTCGCGCTTCTGGGGAACCCCGCTGCCCGTATGGGCCACGGAGGACTACTCCGAGGTGAAGTGCATCGGTTCGGTCGAAGAACTGATGACCGAAATAGAGCGTTCGATAGCGGCGGGCGTCATGCAGGAAAACCCGTACAGGAATTTCAGGGTCGGCGACATGTCGAAGGAGAACTACTCGACCGAGAACATCGACCTGCACCGCCCCTATGTCGATTCGATCGTGCTGGTCTCGTCGAAGGGCGAGCCGATGAGGCGCGAATCGGACCTGATCGACGTGTGGTTCGACTCGGGCGCCATGCCCTATGCGCAGGTGCACTACCCGTTCGAGAACAAGGAGGGCTTCGGCCAGGTCTACCCCGCCGACTTCATCGCCGAGGGCGTCGACCAGACGCGCGGCTGGTTCTTCACGCTGCACGCCATCGCCTCGATGCTTTTCGACTCGGTGGCTTTCAAGAATATCATTTCGAACGGTCTGGTGCTGGACAAGAACGGCAACAAGATGTCGAAACGCCTGGGCAACGCCGTCGATCCGTTCGAGGTGCTCGACACCTACGGAGCCGACGCGACGCGCTGGTACATGATCTCCAACTCGCAGCCGTGGGACAACCTCAAGTTCGACAGGGACGGCGTCGACGAAGTGCGCCGCAAATTCTTCGGAACGCTCTACAACACCTACTCGTTCTTCGCCCTCTACGCCAACGTGGACGGCTTCACGGGCCGTGAAGAGGAGGTTCCGATGGAGAAGCGTCCCGAAATCGACCGCTGGATCATCTCGCTCCTGAATACGCTGGTGAAGAACGTTACCGAATCACTCGAAGACTACGACCCGACTCCGGCGGCCCGCGCCATTCAGGAGTTCGTGGGCGAGAACCTCTCGAACTGGTACGTGCGCCTCAACCGCAAGCGGTTCTGGGGAGGCGGCATGTCGGAAGACAAACTGGCGGCCTATCAGACGCTGTACACCTGTCTTGAGACCGTCACGATGCTCGCAGCGCCGTTCGCACCGTTCATCTCCGACCGCATCTTCACGGACCTCAACGCCGTGAGCGGCCGCCACAAGGACGAATCGGTGCATCTCGCGGCGTTCCCGACGGCCGACGAACGGCTGATCGACGCCCGCCTCGAAGAGATGATGTCGCTGGCGCAGAAGGTCTCGTCGATGGTGCTGGCCCTGCGCCGCAAAGTGTCGATCAAGGTGCGCCAGCCGCTGACCAAAATCCTGATCCCGGTGCTCGACCCCGCGACGGCGGAGCATATTTCGGCCGTGAAGAACCTCATTATGAACGAGGTCAACGTGAAGGAGATCGAGCTGATCGAAAAGACCACGGGGCTGATTACCAAACGCATCAAGCCCAACTTCAAGACCCTCGGGCCGCGTTACGGCAAGTGGATGAAGCAGATCGCCGCCCTCGTCGCGGAGTTCTCGCAGGAACGTATCGCCGAGGTGGAGGCCGCGCCGGAAACGGTGCTCGACCTCGGAGCGGAGCGGATCACCGTGACGCCCGCCGACTTCGAGATCACCTCGGAAGACATGCCCGGATGGCTCGTTGCCTCGGAGGGAAAACTCACCGTGGCGCTCGACATTACCGTCACCGAGGAGCTGAAAGCCGAAGGTGTGGCACGCGAGTTGATAAACCGCATCCAGAATATCCGCAAGGACTCCGGATTCGAGGTCACGGACAAGATCCGCGCAGAGATCGAACAGAAGCCCCTGGTGGCCGACGCAATCGCCCGATTCGCCGGTTACATCGCTTCGCAGACCCTCGCCGTGGAGGTCCGTCCGGCAGCGGAACCGGCAGGCGAAACGGTCGTCGAAACCGACGTGGACGACGAACCGCTGCGCATCGCCGTGACGCGGATATAGCCCCTTGATATATTCCGGTAAAATTTGGTAATATCGGAATTATTGCTTAATTTTACAGTAAACCTTAAAAGAGAGGAGATTATTATGGCAGACGAAAGAACCAGATACAGCGACGCCGAACTCGAAGAGTTCCGGCAGCTTATCCTGAAAAAGCTTGAGAACGCGCGTGCGGACTACGAGCTGCTGCGCGCCACGATCACCCATACCGCCGACAACGATACGGAAGACACATCGCCGACGTTCAAGGTGCTGGAGGAGGGCGCTGCAACTCTTTCCAAAGAGGAAAGCGGTCGTTTGGCTGCCCATCAGATGAAATTTATCCGCAACCTCGAAATGGCGCTCGTACGCATCGAGAACAAGACGTACGGCATCTGCAAAACGACCGGAAAGCTCATTCCCAAGGAGCGGCTGATGAAAGTGCCCCACGCCACGGAATGCATCGAGGCCAAAGAGGGCCGCAGATAAGGCGGGGAAGGGATGACCCCCATTCCACGCTGAACGGAAAATGGAAAAAGACGACCTTCGGGCCGTCTTTTTCGTCTTCTCCGGGGGAGGGCGTCGCGGCAAAGAAAAGAGAGGGATGGAAAACACCGATTATAAGCCATGCGGGGAGCTGCACCCACCGCCGAGACGGAATAATCGGGATATGGGTATCGAATCCTCAATTTAGGCCCCTGTGTCGCACTTTTTGCCGAAAAAATCCGTTATCTTTGACACAATGTTCGCCCGGTTCTGCATATTTTCCCTGATCCTGATTGGGGCGGCAACGGTCCTCTCGGTCCGTGCCGCAGGACCCGGCACGCACGCCCCCGACCGGTTCACGCCCGACAGTGCCCGCGTGACGAATCCCGATGCATCGGCGCGCAACCAGCGCCTCTACGACAGCATCCAGTCGAAAACCAGCCGGCGCGCCGTGCCGCGCATGCTTTACCGGATGCTCTTCGTAAAACCCGTGCTCGACACCACGATGAGCGGCCGCGTCACCGACGAGAGCCGCCTGCTGGAACCCTACGCCGGGAAAACCATCGGCGACATCACCATCGAACGCCAGCAGGTTTTCGACCCCGGCGGCAACCGGCTCGAACGCATGGCCAACAAAACCCACATGCTCACCCGCGACCGCGTCGTCCGGCGCGACCTGCTGTTCCGCTCGGGCGACAAGCTCGACCCGCAGCTCATCGTGCGCAACAAGCAGCTGATCCGCTCGCGCGACTACATCTCGGACATCGACGTCACGGTGCTCCCCGACGCGGTGGACTCGACACGCGTGAACCTCCTGATCACCACGCGCGACAGCTGGACCATCTCCGTCGACGGAGGATGGCATTCCGAGGGCCGGACGATGGTGGGGCTTTCCGACGCCAACATCTTCGGATCGGGCAACAAACTCAAATTTATGACCAACTTCAGCCGCAAGGACTTCTCCTACGGCGGCAACATGGTCGAATACGAAATCCCCAACCTGCTCGGGACCTTCTACACCGCCGAGATCGGCGGAGGGCGCGACTTCTACAACTCGACGCTCAACATGGGGCTGCGCAAAGAGTTCCTCAAACCCACGGACTACGAGATAGGCCTTACATACAGCGACATCAAAGCCAAGCGCTACATGATCGAACAGGACACGTCGCTGCTGGTGAAGGAACGCAACCTCGACGTCTGGAGCGGCTACTCGCACTACCTGCGCGGGATCAAATCGAGCGTTTATCTCTCGGGACGCTACAACTACCGGCGCGTGAGCCGCAGGCCCCTCGTAGCCCCGGACTACAACCCCGCGCTGCACGACCAGGACGCCCTGCTGGTCGGCGGGGGTCTCTACCGCGAAAAATTCTACACGGCCAACATGATCTACGGATTCGGTACGCGCGAGTACCTCGCGACGGGCTACAAGGCCGAAGTGACGACGGGCTATTCGTGGGGCGAATTCAACGACGCCCTCTACCTCGGCGCGAGCTACGAAACGGGTGGATTCCGCAGACTGGGCTACATCATGGGCGGCTTCACGCTCGGAAGCTACATAGACCTCGAAAACGGCATGTGGCAGCGCAGCGCCGTAGATGTCGACCTGCGGTGGTTCTCCAACCTTTTCCTGTTCAAGCGCAGCCGCATCCGCCAGTTCCTCGCCTTCAACTACACGCAGGGCTGGAACCGTGCGACGGGCAGCGACGAGAGCATCCGCTTCACGCGCACCGACGGCCTGCAAGCCCTCAAGGAGTACATCATCGGAACCAACCGCATGATCCTCAACACCGAGACGGTGGTATTCACCCCCTACCAGCCGCTGGGATTCCGCATCGCCGTCTTCGGGTTCGCCGACTTCGGGCTGATCGGCTATTCGCCCAATATCTTCAAAAACGACTTCTTCACCTCGTTCGGACTGGGCGTGCGGCTGCGAAACGAACGGCTGGTGTTCAACACGATCCAGATCCGGCTGGGCGTGGCCTTCGGCAAACGCGGACTGGTCGAGAGCGAATATTTCCGCCTTTCGAACCCGACGCGCATGGAGCAGTACCGCTACCGGCCGACGCGGCCCGAGATCGTCGAATTCAAATAGGCACGCACAAAAAAGGCGGAGGATTCCGTGGAATCCCCCGCCTTCGTGAACTTTTTATCTGCTTATGGTTTTTCCTTTAAGCCTTTACCTGCGGGCGCGGATCTCGACCACGCCATTGCGCCCCTTCTCGCCGTAACGCTTCACGGCCTCGTCGCCCTTGTAGACCTCCATGCGCTTGATCTTCCCGGATTCCAGCCGTTCAACATCCTCTTTCGAGGCCTCCCTGCCGTTGATACGGATCAGCATGCCGTCGGGAAATCCGCCTTTCAGCGTAACCTGTCCCTTATAAACCGACACCGAACTTTCCGGAGTGCCCTGAATGGTCACCTTATCGGCATGCCCGGCGTCCGCCGAAAGTTTAAGCGACGTTCCCACCGCTTTCTGCGCTTCGGAAAGCTGTGCCGAAGTCTCCTTGCGGGCCGATTCAAGTTCCTTCTGGGCCTTGTCGAGCGCTTTCTGGGCCTGCTTCCAGTCATCGGAACTCATATACTTGCGGGCCAGTTTCAACCCTTCGCGGGCGGCTTCGATCCCGGCTCTACCGGCTTCGATACCCTCCCGGGCCGACTTCGCGGCAGCCCTTTGCGCGGCAGCCGCCTGTTTGGTCGTAATCGTTATCACGCCCTCATACCCCTTGTCGGCAAACTCCCCGGGGAGATTCGTGCCTTTGATCACCGACATGCTTTCAATCTGATCCGGGTCGAGCGATTCGATTTCAGACACTTGTACGCCGTCGACGATAAATACAGGATTCGACTCGACCGACGAGCCGTTCTCGACCTTGAACCGATACGATTTCGCGATTCCGGCCGTATTCACCACAACCGTTCCGTCTTTCGGCCTCGTACCGTGACCGATCACCCGCACGGTTGTCGACTCGTTCGTCCCGGCGCTGTCCGCCCGGGTGACCGTCACGACTTTGCCTTTCAGTCCCGGGACCTGCGCCCCATCGCCCGGTTCTCCGGTCTTTTTGAGCGTTACAAGAATCACGCCGTCGGCGGCCTTTTCGCCGTACACAGCCATCGAAACGGAATCCTTGAGCACCTGTCTCTTATACACATCTCCGAGCCCACGAGACATGCGC
>ENA-OZHJ01000568-OZHJ01000568.1-human-gut-metagenome-genome-assembly--contig:-NODE-568-length-17839-cov-9.788068_pt1 | contig 17839 bp, 17 predicted proteins | sample MGYA00244663_ERZ653672 | MGnify/ENA primary metagenome ERZ653672 (study PRJEB26926, sample SAMN06165215) | human gut metagenome | biome: ENVO:00009003; feature: ENVO:2100002; material: ENVO:00002003... | reverse complement strand
ACACCTATTAAGTCGTCGGCAGCGTCAGATGTGTATAAGAGACAGGCCCAGCACCGCGCTGAGAAGACCGATCATAAAGCCCTCGTACACGAAGGGCCAGCGAATGAAGCCGTTCGTCGCGCCGACCATCTTCATGATGGCGATCTCGTCGCGGCGGTCGAATGTCGTGAGCTTGATGGTATTCGAGATGATGAAGACCGACACGAGCAGCAAAATGGCAATGAGCGCAATGCACACTACGCTCGCAACATTTCGCAGCGTGATAAAGCCGCCCGCGATGTCTTCGTCCACGCGGACATTGGCAACGCCTTCGACATTGTCGAAGATATCCTGCGCAGTCTTGCCGGAAATGCTCAGATCGTCAACATAGACAGCGTAGCGGTCGCGCAAAATCTCGGGGTCAAGGTTCTGGAACATGTTGTCCCCCTCGTAACGCGCCTCAAAGGACTTCATCGCCTCTTCCTTGCTGATGAAGACACATTCTTTCACATTGTCACGCTGCTCAATGGCGCGGCCCACGGCCTTGGTCTGCGCATCGTCGCAGCTCTCGTCCACGAAGGCGAGAATTTCATACTCGCTCTCGAGCTGCTGGAGCTGCACCTGCGCATTGTACGCCACGAGCGAAAATGTACCCATGACGACAAGGCAGGCGACCGTGATGCCCACGGCCGCAAAGGACATGAATCCGTGCGAGAACATGTTGCGCATGCCCTCGCCGAAAAAGTAAGAAAAATCGTGTTTGCGCATAGCTTACCTCGCATTATAGCCGACGCCGTCGCCATCGCTCGTGATGATGCCCTGTTCGAGCGTGACGACGCGTTTTTTGAACTGATTGACAAGATCTTTCTCGTGCGTGACGACGACCATCGTCGTGCCGAGATGGTTGATGCGCTCGAGCAGGCGCATGATCTCCAGCGAGCGCGCGGGGTCCAGGTTGCCCGTCGGCTCGTCGGCGATGATGGTGCTGGGGTTGTTGATGAGCGCACGCGCAATGGCCACGCGCTGCTGTTCGCCGCCGGAGAGCTCGTTGGGATAACGGTCGGTCTTTTCCTCAAGTCCGACGAGCTCAAGCACATAGGGGATGCGCTTTTTGATCTCGCGCGGCGAAGAACCGACGGCGCGCATGGCGAAGCCCAGGTTCTCGTAGACCGTTTTCTTCTCGATCAGGCGGAAGTCCTGGAAGATGACGCCGACGGAGCGGCGCAGCAGCGGGATCTGCCGCTCGGCAATGTTCGTCAGGCTGAAGCCGTTGACGGCGATCTGGCCGGACGTCGGTACGATCTCGCCGGTGAGCAGCTTGATGATCGTCGACTTGCCGCTGCCGCTCGGGCCGATGATGGCCACGACCTCGCCCTTTTCGACGCTCAGGCTGATGTCCTTAAGGACGTGCAGCGTCCCGTTATTAAACGACTTTTTGACGTGATTGAGTTCCAATACGCTCATGACGGCACCTCCTTATTTGTAGTAGTCCATGCGCTTTTCGATCTTGCCCATGACAAAATCAACGATGGCATTGAACACGAAGTAGAACACGCCCGCCACAAGGAACGGCATGAAGCTGGTCTGGGAGTTTGCGATCTGCTTGCCGATGGTGAACATCTCCTGATAGGAGACGGTGAAGGCCATGGACGTGTCCTTGACGAGCGTGACGACCTCGTTGGTGATGCTGGGCATGATGCGCTTGACGACCTGCGGCAGGATGATGCGCAGGAAGGTCTGCGCCCTGGTGTAGCCCAGGACGTTCGCCGCCTCATACTGCCCCACGGGGATGGACTCGATGCCGCCGCGGTAGATCTCGGCAAAATAGGCCGCGTAGTTGATGGCAAAGGCGATGACGACGGGGATGAGCTTATTCTTGGCGACGGCCGTACCAAAGAGGTAGTACGGGCCATAGGTCACGGCGAGCAGCTGCAACATCAGCGGCGTGCCGCGCAAAACCGCGATCACAAAACGGGTCACGCTGGAAACGACCTTGTTCTTGCTCATACGCAGCAGCGTGATGAGCATGCCCAGCGGGAGCGAGAACAGGATCGTCAGAAAGAAAATGGCGCAGGTCTTGCCGAGGCCCTCGCTCATTTTCATGATCATCGTAAGTAAAGTCATAAAGGATCCTCACTGTTACGCACACGCTCCCGGCGGCCGCAAAAGCCTCCGGGAGACGTGATGGAATTTCTGTCGTGCTTACTTGTTCAGGTAGGTCAGGTTGTTGACGATGTCGGGATACTTCGCAGCGATCTTCGCATAGGTCCCGTTTTCGACCAGCTGCTGCACCGCGCCCTCGATGGCGTCGCACAGCTCCTGATCGCCGGAGCGGAAGGCAATGCCGTACTGCTCGGCGCCCAGCTCCTCGTCGAGGATGGTGAAGCCGGCGTTTTCCTGCGCATAAGAAGTCGCCACGGGCTTGTCGACGATCACGGCGTCCACGGCGCCGCCGCCCAGCTCGGTGAAGCACTTGAGGAAGCTGTCACAGGTCGTGAGCTTGCCGAAGGTCTTGGCCAGGCTCTCAAGGTCGCCGCCCTCGGACAGGAGGGACTCGCCGGAGGTGCCCAGCTGCACGGCCACGTTCTTGCCGGCCAGATCCGCGGAGGACTTGATGTCGCTGCCTTCCTTGACCATGATGACCTGCGTGTTATCGTAGTAGGGCTTGGAGAGCACATAGCCGGCATCCTTCATGCTGTCGAGGATGGTCATGCCGGACCAGACACAGTCGCACTCTTTGGCATCGAGCTGCACCAGCTTCTGATCCCAGTTCACACCAAAGACCTGCAGGTCCCAGCCGAGCAGATCGCAGGCGGCCTGAGCGATCTCCACGTCAAAGCCGGTGTACTTGCCGTCGTCGCCCAGATAGCTGAACGGCGGGTATTCCGGATCGACGCCCATAATAAAGGTTCTCTTTCCGTCGGCAGCGGTGTCGCCGCTGTCCTTCTGGCCGCAGGCGCACAGCGCCAGGCACATCACCAGCGCGAGCGCCAGCGAGATCACTTTCGTCATCTTTTTCATGTCGGTTCTCCTTCGTCATATTCTCAAAATTTTGTTTTGCTTGTTAGCACGCTGTTATATTACCACATTAGCACGATAAAGCAAGGCCTTTTTCAAATTTTGTTGTGCGGATGCTGCACAACCGTTTTTGCCCCCGCGCATGCCCCGCCGCTCTTGCATTCGGGGCGCGAAACGGGTAAAATAAAGTTTTGTTGTTATTCTAATAAGAATCCGGAGGGATCTCGTCATGCGTTATGACGCCGGAAGCTGTGACGTCGCCGTCGTCGGCGCTGGCCACGCGGGCATTGAGGCCGCGCTGGCCGCCGCACGGCTGGGACTGGACACCGTCTGCTTTACCATCAATATGGACGCCATCGGCAATATGCCCTGCAACCCCGCCATCGGCGGCACGGGCAAGGGCCACCTCGTGCGCGAGCTCGATGCGCTCGGCGGCGAGATGGCGCGTGCAGCCGATCGGGCCTGCATCCAGTACCGGATGCTCAACCGCGGCAAAGGGCCGGCCGTGCACTCGCTGCGCGCGCAGGCCGACCGGCGGAAGTATCAGGCCGTGATGAAGCACACGCTCGAGCTGCAGCCGAACCTGCGCGTCAAGCAGGCGGAGGTCGTGGCCGTCGAGACGGAGGACGGCCGCGTCAGCGCCGTCGTGACGGCAAACGGCGCCGTGTACCGCTGCCGCGCCGCCGTGCTCGCCACGGGCACGTATCTGCACGGGCGCACGATCGTGGGCGATGTGCTGCGCGACTCCGGGCCGGACGGGCTGGCGGCCGCCGGCCCGCTGGCCGAGTGCTGCAAGGTGCTGGGGCTGCGCATGCGCCGGTTCAAGACCGGCACGCCGCCGCGCGTGAACGCGCGCACGGTGGACTTCTCGCGCATGGAGCTGCAGCCGGGCGACGCGGAGATCGAGCCGTTCTCGTTTTCCACCACGCAGCCGGTCGAGAACAAGGCCGTGTGCTACCTGACCTATACCAATGAGCGCACGCACGCCATCATCCGCGCGAACCTCGACCGCAGCCCCATCTACTCCGGCGTGATCGAGGGCGTCGGCCCGCGCTACTGCCCATCCATCGAGACGAAGATCATGACCTTTCCCGACAAGCCGCGGCACCAGCTGTTCATCGAGCCGATGGGGCTGGACACGGAAGAGCTCTACATCCAGGGCTTCTCCTCCTCCCTGCCGGAGGACGTGCAGGTCGCAATGCTGCACACGCTGCCGGGACTCGAGCACGCGGAGATGACCCGCTGCGCCTACGCGATCGAATATGACTGCGTAGACCCGACGGAGCTGCTGCCGACGCTCGAGGTCAAGAAAGTGCCCGGCCTCTACGGCGCGGGGCAGTTCAACGGTTCGTCCGGCTACGAGGAGGCGGCCGTGCAGGGCTTCGTCGCGGGCGTGAACGCGGCGCTGAAGCTACTGGGGCGTGAGCCGATGATCCTCCGCCGCTCGGACGGGTACATCGGCACGCTCGTGGACGACCTTGTGACCAAGGGCACGAACGAACCGTACCGCATCATGACCTCCCGCTCGGAGTACCGCCTGCTGCACCGGCAGGACAACGCCGACGAGCGCCTGAGCGCCATCGGCCACCGGATCGGGCTGGTATCGGACGAGCGCTTTGCCGCCGTGCAGCAAAAATACCGGCTGGTGGACGCCGAGTGCACCCGGCTGGAGAAAACGCACCTCGCCCCGTCGGACGCCCTCGCCGCGATGCTCACCGCGCGCGGCACCGCGCCGACGAGCTCGGGCGTGAGCCTGGCCGACCTCCTGCGCCGGCCGCAGATCACATATGCCAACCTCGCACCGTTTGACCCCGCGCGGCCGGAGCTGCCGCGCGTCGTAACCGAGCAGGCGGAGATCCGGCTCAAGTACGCGGGCTACATCCAGCGCCAGCTGCGGCAGGTGGCGGAGTTCACCCGGCTCGAGGAGCGGCTGCTGCCGCCGGATCTCGACTACCAGCAGGTGTCCTGCCTGCGGCTCGAGGCGCGGCAGAAGCTCAGCGACATCCGCCCCGCGAGCCTCGGCCAGGCCAGCCGCATCTCCGGCGTCTCCCCCGCCGACATCGCGACGCTCATGGTCTATCTCGAGAGCCGCGAGGGGCAGAAATAAGATAAGTACCGTTCCCGGGCAGCACACAGTGCCCGGGAACTTTTTTATGCCGAAATGCATCTTACCCCTTGACAGATGCACCGGCGCATGGTAGCTTAACTGTACCAACACGATTAATACAGTTAATACGCTACAGAAAGTTGGTGTTGCACTACGATCTCGATCAATTACCGCGATTCCCGGCCGATCTACGAACAGGTGCGCGATGGGCTGCGCCGGCTGATCGTGTCCGGCACGCTGCCGCTGGGCGAAAAGCTGCCCTCGGTGCGCGAGCTGTCCACGCAGCTGACCATCAACCCGAACACGATCCAGCGCGCCTACCACGAGCTGGAGACGGAGGGCTACATCTGCTCCGTCGCCGGACGCGGCAGCTACGTCTGCGCCCAGATCCCGGACGATCCCGCGCGGCAGGTCGCTCTGCTGCAGCAGTTCGACGCGGCCGTGCAGGAGCTGCTGTACCTCGGCATGCGCAGTGAGGAGCTGCGCCGCCGCATTCCCGAAGGAGGAACGAACCATGATTGAAGTCAAAGACGTCGTCAAAACGTTTGACGGCTTCCGCGCGCTCGACGGCGTGACCATGACCGTGCCGCGCGGCGCGGTGTACGGCCTCGTCGGGCCGAACGGCGCGGGCAAGTCCACGCTCATCCGCCACCTGACGGGCATCTACCGCCCGGACAGCGGCGCGATCGACATCGACGGCCAGCCCGTGTACGAAAACCCGGCCGTCAAGGCGCGCATCGCCTACATCCCGGACGACGTGTTCTATTTCCCGCAGGCGACGATCCCGGACATGATGCGCTACTACCGCGGCATCTACCCGAAGTTCGACGCCGAACGCTATCAGAAACTCGGCGAGGTGTTTCAGCTCGACCCGAAGCGGCAGATCCGCCGTCTGTCCAAGGGCATGCAGAAGCAGGCCGCGTTCTGGCTGGCGATGAGCCTGCGGCCGGACGTGCTCATCCTCGACGAGCCGGTCGACGGGCTCGACCCCGTCATGCGCCGCCAGGTCTGGAACCTCGTGCTGGCCGACGTGGCCGAAAACGGCACGACCGTGCTCATCTCGTCGCACAACCTGCGCGAGCTCGAGGACGTGTGCGACCACGTGGGCATCATGAACGGCGGCAAGGTCCTGCTCGAGCACCCGCTCACGGAGCTGCAGGCCAACATCGTCAAGGTGCTCGTCGCCCTGCCGGACGAGGCGAAGCTGCCCGATGGGCTCGACATCCTGCACCAGAGCAGTCAGGGCCACCTGTACACGCTGATCGTGCACGGCGACGCCGCCGAGGTCACGAACCGCCTGTCCACCGCGCAGCCGCAGTACCTCGACGTGGTGCCGCTGACGCTCGAAGAGATCTTTATTTATGAACTGGGAGGTGCGGACTATGCCGTCAAAGACATCCTTCTGTAACGGAACGGAGTTTCGCAAGTGCCTGTCGCGCTGGTGGCCGCTGTGGGTCATCTACGGCGTGATCCTGTTTATCATGCTGCCGGGTGTGCTGCTCAACGCGCGCTCGACGATACCGTATGTGTCGACCGAGCAGATCAGCTATCTCTCGAACGTCATTCTCTCCGAGACGCAGATGCTGCTGCCGCTGACAGCGTTTTGCGCGGGCCTGCTCGCAGCCGCCGCCATGTTCGGCTATCTGTACACACCGCGCGGCGCGGGGCTGGCCGCCTCCCTGCCGATCCGGCGCGGGTGCATGTTCCGCACGCACCTGCTGGCGGGCCTTGTGATGCTGCTGTCAGCCGAGGCCGTGATCTTCGGCCTCGCCGTGCTCATTGAGGCCACGCGTTTCGGACTCGTCATCGAGCCGCTGCTCATCTGGCTGGGCATACTCGCGCTCGAGACGGTCGTGTTCTACGGCATCGCCGTGCTGTGCGCCATGTTCACCGGCCACGTGGTCATGCTGCCGTGCCTGTACCTGCTCGTGAACTTCATCGCCGTGGGCTTCCAGCTGCTCATCGAATCCGTGCTCTACATGTTCGTGTACGGCATGTCGGGCATGGTGGATCTGCCGGTCGACTGGCTCTCCCCGCTGGTGCTGTTCATGCGGCGCACAAGTGTCAGCAGAGACCACCTGCTGCGTCCGATCAGCGGCACGGAGGCAGAGGCCGCCGTCAGCAGCTTCTCCGGCTGGACCTATCCGCTCGTCTGGGCGGCGTTCGCGCTGCTGCTGCTCGTGTGCGCGGGTCAGCTCTACCGGCGCCGCCGCATGGAGAGCGCGGGCGACACCGTCGCCATCCCGGTGCTCAAGCCGGTGCTGAAGTATATCGTGGCGCTCTTCGCCGGGCTGGCGCTGCCGGTCGGCGTGTACGGCATGCTGCTCAACGTGCCGGCCTACCGGGCACATCTGGCGCCGTTCCTGCTGCTGGCAGTCCTCGGCGCAGCACTCGGCTTTGTCATCAGCGAGATGGTCATCCGCAAGTCCCTGCGCATCCCGCGCACGGTCTGGCGCGGCTGCGCGGTCACAGCGGCCGTGTGCTGCCTCGTCGTGGTCGGCGCGAAGTGCGACCTCACGGGCTACGCCCGCCGCATCCCGGATACCGCGCAGGTCAAAAGCGTGCGCATCATCTGCAACAGTTACAACGCCACGCTCACCGAGGCGGAGAACATTCAGGCCGTGGAGGACATCCACCGCGCCGTCGTGGCGGAGCGCGAAAAGATCACGGACGACACCAGCATCACCAGTCTGCAGCTGACCTACAAGCTCTCGAACGGCAAGGTGCTGATGCGCGAATACACGCTCCCCAACACGAGCACGCATCTGGCGCAGATCGAGCAGGTGCTCAACTGCGACGAAGCGCGCACCACGCGCAACACGCCGGAGCTGGCCGTGACGCTCGAGCACCTCACCTACACAAACATCGGCTATGAGACCGAAAGCGGCGACTACCTCTACATGGAGCTCACGGCCGAGCAGGCGCTTGACCTGTATGAAAACGCCATCGTGCCCGACTGCGCGGACGGCACCATGGGCCGCGCCTGGCTGACCGACAGCGGCACGCGGCAGAGCACGGCCTATGCCGTGACCATCAGTTATCAGCTCAGCCAGTACGACCCGGCAACAGGCGAAACGACCTACGCCGACGTCGACTACACCCCGCTGACCGATTCCACGCGCACGCTCGCGTGGCTGCGCGCGCACGGCATCGAGCCGCTGCTCGAGGGTGACTCGATCAAGTACGGCGGCGATGCCGACACGCAGCCGGCCATCAACACCTATGAAACGACCGACAGCAGCTTCGGCCGGTAACACCCGCAAAGCCCTACCGTCCGCACATCCGACGATGTGCGGACGGTTTTTTGCCGCGCGTTCACAAATCGGACGCAGTGTTCACAAATGCTTTTGGGAATATTCGAAAAATCTTCGCCCTTTGTTCATGCCTCTGTTACAAATATCGACTACGATATAGACACTTCAAAAAACCAATCAGCCGGGAGGCAGATAACATGAACGACGCTTCCAATTTCCCCGAAAACGAACAGCCGGAAGCCGAACATACGGCAGCGGGCTCCGCGCAGGCGGAGACAGCGGCAAACGAGACCGACACCGCATCGGGCCGCGTGTGCCCACAGTGCGGCGCGGCGCTCGAGCCGGGCGCGAGCTTCTGCACAAGCTGCGGCGCAAAGATCGACGACAGCGAGGACGTGACGTATCACATCGTCCGCCCCGAGGCCGAGCGCAGCTACGAGGACGCGAACTTCCACCCCAGCGACGACGCGGGCAATACCCCGCCGCGCTACTACACACCGAACGACGACGCCTGGGCCGAGAAGCCCAAGCACAAGCACCACCCGAGAAAGCCCAAGACCGTGCGCACGCCGGAGCAAAAGCGGCTCATCACGCGCATCGCGTGCCTGTGTCTCGTGTGCGCGCTGCTCGGCGGCCTTGGCGGCGGCGCGATCGCGGGGCTCATCACCCGCTCCGGCAGGACCGGCGGCAGCACCGCCTCGAGCTCCAACGGCACGCTCGTGACGCAGCCGGTCAGCTCCGACCCGAGCTCCGCCTCGTCGATCTATGATCTGGCATGCAAGCAGGTCGTCGCCATCACGACGGAAGTGACCTACACCAACTACTTCGGCCGGACCAGCTCCCAGGCGAGCTGCGGCAGCGGCTTTTTCATCACGGATGACGGCTATGTGCTCACAAACTACCACGTCATCTCCACCGCGCACCAGTACGGCTACAGCGTGTCCGTGCTCACCTACGACGGCACGACCTATCAGGCGACCATTGTCGGCGTGGACGAGGACAACGACATTGCCCTGCTCAAGATCGACGCCAGCGGCGTGACGCCCGTCACCTTCGGCGACAGCGACAGCATGGCCGTCGGCGACACGGTGTATGCCGTGGGCAACCCGCTCGGCGAACTGGAGTTCACCATGACGAGCGGCATGATCAGCGCGCTCGACCGCACCATTACCACCTCCGACGGAACCGACAGCGGCATCAACATGTTCCAGATCGACGCCGCCGTCAACGCCGGCAACTCCGGCGGCCCGGTGTACAACACCTCCGGTCAGGTCATCGGCATCGTGACCGCGAAATACAGCTCCTCCGGCGTGGAGGGTCTGGGCTTCGCCATCCCGGTCAATGACGCCGTGGCCATCGCAAACGACCTGATGAAAAACGGCACCGTGACTGACCGTGCTCAGCTTGGCATCACGCTGCAGGCCATCCCGTCGAGCGCCGCGCAGTACTACAACATGCCGGACGGCGCGTATGTCAATTCCGTCAACAGCGGCAGCTGCGCCGAGAAGGCCGGCCTGAAGGCGGGCGATATCATCACCGCCATCGACGACACGACCGTCTCCTCCGGCGACGCGCTGCGCAGTGCCCTGCGCGGCTACTCTGCCGGCGAGAGCGCCACGCTGACCGTCTCGCGCAACGGCGAGACGCTGACGCTGACCGTCACATTCGACCGCGCCAGCGACAGCACGAAGTAAGCGCACACCACCTCTTTATCGTCCATCGGCGGCGGGTAACCGCCCCGCCGCCGCAAACTTACCAATCCTCTTTTTTCTTTCTCCCATCTTTATTTTCCCCAGCGGAAGAGCGCCGCGCAGAGCCATCTGCACGGCGCTTTTTCCGTTCTTCCGCTGCGGCGGTCAGAACAAACGGCCGGAAGCGGCGGTTCCTCTTCCCCGCCCGGAGAAACAACGTAGCCATCCATGCCACACGGCGGACAGCGCAACAAAAACCGGCAGCCAAAAAGGCTGCCGGTTGCGGTTGTTTTGTTTCGTTGTACGAAAGGTTTCCGATGCTGCGATCAGTTGAACCAGCCCAGACCGAAGAACGTGCTGATCTGCACAAGCAGGATGAAGAACATGATCACGGGGCAGAGATACTTGATGCAGAAGGTGTAGAAGCCGTGGATGTGGCCGTTGTAGCCGCTGTCGATCTCGCCGTACAGGGATTTCGGCTTGATCTCCCAGCCGACCATGATGGACATGAGCATGGCGCCGAGCGGCATGGCAATGCCTTCGGAAATCATATCCATGAAGTCGAGCCAGTCAGCGCACCAGTCAGCCTTGGAGTTGATGTGGAACAGATCCTTCGGCGCGATGCCGTTGGAGCCGAGACCGTCAACCGCGACGAGGCAGGCCAGCAGGGTGATGGCGAGGCAGACGACGGCGAGCACCTTGTTGCGGTCACGCTCGTGACCCTTGGCGCTGGCGTGGTCGATGAAGGTGACGGAGACCGCCTCGATCAGGGAGATGGCGGAGGAGATGGCCGCGATCAGAACGAGGGCGTAGAAGATCAGGCCGAAGATACCGCCGATGGTGCCCATGTCATGGAACACGTCCTGCAGCGTGGCGAACAGGAGGTTCGGGCCGCCGAGCTTGATATCGGAGACGGCCATGCCCTTGGCGATGCCGTTGGCGACGGCCGCCGGGATAACGGCGAGACCGGCCATGATGGCAACGAGGGTATCGGAGATAACGATGATGACGGAGTTTTTCGGGAGGTTCTCATTCTTGCCGAGGTAGGAGCCGTAGGTGATCATGGCGCCCATGGCAAGAGACAGGGAGAAGAACATCTGGCCGCCGGCCGTTGCGAGAACTTCCATAAAGCCGGGCGCCTTGTCAAAGAAGCCCGCCTTCAGAGCGTAGCCGGGGACGAACATATACTTGAGGCCGACGTCCGCATTCGGAAGCGTCCAGGCACGGATGATGACGATGACGAGCATGACGAACAGTGCGGGCATGCCGATCGTGTTGAACTTCTCAATGCCGCCGCCGACACCGCCGCGGTTGATGAGATAGCAGATGAGCATGAACAGAACCATGCAGCCGATGCTGGCCCACGGGTTGGTGAGCAGAGCCGCGAAGGAGCTGCTGTCCGGCATGCCGCTGAACATGCCGACGACGTTGATGACCATGTAATAGATGCAGTAGCCGCCGAGGACCGAGTAGAAGGTCATGATCAGGAACGGGGCGATGATAGCCAGCCAGCCGATCCACTTGAACTTCTTCGAGATCTTCTTGTAGGCGTTGACCGGGCCGAAGCCGGTGCTGCGGCCGATCGCCAGCTCAGAGAGCATGATGGCAAAGCCGACAAATGCCGCCAGAGCCAGGTAAACGATCAGGAAGGTAAAGCCGCCGCATCTGCCCATCTTGTACGGGAAGCCCCAGATGTTGCCGAGGCCGACGGCAGAACCGATGGCAGAGAGTAGAAAGCCGATTGTGCTGCCAAATGAACCACGTTTGTTTTCGTCCATTGTTTTTCCTCCAATTTCAAATTCGCTTTTCCCGGAACTCCCCCCAAATGACGCCGGACGATAACCGCTTCGTCCGCTGTCCATAACCGCAAGCGGGAAATTCACGATCAAGTTATTGCTAATTTACACTAAAATCGCAAAATTCGCAACTGTTTTTCGTCGATTTTGTTCACAAACTGTTCAATTTTAGCCAATGCAATGGATAAGGGCACAAAAAGGGAACCGCTTTTTAGATAATCTGACGGCGTTAGCAAAATGGCAGCTCCCATTATTTTGCTATTTTGTTTCCGAATGGATGCTATTACTGAAACATATGCGAAACACTCCCGCCGATATGACACGAGCGCCCCGGTATTTTCTACCGCCGGAAGCCTTGCATTTTTCCGGCAATCATGTATAATACTTTTGTTACTCTGTTTATTTTACTTAGGAGGAATTTCAAATGACATATGAGATGGATATCGCCGGGCTAAAGCGCGATCTGCCCCTGTGCAAGGTCACGGACGACCTGTACATCGGCGCGTTCGTCATGTTCGGCGACGTGGAGCTGACCGTGCACTGCGCAGCCGAGCTTCTCAAGCTGACGCCCGAATATGACTACCTGATCGCACCCGAAGCGAAAGCCATCCCGCTGGTGTACGAAATGGCCCGCCAGAGCGGCGCGGACAAATATTTCGTCGCCCGCAAAAAGGCCAAAGCCTACATGAGCAGCGTGTTCCAGGTACACGTCAAGTCCATCACGACGCAGGGCGTGCAGACGCTCGTGCTCGACCAGACGGACGCGGAGCTGATCCACGGCAAGCGCATCGTCATCGTCGATGATGTGATCTCGACCGGCGAGTCGCTGCGCGCGATGGAGGAGCTCGTCAACGAGGCCGGCGGCATCATCGTCGGCAAGATGGCCGTGCTCGCCGAAGGCGACGCCAATGACCGCCCCGACATCACCGTGCTCGGCAAGCTGCCGCTGTTCAACCCCGACGGCACGCCGAAAGCGTAATCCGGACGCACAGGACACGCGGGCACTGCGTTGGCAGCGCCCGCGTCTGTTTTTTTCAGGAGGGATCATCATGAACCTGCTCTTTGCGATCAATGGGGGCTACATCCCCACGTTTCTGGGCTGCATGCGCAGCGTGCTGCTGCACGGCGGCGCGAGCCACTACGAGGTGTTCATCCTGCACTCCGACCTCACGGACGGCGACGAGGCAGACATCCGCACAGCGCTGCCGGACGTGGATTTCCACTTTGTGTTCGTCGACCCCGCGATGTTCGATGGCTTTCCGGAATCGAAGCGCTACCCGCGCCAGATCTATTACCGCATCGCGGCGCCCCTGCTGCTGCCGGACACGCTCGAGCGCATCCTCTATCTCGACGCGGACACGGTCATCATCAACCCGCTGACGACGCTGTATGCCACGCCGTTCGGCGATGCGTACTTCATGGCCTGCACGCACACACGCAAGCTGCTCGAAAAGCTCAACGCCGCGCGTCTGGGCATGGACGAGGCTGCGCCGTACATCAACACCGGCGTGCTGCTGTATAACCTCCCCGCCCTGCGGGCCGATCTGGACATGGAGCGTGTGCGCGCCTTCGCCGACGAGAAGCAGGATGTGTTCCTGCTGCCGGATCAGGACATACTCACCGCGCTCTACGGCGACCGGGTGCACCTGCTCGACAGCATGGTCTATAATCTCAGCGACCGCATCCTCGCGCTGCACAACGCGGAGCTGCGAAACGCCCCAGTCGACCTCGACTGGGTGCGCGCGCACACGGTCATCATCCACTACTGCGGCCGGCTCAAGCCGTGGAAACCGCACTATGTCGGCGTGCTCGACGTGTTTTACCACGAGCTGATGGAAGAGATTCAGAAATAAAAAATATGCGTCCCGATCATTCGGGACGCTCTTTTTATGTTTCGCGCAGGCCGCTGAAGAACGCGCGCAGGACATCCGCGCAGTCATCTGCCAGCACGCCGCCGTAGATGGCGGGATGGTGGCCGTAGCGCTCCTCAAAGAGGTTGAGCACGCTGCCGCACGAGCCGAAGTTTGGCTCCCTCGCGCCGTAGACGACGACCGGCACGCGGGCGTTGATGATCGCCCCGGCGCACATGGGGCACGGCTCGAGCGTGACATAGAGCGTGCATGCGTCAAGCCGCCACGTGCCGCGCGCGCGGCATGCCTCGGCGATGGCCTCCATCTCGGCGTGGGCGTCGGCCCGGTGCGTCCGCTCCCGGCGGTTGCGGCCGCGGCCGATGATGCGGCCCGCGTCGTCGGCGATCACGCAGCCGACCGGCACTTCGCCGTCGGCCGCCGCGGCGTGCGCGAGCGCGAGCGCCGCGCGCATATAGTCCTCGCGCTCCACAGGCGCTCTCCCCTTTCAAAAAACCGGCGCTGTTATCGTTAACAGCGCCGGAAACACGTTTTGGACGAAAAACCGATCAGGCCAGAGCCGCCGTGATGATGGACATCTGGTAGACTTCCTCGGCGTCGCAGCCGCGGGACAGGTCGTTGATCGGGGCGTTCAGGCCCTGCAGGATCGGGCCGTAGGCCGCGAAGCCGCCGAGGCGCTGCGCGATCTTATAACCGATGTTGCCGGCCTCGATGCACGGGAAGATGAAGGTGTTGGCGTGGCCCGCAACCGGAGAGCCGGGGAACTTCAGCTGGCCGACGACCGGGGAAACGGCCGCGTCGAACTGCATCTCGCCGTCGAGCTTCAGCTCGGGCGCGAGCTCCTTGGCGATGACGGTGGCGTCGTGGCTGAGCGCGACCGTGCCGCCCTTACCGGAGCCCTTGGTGGAGAAGCTCAGCATGGCGACTTTCGGGTCGATGCCGAAGGTCTCGGCGGTCTTGGCGGTCTCGATGGCGACCTCGGCCAGCTTCTGCGCGGCAGAGAACGTGACCTCGCCGGTGGCCTTGTCGACGGTGTCCTGATAGTCGATGTTGATGGCGCAGTCGCCCATGGCGAGCATCTCGTCGCCGCGGACCATGATGAAGCAGGAGCTCACGAGGTGGGCGCCCTTCTTGGTCTTGATGAGCTGCAGCGCCGGACGGACGGTGTCCGCGGTGGAGTAGGTCGCACCGCCGAGCAGCGCGTCGGCCACGCCCATCTTCACGAGCATCGTGCCGAAGTAGTTGCCCTTCTGCAGGTTGGCGCGGACTTCTTCCATGGTCATCTTGCCCTTGCGCAGGTCAAACATGCACTGGGCCATCTCGTCCATCTTGTCGTAGTTGGCGGGGTCGATGATCTCGAGACCCTCGATGTCGAAGCTGCCGGCCTTGGCCGCAGCCTTCACGTCATCGACGTTGCCGACGAGGATCGGCGTCAGGAAGCCGCCCTGCTTCAGGCGGGCAGCGGACTCGAGGATGCGGGCGTCGGTGCCCTCGGTGTAGACGATCTTGCGCGGATTGGCTTTGAGAACTTCAACCAGATTTTCAAACATGGTGCTTTCCTCCAATATGTTCATCTATTTTCTGCTTGCTGTGAACATGGTTTTACAAGTAAATAGTGTAACACCCCCTTCGACGTTTTTCAAGTCTTGCGCGCGATTTTATCAAGAGGTTGTTGCCGTTTGGGCGCGGGCGTGGTAAAATACAGTCCGTTATCATGAATGTTACAGGAGGTGCGGCATGGAACGCAATTTTGCTGCCGTCATGTCGGAGCTGCGCCACGCGCGCGGGCTGTCCCAGCGCAAGGTCGCGGCCGATCTGAAGATCAGCCAGGCGCTGCTGTCCCACTATGAAAACGGCGCGCGAGAGCCGGGGCTGGCGTTCGTGTGCCGGGCGTGCGATTACTACGGCGTGAGCGCGGACTTTCTGCTCGGCCGCGCACCGAGCCCGACGTGCACGCCCGAGCAGCTCGAGGCGCTGCGCGTGCTCGTGCAGGACGTGCGCACCGCCGCCGACCGCGCCGAGGCCGCACTGGAGGAGATTGCCCTATGATCCCGCAAGAAGACATCCGCAATTTTTCGATCATCGCACACATCGACCACGGCAAGTCCACGTTGTCCGACCGGCTCATCGAGCTGTGCGGCGCCGTGGAGGCGCGCGAGATGGAGCCGCAGCTGCTCGACAACATGGACCTCGAGCGCGAGCGCGGCATCACGATCAAGGCGCGCGCCGTCGGCCTGACGTATCACCGCGGCGGCAAGACCTACACGCTCAACCTCATCGACACGCCGGGCCACGTGGACTTCAACTACGAGGTCAGCCGCTCGCTCGCCGCGTGCGAGGGCGCCGTGCTGATCGTGGACGCCTCGCAGGGCGTGGAGGCGCAGACGCTCGCCAACACCTACCTGGCGCTCGAGCACGATCTCGAGATCCTGCCGGTCATCAACAAGATCGACCTGCCCGCCGCCGACCCACAGCGCACCAAGACCGAGATCGAGGACATCATCGGCATCCCGGCCATGGACGCGCCGGAGATCTCGGCCAAGCAGGGCATCAACATCCAGGCCGTGCTCGACGACATCGTTGACCACGTCCCCGCCCCGAAGGGCGACCCGAACGCCCCGCTGCAGACGCTCGTGTTCGACAGCCAGTATGACAGCTACCGCGGCGTCATCGTGCTCATGCGCATCGTGGCCGGCACGCTCCGGCGCGGCATGGAGGTGACGATGATGTCCACCGGCGCGTCGTACAAGGTGCTGGAGGTCGGCCACCTGCGGCCCATCGGTCTCGACCCGTGCGACGAGCTCGGCTGCGGCGACGTGGGCTACTTCACGGCGAGCATCAAGAACGTGGAGGACACGCGCGTGGGCGACACCGTGACCGAAACGGCCCGCCCCGCCGCTGAGCCGCTGCCCGGCTACCGCCCGGCGCGGTCGATGGTCTACTGCGGCATTTACACCGAGGACGGCTCGAAGTACCCCGATCTGCGCGACGCGCTCGAAAAGCTCAAGCTCAACGACGCCTCGCTCTCGTTCGAGCCGGAGTCGTCGGTCGCGCTCGGCTTCGGCTTCCGGTGCGGCTTTCTCGGTATGCTGCACATGGAGATCATTCAGGAGCGGCTCGAGCGCGAGTTTGACCTTGACCTCATCACGACGCTGCCGAGCGTCATCTACCGCATCACAAAGACCGACGGCACGGTGCTCATGATCGACAACCCGCACGACTACCCGAACCCCGCGTCCATCGAGGTCGCGGAAGAGCCGTTCGTGAACGTGTCGATCATCACACCACAGGAATTCGTCGGCAACATCATGCCGCTGTGCCAGGATCTGCGCGGCGAGTACAAAAATATGCAGTATCTCGACAGCCGGCTCGTGGAGCTGCACTACGAGATGCCGCTCAACGAGATTGTCTACAACTTCTTCGACACGCTCAAGGCACGCACGAAGGGGTACGCCTCGCTTGACTACGAATTTTCCAGCTACCACCCGAGCGAGCTCGTGAAAGTGGACATGCTGCTCAACGGCGACCAGGTCGACGCGCTGAGCTTCATCGCCCACAAGGACAAGGCCTACGGCCGGGCGCGCAAGCTGTGCGAAAAGCTCAAGGAGAACATCCCGCGGCAGCTGTTCGAGATCCCGGTGCAGGCCGCGATCGGCGGCAAGATCATCGCGCGCGAGACCGTCAAGGCCCTGCGCAAGGATGTGCTCGCCAAGTGCTACGGCGGCGACATCACGCGCAAGAAAAAGCTGCTCGAAAAGCAGAAGGAAGGCAAGAAGAAAATGCGCCAGCTCGGCACGGTCCAGATCCCCACGGAGGCATTTCTCGCCGTGCTCAAGCTCGATGAATAAGGAGGAAGCAAAGCATGCTCGAATTCCGGTTTGACACCCAGCTGCTCATCGAGGGCCACGGCCTCGACGAGGACGCCATCCACGACTATATCCAGCGCAACATCGCGGGCGACTGCCTGCTGGCCGTTGGCGACGAGGATCTCATCAAGATCCACTTCCACACGAACACGCCCTGGAAGGTGCTCGAATACTGCGCGGGCCTGGGCGACATTCACGACATCGTCATCGAAAACATGGAGCGTCAGGAAAACGGCCTGCACGGCTGATCTTTCGGACGC
>ENA-OZHJ01000522-OZHJ01000522.1-human-gut-metagenome-genome-assembly--contig:-NODE-522-length-18766-cov-6.299877_pt1 | contig 18766 bp, 19 predicted proteins | sample MGYA00244663_ERZ653672 | MGnify/ENA primary metagenome ERZ653672 (study PRJEB26926, sample SAMN06165215) | human gut metagenome | biome: ENVO:00009003; feature: ENVO:2100002; material: ENVO:00002003... | reverse complement strand
TCGCTGAAAACGGCGTCCCACAGCGTTGCGATCTTGCTGGTGTTCTGGCCGACCGCGTTGCTCAGGTCGTTGGCCGATGCCTCGGCAGCCTGCGCGATTGCGATGGCCTGCCGGGCGAGTGCCAGAGCCTCCTCGGCCGTAGCCTGCGCGCCGAGGGCGATGGCCTTGTAGGTCTCGTAGTCCTCTTTGGTGGCGTAGGCGTCGGTGGGGATGTAGGCGGTCACGTTGGTGGCCGTGCCGATCGCGGTGACGATGTCGATGGTTTTCTCGACGATGGTGGCGCCGCCGGAGGGCGGGATCCACTCGGCCAGATCGCCGCAGTTGCCGTAGCAGTACAGCACCTCGCCGACCTCGGGATCGGGATCTTCGGCATAAAGGCCGAGCTCGCGGTAGTAGAAGCCCTCGGTCTCGTCGCCGTTGGTGAAGATGCCGCCGACGGCCACGGTGCCGTCGCCGTTGATCTTCAGCTTCGTGATGTCGACGGTCGCCTTCGGGCTGACCACGCCGGTGAGGGTGCGGGGCGTCTGGCCCTCCTCGAGGTAGCCATCGCCGAGGACGATCTTGGTGTAGTTGATCTTCTGGCCGGCCACGCCCTTCGCCAGAACGATCAGGCCGGCGGTGGTGATGTCGTTGTTGATAAATGCAGCCATGTCTATCTCCTTTCCTTAGTCTGAGATGACCGCCGCGTCGGTGCCGATGCTGACGGTCTCGCGGTTGTTGTCGTGGACGACGGCCGCGTGGTAGATGTGGATCTCGTCGCTGCCCATGACGTGCACCTCTTGGGTGTGATCCCTGACGGCCATGCCGGAATAGAGGAACATTTCGCCAGTCAGGCAGATCAGGATCGCGTCGAGCCACGAGCTGCGGCGCTTGACCGTCCGCAGCAGTTTCAGGAACAGGTCGATGTTGCTGTTGACGAGGCTCGGGTTGTCGCTCAGCACCTTGAAGTGATGCGGCTGCCCGCCGTACTGATACCACTCCCTGACCTCGCCGGTGCCGAAGTAGTCGGCCACGATCTGCTCCACGGCGTGTGGGGTGCCGAGTTTCGCGTAGACGCGGTCGCTGCTGCGGATGACGGCCCGCTTGACTGCGATGGGCGCGGTGCTGTCATACCACTGGATGTTCAGCTCCCACGCCATTTCGTCGAGCTCTGCGTCGTTGAGCTGGTCGATCTTGTCCCACCTGCTCAGGAGCTTCAGGCGCGCATAGGCGTCGCGGCTGATGATGTCGCAGCCGGTGGCGAGGCCCTTGTCGCTGCCGTCCTCCTGCATCCACGCAGGCAGCAGCTTGACCATCTCGGTCTCATTGAGCCGCATTTACACCACCTCGCTCTCGACCTTGTGGCTGACAGTCAGGTGTCCGCTGAACTTGGCGACTTGCGTGTCGTCGAGGGCCTTGTAGGTCGGCTTGACGACGTCCACGCGGAAGGCGCCGGTCAGGTTCTCGCCCCACGAAGGCGAGAGGATCCGCTTGCGGAGCTGGTCAGGGTTGATGTCGCGGCCGAGGGCTGCGACTTGCCACTCGTTGTAGCGGTCGATCGCGCCGCCGGTGCCTTCGACGTTGGCGATCACCTCGGCCTCGTTCTTCGGCGTGGTGTAGTACACGATCTCGATGTCGTAGGTCTCGACCTCCGGGGGCACGGCACTCACCTTGTCAGTGAGCGGCCGGATGTCCTTGGCGTTGACCACGTCCAGCACCTTCGTCAGCATGGCAGCGTCGGGGATCCCGCCGCCTTCCAGCAGGGGCACGATCTTGACGCAGCCCTCCAGCGTGCGGGTGATGATGATGTCGACGCTCTCGGCGGCCGAGAGGCTGCCCTTGAGCGTGATGGTCAGCAGGCCGTCGGTGTAGTCGACGGTGTAGTCCGCGTCCTTGACCGCCGCCGCGCTCTGCCCGTGGGCCTTCACGACGAGGGTGTCGGTCAGAAGTGTGCCGCCGCCCTTGAAGGCTTTGCCGTCGTAGACCGTGAGGGTCTCGCTGACGGTTTCCTTCTCGCTGACGGCCCTCGCGTCCACGATGGAGCTGTCTGCCGTCATTACCCAGTAGATATAAGCCTGTTCAGGGCCCGCGGTGGATCTCTTGGCGGGCGCCAGACGGATCCGCTCGCGGAGGCGGTTGTCGCCTTCGGTGGTGTAGGGCTCGCCGTCATCGCCTCCGGCCGTTTCGGTCAGATTGGTGACGGACTCGATGTAGGGGATCAGGTCGACGATGGTGGTGATCGTGCCGGCTGCGTAGCCGTTGAACTTCGTGCCGTTGCTCACGGCCGAGGTTGGCACCTCCACAGAGTAGGCGCCAGCTTGCAGCACAGCGATCTCGTCGGTTGCAAAATAGTTTTCGCTGTCCGGCGTCACCTTCGTCCACTTCGGAATGATGATGTTTTTCTCCTGCGGCGTGGAGACAGAGAAGCGCATGGTCGTCTTGGCCGGTGTGCCTTCCAGTCGTTTCACGTCCTGTCGCTCGCCGATGGCGTCCAGCACCTCGCCCCTCGCATAGCGGAGGAGCGTCTGCCGGCCGACGTCGTTGAGGCTATTGTAGAGGGCAACGAACACGGGCACGAGAGCCTCGCCGAAGATCCGGCGCTCGTCGCCCGGGTAGAGCGGCTCGCCGGCGCCCTTTTCGAGCTCGGTGATGATGGTCTTGTATAGGGTGCTCGCGTCTGTTGTGGTGAGTTTGATGTCCTCGCCGTAGGTGTTTGTCGCGTCGCTCACGCTGTTCACCTCCTTCATGTGATGTTGTCGATGCTGGCCCGCAGCTCGAAGTCTCCGGCCTGAGCGGTCAGAGCCTTCAGGTCGGAGTCACTGAGCTGCACGCGGGGCTCGTAGGTTTCCACGAGGAACTCCACGTCGGCGGCCAGATCGGTCGCAGCGGTTTCGCTCGGTTTGTCGATCAGCGTGCGGTCGATCCCCTTGATACGCTCATAGGGCACCTCCCCGCGGATGGTCTTGAGGAGGTTCTGCACACAGATCTCGGGTGCTCCGTTGCCGGATGCTTTCATGGGATCACCTCGCTTTACTTGAGCTGTGCGTTGTTGGGTTTCTTCGCAGCCTTGTCGCTGCTGGATGCTCCGACGGTGACGGCGCTCAGACGCCGGCCGACGCCGCCAGAGGACGAGACGCCGGCCGCGGACGAGCTTTTGCTCGATCCGCCTGCGCCGGCCTTCTTGCTGCTGGCCTCCTCGGCGTATTCCGTCAGGTTGATCGTGATCTTGCCCTTCAGGATCCGGCCGAGGTTGTCGAGTGTGGTGTCTGAGAGGCTGACGCCGGTGAGCTGAAGATTGGCCGGGCCGAAGCGCCGGCCGGCCAGATAGAAGGGGGCGTACTGCCCGACCAGCGACGTCCACGACTCGAACTCTCCCCGGGCGTCGCCGCCCACAGCAGACGCCAGATCGAAGTCGAAGCTCATGCTTTGCAGCTTGAGCGCCTTGGTCTTGGTGGCCGGGGATCCGGCCTTGTCGTCGCTGTTTTCCGTGTCGAGCTCGACGCTGGAGGAGACGCCATTCAGGGCGGCGATCCTCTGGCTGGAGACGCCCCACGTCTTGCCGTTCCATGATGCCATGACGGCCATGTCTATCCCTCCTTACTGCGGGCCAGAAGTGCCGCCTCCCATGCTGTCGGTGTGGGTGTGGCCGGTCAGGCTGATGCCCGTGGCGGTCACGTCTGCCGACGGGACGCTGATGCCCTTGTCCTGCATCGTGAGTGCGCCCTTCTTGACGGTGATGTCGCCCGGGACGATACCGTCCCACTCTCCGTCCATGCGGGAGAGGATGATGCCGGTGCCGTCCTCGAACATAGCATAGGCGACTTCTGTGCCGGGGGTCAGGTTTCCCATCTCTCCGCGCAGATACCACGGGATCGTCAGCGGTCGTGTGACCATGCTGTCGGCGGTGCTCGGGAGCACTCTGGCCGTGGTTTTGTCGCCGTTCCTGTCGGCCTTCCCCTCCACGCTGGAGATCTTGCCCTTCTGGATCATTTGGTTGTTGCTGTTCATCAATATCCCTCCAGTGGCTTGCGGAGGTATAGCTTGCTCCGCGTCTTGACGTAGTCGTGCCGGATCCGGCTGATGAAGGCCGTGCCGTCCCACGACTTAACGCCCTCGGTCGCCAGCGTGACCACAGAGCCCGCCGCATAGTCTCGCAGCAGCGAGCCCGTCCAGAGGGTGCCGACGGTCGCGTTTTTGTTGGCGTCCCGGAGGAGGCCCTTGGCAAAGCGGTCGGCCTCGCTCTGGTCAGTCATGCGGAAGGGTAGGATCCGGCGCAGCACCTTGTCGCCGCCGTTCGGGGCTGCGAAGGTGCCGGTCAGACCGCCGTTGACGGCTTCGGCCGAGCCGTAGGCGTTGGTGCCCTCGTCGCGGTACTCGAAGTCATTGGCCGGGGTGATGGTGATGGTGTCGACGGGCTGCTGACTTTCCATGCACGTCTCGTCGTAGACGACCAGCTTGCCGTCATACACCAGAAACGCCGCGCCCTCGAGGGTGCAGCGGTTTTGAAAAAATGCGAAGTCTGCGAGGTTGTTCTGCTCGACGTAGTCGTAGGTCTGGTCGGTGATCCCGTAGGTCTCGAGCGTCAGGCCGTGGCGGCCGGCAATCTCCTGAGCCAGTTGCAGGAACTTGACCTTTTCCCATGACTTGCTCCGCTTATCCTTCGCAGACTGCGGGACAGAATAGGCCCGCAGGGTGATGATGCCGGACTCGGGGACGACGCTCTCGACGAACATTTTGCCCGTCTTGGCAGCGCCGTCCTCGATGGCGATGGTGTCGCCCTTCTTGGGGTTCCACGAGTCCCACAGCTCGCGGGTGTCGTTGAGTTTGATAAGCAGCTCGTCGCTCTGCTTTTCGGCGTACATATCGTGATAGCAGCGGTGGACGCTGACGTCCGGGTAGATGTCGACGCCTTCGTATAGGATTTTCACGGCGTCACCTCCTCCACGGCGGCAGGGTCTCCGGCGTCTCCACGGTCTCGACGATCGGGATCCGCACAGCCTCGCCGCCCTCGAAGATCAGCACGTCGCTGAGGTCGGGGTTGGCCTCGATGATGGTGCTTGCCATGCGCTCCTCGTTATAGGCGACGAGCGCGATGCTGTCGAAGGTGTCGCCGCCCTGCGCCACATAATCAATAAAGCCGACTGTCTGCTGTGACATAGGCGCCGCCCTCCCTTCTGCTGAGTGCCTCGAGGATGAAGTCGATGAACTCCGGCTCGAGGTCGCGGAGCTTTCGGATCAGGGTGTCCTCGTCGGTGTCGCCCTCGACCTTGATCTGAGGTGAGAAGGACAGGCCGCTCAGGTCATAGACCACAGCCGTGCCCGATCCGCTGCTGATGGGCTCGTAGTCGGCCTCGCTGGATGCGCCCAGCATCCGGCCAGCCTCGGCCCAGTAGGACAGGTTTTGCGAGCGGTACGCAGGGTTGAAGCTGATGACCGCCTCGGTCGGATAGCGCGGATCCTCGCCCGCGATGGACGGGCCACTCGTGAAGCCGCCGGTCGCATAGCCGGAGACGTTGGCGCTGCCGCCGCCTCCACCTCCAAACAGGCCCGCGATCTTGCTGATGACGCCGGAGTCGAAGCTGACAATCTTCGATACCCAGCCGACGATCGTGCCGAGCACACTTGCGATGGGCTCCAGAATAGCCAGCAGGGGCGAGAGGAGCGGCATGATCGCATTGAGCAGGCTCACGACCGGGGGCAGCAGGGCCTCGATCAGTTGCATCAGCGGAGGCAGCAGCGGCATGATGACGCTGTTGACGATTTGCAGGGCAACCTCCAGCAGCGGGGTGATGACCGGCAGCAGCGCGGCGATCAGGTTCGCCAGCACAGGCAGCACGGTCGAGATGATCTGCGTCAGCATCGGGAGCACGGTGGCAAGGATGCTGGCGATCGGCGGTAGAATAGCCTGAACGATCTGCATGAGCGGCGGGAGTAGCTGCTGTGCGAGGTCGAGCAGAGGCGGCAGGAACGAGCCCACGAGCTGAGCCAGTAGTGGCAGGATGCCCGCAGCCAGCTCCGTGACCATCGGCATGACCTCCTTCAGGGTGTCGCCCATGCCGACGAGGAAGTCCTGCACAAACGGCATACAAGCGTTGAGCGTGTCGGTGATGACCGGGCTGATTTCCTCGAAGGTGTCGGTCAGGATCGGGGCCAGCGATGTCAGTGTGTTGGCGATCATCGACGCCATAGGCAGCAGAGCCACTTCGGCCGACCTCTTGACCGCCTCGAAGGCAGAGCCGAGGTCGTTGTACTTGACGTCGTTGATCTGCTGGAGTGCAGCGGCGCCGTCATAGGCTGCGGTCTCGATGTCCCCGAGCACGGGCAGGATGCCCGCCTCCAGATCCTCGAACTGTGAGCCAAACAGTGCGACGCCGATCTCGTTGCGCTTGAGAGGATCCTCGAGCTTGTTCAGAGCCTCGACGGTGTCGAAAAATGCAGCCTGCGCGGTCTCGCCGCCGGCTGCAAAGGCCGCGAACATTTTGTCGGAGTTGAGGCCGAGGCCCTTGAAGGCTTCGGCGCTGCTGTCGCTGCCGTCTTTCGCTCTGATGTTGAACTCCTTGACGGCGTCGGCCACTTTGTCGATGCTGAACAGGCCGGCGTCAGCGCCTTCCACGAGGGAGCCCATGAACTGGTCGGCGCTCAGGCCGAGGGCCGCAAACTGCGCCGAGTATTCGTTCAGGGTGTCGAGCAGGTCGCCGTTTTTGTCTGCGCCGTTCTGTGCGCCGGTGGCGATTAGGCCGTAGGCTTCTTCGGCGCTGATGTTGAAGTTTTTCATCAGAGCCGAGGCGGCTCTGGCGCTTTCACTGATGTCGTAGTCGAAGGTGTCACGCAGCACGAAGCCGGCCGCGGTGGCCTGCTCCAGTGCTTCGCCTGCCAGATCGCTCGCTTTCTGCGTAGCGGCCAGCCCTTCGGCCACGTCGTTGAAGTCCTCGCCGAGGTTCTGCGCGTAGATGTTTTTTACGCTCTCGCCCAGCGCGTCCAGCTCGTCGCCGGTGGCGCCGGTAGATGCAGAGAGCTGGTTCATGGCTTTGTTGTAGTCGTCGCCCAGCTCTGCCAGATACTTCCCGGCCTCGACGACCGCCTTGCCCGTTGCCACAGCGATGCCGCCCACGGCAGCACCGACGGCAACGGCCTTCCAGTTTACTTTGTCGAGGTGTCCCGCGACGTTGTCCATCGCCTTCCCGAGGGAGGGGTCGATGGTGCCGGCGAAGCTGACGACGGCCTGCATGATCTTGTTTTTGCCTGCCATCAGTGTCACCTCCTTCTGTATTTCCTGAAGTTATTCCGGGGCATTGAGGCGGCCTTGTCGCGTTGCCGCTTGGCCTCCTCGGCTGCCTCGTAGTATTCCATCAGGAAGTCGGTCAGGCGTTCCCGTCGGAGCTCGCCGACTGAGGTGTGGAAGGCTCGAGAGTAGTCTCGGACGAGCTCTCCGAGCCGCTTTCCTCGGATTGTGCCGCCGACCTCGCCGTAGTAAAATTTCGGCCGATCCTCATAAGCTCCATGACGTCGGGGCCGCTGATGCGCTCGAGGTCGCTGACGTCGATGTCGCTGTTGACGGCGACGATTGCCATCATGGCGAGATAGGCGTGCAGGGAGTAGTCGAGCTCGCAGGCGCCGGCGCTGCCGCCGCCCTTGTTGGAGGTCGCGCGGAGCTTGCGGGCCTCAGCATCGGCAAACATTCCCACGGTGATCGCGTCGGTGTCATAGGTCAGAGTCTTGACCTTTTTTCCGTTGATGGTGATGGGGTTCTGAAGTGTCAGCTTTTCCATGTGTGTCTCCTTTCGATAAATAGAGGGCGCCGCCCCGGAGGCGACGCCCTTCTTGTTACAGGACGCTGCGGATGTCCTTGGCGTAGTCGACGCCGCCGACGCGCATGATGGTGTTGAGCTGGTCGATCAGCCAGTATTCGTTGCCAGCGACGAAAAGCTGGTAGCGGCTGACGGCCAGCGCGATCTCGTTCTCGCTGGCGTTGCCGGGATCCACGTTCAGGCCGGGGATGCCCTTGGAGACGCAGCGGAGGAACGCCTTGCAGCCTTCGGTCTTGGTGGAGCCGTCGGAGAGCTTGACGTCCTGCGCCCAGCGGATCTCGATGGTCTTGCTCGTCAGCTTGACGAGGCTGCGCAGGCCGAGGTCAATGCCGATCTTGGTGATGGACGCCTCCATAGCCTCGATCTGGCCGAGGATGGGGGCGGTGTAGGTTCCCATAGCCTTGAAGTCAGCGGTCACAGGAGTGACGGCCGGCAGCGAGATGGTCACGTCTTTGGCGACGAGGGTGCCGCCGATGTAGACGGTGTCGGCGAGGATGGGGCCCTTCAGGTCGAGCCACAGGTTTGCCATTACTCGTCACCTCCTTCGTAGTAGACAGAGAAGCCCGCGTCGGTGTAGGCGACGTAGACGCTCGCAGACTTGAGGGGCGGGGTCGGGGTGACGGCGATGTCCCAGCGGAAGTCGCCATTCATCACGTCGGTGGTGCTGTTCTCGCTCTCAAGGAACAGGATCACAGGGGATCCGAGCAGCGCGCCCATGCTGACATAGCCGTCGAGCTTCTCCTGCTCGCGGTTGATGATGCGATCCTTCAGTGCGCGGGTCATGGGCTCGTCGATCTCCGGGCTCCACTCGCGCTGGAAGTCGTTGGTGATGTGCATGAGCATCCGCATGGAGACGTCGAAGATCGCGCGAGGATCCACGTCTGCGCCGTAGGTGTAGGCAGCCGTATGGTCGCCCCACAGTACCCATTCGCCGCCCCATGCCACGGCGGTGCTGATGCCGTTCTGCGTCAGCTCCTTGCCGCTCTGCTGGTCGAAGCCGCGGTTTTTCGCGTTGGCGCCGAAATACTGCTTGATGACGGGGATCGCCTTGTTGCCGCAGGTCTCCATCGGGACGCTGTTGTGGCTGAAGTCGGCGCGCATGAGCTCGACCACGGCCAGCGTGCTCAGGTGGAACACGTTGCCGAGGTTGTCCACAGCCTGCGGCCAGTAGACCTTAGAGCGCTCGCCGGTGAAGGCGTTGGCCTTCTTCCATGCGATCGCCTTGGTGATCGTGTCGACCGCCTGCGCGGTGCTGTCCACGAGGGGCAGGTCGGCCACGACGAAGGCGTCCCAGTGGCCGTTGATCTTCTTGCAGGTCGTCAGCATGGCGTTGTAGACGGCAGGGCTGTGACTCCAGCCGGGGGCCGCGATCAGATTGCAGACCGCGAACTGCTCGGGATAGAGCAGCGCGATCGCGCTCAGGCCGCTGTACTCGCCGGAGGAGGTGACGCCGCCGATGATGTCGCTGTCTGCGATCTCAGAGTCGTCCACCTCACTGAAGCTGGCCGTCAGGCTGCCGGCGAGCTGTGCATCGTCCTTCAGGCTGGTGATGATGACCGTGCCCTTGGTGAAGTTATAGTCCACAGCGTAGTCGGTGCCCTCGACGTAGTTGCCGCTGTCATTCTTTGCGATGGTCAGGGTGTCGAGGATGATCTTGTCGCTGGCGAACTCGGCGCGGCCGCCGGTGAAGGTGAGGGTCTTGGCAGTGGCCGTCTCCTTGCGGTGCTTGCCCGCGGAGGGGTCGAGCACATTGATGACGTAGATCGGGCCGATGTTCCCGAGGGTGTTGTTGAAATGCGCGTACACGGCCTCGCACAGGGTAAAGGTGCCCCAGTCGGACGAGTAGCCGATCTTCTTCTGCGCGTCGACCAGACTGGTGATCTTGATCGGCGCGTTGATGATGCCGGCCTTGCCGAAGTCGCGCACGAGGTTGACGGGTGCCGTGCCGATATAGACCGGCGTGGTGCCCGCCTGCACGGCGCTCTGTGCCACGGTCTCGCCGATGTGGCCGTAGGCGCCGTAGAGGTATTCGTTTGCCATCTGCTTATCCTCCTTTGTATGAAATTAGAGCAGCCGAGTGGCTGCCCTTAAAGCAGGTGTTGGTAGCTTTTCGGGTTGCGGGTCAGGGTCTCCTCGACGGAGAACTCAGCCCATGCAAACCAGTACGGGTAGAAGTCGGGGACGGCGTCTTGCTCCGCGACGGGGCCGAAGGTGATGCCCTTCTCCTTGATGACGCGGAGGTCGCCGAGGTACTCGGCATTTTCAATCAGCCGGAGGGCTGTGTCCACAAAATTCCATGCGTCACGCCAGCCCTCTCCGTTCTTCACGAAGTAGGAGGCCGCCGCCTCGTTGTATTGCTGGATGTAGGTGCCGCTGCCGTCGCCCTTCGGCTTGAAGATGTCGGGCCCGTGGTAGCCGGGATCCCACGCTGAGAAGCAGAGCCGGATCTTGATGTCTCGGGCACTCTGGAGCAGGTCGTCGTCGCCCTGAACGATCTGCACGCAGACCGACGGGATCGGCGCGGCGATGTTCGGGGGCGTCCTGTCCTTCGATGGTACGAAAAGCGAGAACGCGGCCGGGTTTACCAGCTTGTATGGGTAGGAGGCGTCCGTTGCGTTGTCGTCGGGGAGCTTCAGCTTGACCAGAGGGCAGACCTCGGCGGTCAGCCAGTCCCGGACGGTTTCGATGCTGTTGACGATGGACATGGGGCACCTCCTACATGGTGACAGTCTGGCCGAGGGCCACGGTGGCGATCCCCATGTCCTCGCTCCAGTCGTTGACGATGTACTCGCGGCCGTCGACGTTGAGCCCTTCGCCCGCCGGGCGCCGAGCGGGCAGATCCTCGACCGCCGCATAAAGCAGCAGAGAGGACTCCGCGACGCTCAGCTCTTGCCCCCCTTGGCGTTCCTTCAGGGCGTTGTCGTCCAGCACGGCGGCGATGGCTCTGCCTTCGACGGTGTGCTTCTCACCGAACTCGTCGAGATTGAGAAACGTGCGCCGACGGTCAGCCTCGACCATCGCCTTGAAGCTGAAGGCCATCAGACGGGATCGGCGGCGCCGATCTGAGGGGGCTCCTCGTCGTCGGCGCCGTCATCGGGCTGCTCGGCCTTGGTGGCCTCGATGGCAGCGATGACGTCAGCCTTCTTGCGCATAGCAGAGGCGTCCACGCCATAGCGCGTGGCCACTTCCTTCAGCTCGTCGAGCTTCATGTCCTCGTTATACTCAGGGGCCGCCTCGTCGGCCGCGGTGTTGGTGCTGGCAGGCTCGTCGGCGTCGTCGCCGGGAGCGGGTGCGGGCTGCTCGGCAGTCTCGCCCAGCTCGCCGATGTACTTGGCGACGCCTTCCTTCACCAGACGGGCCTCCAGCTCGTCGTCGAACTTCTGAGGGCCGTCTGCTTCAGTGATGGGGATCACCTTGCGGCCGTTATAGTAGCCGAAGGTGCCCTTGATGATCTGGATCATGCTCTGCTCCTTTCTGCTGCGCTCAGTCCGTCAGGACGTCCGCAACGATGAACGGGTTCTTGTTGTTGGGGATCATCAGCGGGCGGCTGGAGATGGTCAGCGTGCGGCTGTTGCCTTCGGCGCTGCTCACATACTTCGGCACGCGGCGGCCGGCGTAGGTGTGGAACTCGCCATCGCTCTGCTCGACCTGAGAGACGGCGCCGTAGGCGGTGCGGCCAGCGCCGGGAGCGGTGAGGACGCACTTGCCGGACGGGATGTAGAGCTTGTCCTTGCCCTCGTCGTCGGTGTAGGTCAGGTCGTAGGAGATGACGCTGATGATGCGGCCGAGGACGTTCAGGCGGGCCACGATGGCGGCGCCGTCAGGCAGCAGCTCAGGCTCCACGTTGCCGATCTCGATGCGGCGGTTGTCGAGGAGCTTCTGCACGGCTGCGTCGTTGATGATGGTGTCAGCCACGTCCGGGGGGCAGACCAGATCAGAAGCGCGGAGGCCGCGCTTGGTCAGCATACGGATCATGGCCTCCAGATCCTTCAGGATCTTGCCGCCGGTGGCGTCCCACTTGGCCGTCGGGGTGTAGGTCGCGGGGTTGCTGGCCTCGGAGTAGAAACGGATCTCCATCTCGTCGGCCTTGTCGACGTCGTCGGCGATGTGCTTCATCACGCAGCCATTGGTCAGCATGGTCTCGGCGGCCATCGCTTCTTCGCGGTTGGTGATGAGCTCGCCCAGCTCGTCAGCGTCGCGCAGGATGAGGGTCTGCTGGCGCTGCTCAGGGGTGAGCTGAGAGTAGAGAGCCTCGCCGAAGCCACGCTTGCGCAGCTCGTCGAGGGTCAGGACGCGACGGGGAGCCACGAAGGGCGGGGTGTAGCGTTCCATATTGTAGCCGGCGCGCAGGACGGTGACGCCGCCCTTGCGAGGGGCCACGAAGGGCGCCAGCTTCTTGCTGCCGTCACGGAACTCGACGAGCACGTCGTCGGTGGCGAAGATGTCGCTCGCGTCGTTGGTGGGGAAGTAGCGGTCACGCAGGAAGGTCGCAGCAGGGGTGAGCTGCTGCACGGCCATGAGCAGCGTGTGGGTGTCGTAGAAGTTAAAAGGCATTTTGTTGTCCTCCTTCTCTTAGTATTCGATGGCGTCGGAGAGCAGGATGCCGGCCTTGCGCAGCTCCTCCTCGTCGGTCGCCTTCAGGGTGTAGCCGCTTGCGACGGCCAGCTTGTTGCGGGCGAAGTGGCCGGTGCGGTAGGCCAGCGCAGTCACGTCCGCGGTGGTGCCGACTTCCACGTCCTCGGCGAGGATGCAGTTGGCGGTCAGGGTTTCGTTGGTGGTCGCGGTGGAGCCGAGGATCACCAGCTTGCCGTCGCCGGCGGTGCCGGCAGACAGGGCCAGCACGGTGCCGCGCTTATAGGTGGCTGCGGCGGTGGCCTCATTGCGGATGGTCACGGTGAACACGTCAGCGACGGGCTCGTTGGCAACGATCAGGCCGTCATAGCCGACGCTGCCGAGGTTTTCGTCCAGTCTCTTGCTCATTACTTCTTACCTCCGTTCTGAGACTTGGTGGAGTTGTAGAGGCCGACGATGGCGTCCACCTTTGCCTTGTCGTCGTTTTCGCTGCCTTCCTCGCCGCCGTTAGGGGCAGCGCCGACGCCGGCAGCGCCGGACTCGTCGTTGTCAGCCTTGGCGTCCTTCAGGTGCTTGGCACCGAGGGCCGCCTGCTTCTGCATAGCCTTGAGCGCGAGCTGCTCAGCGGTGCAGGGGGTCTCGCCGTACTTGGCGTCCCTGACGAGCTGCGCGTCGCCCACACTTGCGGCGATGCTGTCGATGGCCTCGATGCGGGCGCGTTCCTGCGTTCTGGCAGTTTCGGCCGCCTGCTGCTCGATCTGAGCCACGACGTCGGGGTGCTGTGCTCTCATTTCTTCGAGGGTCATGGTCTTGTTGTCCTCCTTCTTGGGGCCGTCGTTCTTGGCGGCCGCGTGTTTATTTCCAGCCGCAGGGGCGGCGTGGATGCTGTTGTCGATGGGTATCGTCCCCGGGATGTGTCTGAAGCCCTTGACGTCGTGCCGGATGCCGGCGACGAGGAGCACCTTCTTGTCGGCGCTCAGGGTGACGTCGGGGCCTTCGTCTGTGAGCAGGGTGTCGGCAAAGCCGTTGTCAATGGCCTCCTGCCCGACCATCCACGTCTCGCGGGTCATCATGCTGCGGAGCTGGTCGACCTCGATGCCGGTCTTGGCGTGGTAGATCTCCGCGATGGCCCGCTCGCTCGCGTCGAAGTCCTTCTGGAGCTTCTTCAGGTCTGCGAGGGTGTAGTAGTCGTAGAGAAGCCCGGCGACGCCGTGGATCATCACCATGCTGCCGGGATAGACCTGCACCTCGTCACCTGCGCAGGCGATGACACTGGCCGCGCTGGCCGCGATGCCTTCCACGACGACGACCTTGTGGCCGGTCAGGCCCTTGATGGCGTTGTGGATGGCGATGCCGGTGTAGAGGTCGCCGCCGCAGCTATTGATCTTGATGGTGATATTGCTCTTGCCCTTGACGGCCGCGAGATCCTCCATGAAGCTCTCGGGCGCGATGTAGAGGCCGGGCTCGGGCTCGCCCGTCCACCAGTCAACAGGCTGACGGCTCACGACGTCGCCGTAGAGGGTGATCTCGCCCTCGTCGTCGCCGATGCTGGCGACGTTCCAGAACTTGATCGGCGTGCCCGCAGTCTGAGGCCCGGCGCAGAGCCGGGGAGTGTTATGCGTTCTCATGCTTGTCTCCTTCCTTGATGCTTTTGATGGCCTCGGCGACGATCGCCTCCCGCAGAGCTGCGGAGATCGTGCCGCTGGCCGCTGTGCTCTGGTCGACCTGCCCCTGCGCTGCGCGCAGCTTCTCGTTTTCCCGAGTGAGCTGGTCGACGTTGGCGTCCCACTGACCGCCGTTGAGTCGGATGGTCGCCTGCTCTCTGGTTGTGATGCCTTCGCCGATGGCGAGGATCTCGGCCGTGATCTCCTTCGTCGGGTCGAGCTGTCCCTGAGAGGGGCCGATCCACTCGGCGCCGAGGTATGCGGCGCGGATTGCCGGATCTGCGAAGAAGCCCGGGGCGCTGATGCGGCCGCGGGCGACGGCTTCAGAGAGCCAGATCTCATATACCGGCGTGCAGAAGTCATCGACAAACCACTTGCGCCTCATGCGGAACGCCTTCCACGCCTCCATCAGGGCGGCACGGCTGGCGCTGTACGAGCTGTTGAAGCTCTTGAGCAGAAGGTCGGCCGGGATCTCGAGCGCGGCGCCCACCTGTTCACAGATGGCGCGCAGGAAGGTGTTGAAGCCACTGGCCGGCCGCTTGGGGTCTGCAAAGGTCACGTCCTCGCCGGGCTCCATGATGTTGATCTGGCCGGGGCCCATCTCGTACTCGTTAGGATCCCGGCTCACCTCCGGCAGGCTGCTCCCGACCTCGTTGAACGGGTTGTCGCCGGCGCCTGCCTCGGTCTTGATGAAGGCCGTGAAAAACGACTCGACGACCGCCGCAGTCAGCTCGCTCTCGGTGTAGCGGCGAAGCTGGAGCAGGGGCTCGATGACCTGCGCGAGATAGCTGACGCCGCGGTATTGATCCGGGCGCTCGCTCTCCATGACGTGCAGGATGTTCGGCAGGCCAGTCCGCTCGCCGTATGCCTGAACACGGGCCCACGTTGTCGTCGTGCTGCCGAGCTCGAAGGGGTAGGTGCTGCGGATGTGGTACGCCTCGATCTGGCCGTCGCCGTTCACCTCGACGCCGTCGTAGATGGTGTTGCCGTTGGCCGCCTTGCCGGTGGTCAGCAGCATCGGGGTGATGATGCCGGAGGTCGTTGGCGTGGCGACTCGGTCGGCCTCGATCAGGTGCAGGCGTAGCGAGTAGGGCGTGAGCGGCGTCGGCTCGTACTGCTTCACGACGGCGAACACGTCGCCGCTGACCAGCCACGAGGAGAGTGCGAGCTGCTGCATGGCTGCGAAGTTGTTGACGCCGGTGGCGTCGCACGCCCTTTTGTTCTCAGACCAGAGAGCGAACTCACGCTCGGCCTGAGCCTGCCATGCGTCGGCGGCCTCCTGCGTCATGCCGAGCGCCTCGCGGTCGATCCGACTCTTGAGCTGGAGGCCGATGCCGACGACGTTGGTGCGGTTGGTGCGGATGGCAGAGGTGGCGATCGGGGCCGCCATGTAAAGCATCCGGGCACGCTGCCGCAGGGTGTAGTTGTTGGCGTCGATGTCCTCCTTCGGGCTGCCGCTCATAGCTCTGAAGCCCTTGGTCGCCTTCTTGTGCCAGCTCGCGCCGGCGTCGCCGTAGCCCTTATTCACAGGGCGCGGCTGCTGCCGCCTGTTCTGTGGGCGGCTTCTGCTTTTTCTTTTGCTGATGGTGCTCACCTCCTTCATGGTGAAGATGGCCGAGTCGGGAGAAAAGGAGCGAAAACTCCCGGCGTCGGCCTATGAAAAAAGCCCCTTTCGGGGCTTCTTTCACCAGTCTCGGGGCACTACTCCCACAGCTTTTCGCGGCTTCTCGCCGTTCAGTGCGGCCTCGAGGGCTTCGATGTCTGCCTCGAGCTGTTTGATGGCGGCCCGGATGGATCCGAGGTCGGTGTTGTAGCGGGCCAGATTGCGCGAGCCGATGCCGTAGCTCTGGACGCCTCCGTCCAGCATCTCGGCCTCTCGCTTCAGGTAGAGCTCCAGCCGGTTCCTCTTGATGGAGAGCTGGTACTCGATTTGTTCGCGGGTCTTTCTCATTGTGGTCTGTCCTCCTTACCAGTCGTCGAAGGCGTCGGCCCGGTTGTGCCGTTGCCGCTGCCGTCGCTGTTGCGGGGCCTTCGGTTTTTCCTCCAGTCCTTGCAGGCGGCGCTCGATGGCGTCCATGTCGGGGTTGATGATCTTGAGGCCGGCGTTGGCGTAGTCGCGGCAGTCGAGGGCCTCGTTGCGGTTGTGCCCGGGCAGTTTCTCCCACGCCCAGCGGTCGCCGCGGCGCGTGTGCGTGAGCACCAGCTTTTCGGAGAGGAGCCCGTTGAAGAAATTGAGGTCATAACCGGCGTCGGGGTGCCGGTTGAAATGGCAGTATTTTGGCCCGGGCTCCTGCACCTTCAGATTAGCCATGATCGTCGCCTTGCCGGCGTCGACTCCGATGGTGTAGAGCCAGCAGGTGATCCGCTTGTTGTCGCGGATCGGCACCTTGCTCGGGGGCGAGACGAAGGGGATGCCGTCGCCGCCCTTGCCCTTGATGGCAAAGACGCGCTTGCCGACGCGGGCCCGGCACGCCTCATAGACCTCTTGGGTGAAGTGGCCGCCGGAGTCGACGCAGGTGATGGAGATCTTCAGGCCGCGGCCGTTTTTGAACTTGTAGACGTGGTCGACCACGTCATCGAGCCGCTGCCAGACCTCCGGGGTGTCTGGCCGGCCCATGATGTAGCCCTTGACGACGCCCCACGTCTCGCCGTACTTCCCGTGACCGACTACCTCGTATTCGAGGCGGTTGTCCTGAGTGTCGACGCCGCAGGTCAGCACGAGCACGCCGTCAGGCAGCTCCACAGGGGTGCCGTCCGAGCGGGTGCCGTAGTCCTCACGGCGGGCGAGCATGGTGTCCTCGTCCTCGAGGTCGCCGCGATCTTCCCACAGTTGGCCGAGCAGGGTGTTGTAGACGACCTTGAGGCGCTGCGGGTCATCCTTGGCGTCGAGGAACTTGAGGACGATCTTCTCCCACGGAGTCCACGGGCTCGAGAAGGCATTGAGCCAAAAAGAGCGGACGCCCTTCTTGTAGGCGTCCGGGTTGTCGGCGATCCACTTGGCCGGCTGCTTTCGCATGACGTCCTCGGGGATCAGGCAGCCGCACGCCGGGCAGCTCCACGAGACGCCGCTCTTGAGGCTCCACGACTTTTTCCCGCGGATCCTCTTGGCCTCCGGGTCGAAGTGGATATTGTCGAACACGATCTCGCTGTACTCCCCACACTCGGGGCAGCGGTGGCACCAGCGTTCCTGCGTTCCTTGGTAAAAACTCGTTTCGATGTTGCTGTTGCCCTTGATGGTCGGGGTCGAGACCTCGACCGCCTTGGCGTTGTAGAATGTGGCCTGACGTGCTTCGGCCAGCGCCCACGGGTCGCCCTCGGTGCCGGCGCTGGTCGCCCAGCGGTCGCGCTCGTCGCCGATGATATAGCGGGCAGGCGTGGAGGCCAGAGCCGAGGCACTGTTGGAGCCGGTCAGAGTGAGCATCCCGCCCGGGAACGACTTCTGGAGGATCGTGTTGCCGCTGTCCTTGGCCTTGACGTCGTGCACCTTCGCCTTCAGGGGCTTGCTGTCGCGGATCATAGGGGCCACGCGGAGGCGGCTGAACTTCCGGGCGTCGTCGATGGTCGGGTGGACGTAGAGGATGCTGCCGGGGTCTTGGTCGATGATGTAGCCGATGATGTTGAGCTCGAGCTCAGACTTGCCGACCTGAGAAGCGGCCACCATGACTATTTTGTGCACCTTCGGATCCGTAAAGGCCCGCATGGGCTCCTCGAGGTACGGGGTGCGCTTGGTACGCCACGGGCCGGCCTCGGCTGAGCTTTCCGGGGAGAGGCGGCGGTGCTTGTCGGCCCACTCGTCCACGGTCAGGCTCTCAGGTGGGGCGAAGCGTTTGACCGCTCCGGCGATGGCGGTATTGAGCTTCGCGGCGGCTTTTTTAGTCGTCCGCGTCATCGGCGAGCTGATCGCTCCAGCCTTCCCGATCCCTTACTCGCCGGGCGTACACCTCGGGATCGTATTTATAACCGGCCAGCTCCGTCAGGATCTTGTAGACCTCTGTGCGGATGATCTCAGACGCCTCGGCGGGTGTTGCTGCGCCGGTGACGTCGACGGCCAGACGGCCCGGCAGGGCCACGAGCATCGACCTGATATTGTAGACGAGGTCGGTCATCACAGCCTCGACGTCCTCGCTGCGGTGCATGGTGCCCTCGAGCTCACTGAGCTGGAGGGCGGCGATGTCTGCCTTGCTGCGTTTGAGGTCAGCCTCAGCCTCCAGACGCCGGCCCTCGATCTCGCTGTCCTTCTTCGACGGCTCCCGGCCGTTGGCCTTGGCCGTCAGGTATCGGATGTACCTCTGGATCGTCGGCAGCAGGTCATAGCGGTTGGCGTTGCCTTCCTTGACTGCGGCGATGACGCCATCCTTGGTGAGCTGCTGCACTCGGCGGGGCGTCATGTCGAACAGGGCCGCGATGGTCTTGCTGTCGACGAGCTTGTTGTTGGTTGGGTTCGGCATGGCGTTCCCTCCTTTCTGCCGCTCGGGCGAAACGAAACGGCCCGAAAAAAATTTTCCCCGGCTGCGCGTTTTTTGGGCTCGCCAGCACCGCAGGCCAGAGGGGCCCGTCACAGTACCTTGCGGCGCTGTGCGTGGCCGTGGAGGCGTCTGCGCGGCGCTGTGGCGCGCTCTGTGCGCGTCTGGCGGTGTGGGCCGGGCTCGGTGTCGGGTGCGGCTGTGGACGCGCTGTGCGGCGTTCTGGTGGGCTCTGGCTTAGAGGCCGAGGGCTCGCTTCATGTGGTGCTCGAGGCGCTTG
>ENA-OZHJ01000516-OZHJ01000516.1-human-gut-metagenome-genome-assembly--contig:-NODE-516-length-18992-cov-7.857792_pt1 | contig 18992 bp, 11 predicted proteins | sample MGYA00244663_ERZ653672 | MGnify/ENA primary metagenome ERZ653672 (study PRJEB26926, sample SAMN06165215) | human gut metagenome | biome: ENVO:00009003; feature: ENVO:2100002; material: ENVO:00002003... | reverse complement strand
GAAGAGGAGTACACCATCGTCGGCTCGCAGGAGGCCAACCCCATGGAGGGCTGCATTTCGGACGACAGCCCGTTCGGCTTCGCACTCAAGGGCCACAAGGTCGGCGAGACCGTCACGGTAACAGCCCCGGTCGGCGAGCTGCAGTTTAAGATCATTGCCGTCGAAAACGAAGACTGAGGAGTCCATCATGAACGAAGAGAGAAAGAACCAGCAGGCGGCGGCAGAGCCGTCCCTGTCCGAGATCCTTCAGGTGCGCCGCGACAAGCTCAAGGCGCTGCAGGACGCCGGGCGCGACCCCTTTGTGCAGACGCGCTTTGAGCGCAGCGCCTATTCGGCGGATATCAAGAACGATTTTGACGCCTATGACGGCAAAACGCTGCAGGCCGCCGGCCGCATCATGTCCAAGCGCGGCATGGGCAAGGCCATCTTCTGCGACATTCAGGACGACCGCGGCCAGATCCAGCTCTACGTCCGCAAGGACGCCGTCACCGAGCAGGAGTTTGCCGATTTCCGCAAGTATGACATTGGCGACATCATCGGCGTGCGCGGCTATGCGTTCAAGACCAAGACAGGGGAGATCTCCATCCACGTGCAGCAGGTCACGCTGCTCAGCAAGTCCCTGCGCCCGCTGCCGGAGAAGTTCCATGGCATGACGAACACGGAGCTGCGCTACCGCCAGCGCTATGTGGATCTCATCATGAACCCTGAGAGCAAGCGCAATTTCCAGATCCGCAGCCGGTTCGTGGCCTATCTGCGCCGCTATTTGGACGGCCTGGGCTTCATGGAGGTCGAGACCCCCGTGCTCAGCCCCATCGCCGGCGGCGCGACGGCGCGCCCGTTCATCACGCACCACAACACGCTTGACATTGATATGTATATGCGCATTGCGACCGAGCTGCACCTCAAGCGCCTGATCGTCGGCGGCATTGAGCGCGTGTATGAGGTCGGCCGCATCTTCCGCAACGAGGGCATGGACACCAAGCACAATCCGGAGTTCACGACCTGTGAGCTCTATCAGGCCTATACCAACCTCGACGGCATGATGGACATCCTCGAGGGCATCCTCTCCGGCGCGGCCAAGGAGATTCTCGGCACGTATCAGCTCCAGTGGCTGGGCCACGATGTGGACCTCACGCCGAGCTGGCGCCGCGTGACCATGGCCGACGCTGTCAAGGACGTCACGGGGGCGGACTTCATGGCCATCCTCGGCGACGCGGACGCGGCAGTCCCCCTCGCCAAGAGCGTGGGCGTGGACATGGAAAACGTCGCCCACACGTGGGGCAACGCGCTCTATGAGACGTTCGACCAGAAGGTCGAGTCCACGCTCATCCAGCCGACATTCATCACCATGTACCCCGTGGAGGTCAGCCCGCTGGCCAAGCGCAGCCCCGAGCAGCCCGCGCTCACCGAGCGCTATGAGATGTTCATCTGCGGCTGCGAGATGGGCAACGCCTTCTCAGAGCTCAACGACCCCATTGACCAGTATCAGCGCTTCAAAGCACAGGCCGAAAAGCGCGCCCACGGCGATGAAGAGGCAAACATGATGGACGAGGACTTCGTCATGGCGCTCGAATACGGCATGCCGCCCACCGGCGGCTTGGGCTTCGGCATTGACCGCTGCGCCATGCTGCTGTGCGGCGCGAGCTCCATCCGCGATGTGATCCTGTTCCCGACAATGAAACCTTTGGACACTCCCAAGTCGGAGAAAAAGCCTGAGGAAGTCGGTATCATCGGCGGAGCTAAGGGTACGGTCGAGATCGAGATTAAGGACGAGCCGATCGATTTTTCCAATGTTCAGATCGAGCCGCTGTTCCAGAATCAGGTCGATTTTGACACCTTCTCCAAGAGTGATTTCCGTGCCGTAAAGGTCAAGGAATGCGAAGCTGTGAAGAAGTCCAAAAAGCTCTTAAAGTTCGTTTTGGACGACGGAACCGGCGTAGATCGGGTCATTTTGAGTGGTATTCACGAGTATTATGAGCCGGAAGAGCTGGTTGGAAAGACCTGCATTGCAATCACCAATCTGCCTCCGAGAGCGATGATGGGCATTGACTCTTGCGGTATGCTCATCTCCGCCGTGCATCACGAAAACGGCGAGGAAAAGCTCCATTTGCTGATGGTGGATCCTCACATTCCGGCAGGTGCAAAGCTCTATTGATTGCCCCCTGATCGGGCTAAAAAAGCCTCTCGTACACCAATCCGTACACCAATTTACACCAAGGGTGCACCACGGATGCCGAGAAAAATGTGCGATTGAATTTCAGCCTCGCAGAAGTGATTCTGCGGGGCTGTTTTTTTGAAAACTATATGTTCAGATATGAGACTCGGTGAGAAATCACCGGGTCTTATTTTTTGCGCTCACTACGCCTACTAAACAGGCGCAGTGGGCGCTTTTTTGTTTTCTAAAACCGGCACAAAAAATTTTTTTGAAAAAGTGTGGGAATCTCGCAAAAAAATTCGGCAAAGAGAAAGTGAGAAGGCGAAAAGCCTTCCGGGAACCTTGAAAATTTCATATACATTCATCAGATACATTCCTTGAGCCAACAGCCAAATGAAGGTACGCCAAGACCCACCTGCCGCTAACGGTATCAGCGGGACAAAAGGTGGAGAGCGACCCCGAAACCATTCTGAAATATCTGGCAGCTACGGATACGGCCACGACAGGCTTAGGGTATAATGATACTTTTCTACGGAACCGGCGGAGTACCCGGCGGGGGTGAGATTCCCATGGACCCGATTCGCTATCGGGCATCTGATGACTTCCTTTTCTGCATTTAGGGTTCGAGGAAAAATGAAATGCAGCAACGAAAGCCCCAAAAGGTATTTTGAGGCTTTCGTGGATCAGAAATGATTCAAATTCAGAGAAAGGAGGAAAACCCCATGGAAAACTGTAAGGTGATTGCCATCACAAATCAGAAGGGCGGCGTTGGCAAAACGACGACCACAGTCAATCTCGGTGTGGGACTTGCAAGCTCCGGGAAACGGGTCCTGCTGGCGGATGCTGATCCGCAGGGCAGCTTAACGGTGAGCCTCGGCATAAAGAACCCAGACGAGCTGGATGTATCGCTGTCTTCCCTTATGCAGTCGGTCATTGATGATGAGCCGCTTGCGGAGGGTGCAATTATCCGGCACCAGGAGGGTGTGGACTTGCTTCCCTCGAACATTGAGCTCTCCGGTATGGAAACAGGTCTGTTCAATGTCATGAGCCGTGAGTATGTTCTGAAGAACGCCATCGACGGCATGAGAAAGAGCTACGACTACATTCTGATTGACTGTATGCCCTCTCTGGGTATGATGACGGTCAATGCGCTGGTTGCGGCAGACAGTGTGATTATCCCGTCTCAGCCGAACTTCCTGTCAACCAAAGGTCTTAACCTGCTTCTGCGCTCCATTTCAAAGATCAAGCGGCAGATCAATCCAAGACTGAAGATTGACGGCATTTTGCTGACGATGGTGGATAACCGCACCAACAACGCCAAGGCGATTATTTCCTCGCTCCGCTCCACCGTGGGAGAGAACATCCGCGTGTTCCGTTCCGAAATTCCTTTTTCGGTAAGAGCTGCGGAGTGCAGTCTTTCCGGAGAAAGCATCTTCTCCCATGACAGGAACGGCAAGGTCGCAGCAGCGTATGAGGCACTCACAAAGGAGGTGACAGAGCTTGAAGAGCGTGCAAAAAATCGATCTGGGCCTGACCGGGTACGATGAGCTTTTCATGAATGACGCGGAGCGAAAGGAAAATAAACTCCCGCGCATTTATGATATCCCCCTCTCGGAGATCGACGATTTCCCTGACCATCCCTTCAAGGTGAAGCTGGATGAGGACATGGATCAGCTTGTCCAGAGCATCAAGGAGCGCGGGATCATCACACCTGTCACGCTCCGACCGAAGGAAGACGGGCGGTACGAAATCGTATCAGGGCATCGCAGAAAGAAGGCCTGTGAGCTTGCCGGCTTTGACACCGTGAAGGCTGAGGTGCGGGAGATGACCCGCGACGAGGCCATCATTCTAATGGTGGAATCGAACCTGCAGCGCTCTGTGATACTGCCCAGTGAAAAAGCTTTTTCGTATAAGATGAGGCTGGAAGCTATGAAAAGGCAAGCGGGCAGACCGTCTCAAAATAATTCATCCCCAGTGGGGATTGATTTACGAGGCAAGCAATCTCTTGATGTATTGGGCGAAGAAGTCGGGGATAGTAGGAACCAAATTCATCGCTATATTCGCCTTACCGAGCTCATTCCGGAGCTTCTGGATTTGGTTGACGAGGGACGCATTGCATTCAGGCCTGCGGTGGAGCTTTCGTACCTGCAAAAAGAGGAACAGAGTGCCCTGCTGGAGCAAATCGCTTACGCAGATGCCACGCCGTCCCTCGCCCAGGCCATTAAGCTGAAGCGGTTCTCTCAGGACGGAAAGCTGAACAACGAGGTCATTGAGTCGATCATGAGCGAGGAAAAGCCGAATCAGAGAGAAAAAATCAACATCAAGTACGCCGAGGCCAGAAGGTTTATCCCTGCCAGCGTTCCTTACGAAAAAACCGGTGAGTATATTATGAAAGCGCTGGAATATTATCACCGGTATCAGGAACGGCAGAAGAGTCGGAATGACGCAAGATAGGTTCTTCGCCAAGGGGGCAGTCTACCCTTTTGACGGTACACCAGCGCCGTTCCCCCCTCTCGCACTCTCCCCCTCATTTACCGGCAATACCAGCTCAAAGAGAAAATAGAGAAGCGACACAATTGAAGAAGACCAGGTGCATTCGTACAATATGAGAAAAACAGTCATTGGAGGTCATCCCATGAAAAAGCTTCTTATATTGTGCGTACTTTTGCTTGCCGCATTGCTTTCCGGATGCGCCGCAGAGCCTCTGCAAGGGCAAACGGCAGGAAACACACCGAAAGCTCCAACGCCACAGGAAGAAACGCCTGCTTCCTTTGAGCCGGTAACCACAGATTCAAGCGCTCCCGCCAAAGCACCGACAGAAGCCGCCGATCCAGCAGTTTGCATATCAAATGAGGACAAGCACGAAAGCGGCTCTGCTGTTTCTTCTGAGCCGGCAAGCGGACCCACTGAATCGAATGCACCGGCATCGGAGGAAACCAAGCAGCAGCCCGTGCTTCCGGAGGAGCCGGTGGAAACAGAGAACCCCACAGAGGAACCATCCATTCCTGCGATAACCGAGCCGGAACCGACTTCGGAGCCCGAGCCCACATTTGATATCGACTGCTGGATTTCCTACGCAAAAAGCACGGCGGTGAGCTTGGGGCTGACCTTGGATAGCTCAGCAACCGATTGCTGGGACAATCCGATCACCGCGAAGCCGATCTGCATCTACCTGGAGCGAGACATTAGCTCACGCCTGAACAGATATGCGAAGGATGGGGAGATAACTGCTGTCTGGATCTGGTACGAATGCGTCGGCACAAGCAGCTACCTGATCTATATCGGGTACGCATAAGCATCAACAAATCAATACACCGAAATGAGCATCGTGGAAACACGGTGCTTTTTTCATGCCTTGAAGGAGGACAGAACGAATGAAGAAGATTTTCAAAAGAGGAATGTCGGGGCTGCTTGCAGTCCTTATGGCATTCACCATGCTTGCAGGCTTTGGCACGACCACAGCCTTCGCCGCAAGCGAAACAGCGGAGTCCTATATGATTTCTTTCCCCCGTGACGGGGACGCTGCTCAGATTTACTCCGAGGACGCATGGGGACACTCCGCGAAAAGCTATATGAACGGCTGGGCAACAGGCTCCAGCAACTATACTACCCTGCACTGCATGGATTCCTTTGACGGGAAGGTGTGCTACTGCATCGAGCCTGGCCTTTCCCGAAATGTCGGCGATACCTATCACGGCTTCGGTGAGGATTTCTGGGATAACTATCCCAGCCAGTACAACAACACCATCGAGCCGGACGATATTAAGCTGCTGCTGGGCCGTATCATGCAGTATGGCTATCAGGGCAACCTTTCCACCTCGTGGAGATCGCAGAACGATTCCGATGCGGATAAGCTGGCCCACGCCTTCGCTACCCAGCTGCTCGTTTGGGAAACGGTTGTGGGCGAGCGCGATGCGGACTTTGACCATGTGAGCACCGGCGGCTATGACGAGATCCTGTCGCTGGTTTCCCCCAATCATCCGCTGTATAGCCGAATCATGGACTATTACGACAGCATCGAGTCCAGCGTGCAGAGCCACGCCGTTTGCCCGAGCTTTATGAGCAGAAGCAGCGGCGGCGCAAAGACCATTGAGCTTGCGTGGGACGGCAGTCAGTACATTGCCGAGCTCACGGATACCAACCACGTGCTGTCACAGTTTACCTTCTCTGCCAGTGAGACGGGCTTTCATTTCAGCGTGTCGGGCAACACACTCACTATCACCACCGAGACGGCTCCCAGCGGCAATGTGACGATCTCCGCAAGTCGAAGCGCTTCCCGCTGCGGCGTTCTTGTTTGGACGGACTATAAGTACGGCCCCAACGGCGGCGTTCAGGATACCATCACCTATACGGCCTCCGTCAGCGACCCTGTAAGAGCGTTTCTCAAGCTGAAGGTCAGCTATGGCGGCGCTAAAATCATCAAGACCAGCGAGGAAGGCAAGGTGGATGGCATTACCTTCACCATCACCGGCGAGGGCGTCAATCAGACCGTTACCACCGACCGAAACGGTGAAATTCGCATCGATAATCTGATGCCCGGCATTTATACCGTCACCGAGCAGAGTTATGACAAGTATGTACCCCAGGAAAGCCACCGTGTTACCGTGCTTGCCGGGCAGACGGCGACGGTTTCCTTCAACAATGTACTCCGCCGCGGCGATCTGACCGTGACCAAGACCTCCGAGGATGGGCTGAATCAGGGTGTGAAGTTCCACCTTTTTGGAACCTCTCTCAGTGGCCTGCCTGTAGATGATTACGCCGTCACCGATGAAAACGGTGTTGCGACTTTCCGGGATGTGCTTATCGGCACCGGCTACACACTGGAGGAGATGGACACCGCCATTCGCTATGTGGTTCCCAACAGTCAGAGCGCCGCAGTGGAATGGAACAGTGTAACCAATAAGAGCTTTTCCAACATTCTCAAGAAATTCAATGTCACCGTCACTAAGAGTGACTGTGAGGTCGGAACGGCGCAGGGCGACGCTTCGCTTGCCGGTGCCGCCTATGGCATTTATAAGGGCGATCAGCTTGTGGATACCTACTACACCGACGAGAACGGCCAGTTCACCACCGGCTATTATGTCTGCGGCGACGACTGGACGATTCGTGAGATCAGCCCCTCCGAGGGCTATCTTCTGGACAGCACCGTTTATCCTGTCGGTGCAGAGGCGGCCAATTACACCGTTGAGCTGAACGCTGCACCTGCTGTGGCTGTTGCCGAGCAGGTGCAGAAGGGCAATATCGCCATCATCAAGCACTCGGATAACGGCGATACGCAGATCGAAACTCCCGAGGAGGGTGCAGTATTCGCCGTTTATCTGAAATCTGCCGGCAGCTATGAGGCGGCAAAGGATACGGAGCGGGACTATCTGACCTGCGATGAAAACGGCTTTGCCCAAAGCAAGGATCTGCCCTACGGCGTGTATACCGTGCATCAGGTTTCCGGCTGGGAGGGCCGTGAGCTGATGAGCGACTTTGATGTGTTCATTGCCAAGGACGGCGAGACCTACCGCTACCTCATCAACAACGCCAACTTCGAGTCCTTCATTAAGGTCATCAAGGTGGACGCGGAGACCGGCAATACCATTCCCTATGCGGGTGCAGGTTTCCAGATCTTTCGTCCGGATGGCTCCAAGGTGGAAATGACCTTTACCTATCCGGAGGTTACCACCATCGACACCTTCTACACCAATGATGCCGGCATGCTCATCACGCCGGAAAAGCTGGAGTTCAGCAAGGGCTACTCCCTCAAGGAGGTCTCCGCCCCTTACGGCTATGTGCTCAGTCATGAGGCGGTCAAGTTCGATGTAACCGAAGATAATTCCACCGAGGAAAGCGGCGTGACGGTTGTTGCGGTGAAGCTGGGCAATTACGCACAGAAGGGCATCATCAAGATTTCCAAAACCGGTGAGGTGTTTGCCTCTGTTGCGGCGGCGGACGGAGTCTATCAGCCTGTGTACGCAGTGCAGGGACTTGCGGGAGCAACCTATGAGATCAAGGCAGCGGCGGACATCTACACCCCGGACGGCACGCTGCGCTGCAGCGCCGGCGAGGTGGTGGATACGGTGACTACCGGCGCAGACGGCACGGCGGAAAGCAAACCGCTGTATCTGGGCAAATATGAAATCACCGAGATAAAAGCTCCCGATGGCATGGTCGTAAACAAGGACGCCCATACCGCAGAGCTTGTCTACGCCGGCCAGGAGATTGAGATCACCGAAACCGCTGCCAGCTTCTGCAATGACAGACAGAAGGCGCGGATTTCTCTTTCCAAGGTACTGGAGCAGAACAAGCAGTTCGGCATCGGTATGAATAACGAGCTTTCCGCCGTGACCTTCGGCTTCTATGCCGCCGAGGAGCTTACCGCAGCAGACGGCTCTGTCATTCCTGCGGACGGACTGATTGAGATTCTGTCCCTTGACGAAAACGGAAAAGCCGTGCTCAAGAGCGATGTCCCCTTCGGCAGCTACTATGTCAAGGAAATCAGTACCGACAGCCACTACATTCTCTCTGATGAGAAGTACCCTGTGACCTTCGCCTATGCCGGGCAGGAAATCCCCGTTGTGGAGCTTGCCGTCAATGACGGAAAGAGCATTACCAACGAGATGATCTACGGGGAAATCCACGGCATGAAGAAGGATGAGGACGGCAAGGCGCTGGCCGGAGCTACCATCGGCCTGTTCCTCACAGACGGCACAGAGCCTATTCTGACCACTGTTTCCGCAGAGGACGGTAGCTTCTCCTTTACGGGTATCCCCTATGGCGAGTATGTGGTCCGTGAAATCGCCGCGCCGGAGGGCTATGTGCTGGATGAGACGCCCCATGCTGTGAAAGTGAACCAGAACGGCGCTGTGGTCGAGATCGAGATCAACAACAGGCTCATTTGCGGCAGCGTTCAGCTGACCAAGGTGGATAAAAACTATCCCGACCACCATCTGAGCGGTGCGATCTTTGAGGTATACCGTGACGGAAAGCTCGTGGATCAGATGGAGGAGCTGTCCGACGGCGTCTACAAGCTGGATGATCTGCCCTACGGCGATTACACGCTGAAGGAAACCGAGGCCCCCAAGGGATTCTTCCTTGATGAGAAGACCTACAGTTTCTCCATTAAGGAAGATGGTAAAACCCTCGTCGTGGAAAATGAGGCCGGAAAGGGCTTTGTCAACCAGGCACAGACCGGAGGCATTCGCATTGAAAAGACTTCGGATGACGGCGTGCTGAAGGGCTTTACCTTCCGCGTGGAGGGCACGGATATCACCGGCAATGCCTTCAGCAAGGACTTTGTGACCGATGAGAAGGGCCAGATTCACATTGAGGGGCTGCGCATCGGCGATTATGTGATCTCCGAGGTGTCCAACAAAGCCAACGAAAAGTATGAGCTTCCCGCAAATGTCACCGTAACCGTTCACGAAGGAAAGACGGTCGTTGCCAAGTTCCATAACAAGCTCAAGCCTGTTACGGATATTCCCAAAACCGGAGATACCACCAATATGCCTCTTTGGGCGGCACTTGCCGGTATCTCTGCAATCGGTGCAGGTGCGGCGGCTTTCTTTACCTTCCGCAAAAAGAAGGAGGTAGGCAAGCATGAACGCTAAGGTCATTATCGGCATCGGTCTTGTGGTGTTTATTATCGCAGGGCTGATCGTTCTTCGCCTGAAGAACAGAAAGTAAAACGGCAAGGGGCGGCATCTTTTTACAGATGCCGCCCCGCTTATAAAAGGAGACGCTATGGAAGAGACAAGAAAAATCGGAGATTACTCCGTAAAGTATTCCATGTATATCGGGCACAAGGATATTGCTCTGGGCGAGAATCCCAACGCCGACAAGGATGAACGGTATATGTGCTGCTTTGTAGAGACCAACGCCATTTTCGAGCGCTATTCCGGAGTGCTGGTTAGCGACGATTTTGCAGAGATTGCAAAGGTGTTCGGACAGCGCGTAGCAGATGCAGCCGAGGAGATTATTCAGGAAAACGAGAGAGCCTGTCAGGAGGTCGGCATAAATGAGGAACTCATGGCAGAAAGCTGCGCGCCGGTTTCCTACAAAGATTCCATTGAGAACAAGGTGGTTGTCATCAAGGGCAGCATTCTCCGGCCTGAGTTCCGCCACGCCAATCACCAACTTATGCTGTGTACCGGTGGCTTCGGCGCGCAGGCAAATGCGCGAGGGCGTACCTGCTACTGCATTTCTCTGTACGACGGGAGAAAGACCTCCTTTTACCGCACGGATTTTCTCGGCGTCATGGATGAAAAGAAGCTTCCCGAATGGGCGCAGAAGGGCTTGGAGAAAGCGAAAGAGATGCACGCGCAGGAAAAGAAACCGACTAAAGAAAGAGGTGACGCAAGATGATCGAGTATGAAAAAAGAGCAATGATCGAGGCGGAGGACAAATATACCTTTCGCCAGAGCACGCAGATTTCCATGCAAACCGGACTGATCGGCCACCTCCGGGCAGACATGGATACAGACGGCAACGGCTTTTTCAGCAGCTGGTTTGATTTCCGGGAGGAGCTGAAAACCGATGGGTTCAAGGCAGAGTTTGATGATGTAATCAACTCTCTGCGTGAGGAAGGCGACATTCTTCATAACCGCAGGGCGCTTGCCAAGTACTGCTACTGCACCCCACAAAGCCGGATGCAGGAGGAGCCGGGCTACTATGGCGTTCGTGTGGATACCGAAAAGTATGCCTACCTTCTGCGCCTGAACCCGGACAGAGGCGAATATAACCTGTACTGCTATTGCTATCGCCGGGATTGGCTCGATCAGCACCTGAAGGACGCAGAGAAAGGAATCCGGTTTATTGACAGCCATTACAAGGAGCTGTTTCGCATTCCGGATGGCGGCAAGGTGAAAATCCACTATTCGTGGAATGAAGAGCAGATCCGCACCTGCCGCTATATCGACGATTACCATGTGGAGATCGGGAGTAACCTCTATCACATTTGCGAGTTTGCCGAGCGCATGGAATACGGCGGCCATACCTGCGAGCCGGTTCGGGACAACCTGCCCGAGCGGTGCTACAGCGTTCTTTCCGGAAGCGACGAAATCATTATCATCAAGCGCGGCGAAAAGGGTTACTTCAAGACGGACATTCCCGTCACCGACAAGGACGAAGCCCGGAGCATCGCGAATGAGTATAATGCAAAGCTCGGCGTCAGTAAGGCGCAGGAAGAAGCGATGAAGGCCGGTTCTATGTTCGGCTTTCAGGTGCCCGCCGCTGACCCGAGAAATTATGACGCAGACGGAAAGCCCGTGATGCCGAAGGACAGAGGTGATGCACGATGAGTGAGGACGATTATCGTATCTGGTCTAATGCCGACCTTGACTATGAGGAGTGGAAGGACTGGATGGAGGAAGAATATCCGGCGCTTTCCGAAGACGAGCGCGTCGCCATGATGTATGAGGAAAATGGGCACTACCTTGAGGACGAACGCCTCAATTTGGACATCCAGCTTTCTCAGCCCATTCTGGTTGTTGCCAATCTGGGGCTTTGGAATGGCAGACGCATGGGATATAAGGAAATCCCAAGCGGCAATATCCGTGACTGCCTTTACTCTGATTACGACTACACCACCTGGTATGTGGACAAGAGCGGAGATCTTCGGTGCGATGACACCCACCATGACGGCACAAACCATTATCTCTATCGGGTATATAAGGACAATGTTTCCCAGGCGCAGAAAGACCGGCTCAAAGAAAAAATCTACAACGGCACAGCCACCAGAGCAGACATTGCCCGCATCACCCGCAGGCTTGGCGATGAGATCGGAAAAGTGTACGGCTGGAGCTTTCCAACCAGGCAGAGAGAGCGAGGTGAAGCACGATGAACCACGCACTGCCGAGCGAAAGTTATATTGCCAGACTGGACTATTTGGCTTTCAACGGAAAAGTATGCAGCAGCGTTGCGTACAGCGATGAGCAGCGCTTCCTGGAAGACCTGAAGGAGTCGCTCTATCACGGTGAGCCGCTGTGCGTTGTCCTGTACCGAGACCGGAACGGCAAGACCATTTCCCGTGCGTTTCTGAACGACCTGGATACACTGCCAAAAGGACTTTTCATAGAGGACAGTTCCCACAGAAAGCCGAAGGAAAGGGGTGAAGCACGATGAGGGTAAATGCCATGACAGAGAAGTTTGAGGATGTGACGGTTCTGGGGCATCCCATGCTTTTTACCTGCCTGCGGGTAGACCGCGATACCGTTCCACAGGGCATGTACATGTACGAGGTTCGCCACGATGATGACCAACAGGGCGAGCCGGTTCAGATTGCCAACTGGATCATGGTGAATCATTGGGGAACGTTGATTTCCAATAGACCCATTCGCTTGGAGCCCCGACCGGATGGGAGAAACGCCTACCGCGACATTGATCCTGAAAACAATTGGATCTATGAGGGCACGCTTACTACCGTGAAGGAGTACATGGAGAAGAATCCACCGGCGGTTCATAAGCAAAAAGACCACGAACCTGCGAGATAAGGAGAAGCTATGGATAAGAAGAAAGCCATCTGCGAATATCTCCGCAAAAATCATATTGGCAAAGAAAATGCCATCCACAGCAAGGAGCTTGAAAAGCTGTTTCTGCTTGACGGACGAAATATTCGCCGCAAGATCAGTGCCTTGCGGCAGGATGGCTTTCCTATTTGCAGCGATGAAACGGGCTACTATTACGCAGACAACCAAAAAGAGATCAACACCACCGTCTGCCGGTTAAATGAGCTTGTGACCAAGGTGTCCAACGCCAGGACCGGGCTTTTGTTTGCATCGATCCTCGGAGAGAATGCGCAGACCGTTGAGGTCACGATCAAAGTAAGATAAGGAGGGAGTTCCCATGCCGAGCAAATACAGAATCATTTTGGAGATGGCGTCCCAGACTGCCAGGGATATCGCCTCCAATGCCGCCCGATATACCGATTTTCTGATTACGGCGGCAAACAACTACAAGTACAGCTTTAAGGAGCAGCTGCTCATCCATGCGCAGAAGCCAGATGCAACGGCGTGTGCGGAAATCGACACATGGAATAAACTCGGCAGATGGGTAAACAAGGGCACGAAAGGCATCGCACTGCTGATCGACAGAGATGTTCCCTACAAGCTGAGACATATCTTTGATATCTCCGACACCAACAGCCGTGCCGGAAGGAACATCACCCTTTGGCAGATGAAGCCGGAGTACGAATATGCGGTATCGGAAAGCCTTCAGGCCAGCTTCGGCGATGTGGAGGAGCCGCGAGATTTCCCGCACCTTCTCATGGATATTTCCGGTTATGCCGTGGAGGATAATCTTTCAGATTATCTCATGGAGTTGAACGCTGTCAAAGCCGGCAGCTTTCTGGAGGAGCTGGATGACACAAGCCTTGAGGCATGGCTGAAAACCACGCTGAAAAGCAGCGTCGCTTTTATGGCGCTCTCCCGTGCAGGGTATGAGCCGAGGCAGTATTTTGACCGGGAGGATTTCAGCCACCTCTTTGACTTCAACACCGTGGAGGTTATCTCCGTGCTCGGTGCCGCCGTCAGCGATATTTCTGAGATGGTCATCCGTGAAATGGGAGAAACCGTCAAGGAAATGGAGAAGGAAGAAAGACGGAAGATTCGCACATTTGCACAGGAGGGTGCTTCTGCGTATCATAAGAACCGAACAGAAAACAAGGAAAGGAGCAACGAACATGGAACTGACCTATACGATGCAGGGGGACTATCTGATTCCCGATCTGACCGTGCCGGAGAGCCCGAAGCTTGGGAAGTATGGAATGCTGCGGCGGACATTCCTCCGCGAGCACCGGGATGGGATCTACACCGGGATGCTGCTGAACGGAACACTGAACAGTCATCTGGAGGAAGTGGACCGGCAAGCCAACGAGATGATGGAACGCCTGACCCGACAGATGGCAGAGAAGCAGTGCGTGACGGAGCGCCTGAAAGCGGAAGATCAGATGAAATGGGTGCAGATGATGAATTCCATTCGTCACTCGGCGGAGGAAGTGATTCTGAACGACCTGATCTACGCGTAACGCTCCCCACAGTTGAACAGCAACAGGAAAACATCGCAGAGGCGGAGGACGAAAAATCCTCCGCTTTTTCTATTTCTCAGGAGGATATCGATGCCATTCTGACACGGGGCAGCGGCATCCATCAGGGCAAATTCCGCATCTATGAGCAGTTTCTCAAACAGGAGTCTCCCGAGAGCAACATCACCTTTTTGAAAAACGAATACGGCGTCGGCGGCGCGTATCCTGCCGTTTCCGGCAGAAATCTCGATGAAAGACACGACGCCAAGGGAATCAAAATCAGCAGAGGCAGAATCTCTCGGCCCGATGCAGAATTGCTTTTGCGGTGGAACAAGGTCGAGAAGCGGATCGGGGAACTGATTCGTGCCGACCGCTATCTGAGCCAGACCGAAAAGGACAACTATCCTGCCTACCGGGAGCAGGCAGAAGCTCGGAGGAAACGAGGTGAAATCTCTGAGGAGTTCCGGTCGATTGTCTATGATTACAATGACTTCGTGACGCAGCTTGGTGAGGAAAGCAAAGCATTGAATCTGTACTATCTCTCAAGCTGCTGGAGTGCGTTCAGCGTGGGCGAAAAGAAAATGCACGCCCGTACTGCGGCGGGCGACTTCATCCTCCCCATGATGCGCGAAGCGATGAATGCGATCATTGCGGACAACACCCACCTGACCGCACGATGCGAGGCTATGTTGGAAGCGTTGAACAGCGATGTGGCGAAGTCCCTTGAACCGACATTTGATGAGCTGAACCCTCCGCCGGAGCCCCAGAAGGAATACCGCTATCATCTTGGTGACACGGTCTATATCGGCACACAGGAATACGAGCTGCTGTCTTTTGACGAGAAGAAGGTCGTCCTCTTTGATACGCAGTTCCCGCTGTTTAACAAGGAGCTGACTCGTGAGGAGTTCGATAACCGGCTCAAAGAAAATCCGCTGAATGACAGGCTGCTGCAAGTCGTGGAAGAACTCCCTGTCGCAGACAATACGAAGGCGAGAATATCCCTTGACACCGGCAGTAACAAGGTTCACTGGATTTACTTCAATCCCGATGCAGATGCAGGTGGACAGTATGTTTCCGGTGACCTTGATTTCTCTGTTTTTGAAGAGCTTGTCGAGCAGTATGACATTGCCAACCATCCGGAAAACGACGCCGACTTCCGAAATGACCTTGAAGAAATGTCGGATCAGTTCCTTGCGGACATCAATACTCCGTTCTTCATGGAAGCTGAAAATGACTATGAGATGGACTGCGACTATGTCGAGTTCACGCCGGAAAACCTCCTGAAGATTCACGAGGATATTCTGTCTTTAGAGGCAGACCGGGAAGCAGCGCGAGAGACTGACCGATATGAGGCGGAGTTTGGTGCGGACGGCACACGGGTATTCAGAGAAACGGAAGATTTGGCAGAAGACGATTCCGAAATTGAGAGCATAACGGACGAAGAACGGGATGCTCTGCCCATCAGCACCGTCAAAGACGGCGAGGTCGTGACATACCCCAATGCGGAGGCCTTGCTGGATGACCAGGAAGAAGCGCTCGCCCCGCCTCTACAAGTGAAAAGGCCTTCCAAGATCGCGCCTCATGTGCTGCATCCGGAAATCAACACCGAGTACCGCACTAACTTCCAAATCGAGAGCGATGATATCGGTGTGGGCACGCCGCTGGAACGGTTCTATCACAATATCCGTGCCATTCAGCTCCTGAACAAGCTGGATGCGGAAAACCGATTGGCAACACCCACGGAGCAGCGCGTACTTGCCGACTATGTGGGTTGGGGCGGTCTCTCTGAGTTCTTCAAGGAGGACAATCCCCATTATGCCGAGCTGAAGGATGTGCTTTCCGATGAGGAATATGCGTCGGCGAGAGAATCCACGCTGACGGCCTTCTATACGCCGCCCGTGGTGATCAAGGCGGTGTACAGTGCCTTGGAGAATATGCACTTCCAGACCGGCAATGTGCTGGAGCCCTCCTGCGGCATCGGCAACTTTATGGGGCTTGTTCCCGAAAGCATGAATGACGCGAAGTTCTATGGCGTGGAGCTGGACAACATTTCCGGGCGGATCGCCCAGCAGCTGTATCAGAAAAACAGTATCGCGGTGCAGGGCTTTGAAAATACAAACCTTCCCGACAGCTTCTTTGACGCGGCAATCGGCAATGTCCCCTTCGGGCAGTTCAAGGTGCCGGACAAGCGCTATGATAAGCACAACTTCCTCATTCACGATTATTTCTTCGCCCGCACCTTGGATAAGGTGAGACCCGGCGGCGTGATTGCCTTCATTACCTCAAAGGGTACGCTGGATAAGGAAAATCCCAATGTTCGAAAGTATATCGCGCAGAGAGCCGACTTGCTCGGCGCTATCCGGCTACCGAATGATACCTTCAAGGCCGCTGCCGGCACAGAGGTCACATCGGACATTATCTTCCTCCAAAAGCGTGACCGAGTGGTGGATATTGAGCCCGATTGGGTGCATCTGGCCACCGATGCCAATGGCATCCGGATGAACGCCTATTTTGTGGACAACCCTGAAATGGTGTTGGGCGACATGCAGATGGTCAGCGGACCTCACGGCATGGAGTCCGCCTGTATTGCTTATGAAAATGCAGAGCTTGGGGACCTCTTGCGGGATGCTATCCAGAACATTCATGCCGAGATTACCGAATTTGAAATCGACGATCTTGAAGCGGACGATGAGGACCTTTCTATTCCTGCTGACCCTGATGTGCGCAATTTCAGCTTCACGGTGGTGGACGGCAAGATTTATTACCGTGAAAACAGCCGCATGAATCCCGTGGATGTTTCCGCGACTGCCGAAAGTCGCATCAAAGGCATGATTGCCATCCGTGATTGTGTCCGGACGCTGATTGAGTACCAGACGGAGGACTATCCCGATGCCGATATCAAGGCAGAGCAGGAAAAACTCAATCGCCTCTATGATGATTTCGGCAAAAAATATGGGCTTATCAGCGCAAGAGCCAACAATTCGGCTTTCAATTCCGACAGCTCCTACTGCCTGCTTGCCTCGCTGGAGGTGCTGGATGATGAGGGCAACTTCCTCCGCAAGGCAGATATGTTCTCCAAACGAACCATCAAGCAGAAGGTAACGGTGCAGTCGGTTGACACGGCTTCCGAGGCCTATGCTCTGTCTCTTGCGGAAAAAGCGAGAATCGACATGCCGTATATGTCACAGCTCACCGGCAAAACCGAGCAGGAACTGTTCGAGGATTTGAAGGGTGTGATTTTCCTCAACCCCATGCACATAAGCGAAGAGGACGGCAAGCCGAAGTATCTCCCTGCCGATGAATATCTCTCCGGCAATGTCCGTGAAAAGCTCCGTTGGGCAAAGCAGAGTGCGGAGCTCTACCCCGAGGATTACGGAGAGAATGTCCGTGCTCTTGAGGCGGTACAGCCGGTTGACCTGACGGCAAGTGAAATTTCCGTGAGGCTTGGCGCAACATGGCTGCCTCCGGAAATCATTGAGGAGTTCATGTTTGAACTGTTCAGCACCCCACGCTACTGCCAGTGGAACATCCATGTTCACTACGCACAGTACACCGGCGAATGGAATGTGGAGGGAAAGTCCTACGACCGCAGCAATGTGAAAGCCTACAATACTTACGGCACCGGCAGAGTTAATGGCTATAAGATCATGGAGGAAACCCTGAACCTCCGGGATGTAAGAATCTTCGACTACATCGAGGACGGAAACGGCAGGAAAACGGCTGCGCTCAACAAGAAAGAAACCGCCATCGCACAGGGCAAGCAGGAGCTTATTAAGCAGGCCTTTGCAGACTGGATATGGAGCGATCCGGAACGCCGGGAGCAGCTAACCAAGCTGTATAATGAGAAGTTCAACAGCATTCGCCCCCGTGAGTATGACGGCAGCCACCTGAATTTCGTGGGAATCAATCCGGAGATCACGCTGAGGCCGCATCAGGTCAATGCCATTGCCCATATCCTCTACGGCGGCAACACCCTGCTTGCGCATGTAGTTGGGGCCGGGAAGACCTTCGAGATGGTAGCGGCGGCCCAAGAGAGCAAACGGCTGGGCTTGTGCCAGAAAAGCCTGTTCGTGGTTCCCAATCACCTGACGGAGCAATGGGCGAGCGAATACCTCCAGCTCTATCCCTCCGCCAATATTCTTGTCGCCACCAAGAAAGACTTCGAGACCAAGAACCGCAAGAAGTTCTGCGGGCGCATTGCCACCGGCGACTACGATGCGGTCATCATTGGGCACAGCCAATTTGAAAAGATCCCCATGTCCCTGGAACGACAGCGTGCCATCCTGCAGCAACAGCTGGATGAAGTGCTGGACGGCATTTCTGAATTGAAGAAAAACCGTGGGGATAATTTCTCCATCAAGCAGCTGGAGCGAACCAAGAAAACGGTCAAGCAGAAGCTGGACAAGCTCAATGACCAGTCCCGCAAGGATGATGTTGTGACCTTTGAAGAGCTGGGCGTTGACCGTATCTTCATCGATGAGGCGCATTACTATAAAAACCTCGCCGCATTTACAAAAATGCGGAATGTGGGCGGCATCAGCCAAACCGAGGCCATGAAGTCCAGCGACCTGTATATGAAGTGCCGGTATCTGGACGAGCTGACCGGCGGCAGAGGCGTTGTGTTTGCCACTGGCACACCCATCTCCAACAGCATGGTGGAGATGTACACCATGCAGAAGTATCTCCAGTACGGAGCGCTGCGCAGGAATGACCTTCTCCACTTCGATGCCTGGGCTTCCACCTTCGGCGAGACGGTGACAGCCATCGAGCTCTCCCCGGAGGGCTATACTTTAGTAGGACGATAAATAATGCGTTCCTAAATTGAAAATAGGT
>ENA-OZHJ01000514-OZHJ01000514.1-human-gut-metagenome-genome-assembly--contig:-NODE-514-length-19032-cov-4.488486_pt1 | contig 19032 bp, 20 predicted proteins | sample MGYA00244663_ERZ653672 | MGnify/ENA primary metagenome ERZ653672 (study PRJEB26926, sample SAMN06165215) | human gut metagenome | biome: ENVO:00009003; feature: ENVO:2100002; material: ENVO:00002003... | reverse complement strand
CTGTATTCCAAAACGGCTCTGCGGATTCCTATTAGTGTAGGGGTTTTCAAAATCTTTTGTGAAACGGCTTTCCTCTAGTTTTATGAGCGGAAAATAAACAAAATCCATATTCTAAAATTAGTCAGTTCAACAAAATTTGAAAATCTGGTTGCCAAACAGCCATTTTAGATTGTTATAGGTAGAGGGGAACGTTGGAAAAATGAATTTTCTTTGAATTTTCAAAAGACCCGGTTTAAAAACACCCCTCAAAGTTTGTATAAGGTATAGGAAGTGTTTTCAAAAGTAAGCCAATTCACTACGGTATCACTGATGAAATTCCCCGATTCCTTACAAAGTCACATCGCACCTTGAAAATTTCATGAGCCACCCCAGCAGGATAACTCTGGTACTGAATGTGCATTCTGCACGTCTTACCGGAAAATACGCCGGAGAAAATCGGGCAGGAACGGGCCGGGACAGAGTGGACGGTAGTTAAGAGCAAGATTCGCCTTTGTATACGAAACCGCTCCTACGGGCGATTTTTCTACGGCGGCATCTTGATGGGGATTGTGCTCCCCATACCCTCACATCGTGCAAAATCACATGATTTTGCCTATTGGTGGCCTGCGCAGCAGGTCACAGCCGGAGTGCAGATGCACTGCCGGGAAAATCAAATTCTTGATTTTGGAAAGGAGACCCCATGCCACGAACAAAGAGAAAAGTGAAATCTATCGTAAAGACAAAAGTAATCTCCGCACGAGTAACAGAAACAGTACATGAACTTTTACACCAGCAGGCAGAAGATGCCGGAATGACCCTCTCTGAATTTGCAGCACAGATGCTGATGAAAGGCCGCGTGAATACCTCGTATGTGTTCTATGTCCACCCGGACGAGATCGAAGCCATCACACGGGAGTTTGCCGCCATCGGAAACAACCTGAACCAGATCGCAGCTTTCTTCAACAGCGGCGGTATCCAGTCCCATGCGATGCACGAAAACATCAACCATGCGATTGCCTGTATTTTTGAAATGCGGGAACAAGTCGCAGAAATGGCAGGAAAGAACTATGGCAATCTTAAAGCACATCGCAAGTAAGAGTTCCAACTATGGTGCTGCGCTGGAGTATCTGATTTTCAAGCATGATGAGCTTCGGAAAACTCCGATCCTTGACCAGAACGGAAATCGCATCATGCGGGATGAGTTTTATCTGGACGGTCTGAACTGTGAACCCTATTCCTTTGATGCGGCCTGCCAGCAGTTGAACCGCGAGTACCAGAAAAACAAAAACAAGAATGAAATCAAAAGCCACCATTACATCATCAGCTTTGATCCACGGGACAGCACAGAAAATTGTTTGACGGGGAAGCGGGCGCAGGAGCTTGGACTGGAATACGCAAAAGCAAATTTTCCGGGGCATCAGGCATTGGTCTGTACGCACATGGACGGTCATAATGGCAGCGGCAACATTCATGTACATATCGTAATCAACAGTTTGCGAAAACTGGATGTGCCTAAGCAGCCCTTTATGGAGCGGCCCATTGACTGCAAGGCAGGGTACAAGCACCATGTGACGAACGAATACCTGAAACACCTGCAGAAATCCCTCATGGATTTGTGCCGCTGCGAGTTTCTGCATCAGGTCGATTTACTGTCACCATCCAGAACGGGTGTGACCGAAGCGGAGTATTGGGCACAGCGGCGGCTGGATGAGAAAAAACAGAAAATCGAAACGGAAGGATTTACGCCCAATCCGACAAAGTTTCAAACGCAGAAGCAGCTTATCCGGGATGCCGTTGCCGCTGCTCGTGAGAAAGCAATCTCGTATGAAGATTTTCAAGACATCCTGCAGGATGAATATGACATTTTCGTCAAAGCTCAACGTGGGCGTTACAGCTATCTGCCGCCGGAACTGAACAAGTTTATATCGGAATGTTCTTTAGGGGACAGCTGCAAAAGAGAATGTCTGGAAGGATTCTTTGTTCAGAACGCCGAGAAGAATCTGCGGTACAAGGAAGAACCCATACTGATCTTTACGACCAGAACCAGGCTGCGGCTCGTTGTGGACCTGCAGGAGAATGTCAAGGCACAGGAAAATCTGGCCTATGCGCTAAAGGTCAAAATCAGCAATTTGCAGAAGATGGCCGAAACGCTGGTATGGGTACAGGAAAATAACATCAACGACCTGACGGAACTGAACGATCTGTGTAAGACAGCACAGGCCAATGCGCAGGCAGCGTATGAACGGCTGTCACAGGCAGAGGATGAACTGTACAAAACGAATGAACAGATTCATTATGCGGGACAGTACCTTTCTACCAAAGAGGTCCAGCAGCAACTTGCGAAAGCAATTTTCAAGAAAAAATTCCGTGCAGAGCATTCCAAGGAATTGGATGCCTATGCAGAATCCGTGAAATATTTCCGGGAAGAAAACGATGGAAAGCTGCCATCACTGAAATCTTTGAAAAAACGGAAGGAAGAACTGACCAAAGAAATTGCGGAGAGGAAAAAGGCATATGTTCCCTTAAAGGAAGAATCCCGGCGTCTGGAAATTGCATCGGATAATGTGTACAGCATCTTCCGAAAGACCAATGAGATGAAATCCGACCTTGCATGGAAACGCGAGTGGGAGGCCAAAGTCCGCGAAAAGTCAAGGCAGGAGCAGGCTCGACAGGAACAGCGAGAGCGTCAACCGAAACGCAAGAAGCGCAGCTATGATATGAGCCTGTAATCAGCAGGGTCTTCCACCCCGCACCCCGGAACCCTGCCGGATGCGTAAGCCCGTGCAGGACTTTCCCATTCGGCAGGGACTTTTGAAAACGATTAGGAGGAAGTTTGAGTAAAGAGTACATCAAAGCACAAACCCCACTACCCGCTTATTTCCCTTATCCGAAATTTCTGTTGCAGATGAGCCTTTCCCATACGGCACGATTGACGTATGTTCTGCTGCTGGACCGCATGACCCTTTCCCAGAAGAATAGCTGGGTGGATGCGCAGGGCCGGGCATATGTGCTTTATCCGCTGGCAGGACTGGTGGCAGATCTGCGAAGCAGCATTTCCAGTGTCACCCGCGCTCTGCGGGAACTGGAAGCCGCACGGCTGATCGAACGGCGGTCCAATGGCTTTTCCAAGCCCAATCAGATATTTCTCGGCGTTCCCCGGACTGCGCAGAAATGCTCAATCGAGATGGTCAAAAATGAGCAGCCTGATTGCTCAAAAGTGAGCAATACGATTGCGCAAAACTGCACATCGAACCAAATAAATAAGAACAACCTAAGATTGAACCAACTGAGTAGAACCAAAGAAGCATATGGGCGTTATCGGAATGTTTTTCTGGAAAATTATTCGGAACTGAAAATGGAAATTGCAGAGTTAGATTCCCTGATTGATGACCTTTCAATCTATATGCAGTCTACAGGCAAGAAGTACGCAGACCATGCAGCGACCCTGCGCAGCTGGTCGGCACGAAAGAAGAGACAGCAGAAACCGGGAACAGGCATCCCGGACTATACCTACAATGAGGAGGAAAGTTTATGACGGAAACGATCCAGACAGCGATGGACAGGCTTATGACGACCGCTGCAGAACCGCAGGATTACATTGCAGAAGATGGGCTGCTGTACTGCGGCAGCTGCAATACCCCCAAGGAAGCGTTCTTCCCAAACGGAAGAATGCTGTTTGGGCGTGACCGCCATCCGGCTGAATGCCAGTGCCGACAAGAAGCCAGGGAAAAGCAGGAGGAAGAAGAGCGGGCAAGGCTGCATCACGAGAACGTGCGGCGGTTGAAGCTGCAGGGCTTTACCGACTGGGCGATGCAGCACTGGACATTTGAAAACGATCATGGGCAGAACCCACAGATGCATCTGGCGCAGCGGTATGTGGACTATTGGCCGGAAATGCGGGGAAAGAATGTGGGCCTGCTGCTCTGGGGCGGTGTTGGTACAGGCAAAAGTTTCATGGCAGGCTGTATTGCCAATGCCCTGATGGAACGGGAAGTGGCGGTTTGCATGACGAATTTTGCCCGGATCATGAATGAGCTGAACAGCACCTTTGCCGGGCGAAACGAAGTCGTGGACAGGCTCTGCGGCTATCCGCTGCTTGTCATTGATGATTTTGGTATGGAGCGGGGCACGGAATATGCGCTGGAGCAGATTTATAACATCATCGACAGTCGTTACCGCAGCCGAAAACCACTGATCGTCACCACGAACCTGACCCTGACGGAGTTGAAAAAAACGCAGGATACCGCTCACGCCCGTATTTATGACCGTCTGCTGGAATTGTGTATCCCGATTGCCTGCACAGGCCCCAGCATGAGAAAGAACATAGGACAGGCAAAATTGAACTTGCTGAAAACACTTCTGGCCTGAATGGGAGGAACGTAATTGAAAGAAAACGGCACAATGAATTGGCTGGCGCAGATCCGCCAGATGAAGAACCGGGACATCCGCACGATTGAACAGTCTGAACTGCAGGAACTGCAGCAGGATGCAGTGGAACACGGATTGCCACAAGAGGAAAGGCTGAAAAATCTGCTGGATAAGGTCGAAAATCCTTATTGCTATCTGGACAACGGAATCATTGTGAAGCTGAACTTTGCACCGAGAGAGAGCAGTACACTGTCTGAGCGCATTGGCAGGTGTTTTCAATCGGCTAGCTGAAAAGGCAGAGAATATTTCGGAAAGCTGCTGAAAAATCACACAGAAAATTTCACACTTTAATGCGATAAAGCACTGGACAAAGGATGATGATTCTGGTAAGCTGTTTGTGGGTAAGAAAATAGGAATGTGCCAACTGAGCAGAACTTGCTCGGTAGGCTTGTTCTACATAGAAAATGTGGAGTCTTTCGCTTCTCTGACGAACAGTATTGCCGATTCGTTAAGGAGGTGGAAGGCTTTTGTTATACCCTGATATGAATTTGCAGAAGAGAACACAGCAAAATACAACCCGATACCGTACAGCCTTGTACTTACGCTTGTCTCGTGAGGATGGCGATAAGACAGAGAGCGACAGCGTTGCAAACCAGCGCACACTACTGGAAGCCTATGCCGCAGACCACCCGGAACTGTGCATCGTGGATGAGTTTGTGGACGATGGTTACTCCGGCTCGAACTTTGAACGGCCTGCGTTCCAAAACCTGTTCAGGGAACTGGAACAAGGGACTATCAACTGCATTCTGGTGAAAGATTTGTCCCGCTTCAGGGAACTGGAACAAGGGACTATCAACTGCATTCTGGTGAAAGAGTTGTCCCGCTTTGGACGGAATTACATTGAAGTGGGACGTTATCTGGAACGCATTTTTCCGGTCATGCGGGTTCGGCTGATTGCAGTGACGGACAACTATGACAGTCAATCTGCGTGGAAGACCAGCGATTCCATTATGGTCCCAATGCGGAATCTGCTCAACGATGCCTACTGCTGGGATATTTCCGTCAAGATCAAGAGCCAGCTTGCGGTCAAGCTGAAGCGCGGCGATTTTGTGGGGAGCTTTGCAGCGTATGGATACCAAAAGAACCCTGCCAATCATACGAAACTGATCGTGGACGAACTGGCAGCGGAAACAGTGCAAGATATTTTCCGCTGGAAGATCAGTGGCATGAATAATCAGAGCATCGCAGACCGATTGAATGCGAAAAAGGTGCCGTCCCCCGCTGCGCGAAAGCTACAGAGCGGTGCAAAGCTGAGCTTGCATTTTCGCAAGAGCGATGAGCCGCCGTGGTCTGCCAAGGCAGTGGACCGCATTCTGCACAACGAGGTCTATATCGGAAAACTGGTGCAGGGAAAGACAAGGAGACTGGACTATCGCTCCAAAAAGAAAATGAACGTGCCGATGCGGGACTGGGTAATCGTGGACAACACCCATGAAGCAATCATTCCGGCAGAGCAGTTTGAGCTGGTGCGGCGGATTCTGGAAACCGAAACACGCAGGCCGAACGATGCCGAAACGGTGGCTCTGTTTGCAGGATTTCTTTACTGTGGGGACTGCGGCAGCCGGCTGGTGCGCAGGTCGGCCAGCTATAAGGGGAAGCGGTATATCTATTATCAGTGCTCCGGCAGCAAACAGAACAAGGGCAGCTGCACGAGCCATAACCTGCGGGATGAAAAGCTCTATAACATTGTGCGGAATGCGCTCCAGATGCAGATCCAGATCGTGATGGAGGAAACAGAGTTTGTAGAAAGTATCCGGCAGGCCCAGCAGGAACCCTACCGTGTGCGGCGCATCGAACGGCAGATTCGGCAGCTAACTGCAGAAAAGGCCCATACACAGGGCATTAAGGAAAAATTGTATGGGGATTACGCAGAGGAAATCCTCACACGGGAGGATTTTTTGAACTACAACGAACTGTACAGCAAGCGGATTGAAGAGTATGACCGCAAAATTGAGGAACTGGAAGCAGAACGGCAAAATCTGCAGACTGCTCCAAATGCTTATCCATTTCTGGACGTGTACCGCAAGTATCGGAAACTGGAAGAAATCACCCGCCCGATGGTCGTTGAACTGATTGAGAAAATCGAAGTCTATGAGGGCAATCGGGTGGAAATTACGTTCCGATTCCAGGACGAAATTGCAGACCTGCTGGAGGAATTGCACCAAAAGCAGCATGAAGTGTCAGCTTGAAAGAAGGTCGTGATTTATGGCAAGAGTAAGCAAGAAAGTAAGTGCGGCGCAGCGGGAAGCCGAGAACGCGCAGCACCGTATCTGGAAAACCGCAATTTACGCACGATTGTCTGATTTCGATGATGTACTTCGGGATACGGAATCGCTGGAAGTGCAGATTTCTTACATCAAGGCGTATATCAACCACCGAGATGATCTGATGCTGCTGGATGTGTTTGCGGACAAGCGGTGCACAGGGATGAACTTTGACCGCCCGGAATTTGAGAGACTTCTAAAAGCACTGCAGGAGCGGAAAATCGACTGCATCGTTGTAAAGGACTTCTCCCGACTGGGCCGCAATTTCGTGGAAACAGGACAGTATCTGGAACAAGTGTTTCCATTGTTCGGCGTAAGATTTATCGCCATCAATGATAATTATGACAGCCTGAACAGACAGAGTCGGGACGGGATGCTGGTGCCGATCAAGAGCATGATCAATGAAATGTACTCGAAAGACCTGTCCCAGAAGATTCAGTCGTGCTTTCGTTCCAAGGAAGCACGGGGAGAAATCTATACCCCTGTTCCATTTGGCTACAAAAAGAATCAGAAGAATCATTTGGTTCTGGATGAGGAAGTCAGCGATGTGGTAGTTCGGATTTTCCTCTGGAAGAAATCCGGCATGAAAGAGCGCGAGATTGCAAAGAAGCTGTCTGCGCAGGGAACCCAGACACCTTTTACACGCCGCTGTCAGCTGGGATACCTGAAAAACACCTTGCGGGTAAAGGATCCAGCATGGCAGACTGTTTTCGTGACAAAGGTGCTGGAAAATCCAATCTACACAGGAGCAATGGTCTACAACCGTATTGCCTACGATGAAACGTATCGGAAAATCGGGCAGAATCCACGGGAAAGCTGGCGGATGGTGCCGGACAGCCATCCGGCGATTATCAGCTGGGAATTGTTTGATGAAGTTTCCGCATTACGGGAAGCCGAGCAAGCAGTCAGGGAGGAACGGAAAAAGTGGTGCAGACAGCGCAGAGAAAATAATCCGAACATTTTCAAAGGCAGAATATTTTGCAAGGAGTGCGGAGAAAAGCTGTTTTGTCATTGGCAAAGTGATGGTACGCTGTATTTTTACTGTGCATCTTGCCATGTTTCCATCTCAGAGAAAGACCTCTGGAACGGCATTAACAAGGAGTTGCACCAGCGGATGGAAGAACACCGTGATTTGCAGAAGCTGGTACGGAAAAGCTCTGGAAAAAGCAAACTCCAATCAAAAGAAATAGCTATAAAACGTGAAATTGAACAGGTGTCAGGCAATATCGTTCGACTGGAATCACAGAAGCGCAGCGGCTATGAGCAGTATGTTCTCGGAAAACTTTCAAAAGAAAAATTTCTGGAACTGAAGCAGGGTTTAGAAAATGAAATCACAACACTGAAACAGACGAAAGCTGAAAAAGAGAAAGAACTGGCCGTTGTTCAAGAAGAATTGCAACGGAAAAAGCAGATCGCAGGCAGCACGGAAGTCCTTTTGATGGCAGATAATCTGCAGCAGTATGTAAAGAAAATCGAAGTGGACCGCGGAAAAATCACTTATACAGAATTTTTATTGTGATGAAAAAGGAGAACAAAGCAATGAAAGAAATGAAAGAGAAAATCTACGATGCCCGGACAGGGATGGAATATATTTTGATTGGCGATTATTACCTGCCAGCCTTGAAAGTGCCACGGACTCGTCCGGTTGGCCGCTGGGGGATGCTGCACAAGGCGTACCTGAAACTGCGAAAACCAGCCTATTACCAGAGCTTGCTGCTGAGCGGAAAACTGGATACTGTTTTAGCAAATGTGGAAGAGCAGGCAGTGGAACGATATGAGGTTTTGATCGAGCAGCTGAGCCGGCGGGAGCACGTATCGGAAAAACTGAAAGAAGAAAATCAGATGGAGTGGGTGCGCCGCATGAGAAATCTGGAAAATCGTGCAGAGGAAATCGTAAAGGCAGAATTGATCTACACGTTTGAAGGACGGTGAACAGCAGATGATTGGAACCTACTACAGACTTTCCCTTGCGGACGAAGATGTGGGTGCGGATAAGGCAGAAAGCAACAGCATTCAGGGCCAACGCGGACTGGTAGAGGGGTACATCATGGCCCGCCCCGAACTGGCAACAGAGCCGCGTCAGGAGTACGTGGACGATGGCTACTCCGGCACATCTACAAGCCGTCCTGCGTTTCAGCGGCTAATTCAAGATGCACAGGACGGAAAGGTGAAAACGATTATCGTAAAGGACTTTTCCCGGTTCGCCCGTGACTATATTGAAGCAGGCGATTATATGGAGCGGATCTTCCCGTTGCTGGGCGTTCGCTTCATCTCCGTCAACGATGGTTACGACAGTGGAATGCAAATCGGAAACGATGTACGTGGACTGGAAGTAGCCATTAAGAACATCATCAACGCATCCTACAGCCGGGACCTCTCCGCTAAAATCGCAGCAGCAGACCATGTGATGCAGAAAAAAGGAATGTATCTCGGAGGATACCGCCCGTTTGGATTCCTGCCGGACCCGAACGATTGCCATAAGCTGATCCTCGACCCGGTAGCCAGCCAGTATGTACGGTTGATCTTTGAACTGGCATTGCAGGGCAACAGAACAGGCACCATCGCAAAAATCCTGAATGAAAAGCAGATCCCGACCCCGGCAGCGTATCATGTGGCGGAAAACCATGTGTACAGTGAGCAGAAAGCATGGGATCTGCAGCGCAGCCATTGGACAAGTGGAACGGTTTACCATGTTCTGAAAAATGAGAAGTATAAGGGAACCTACGTGGGCGCGAAATTCATTATGCCTGTTCCGTGCAAACATCGGATCCTGCGCGCTCCCTTGGAACAGCAGGTACGAATCGAGGACAGCCATGCCGCTATTGTGACCCCAGAAGAATTTGCACAGGCGCAAAAGGTCATTATGCTGCAGCATGGAAATCATCAGGCAGGGAACTACACAAAACGCCAGTATCCGCTGAAGGGAAAGGTCTACTGTGGCTATTGCCGGAAATTGATGAAATATCGTGTTCTCAAGAAACTTGGCCCCTCGTTTAACTGCAGATTTTCAGCCACGGCGGTGGACAGCCCCTGCAAGCGAATCCCGATTTCTGAGAAAATGCTGGAAGAGATTGTCCGAAACGCGCTGACAGTGCAGATAAAGCAGGCGGAGCATATGCTGGAAATCCTGCACGAACGGGAACGCAAAGCGTTGATTTGCTTTTCCGCACTGGAACGGCAGGAAGAAAAGCTGAGTGCAGAAAAGGCGGAGATCGTAAAACAGCGCGTTGCACTTTATGAGCAGTATGCTGATGGAAACATGAGCAAGGAAGAATTCATCAGGCAGAGAGATTCCTATAGAGCACAGGAAGATGAACGGATGGAGCAGATTCAACGACTTCGTACCGAGAAAGATCAAGCTTTCCAGCCTGTGAAGAAGGATACGGATAATTTGCAAGCCGTGATGGATACTGTGGGAGGAGCAGGCGATGTGATGCACTTGTCGCAGAATGTGGTGGAAACCTTTATTGACCGCATTGAGGTTTTCAACGATGAAAGCGTGAAAATTCGTTTTACATTTGAAGATGTATTGAAAAATTACGAAGCAGAGTGAGAAATGATATTTGCGTTTTTGAAAGGTTCATGCTACAATAACTATAGAAGGGAGTGTGGAGGAAATGGTTCTCCAGTACTATGTGGTAGAAAATGCGACCGGAAAACAAATTGAAATCGATATTGAATCGGCAACCAACGAAGACCTGACCTCTACAAAGGAAAAGTGGCAATCTGATTGGACGAGTGAATTTATCCGCGACCCAAAGCTGGAAAAGTATGCAGCGAAAACAGATGCTGGCGAAATTGTAGCATTGGGTGCATATCGAGAAGATGATCACGGAATATCAGTTTTTATTGCGAATATTGAAGCACATCCTGAGAGTAATCCGACAATTAGCACCGTGCGGAAATACGCAGGCATTGGTCGAATGATGATTGCTTATGGTATTCAATTGTCGATTGACAGTGGACATGGTGGTATTGTAACCTTTGAAGCAAAAACAGATGAACTGTATGATCACTACATCAAAGATTTTCATGCAGTTCCGATTTTTCAGCCACATTCGGGAGGCCCAAAGCTGCTTATGCTGGCTGATGAAGGCGCACAAGAAATTTTCAGTACCTACTTATCTTAAAGATTGGAGGGTTCAGTATGAAAGATCAAGAACTTGAGCTGCAGGTTGCTCCTATGAGCAATGATACAATGGAATATTTGAATGTTTTATTTGGCGTATGCAAACGCTTTAAAACAGATTATTACCATGCAACACCGAAGCAGCGTGAATTTATTGATGCAGTGGCTACGCACGAGTACCAGCTGATGAAAGCCCATGAGAAAGGACTGAGCCGTGCTTCTGTTCCTCCTTTTATGGGAATGAAGCGGAGTGAACGCAGCAACAATATGCCTGCTTGATAGTAAGAGAATAAGCTAACATAATAAGTGCTCGCATAAACCACAGACAGCACCCAAGATGATTCGAGGGTGCGTCTGCGGCTTATGCGGGCCTTTTTATTTTGTGATTTTAATACGGATGGATGTTAAATTCCAAGGCTGACGAGAGTGGCCTTTAACTCCTTCGCCGTGCGGATAATGATTTCCTGCTCAGTTTCGTTGCAGTCCAATAACAGACGATGCAATTCGGTGTTGGAAGTTGAAACGGAATAGTGAAGACTGTCTATCAACAAATCATCAATGGTTCGATGACAGTACGAAGAAGTGGAATCGAAATGCTTTGTTTGATGCAGTCTGGAATGGTGACAGCGAAGGCATTACCAAGGAAATGAATGCTCTGCTCCGGCGCACCATAAGCTACCATGACTATCGGGAAGACTTCTATCATGCTTTCCTTGCGGGCATCTTCACAGGTGCCGGATATATGGTGGATTCCAATAAGGAGCATGGAGAAGGCCGAAGTGATGTGGTCGTTTACGATTCCATCAATGCCCGCGTTGCAATCTTTGAAGCAAAGTACACGAAGGTTTTGGAAAAGCTGGAAAGTGAATGCGATATAGCCTTGCAGCAAATTGATGATCGGATGTATGCAAAGGAGTATGAGGATGATTACGATCAGATTCTTTGCTACGGTATTTCGTTCTTTAAAAAGCGCTGCATGGTAAAGAAAAAGTGATTCACAACAAATCTTAACTTGAATTCTGTATTATAACTTAAAATGAGTTAAAATACAGAAAAAGAATTATAAGAGAGGCTCGCATAAACCACAGACAGCACCCAAGATGATTCGAGGGTGCGTCTGCGGCTTATGCGGGCCTTTTTATTTTGTGATTTTAATACGGATGGATGTTAAATTCCAAGGCTGACGAGAGTGGCCTTTAACTCCTTCGCCGTGCGGATAATGATTTCCTGCTCAGTTTCGTTGCAGTCCAATAACAGACGATGCAATTCGGTGTTGGAAGTTGAAACGGAATAGTGAAGACTGTCTATCAACAAATCATCAACGGAAATGCAGAGGGCGTCGGCAATATCGACCAGAGTGGCAACGCTGGGGTGTTCTGTGCCTTTTTCAATTTTGGCCAGAAATTCACGACTGCGATTGATTTTAGAGGCTAAGGCTTCCTGGGTGATATTACCACACTGCATTCTGAAATAACCAATACGTTTTCCCAAAGCAACATAATTGACGGACATAAGTAAATCTTCCTTTCGAATGCCCGCATAAGAGTACTTTTATTATCTGGCCTATGGAAAAACGAATCAAGAAGAACGAAAAGAGCAGCCAACATAGAAGTCAGAATTTTCGTTTTTCACCTCTAGCGGAGATGGCTTCTGAGGCCAAAATGTGACCCAGTAGGTCACATTTTAAGGAACAAGTGACCTGCTGGGTCACAGAAAAATTATCTGACAGGTGTATAATAAAACCATAAAATTGAACAGCACGATAATGTGAGCGAGAACGAAGTGAAAAAGTTACTGACGCTGTACAGCGGGGTTCAGTTAACGGATGTACTTTCATTTGTATAGAGAAAATGATGAAAATGTGGCTCAGAATTTGGCGTGGCCACCCCTAGCGGTCGTGTGTTCTGAGGCAATTTTGTGAAGTGTTACATCACAATTTGCTGCACATGTGAAGTGCCACTTCACAGAAAAAATCATCTGATAAGAGTATAATAAAAGCATGAAATCAAGCTGCGAAAATAAAGTGGGGAAAACGAAATGGAACGGCTGCTGACACTGTATAGCGAAGTTCAGTCAACGGATGTACGGTGGCTGTGGTATCCCTTTATTGCAATCGGAAAAATCACACTGCTGCAGGGTGATCCCGGCGATGGAAAATCTACCATGATGATGAATCTGATTGCGGAACTTTCAACAGGAGGTAAGACCCCGGACGGATGCAAAATTGGTACGCCGCAAAAAGTGATTTATCAGTGCTCAGAGGATGGTGTTTCAGACACGATTAAGCCCCGCTTGGAACGCTGCGGAGCAGACTGCAGGAAGATTGCTTTCATCAACGAAGAAGTTTATAACGGCCTTACATTGGACGATGAGCGCATCCGTCAGGCAATCATTGAATTTCGGCCTCGATTGGTCGTGATCGATCCGATTCAGGCTTATCTTGGCAGCGATTCGGATTTGCAAATCGCAGGCAGAGCGCGGAAACTCATGCGCCGCCTTGGAATGTGGGCTGCTGGTTACGACTGCGCTATCGTTCTGATTGGACACCTCAACAAAAAAGAAGGCTCCAAAGGGCTGTACCGCAGCCTTGGCAGTATTGATGTTGTGGCAGCAGCACGAAGCGTCCTGCAGGTGGAGCGAGATACCGAGAATCCTGATATAAGAATCGTACATCAAATCAAAAACAGTCTTGCGCCTACGGCAGAAGACATCCGCTTTTCCATTTCTGCCGACAAGGGCTTTCGATGGCTGGAATGCAGGCCACAGCTTTTTGAAAAACAACAGCCGGACGCCGAACCTAAATTTGATACAGAGCAACAGAAAGCTGCCTACTGGATCAAGCATTTCCTTGAAAAAGGCGATATGAGCGCAAATGAAATTTATTGCCGTCTGGACAATGAGGGTGTCAGCAAACGAGTGGCGCGGATGGTAAAAACGGAAATGGGAATCCACTGCTACCAGAAGAAGCGGAGATGGTATTGGAGTGTTCAGCTGGAAGAAGGTGCTATAAATGGACCGCAAGTATAAGGTTGGTGGATATGTGAAACTTGCAAAACTGTGGGAACGCTCTAAGGATTCAGCAGTAGCCTATCACAGTTCCTACTATGCTGAAAAGTTTAGGGATGATGCGGATAAAAGGCTGGTTGGTGTCTATATTGACATCACAGGGAATAAGGAAATTTATAAACGCCCGGAAATGGTGCATCTGCTCAAAGATTGCAAAAAGGGTGCCGTCAATCTGATTTTTTCACAGACAAGGGCCTACCTTGCAGCGAATACCTGTGATTTCTGTTTTCTGCTGAAATATCTGTTTGATTTGCCGATGCGGGTGGACATTGTTACAGATGATGACGACCAGAGAATTGACACGATTCTTGATGTTGAGAATCAGCGCCAGAACCTGAAAGAATTGGCCGAAAAATACACATCAATCCGAAGGAAAGATTATCTTGAGTGGAAAATTCGACTGGAAGATGAAATGACAAAGGCTGAAGAAAAATGAACGTAGAACATATCCCAGCAGAAGATGTGGACATGCTGCCGTGTGGAGCAGACTGGCAGAGTAGGCATTTGGAGTCCGAAAAGAGAAAAGCTGAAATTCGGGACAGAATCCATAAGCAGGCAGAACAGGGCCAGAAAACGGCAAAAGACTACTTTCGTCCGGCGAAACCGACACCGTCGATTTACGACAGCGACCTGAAGCGTGTAGCCGTTTATGCCCGTGTCAGCACTTCCAGCGAAGAACAGATTTCTTCCATTGAAAACCAGACTCTATATTACACCAAAAAGATTGCAGAAACGGAAAACTGGAATTTGCAGGACATTTACAGCGATGAAGGAAAATCCGGCACATCGCTGCGGAAACGTGATGCGTTTAAACGCATGATGCGAGATGCCAAAGACCAGAAGATGGATTTGATTATCTGTGCCAGCATTTCACGTTTTGCCCGGAATTTTTCGGATTGCATGACACAGATCGCAGCACTGAAAACCATGCACCCGGCACATCCAATCGGTGTGTACTTTGAAACAGAGAATATCTACACGCTGAATCCAAGTAGCCAATACAGCCTTGACATTCAGGCGCTTCTGGCGGACTGGGAATCGGGCAATAAGAGCCGCCGCATGATCCTTTCGTATGACCAGCGCATTATGACAGGCCAGTACCCGGTGGCCGACCTGATGGGGTATCGGCATACCAAAGATGGACAGTTGGTAATTGAGCCGGAAGAAGCAAAGACGGTGCGTTTTATCTTTCTGGCGTTTATCTATGGTTATAACTGCGATCAAATTGCGGCAGTGCTGACGCAGAAGAAGCGTAGCACCCTGCGTGGCAAGCAGGAGTGGAATGGCATGATGGTGGCAAACATCATGAAAAATGAACGCCGCTGGGGTGATCTGGAAGCCCGGAAGAGCATCGTGGTGGACTACAAGCTGGGCAAGGTCACAAAGAATAATGGGAATCGCTGCTCTGCCTATGTCCCGGAACATCACGAAGCGATTGTTTCGCCGGAGATTGCACGGGCTGCACATCTTGTGGCATCCAGCAGCAAAAAGTGCGGTGTGCAGGATATTGTGGTGATCCAGCAGGGAACATTGAAAGGCTTTGTTGGCATCCATCCGAATTGGAGCGGCATCAGTGTTGAAAGCATCCGCAGCCTTTGCCTGAGCACCTATCTGCCGGAAGAGGTGATGAAACTGAACGATATAGCAGAGATGAGGGCTGGGGCAACACTGGGAAAGGCACTTCAATCTGAATATATGACGGTTTCAGGTACTTGCTTTATCAACCAGAGTAGCCCGGTTATGACGATTTCTAAAAATGGAATCCGTTTCAGCAAGGCCTGCCATAGCCGGTTGGACGACTGCGAGTATGTGGAACTGCTCTATCATCCGATTCTGCAGGTCGTGATTTTGCGAAAGAGCAATCACGGCTTTTCAACGACGATGCGCTGGAGAGATGACAATGACGTTCATAGTGCTTTTTCAGCCAGAGCATTTTCTGGACTGGTCTTCCAAACATTGAACTGGAGAAGGAATTGCCGCTATCAGTGCCGTGGTATCTGCCGGGGTCAGGGAAATGCAAAATTTCTGATTTTTGAATTAGATGAGTCCCGGATTTTGACTGGGAAAAATCAGTATGAACAAGAAAATTGTTCGATGAATCTGAAATGCCGGTTATATCGGAGTAAATGGGTTCAGAGCATTACAGTTAGTGATGTGATGGAATCTGGCCAAGTCGTAGAAAATCCCATGATTGGTGCAATTCCAAGCAGAAATGAAGTTCAACGTGAACTGGATGATCTTTTGATGTCGATGTAGGAGGAACTTATAGAATGGAAGAAAAAAGCAGGGCGCAGGAACTGAGCGTTCGGGAAATCTCCTTGATTCGTGAACTTGCACAGATACGGAAAGAACATAAAAGAGAACTGGAGTACGAAAAGTTCGATGGCTATGAACTTCCGCCGCGCACCCAGTTTTCCATGCTGAATAAACCTGCAGTGAGCATAAAATATGGTGTTATGAAATTTAATATGGCGTGCATTCGGCTTTTTGAAGGAATCAAGTATGTCCTTCCGATTTTGCACCCCAATAAGAAGCGGCTTGCGTTGATTATGTGCCCGGAAGAGGACAGCGCGTCTGTTGAATGGGCACGACAGAAAGACGAAAACTGGGTGAATAAGGATATTACATCATTGGAATTTGTGGAAAATATCTTCAGGCTCATGAACTGGAATCGGGAATGCCGTTATAAAGTGCTTGGACGGGTGGCTAATTCAGATCAGGGTCTTTGTATGTTGTTTGATTTGGAAGAAGCAATCATGTTCACCCCGAAGCCACAGGAATATACAGATCCGCTTACTGGTGAAATGAAGAAAAAGCAGATGAAATTCTTCCCGGATGCCTATAAGAACCGTATCGGAAAATCTTATAATGACTATATTGCAGACCATCAGATGAACATGTTTGAAGACTTCATTGGGTATCAGAGTTCTACTGTATTGGATGAGCCCGAACGGGAAGCAGGCACTACTTCAATACCGATTCCGCAACGTGAAGAATCTGAAAATATATCTTTGCCAGATTTACCGGGACAGCTTGAAAACGTACAACAATCGGGCAATGAGATTGCTGAGAGAGGAATGCCGACATGAATTCTGGGCGAGTTATGAACCTGCGAGTGACAATTCCGGCGGAAAGCCGGAGAATGAATGTTGGGAAAGATGTTATCCGTATTCTTGGAAGTCCGGCCTATATCTGCGTTTTGCAGAGGAAAGATCGGAAGTCTATTGCAATCACGCCGTGTGCTGCGGAGCATCCCATGTCCTTTAAGGTCCCGGACAGGCTGCTGACCGACGGACAGTGCCGGATGAGGATCAATGGAGTACAGTTCGTCCAGGCGTTATTAGAGGCAAATGGTCTTGCTGCAGGGAAAGACTATCAGTTTAAGGGAAGGTATGAAGCTGAGAAAAACGCAGTTATCATATCGCTTGAAAAAGATGAACGGGAATGTTAGAAAAGACGGAAAAATCTGGAATACAGGTGTGGCACTATTGAAATATTTTGCTGGCCTGAATTCAAATCAGAATGGGCAATATGGACAAATCTATGCTGAAAAGTTTACATCTGCCTGCTTGATATGCAAGGTGTTTTATGGTAAGATGAAAGCACAATAGGGATAGTATATGCTCCTCTTGACCCTGCTGTAAGGAAGTGAATGCCGATGGAAAATCAGCTTGCTCATGCGATAACGCAGACGGAATATGATTCGAGTTATGATAAGGCTGCCAAGAAGCTGCTTGCCAACAAACAGATTCTGGCACAGATTATGAAGAACTGTGTGAATGAGTACAGTGCCTGTTCCGTAGACGAAATTGCAGAGAAGTATATCGAAGGAACGCCGGAAGTGGGCACGGTTGGCGTTCATGTTGATGATACAAACAGATCCCAAAAAACTTCTGACGTAATTGTCGGAAGCAATAATGAGGATTCTACGTTGACGGAAGGAACCGTCAATTATGATGTCCGGTTCGATGCAATTGCACCGGCGTTAGAAGGTTCTACTGCACGGAAAGATGTGATACGTCTTATTATCAATGTGGAAGCGCAGACGGCTTTTAATCCGGGATACCCGTTGACAAAGCGAGCAATCTATTATTGCAGCAGGATGATCTCCGCACAGCATGGTCCGATATTCACGAACTCGGAGTATGGGAAAATCCGAAAAGTGTACTCTATCTGGGTTTGTACACACCCAACCAAGGAGTTCCAAAACACTCTGATTCGTTATTCTATCCGACCAGAGCAGTTGATTGGAAACGCTGTTGAAAAATCGGAAAACTACGATTTGATGAGTGTTGTAACGATTTGTCTTGGAGAACCGGGTACGGAAAACTATACAGGTATTGTGAAATTTATGGATGTGCTGCTCTCTTCATCCAGAGCAGCTACTGAGAAAAAGAAAATTCTTGAAGAAGAATTTGGCGTTGCAATGAACGAAGAGCTGGAAAGAGAGGTGCTTGTTATGTGCAACCTTAGTCAGGGCGTAAAGGCCGAAGGCAGAGAAGAAGGCATCAACATTGGTGAGATGCGGATGCTGGTTAAACAGGTAAGAAAAGGCCGTGTGACGATTGAAGAAGCAGCGGAAGATGCTGGAATGACAGTAGAGGAATTTAAGAAAGTGATGGAAAATACCCCGCTGCAGGCTGTATAAAGCGGAAATTATATAGAGCATTAGAAATTTACAGCCAGGAAGATTATTATCCATTTCATATGCCGGGGCACAAGAGAAATCCGGACACAGTCAATACAGACCTGCCGTTTGACAGGGATATCACAGAGATAGAGGGATTTGATAATCTTCATCATCCGGAAGGAATTCTGAAAAAAGCGCAGGAAACTGCTGCGAATGTGTATGGTACGAAGGAATGTTATTACAGCGTTAATGGCAGCACAGCGGCACTTCTTGCGGCTGTTTCGGCAGCGGTTCCGAGGAAGGGACAGATCCTTGTTGCGAGGAACTGCCACAAGGCTGTCTATCATGCTCTGTATCTGAGGAATCTGATCCCGACTTATGTCTATCCACAGATGAACCAAAAGTGGTGGATAAACGGAGGAATTTCACCGGATAAGGTGGAAAGAGCACTGGCGGAGAATCCGGAGATCAAGGCAGTGCTTCTCACCTGTCTCTTATACACATCTGACGCTGCCGACGACTTAATAGGTGTAGAT
>ENA-OZHJ01000500-OZHJ01000500.1-human-gut-metagenome-genome-assembly--contig:-NODE-500-length-19200-cov-11.457247_pt1 | contig 19200 bp, 18 predicted proteins | sample MGYA00244663_ERZ653672 | MGnify/ENA primary metagenome ERZ653672 (study PRJEB26926, sample SAMN06165215) | human gut metagenome | biome: ENVO:00009003; feature: ENVO:2100002; material: ENVO:00002003... | reverse complement strand
TGCGTGAAAAGGCTCTGCATATCGAAGCAACCGAAAAGGCACACGCAAGAGCCGAGGGCGAAGCAGTCGGACTTAAGAAAGGCGAAAAAAGAAAAGAAGCAGAAATGATCTCAAAAATGAGAAAAAGCGGACTTTCAGAAGAACAGATAAAAGCCATCTTAAACAGTTAAGGGCAATCTACCAATCCCACAAAGGAGGACAAAATGAAACGTACCCACACCATACTCGCAACAATAACCCTTATCAGCGTAATACTGACCAGTGCTTGCACGGCAGGCAATGCAAGCAGCACAACGTCCTCTGCACCCGAAACGGCAGTGACAACTACCGCTCCGGCAGTAACGGGAACAGTGATGGATAGGATTGACGAGCCGAAAGCCGAAGCGACTACAGCAGTAACTACCGCTCAGACCACTACAAAGCCGCAGGAAACAAAAAAGGCAGAAACGACAGCAGCTGCCACAGCAGCAGTCACCACAGCAAAGCCGGCAACGACAACAACCGCCGCTACTACAAAGCCCGCTCCCGAATGGACAGAAACAAAGGAAAGCGGTACTAAGTACGTCAACACCGACTGCTACAGCCGTAAGAAAGCCGTACTCGGCGCCGACACAGTTAAGCTGTACAGCGTGAACGACAAGGTGACAGTGACAGCCAAGACCGATACAGGCTACTTCAAACTTTCTGACGGTAGCTTTATACACAGCGACTATCTGAGCGACAGCAAGGTAACTCAGCCGGCAGCACCCGCTACAAAGAAAGAGGAAACTACTAAGCCTGCGGATACTACTACAAAGAAGCAGGAAAATAAGCCTGCCGAAGATAACTGGAGATTTACAAAGCAGGACTGTGAAGATATATTAAAGGCTTGCGAAAAGTACGCAAAGGATAATGGATACGCATTTTTCAAACCCTCAGATGTTGGTACAACAAAGGGCAAAGTATATCAACACAGCACTTGGACGCAGGTTTATTCCAATCATCCCGATAGCTTGTATTCCAAAAAACAAGCTATAGAATATCTTTGCCAGTTCTATGAATTTAATGAAAGTCAAGGTTTTTCTACTTGTATAGACTATTGCCTTGCAAGTGACTACTATGAATGGCTTAAATCTGAAGGTGTCAAAAACCCCGAAACTCACACCGCTTGTCAGGATTTGACGGCTTATGTGTTCTTCCCTTGTATGGGCTAATATTTCAGTAGCAATAAACAATAGAATATAGATTTTAGAGCTTTGAAAATATAAATTCAAGGCTCTTTTTCTTTTTCTTTTTCTGACAGTCAAATGAAAATCCAAAGCAGTCCGCACCCGTAGGACTGCTTTTTTATATATACAAATACAAACCAAGAAAGGAAATCGGTATGAAAAACAAACTCAGAAAAATGTTGAGCTTAGTTTTATCTGTCGTTATTGCTATGTCGGCAATAAGCCTGAACACATTTGCGGCTACAATATTAGATATTAAAGACGGCTCAACAAATAAGTTATATGTTGACTGGTACAGTTATTCATATAACTTCAACGGCAGACTGAACACAAGCACATACGGACAGATAATCAAACTCAATGTTGGTAGCCCAACAGGACAGGTAGCGTATTGTATTCAGTCCTCAAAGGATGCGTGGACAGGTGATTATACCGCTCAGGATACAGGAGGTTCATAAAAATGATAAAGTGCAAAGTAACCAAAAAAATAATGCAAGAATCCGGAACGATAATGGGATTATCAATCATTCAAATCGTGACTTTAATAATCGGCTGTATCGTAACTATAGGATCATTGCTGTTACTATGGCTGGTACTTAAAGTCGGTATAGATGCGGTAATGTGGATAGTATTTCTTGAATTAGTGCTGTTCATCGGATTTGGTGTAGTGCGAATTCAAGGTATGTCAGTATTAAAGTTCATCACTTCTAATTCTACACAAAAGCGACCATACAATAGCAAGGGGGTATTCAACAATGTCGATAATAGATAAATTCTTTAATGGCGGTTCTGCAAGGAAAAATGTGCCTTTCGGCTATGACAAACGTATTGTTATGCCGAAATCGGCACAGGATACAATACCGTTTTATGAAGTGTACGATAACGGATTGTTTCTTACAGGAGTTAACACGTTTACGTTGATATTTGCATTTTCGAATATCGACTATTCTCTGCTACGTGACAGAGAGCAGGAAGAAACCTATCAACGTTATCAGCGTTTGCTTAACGCACTTCCGGTCGAAATAAATTTTCAGGAGTTTATTATGAACTCTTCTGTTAATACAGCAAAGCTCAGAAATATTCTCATAAGCAACAACAAGGAAATACCTCGTGATATACTCGATGATTACAACAAAAATCTCGAAACGTATATTGCAAAATCCGAAGACGCAACGAGCGAAAAAATAACACTCGTCGCCATGTCATATACTCCGAACGAAACCGTGGATAATGTTAATATAATGTTTCGTTATTACAGGGAAATGCAGAATTTTTACGCTGCTATCGGCAGTGAAACTCGCCAGCTTATGCCCGAAGAAGTTTTCGCAATTCTTTACGAATATTATCATCCGTTTGATAATACCGAATTTCTGTTGCCATCCGATATATATTCACGTGGCGGATCGATCAAGGATTATATAGCGCCGTCAATGTTTGCATTCCGCCCAAAGGAAGTTGAAATCGGTAATTCGTATACACGAATATTGTATATGGCTCGATATGACAGAACTTTAGACGATGAGTTTATTCGTGATATTCTTGATAACAACTGCAAGATTGTTGTATCTAAGCACATCAAACATATTGACAAGTCCGAAGCACAGGACAGGGTGAAAGACAATATATATGCTCATCAAGGCAAAATACAAGCAAGGCTTGAAAAAAACCACAAAAAAGGACTGAATTTTGTTCCTTATCACTGGACGGAGCGTGAGCGTGAACTGGAAGATCTTCAAGAACGCTTGTCTGATACAAATTGTGAACTTTTCAAAATCGGCGTTTTTATATCATTATCCGCTTCTACAAAAGAGGAGCTTGAAGAGCTGACAGAAGCTATACGTTCAAAAGGAAAAAAGCATCAGGTCGTTATCGATTGCCTTGTCAGACAACAGGAAAAAGCACTTGATTCCGTCCTTCCGTTTGGTATTAACCATTTTGATAATGCCAATGGCAACAATGTAAATACTTATGTTCTGTCCGATGCCGCCGGTATTCTAATACCGTTTTCAGCACGATCTTATTTTTCCGACACCGGTCTTTGCTACGGTATGAACAAGCACACCAACGCTATTATTGTACTTGATCGAGCTGAAGAGATGAACGCTAACGGTTTCTATCTCGGTACATCGGGTTCGGGAAAATCGATGTATTGCAAATCCGAAATTATAGATACAATCATACGTTACCCTAAATCGGAAAAGATAATTATAGATCCCGATGGAGAATACTATCCTCTCATCAAGCGATTTGGCGGCGATACGCTGAAATTATCAGCTGATTCCGAAACAAAGATCAACATATTTGACACCGATATAAATATCAGTGAAAATGGCACATCTGCCGTTGCTATGAAATCCGAGCTGATTATGTCGATCATAGAAACGGCACGAGGGCTGCCGTTATCTGCCGCCGACAAATCTATTATCGACAGTTGTGTCAAAGAAGTTTATGCCGATTATGTACTTAATAACGGTAATCCGGAATTCACACCGACTTTTGTTGATTTTTACAATGCGCTTATAAACAAAAAACTACCTGAAGCAGATCAGATAGCACTGGACATCGAGCTTTATGTTAACGGCAGTTTCAATACTTTTTCGGGCAAAACAAACATTCATACGGATAACAAGCTGTTGTCCATTGATATATCCGATATGGGCGAACAGCTCCGTCCGGTAGGATTACAGGTTATACTCGAGTACATCTGGCAGCGTGTTCGTGACAACAGAAATAAGGGCATTCAAACTTGGGTGTGGGTCGATGAGTTCTCCGTTATGTTCAACGACGGTAACGGTAAAGAAACAGTTCGCTCTGCCGACTTTTTTCAGAATGTATTTAAACGAATCAGAAAATACGGCGGTATACCTACCGGCATAACACAGAACATAACGGAAGTCCTTGATTCGGGGCAGGCAAAGGTTATGCTTTCAAACTCTGAATTTGTAGTTCTTCTTCAGCAGAAGAAAACCGACCTTGATAAGCTCATAGAGTTATTTAACTTGTCGCCTTCGCAGTCGAGCTACTTACAGACCGGTGAAAAAGGCACAGGGCTTATCGTAAGCGGCAGAAAGATAATACCGTTTGACAGACGCGTTCCAAAGGATAGTGCAATATACAAGCTCTGTCAGACTGATTTTAGGAGAGAAATATGAAAAAACTGCAATTAAAATACTCTACGCCTAAAATTAAATTGAACTCTGTCAAAAAGCTGTGTGAAAACAAGGATAATAGCTCAAACATAAAAAATTGTGCTACCTGTAGCACAATGAGTATAACAAATAAAATCTTGACTAATGCAGAACAATCAGAGGAAAACAGCATTCAGTTGACAGATTCAGCTTTGTTTGCAAAAACCTTTGCCGATTTTAAAAATGCTCATATACCGATATGTGCATTTTCCGTATATGACAGCGATTTTACTCATTGTTACGGAAGCAGAATAAACGACAGAGCCGTACTTTTACGCTGTTTTTCTTTACCGTCAGTTACCGTTATTACGGCGGCTGACGGTATTCTTTCAAATCCGATGTTACGTTCAAGGCTTGTTTGCAGAATTTACCTTTCGGCAGACAGTTACCTGATGATTATACTTGATTCTTTTGCTTATGAAACTTTCAAGGAGGATAACCTGAAAATCATCTCCTCGATACTCGAGAAATTAAAAATTACACTTATAAACCAGAAAGCGGTGATTAAATGAATATTGTATTGATTACCGGTAAACGCAGTATGCGTAACCTTGATACAGTGCTTAAAAAATCCGAGCAAGCTGTAACGGTAGGTAAGTACACTTCTGTCAGACCCAATACAGCTACTGAAATATACGAAAAGTATCGTCCCCATGGTATATTAGTCGGGGACGATACCGTCACTAAATGCGTATCACTGATAGATTTTCTCAGCATTATAAAAATGCGTTACGGCTATATGCGTATAATTTTTATGTGCAGTAACGATAGCAGTTTCAACAAGTATGCGTCGGCTTTATATTCTATAGGCGTTTATGATATTGTTGTGGGCTATGATCCTGCCGCAATAGATTATGCGATCTTAAATCCAAAAACAGAAACGCCCGATATTCCGGTTACGGAAGATTCATCGGATGAAAATAAAGAACTGAGTTATCCCGACAGAAAAGTGCACGAATATCCCGGCAACTTTGTCGGGATCAATTATAAAGATGTCAGTGACAATTCATATTCAATGCAAACTGTACGTTTAACTGAAAATTATGAACGAATACAGCGAGGTAATGTGATTATTTCGGTATTCGGATATAATTCCCGTTGCGGCAGTACATACACTGCTTTTGACATTGCATTTTACTTACACAAGTACGAAAGAGCAAAGGTTTGCATTGTTACAGCTGTAACAGCCGGGTTATGCAAATATTTTAACGTAGACGAAACTACCGTAAACGAGAACGGCTTCAACATAGATGATGTTATTATATATTCGTGTTTCGATAAAATCAGTGATACGTTCGATTACATCGTTTGCGATGACGGCATTACGCTTAATCATAATGCGTATATACACCTTTTGCTGTGTTCGGCGGCTGATTGGGATATGCCAATGCTTACTGATTACATTAACAACGTAATTATTCCGAATAAGATGGATGTAAATCTGTGCTTTTTCCCTGTTACCGTAAATAAGTTTGTTGCAATAAACAAACAGCTTATAAAGTCCGGATTTAATGCGTATATGCTTGAGCCTTCCGACAACTGGATGGCAACAAACGCAAACAACAATAACGTATACAGCAACATTCTTAAAGCATATATCGTTTATTAAGATGTGCTACCTGTAGCACAACTTGAAAGGAGAAGATTATGATTGTAATCTATGCCGAAAAATACAGCCTCGGTCGGACAATTGCCGAGGCTTTAGGCGCATACAAAAAAACAGTGAATCCTAAAGAACCCTCGATAGCTCACTGGAGCTTAAATTTAAACGGCGAGGAAGCTATACTTTGTCACGGTGCCGGTCACTTATGCGGTTTAGCTCCGGCTGAAGATTATAACGAAAGTTATAAATTCTGGAGCTTCGATAATTACCCGATTATACCCGAACATTTTATTACAAGAGTAAAAGATAATAATTATTCCAGGCTTGCTTATGATTATGTTAAGCAGTTCTTTGATAAGGCGGATCTGATAATCAATGCCACTGATGCAGACCGTGAAGGCGAATTGATTTTTGCGTACTTATATGAAGTGTTGCATTGTACAGTACCTTATAAACGTGTTTGGATAACAGATTTGACGCCTTTTAAGATCAGAAAGGCATTTGCAGAGTTACGCCCGGCAAAAGATATGAAGCCGCTTGAAAATGCAGGACGTATACGGTCTGCAACAGACTGGCTCGTTGGTATTAACACGTCTGTTGCGGCTACATTGAAATTCGGTGGTACGGATAATGTATTCGCCTGCGGACGTGTAAAAATGCCGACACTCGCAATGATTGTTAAGCGTGAACGGGAAATAAGGAATTATGTTAAAAAGCCGTTTTATAAAATAGTTGCCAATATCGAAGCAACTGACGGCGCAAAGTTTACTGCCGAAGCGGCAGATAAGTACGATACCGAAACGGCGGCAAAGGCTGTTATAGATGAAATTAAATTAAATACGGCAAAAGCGATTAAAGTCGAGGTGTTGCAAAAGCAGACAGCCGCTCCGCTTTTATATAACACTACACATTTGCTTGCTGATTTATCAAAGTGTACGGATCTCACAATTGATATGCTTACAAAGCTCGTTCAGAGCTTGTACGAAAACAGATTGATAACATATCCACGCACAAGCTCGGAGCATCTAACAGATGCAATGAAAGATGAAACGGTAAAGATAATAAAGCTACTGTTTGAAATGCCCGAATTTGCTAAATATGCTATTCCTGTCGACAATTTTGCACCCTGTACACGTCGGCATTATGATGACAGCAAAGTCGATTCGCACACCGCTATTACACCGACCGCTCTTGTGCCGAATGATTTAAGCGGTATGTCAGAAAATGAGCGCAAGGCATATACTTTGCTTGCGTTATCAATTATCCGTACTGTTTATCCGAAAGCTGTTACAGAAAATGTCAAAGCTGTTTTTCAGATTGATAATCAGCTGTTTACAGCAACCGGAACGAATATAATCAGTCCCGGTTGGTTTGCTGTTGATGCAACGCCGAAGGTAATCGGGTTGCCCGAAATCGTTAAGGATAACGATTATAAAGTTATCGGTTTCGATGTCAAAGAGGGACAAAATGAGCCACCGAAGTATTATACCGATGCTACACTGCTTACGGCAATGGAGCTTGCAGGTGATAATATAGAAGATGAACAAACTCGCAACTTAATTAAACTTGAAAAGCGTGGACTGGGAACTGCCGCAACACGTCAAGGTATCATTAAAGAGCTGTATGAAAAAGGCTATATTGCTCGTAGAACCAAAAAAAACGGCAATATGATCAAAGGCATTATGCCAACAGAAAAAGGAATGTATATAATCGATGCACTTGAAAAGACGGTACCCGATATGCTGTCTGTTGATATGACCAGCGATATGGAAATGGAACTTGATAAAATTGCCCGTGGAAAGTCTGACGGAAATGATTTCTTGAATAATTACAAAAAGCTTGTAGCTAAATGGGTAGAGTTAATAAAAAACAGTGATACTTCTGCAATGGCAGGTAACACCCTTATTTGTCCGTTATGCAGTAAACCTTTAATTAAGAAAAAAGTAGGTTGGTGCTGTACAGGTTATTCCAAGGATAACCCGGATAGTTGCAGATTTTATATTGCAAATGAAATCTGCGGTAAAAAAATATCAGATGTAATCGCCAAAGAGCTTACATTGAAACGTTCGACATCTATCATCAAGGGCTTTACATCTCAGAGCGGAAAAACATTTGATGCGAAGCTAACAATCAAAGCAGATAATACGATCGGTTTTGAATTTCCCGAACGTCTTAAATGTCCTGTTTGCGGAAAAGAAATGATAAAAAGTTCTAAAGGATGGGTCTGCACCGGGTATAAAAACGGGTGTAATTTTTTTATAGCCGGAACTATATGCGGAAAATGTATTACAGACACGATTGCGACTATGTTATGCGCTAATAAGCGAACAAGAATAATAAACGGATTTACTTCAAAGTCGGGCAAAGCATTCTCAGCGGCACTTATCGTTAAAGACGGAAAAATCGACTTTGATTTTCCCGCACAATCACAAAAACGCAGTAAGTAGGTTTTACTATGAGCGTTCTTATAACAATTTTATTAGCTGTAATTATAACACAGGCATTCCGCATTCGCCGTCTGAAAAAAGAAATTATCAAGCGAGATACTGCCGATGAATTCAGTAGGCAATGGTACTGGATAGAAGATAAAAATAACAAGCAACGACAACCTCTGAAAAAGAGGAAATCGTTGCTTTCTTTTTTAAGGAGCTTTTTATGAGTTTTTCTAAATCTAAACCGAGTAACTATGTTACGAAAGAACAGATAGAGCGTGCAAGAAATGTTGATATGGTGGAATTTCTTGAACGAACAGAAGGCTTCAGCGTAAAGAAAAGCGGTAACGGTTATCGCTGTGATAAGCACGACAGCCTTTTTATCACGAATGACCGCAGAGGGTGGTACTGGAACAGCCGTGACGAAGGTGGCAACAATGCCATTGCGTTCTGTATGAAGATTTACGGACAAAGTTTTACTGAAGCTGTAAAGTCGCTTTGTGGAGATATTCAAATTGAGTATACTCCAAATAAGATAACGTCAAAGCCGAGCGTTTCTAAAGATAAGGAATCAAATCGGCTTATTTTGCCCGAACAGGATCACAAAGAAAACGGACAGCGCAATTACAGTAATGTAATCGCCTACTTATGTAAAACCCGTGGATTGGAATACAGTATCGTAAATCAGCTGATTTACGATCGTAAACTATATCAGGGTGTCGGATACAGCGGGCTTCAGCTTGTCGGGTATGACAGCTCGAACACACCGTTTTATCGCTTCAAAAATGATGTGCCTGAAAATGCACCGGAATATGTTACCGTTGAGCTTCAGGCACAGAAGCAAAAAGGTGAAAAGTATATCTGCGAAGGGTTCAGCAGTGAACATATACCTGAGCTTATCGAACGTGGTATTACTAAAAAATACGTAAATATGATTGCTGTAAACGGTGATGGCGTTATGTCACGCTATGCGTTTTGCCGTTCTGTATCGGATAAATCTACATACCGTGTAGATTTGCCCGGAAGCGATAAGAAATATTCGTTTTCTTTAATCGGCACAAATAAGAACAAGCTGTATGTTTTCGAGTCTGTAATTGATATGCTGTCTTATGCGTCATTTTATGCTATAAGAAACGGTCAGGATTCCTGGCAAGAGCTGACTATGATTTCCCTTGGTGGCAAATCTGATGTTGCTCTTGATGAGTTTTTACAAAATAATCCCATTACCGAAATTACACTCTGCCTGGATAACGATGAAGCAGGCAGACACGCCTCGGCACAGCTCAGTGACAAGTATGCACTTAAAGGATATACAATATCGAATGATATACCCTTAAATAAGGACTTTAACGACGATTTAAAAGCGTTCAGAGCGTTAGAAGAGAAAAGTACCATTCAGACTACTACTAAGCCGCTCAGACGTTAAAATACAACAAAATACAAGGATGTGTGAAAATGAAGAGTTACTTTCTGATATCTAACTCGGTTATTACCGCAAGAGAACTTACACACAATGAGTTTGCCGTGTATACCTATTTGCTTTCAATCTATTCAAATATACGAAGCAGAGCAGGACACGAATATAAGCGTGTCAGACAGCAGACTATAGCAGCACACTGCGGTATAAAGTCTACACAGACAGTATCTCGTATAATTGAAAGCCTGATGAGAAAAGGTTACATCACACATATAATTGCGGCTTATCGTAAAGGCAATCGCAAAGGTACATACACATACGTTCTGAATCCCGAAAAGAACAAAGTAAAATCTGATTATACCCGTATAGACAGAAATGTATTCAATAAGAAACTTTCCGCACCCGAACTGCGCCTTTATATTCTCATTATGAAATCAATAGACAGCAAGCTCGGATATTGTTTCAAAAGTTTCAACGATCTCGCCGATGAGCTGAACATCAAGCGTGACACCGCTATGAAAATAGTCAGTAATCTTGTCAATCTGCACCTTGTCCGTAAACAACGTAAAATGCGTTACGACAACAGAAAAGTTTATGCGGATAATTCTTACAGCCTGAAGGTTATTAAACTTATCAAGAAAAGAAATAAGCCCGGCTTGCACTCCGGGCTTATCTCATTTAAAAACATTCTTAAGCACACTGATAATCCCACAATCACAGAATTAAACAGCCTGCGTAATTATAATAACGCTATCGGCAGCATTTGTCAAGTGGGACAGGGCGATTATAGCGTTATTTTTTTAAAAAACAGGGGTAGCCCCCGAAATTTAAGGTCTATACAATACCCAGTTATACTACCTTCAGAAAGACAGAATATCTTTTATATACGAATATGATACTGCTATATTAAAGATATATGCGGGACTTTTTCAGATTTTGTTTGTCCTTCCGGATTAAGTTTTCTGAATTTTTCGGTATCGGACTTGCAGTATTTATCGTTGTTATACCGCTTGTATAATGGATTTATAGCTTTTTTATTTCTGAAGGTTAATTTTAAGATATTTTTGACCATTTTAATTAAAGGAGTTTCGTCATGAATATTGATAAATTCAAAACTTTAGAAAACAAACTTTCAGCTGCTTATAAAAACAATAATTTGCTTTTCATTGCAAATATTAATACAGCTGATGATTATGAACTCTTGACAAATTTACAAAAAGAGGATATGATTATTATAGCTGAAAAATATCAGTATGATATTTACAGAAAAATCGGCATAGGAATAATTTCACCTAAAGATATGTCATTTAACAGCTGTGCTTTGAAGTGCGGTTTTTCTGCCTGTTATCTTCATTTTGCTCATTTGTAGCTGCTGACTTTTTACTTTGTGTTTTGCTCAGCTCTACAATATCATATTAAAACCGTTTACCTATCTTCTCTACCGCTTTCTTTACGCCTTCACCTCCCGCAACCAATATCAAGCCTATGAAAATTATCACGGTGATAATGAGATTAGCAGGTGACGCGCTTCTCTCTGCGGTGCCTGAAAGGTACGGACATATCCATATCACGACAAAGCTTTCGCTGACAACGCAAAGCCCCAAGGGTAGAACAAATAACAGAATATTTACCGAAAAGGCGGTTATAAGATTAGCCGATAGCTTTGATACACACAGCATAAAAAAGCCGCAGGCGAGCATAGAGAAAAACCGTATCAGGTATACCCGAATTATGTATTGCAATATTGTTTCGTTTGTTTGCATACCGTAAAGTGCCGTAATACTCTGTAAGGGTGCGTCTAAGAATGAGAGCTTGTAATTGTTCATTACGAAAACAAATTCGGGTAGCCATACCGCTACAAATACTATTGCAGAGATAACAAGAGTTATTACGCCGTCTATGGCAAAGCGCTTGATTCTGCCCTTTTCTGTAGTACGTAGGAGCTTTGTCAGTCCTCTCTGATTATCAAATGCTATCATAGGCGATATACACAGCACAAGGGCTATAGTAGCGAGTATACACATAAGGAAGTCGTCCTTATAGCCGTTTACCGACAAAAGACGGTTAAACCCTTCTTCAAAAACGAGCTGTAGGTTGCTATTTTTATCAGACTTAATAACCGACACACGGTCACATATCTTATTAAATGCATTCTCATAGTCAAGCTTTTTTGTAATATCGTTCAATTCCTTATTGTAGCTTTCATAATCCGATTCAGCGGGTGTCTGCGTCAATAATTCTTCATAGCGTAGCTTTATATTTTCAAATTCCAGCTTTTCATTTTCCAAAAACAACAGAGTTTCATCCGTCACTTCCCCGCCTATCTGTGCTACATAGCTGTCGTAGCGTTTTTGCTCGGAATCGTAGCCTGCACTCATATTCTGATAATTGCAGAACCCAATAACAGCGACAACAACAAGAACAAGCAATGCTTTTCCCGCTATTGCCGTTTTATATACCTCGTTTACAACAAAATTTGCCGAGAGCTTGCGTTTTACTGTAATATATGAAAAGATTTCCGATATTTTACCTGAAGCCGATATAGCGCGTCTTGAGCAATAAACCGCAAAATAAATAAGCAAAGCCATGATAAGAATTATTACTGTTGTAATTACACAGACGGTAAGAGCCGATACGGGCTTTCCAAAAATGTTTAAATGATAATATCTGTAAAATAACTGATGTGGACTTATAAAACAGCAGAAATTTATGTATTTTAATATGTTGTATGCCGATATATCACTTATAGAAGTATAAAGCCATATCGAAACACCACTACAAACAGAGATAACAGCAAACGCCGCCGCAACATTTTTAAGGAAAGTACATATAATCATCATTACAACAACGACTATAAAAAAGGCTGATGTTTTGAATAAAAAGTGGATAACAAGATACTCTCCCACGGTCATATTTATATTGCATAGCGTAAACTGCGGGATTGACTGAATACATCTTGATAAATCGCCAAGCCCGAAGCGAATAGTACCTGTAAGCAATACCGTACCGTATAACAACACAGCCGAAGTAACGGTAAGCAAAAAGCAGGCTATCAGCTTTGCTCCTGCACTGTGAATACGCCCTTTGGGAGTTTGTCTTATAACCGCCGCCATGCCTGTCATTTTGTCGCGACAGCATACAATAACCGTCAGCATAAGCACAAAAACAAGCATCATTAAATCGGTATCTGCGCTGTTTATATAGCGTTCTGTTCCGTAGTCGGGATAAAAGGACGGTTTATTTTCAATTACATTGTTGTATGCTGTGAAAATATCCTTGAAGCTAAGCTGTGTAAAGCTGTTTTCCTTAGAAAAAACCGATGGTTTTGAACGCTGTTCGGCTTCGCTTTTGATATTCCTGATTGTGGTATTGTAGTTTTTTACCCGATTTAATTTATCCTCATATTTCTTGTCCGGAAATATATTCTGTAGCACATTGTCTTTTATATATTTGTTTGCAATACTCTCTGCGACAGACAGCTTTTCCTCTTCCGATGTAGATAAATATACCTTGTTAATTTCACGAATACATTCATCGGGTACGCCAGGGACAGGCGTATATGTTGCCGAAAGAGCTAAATTCAGCAAAAACAGTGCTACAAACAATATTAACAGCACTTTGCTTTTTAACGCTTTGTAAAGCTCATACAGAGCTATTTTCATCTATAGCACCTCCTGCCGTGTTTTTCTCGGGAAAGTGCAACATATATGCGTTTTCGAGTGTCCGGCGTTCGTGCGGGAGAACACTGACAAGCTGTTCAACAGTTCCGTTTGCGGCAATTCTGCCCTGCTTCATAATTATTATTTCATCTGCAATAGTTTCAACATCAGATACTATATGTGTGCTTACAAGGACAATTTTGTCCTTTGCTGTTTTATGTATCATATCCCGTATGATAACTCTTTGCTTTGGGTCAAGACCTGCCGTCGGCTCATCAAGCAGAACAAGCTCGGGGCTTCCGAGTAGGGACTGTGCAACTAAAACTCTTTGCTTCATGCCGCCCGAAAAGCCTCCGATAGCTTTATCCATTACGTCATGCAGTTCAACTTCACTTAACAGATACTCGGTTTGCTCTCTTGCTACTGCTGTAGAAATTCCTTTGAGAGCTGATATATACATCATAAACCGTCTTGCGGTAAAGTTGTCATAAAGCGCCTGCTGTTGCGGCATATATCCGACCTTACGGCGAAATTTACTGCCAAGCTTAGTTATGTCTGTGCCGTTCCAGCAAAGCTGCGAGCCTAAGTCTGGTGCAAGGTTATCTGAAATAATGTTCATAAGCGTTGATTTTCCTGCGCCGTTGGGGCCTAAAAGTCCGTAAACCCCGTTTTTAAAGGTCATCTCAAAATCAAAAAGAGCCTGTTTTTTACCGTAATGTTTATTAAGATTTTTAATTTGAAGCATTTTTTACACCTCTACTTTTTAGCCTGAACATTTTCCGCATTTTTTACCGTAAAGGAAAACCTGTCCAGACTATCGCTTTGCCATATAAGCTTTATATCGCTGACCGTTAATTTTGCTGTACCAAACGGTTTATTTCTGAAATCCTTTGTGAGCCACTCGCTGTTATCTGTGTTGCCTGCATAAAAATATACACAATCGCCATATAGCAATACACTTGTTTTAGAAGCATTGGAGGTAAGATAACTACTCTCTATATCACCGGAAAACCTCGGTGAAAAACCAAGTGCATTTTTTAAGCTTTCGGGATAAGGGAAAAACAATATGCTGTTTTCTTCTGATATGTACAGATCTTCATCAAGAACTACATACAATACGCCTTCAAGAGTAACCTCTCCGCTTAATGTGATTTCTGTGTATACTGTTTGCGATATTCCCGGCTCGGTAGAATTTGTTTCCCGATTGTATTCGAGTGTTTCTTTAACGGACGAAACTGCAGAGGTGACGGTAAGCCCACTTTCTGTAACATCACCCGATTTCAGCAATTTTATCATTTTTTTGCTGTCCTGCGGCACTTCACCTTTGTAATTCATATTATCATCGAATTTATCAGGAGAAGTAAAACTGTCACAGTAAAAAGTATCATTAATTTTACGCACAGCGGCAAATGGTGCGTTCCATAGCTTTTTATTCTCGTCATAGGCAGCACCTTCCTTGACTATTTGCAGACCGTTTTCGTCAAGAATAAAATATCCGTCGCCATGATATATTTCTCCGACAAGACTTGTAACACTTTTCTCTTTGTTACTACTTTGAGAGCTTTCTGTTACATCTGAACAACTTGAGATTAACATAACCACCGCAATGGTCGCCACTATTAAAGCTATTCTACTTAATCCTTTTGCCATATCTTACTCCCCCAGAATATCCGATTTTGCTACCTTTTCTTTTGTTACTGTTTGTTCTTCGGCGTTATAGACGCTGATAATATAGCTGTCCTCGTACTCGGACAATACCTGTGCATAAAGCCCTTCGCCATAGCTTATATCATGCCTTGCGGGAGCTTCATCCTTTAAATTATAATAATACCACTGTGCATTATCGCATTGGAACAGATAATCGCCCAAAATGACGGTTTCAGACAATATCTTGTCGTTATGAATAACAATCGGTTCAGAGGTCTTCGGAGTTAACACTTCAATATTGCTGTCATTGTTATATGCATAGTAATCATCGCTAAGTCTGACAGCAGGCGGCTCGGACGGCATAGTGTTTTCACTATACTTTCCTGTCTTAATGTCGTACACCGAGCTGTTGAAATAAAATTTGTTGTCATAGACACCTAAAATCTTTGTTTTATTGTTTTCCGTTGCACCAAAATCGGTAAATTTTCCGGTTTCTATGTCAAGCACTCCGAAATGATTGGTATTATCGCCTGTAATCGCTCCTTTTTCGTCATAAGCAGACTGATAAGGGAAAAACAGCAGGGTGTTGTTTTTAAGTACGCTTGTGCTTATCCAGTCGCAGGAAAAGCCTTCTATTTTGCATACTTCCTTTTCGGAAGTACCAAGCGGGTCTGATGAGTGAAGTACCGCGGATTCTACTGCTTTTCCGTCTTTGGTTTCGTATCTATCCTCGAACCAGTAAAGCTTTTCGTTATACAAAAAAGGCAAGGTTTGTTTGCCGTAAGCAAGGCACGGAAGTCCGTCCTCTGTAACAGCATTTGAGTGGTCACAGTTTGACTGACCGCATAGCGCAATTGTACTCATATCAGAATACTGTAAAAAGCTTAGTACTGCGTTTTCGGTAACTATCAACTCGCCGTCATTATATATTGTTCCGTATACTCGCATATATCTCGCCTGATCATCTGTTTTTGTATCCGAGCAGGCGGAAAAAGTGGACGCAAATGTAGCAATCAGTATTGCAGTGCCTATAAGCTTTAATTTCCTGTTCATAATATTGCCCTTTCATAAGTTGTATTTATGTTTTTATTTTATTTTCTGTGTCAAAAAATATAAGCAGTAATTATATTTCACACGCAGGAGCATCTTTTGTTTTATTTCCTTTTTTGTCTTATAGATACATTTATAACACGTCATGTTGTGCCACCGTACGTGCAGTCGCTAAACAAAAGTTAATATGTGTAGCTGACTGCCCAGAATGGTTTGTATGTACCAGAAGTGCAATTTATAGATATATCTACAAACTGTATTTTATATCCTGCTGCTTTTTCAGCAGCAGTCAATGCTACTGTTTTTGTCATTTTATCAAGTCTGGAATATTCGCCGTTACCGTTACTCTTATTCTTTATGACAGTTTCTCCATTTTTTGTAGGAATTATTAATTCACAAACCACTGAAACGCTTTTTTCGCCGTTGGGAACCTCCGTCCCACCGTTGAATTCATATTTTGCAGTTGCTGTTTGTTGACTTCGATTAATAGTGTATGACATGACTACGCATGATGTTGGTCCCATAGGAACCAACTTGTAGTTTGATGCTGCTTTGTAAGTGACAGGTGATAATGCGTTTCCTGGTAACACCATAGCAAATGCCGATGAAATTACAGCTGTTGTTGCTATAGTTGCTTTTATTATGTTTTTGATTATCATCATATTATACCTCTTTCTTTTTCCCAAGCTCACATATATTATCCACCGATACAACAGTACCGATTAATCCGCTCATACCGCCTCTTTCTGTGGATATATAAGTAATCTCTGAAAATGTTATTGTGGCCTCTTTATAATACACATCCTCTGAAAATGTATCGGAACTTAAAAAGTCGCAATCCTTTAAATAACCGATATTTATAACACCATCGCTTGTTGTAATCGCAAACTGCGGATTGCCCCAGCTGTAATTATAGAACATAGCACAGCTACTCCCTTTATATTGAGCGTCAACATCAAAAAGGAACGGCACAGCCTCATGGTATTCCTTAGAATAAGGCATAAACAGTATTCTGCTTTCGCCATCATGCTCCGAATTCTCTATATTGTAGCGTTCGGCAAGCAGTATACCCGTAAAGGTTACTTCACCCGTCAGAGTTATTTTTGCGTCCATTACATCATAGCCTATGCCTATATCTTTTTTTAGCGTTTCGCTATACATTACGCGAGGTGCTACGCTGATGTAGCACGAGTCTACTATCAGACCCTTACTGCCGATGCTGTCGCCTTCATGTACTATTATTTTATCCTTGCTTACCACGGGTCCTTTTTGAGAGCCTATACATTTCATTTCGTTCAAATCGTAATCATCTGGATTTCTTATGCTGTTGTTGTCAAACGGTTCATATTCATAACCGCCCATTGAACCACGGATAATATATGAACCTGCCGCATTGGGATCGGCTTCAAGGTCGGCAAGCTTTACAAATTCGCCGTTGCCGAGGTACATTTCATTTTCGGGGTCTTCGGTATAGAATTCCGGCAATTCCTCCACAGGTTCTTCGATAGATGTATTGCCTTTATTAATATCCTCTATGAGTTTTATGTATTGTAATGCGTCCTCACAATATTCTACCGATTTAATACTATTGTCTGTGTTTAATATAATTCTATAGCCTTGTTTGGTTTTCTCATCTGCATAAACATATACATTATCTCCGCTGTCTGTGGTAAAGGTTTTGAATTTGTTTATTTCTATTTGCTGAATCGGTTTTTTGTCGTTATCTTTAATTGAAATAAAGCATATAAACGGCTCATCGGAACCCGATTTATATCCGTAAAGCTCCACGGTGTTATTATTGTTATCGGTAAGCGTTTTTACAAGCTCACTACCTTCGGGTGCTGTTATACTCCCGGTTTTTGAAGTATCGGTAACAGTATCGATACTGCTTTGTAAGGACGTTGTATTATCATCTGCCGCTATACTACTGTTTTGTTCGGGCTGAGAACAGCCTGTTAAAGCTACTGTGACCGATAAAGCCATAACCAACAATATTAATCTTAATCTGTCATTCATATTAAGCTCCTTTATGCATATAATCGAGTCGAGGATATCTTTTGGCAAAATTCTTGTATGTGAAAACCTGTTTGTTTATTTGGCAATGTCCTGAATAATTTGACGATCCAGCTTCTAATAAGCTGGAATTAGATCCGCACCCGTTAGCATCATAAACTGTAATTGTTGTATCAGTTTTTCCCGCTAAAACTATAGAGTGGTTATTATTGTTTGATGTTCTTACTCTCAAATGCGTGCCCACCGGTAAATCGGAAATCATAATTTTCAAGTTTCTTGCGGTTAGGAATAAATAATCATTGTTGTCGCTTCCCCCAACCAAAATCATTACATTTTGATTCAGATAAATTTTTAGTAAATACACCTTTATACACAAATGCTGCAAACCCATAGCATTGATAACAACCGTCAAAACATCCACATGTTGCAGTTGATGCCTCAGGACTGATAACACTATGTGCTGAACAAGATGATTTACCATTTACAAAATACTCGCCTGCAGTAAGATTAACATTTTTAGAACCATCAACATAATAGCAGTAATCAATGTTGCCATTATTATATTTGATTTTAGGGGTGTAGCTTGTAAAATGTGTTGCGGCACTGGCCGATGATGCAACCGCTATAGAGATCGCCGCAATTATTGACAATGATGAGATGGTTATAAATATTCTTTTTGCTTTATGTATGAACTTAAGCTTCATTTGATAATTTCCTTTAATTTTAACTCGGAATAAAGCCCGATGTAAGCATAGCTTTTCATCGGCTGTGACGAAGAAATCTTGCCGCAGGAGCGTTAGCTACTCAGCTTTTCTGTAAGGCAGTAATTCACCTACGATAGTCTGAATGGAACATGCCGCCTATAAAGGCGGGGAACATTGCGGCATTAGGTTACAACTTGATACATCATAAAAATCAATTATCTGTATCAATTCTGTCTCTTATACACATCTCCGAGCCCACGAGACATGCGCAGATCTCGT
>ENA-OZHJ01000488-OZHJ01000488.1-human-gut-metagenome-genome-assembly--contig:-NODE-488-length-19498-cov-13.891889_pt1 | contig 19498 bp, 39 predicted proteins | sample MGYA00244663_ERZ653672 | MGnify/ENA primary metagenome ERZ653672 (study PRJEB26926, sample SAMN06165215) | human gut metagenome | biome: ENVO:00009003; feature: ENVO:2100002; material: ENVO:00002003... | reverse complement strand
AGATCTGCGCATGTCTCGTGGGCTCGGAGATGTGTATAAGAGACAGACCATATATTGTGTAGTAGGTTCTAAAAAGCACTGGAGGTAGTATATGATTAATTATTCACAGTTTTATAAATCGTCAAATAAACAAAGTGCCTTAATTCCCGCATATCTGACATATTGCCTAGACTCCCAATCTAATAAGCAACATAAAAAATGTAATAAGTATAATTCTATGCACAACAACTCAAATAACAGCCTACAATGCTTTTCAGAGCCTACCACACCCTGAAATAAATTCTTTCAGTCACTATATTTGTATTACATCATCAAGAATATGAATGAATAATATGTAAGATGTCCGTTCAACTTTCTTTGTATTTTTATTTATTACATAAACCAAATTTGCATATCTATCATCACTTTCAGGAACAACCATATAATAGTTCTTCCAAATATATGCTGATCTGATTTTATTTTTTAATATCTCCGATAGTAGAATAACATCTGTATCATACACTCACACATATTCTGTTCCTTCCAATATACGTTCCATATCGACGCCTCCTTTCATAATCAGAAAACTCAAAGAGCCTCTGTTTATGAGACTCTTTTTCTGAATTCTTCTGGAGTTATTTCTTTGGCTTCATCAAATACTCCTGCTACAAACATATCAATTATTGTGGTCCAATGTCTTTTATTATCACCTTTATTAACAACATCCCAACGATCAGATGAATAATCAGAATCAACACCAACATAATATCGATCTTTATCTTCTAAAACTCTGACAATTTTTTGTTCCAAAAGTTGTTTTAATGACGATTGTTCATAATCGTATATTTTTAATTCTTCGTTTTTTGCCATAAAAATTCTCCTTTCATAAAAGGCAATGTTAATTTGGCTTGTTAAAATTCTAATAGTTCTTTAACACCATCAAAATTAATTTCCGCATTATCAAGTCGTGCTAATGTTAATCCGCCATTCGGATCTATCATTTTCCAATAGTTACTAACTATATTATCGTTTTTATTAGCTTGTCCGTCAAAGAATTTCACGACACCATCTTTTATAGACCAGTTAAATGCATGACCACCGCCTCTTCCATTCGGCGTATATTCTTTTTTCCATTGAATAGAACAGACTCCAGATGCATTTTGACCAAACTTATTAATCAGCATTTCTGCGGCATCCTTTCTCGAGCGACCAAATTTTCCTGCTGAACCTTCAAGAACTTTAGCTCCCTTGAAACAGGCTTCAACTTTGTCGCCTAATTGCTGTGGTTTTCCGCCAGTAGAACCAGCCTTTACATCCAGTCCAGCTTGTCGTAAGAAAGTTGTAATACTACAAAGAGTGCAGTTATTACTGTAGTTCTTATTAGTTCCGGAATGAGAATTAACATTCTTTAAAGTATCCTCTAAAGATTCACCCTTTGCTAACTTCTTGATTCCATTAACTGTCTGAACAGTCTTTGTGGTTGACTTAGAAGTCTTGCTAAATAAGTCATTAACTTTCTGTTTACCAATATCAACTTTACCCGATTTCTTCTTACCTAGTAATTCATTAACTTTGGTTTTGCCAGTTTCTACATACTTATCAAGCTTTCCAGATTTAGCCAATTTATATGTACCATAAGCAGCTAAGGCTGTTGCAGTAGCGGCTATTCCTATCTTGATAGCTTTCTTTTGTTTATCGGATAAGCCATGTTTCTTATTATCATTTTGACTGTTTGAATCAGACTTGTCAAGAGACTTTCTCCAACCGGCTTTCTTTTCAGATGCGGAGTGGTCAGATACTCCAATAGGATAAGGTGGACCGTTCTTTCTACCCCACTTCATACCTAATATTCCATGATGAGCCAGAGTATTATTTGGAAGGCTTTGTGCTGTTAATATCATACTCATTCCTCCTAATGTCTATTAACTTCATCCCATGCATAATCAGCCCATGACCAATCTTCATGTATATCAGATACTTTCTTTGTTCCATTTTTCTTCATATACTGATTAGTATATTTCTTACCATTATCAATATATACTGTTTGTTTTGGTGTATCTTTTAGAGAATTGATAGTAACCGCCATTACAGATGCTGCACTGATAATGCTAGCGACTCTTTTTGCATTATTTTTTATTCTTTGTCTTTTCATCTGAGCACTATCTTTAGCAGATTGTTTTCCACTAGATTTTTTCTTTGACGTATTTGCCCTCCTATGTCCCCACTTCATACCAAGAACACCATAATGCATTAATTCATCATCCATTTTCACCATCACCTCCTATTTTTTTACAAACAAAAAAGAGACTATGTTTCCATAATCTCTTAACATTGAAATTCTTCACTATACTCATTTTCTATCTGTTATCTCACTTGCTATTGTTCCCAAGAATGGGGCTCCAAGACACACTAGTAACATCAGTGCGTTTATCTTTTCATTATGTGCATGTACTTTTATAATATCTATAGCTTCGCCTCCATTGGACATTTTCTTAACCCAACCTTTTTTTCTATAGAATCTATCATTTCTCTGTATCTGCCATCTAAGAAACGCATTTTCTGTTAAACGCTTTCTTGCAACCTCTTCAAAAAACTTATTAAACATAATGTTAATCTCCTTTCATGAGTTAAAGTTTATCTTTCTCATAAGAGGGGATGTAATAGTTGCGAAGGTTTAATCCTCAGTCTCACTTACAGTTCGTAAACGACACTCATATTCATTAATCTGAGCTTTATAACACTCCATAACAGCTGAATTCATAGGTGGGTCAAATAATAATTTTACCTTCAACCACACATAAGATTTCACAAGCTGATACAATCTCATATCTTCAATAAATTCAGACCATTTATTATTCTTATCCTCTATCATAAAGCCATCTGATGGACCGATACCTAACTGAGTTAATATAGTAAATACCGAATTTATGTGCATAATTATGTCTACATCGAAAGCATCATACTCCTCAGTTAAGCCAAGTAACTTCTTCACAGAAGTCAATATACTATCAGAAATATTCTCTGCTGCCATAACACTACTCCTTTTCAGGATTGATAATATTAATAAAATCGGTCATGCAATAACCATCTCCTGTTTCTGTATGAACTGAATAGAAACCATTAATGATGTTATCATTTAAAAGTTCCACGACAGAACCACAAGGAATTATCCCTATTACATCAGCTTCTTTATTTGGTTCTTTTCTAACCCTCAACTGCCCACAGTTTTCAACAGTTCCAAGAATTTTAATCTCTTCATTCTTTGTGTTATCATTTGACGATTCTACTAACTGTTCTGTCTGATTTGCTTTTTTTTCGCTCATAAGTAACCTCCTTCTAATGTCTCCATGGACACATATCATTTTTTCTTCTCTCTACAGGTGCATGTGGTAATAAACTTGAATCACCATAATGTATAGCATTGTGAGTATTCAATACTGTTGATATCAGATACTCGGGATTAAGAAGGTCATCATTTCTATTAATAATGTCTTCTGGTGTAATTGGGTTCATATGATGGATAATAATATTTCCTTGAATTTCATATCCATCACATGCCAAATCGCATCCTTTATCTCTGACAATGATTTCATTTCTAAGCCTTTTCCACTCTTTTGAGTTATAAAAAAATTGATTCAAATATCTGTCAAATCCAAATGTCTCTATTCCAACAGAACCATCTAATTTCAAATATTCAAATCTTTCTTGAAATGTCGGTAAACGGGTAAGCTCAGTATATGTTTTAATCATCCCACTCATACTCGTCACTCTCCCTTTGTGAATCCTGTCCGCTGTATCCTCTAAAAGCATCAAGTGCATTCTTGTATAATTCCTCTGCCTGTTCTGAAGATTGAATACTTTTTGTTTTAGCCTCTGTTAGAGCTAACTCTTTTTTTGTCTTCTCTAATTCAAGCTCTGCCTGTTTTGTTCCGAGTTTCAAATAATGGACAATAATTTGCGATGGTGCCTTACCAGACCTCATTAAATCCTCAGCACAATCAGTTGCAAGAGAAATCATTTGTTTCTGCCTTGCCTCTGGTGTAATTGCTGGTCGCATTCGCTGACTGGCAGTATCAGAAGATGAGTCTGGCTTAACTTTCCTCATAGTTACCGCCTCCTTTTAAATAATTTCTGCACACTTTACATAAAGTTTCAGCAAGGTTTTAAAGAGTTTACAGAGACTATTACTACACTCTTGTATATGAAAGGAGACAACCTTTAAAGATGAGCCAGCCACCGCTCAGTAACAATCCTATAAACTCTTTAAAACCCTGCTGATATATCAGAACATTTTTCAAAAATTTCCCTCTGGGGAAAAAATAAAGACCGCCGCGATATGGGTGGGGGTATGTTTTTTCAGACACCCCCCCTATACCCTTAGACAGTCTGCGTATTTTTTAGTGTTTTCTTCACTTTCTTGTATATGTTTCTAAAATCATATTTGATGATTTCGTCTATTGCTCTTTCGATCTCTTTGTCATTCTCTTCATCCGATAGCTCATCCGATGTCCTTGCGATGCGACCAAGATACGATGTCGAGTGATAGCCTTTCTCCTCGTCATATAGCATCCATTCGGTGAACTGATCGAACGGATCATAAGGGTTGTCAATTGTAGTCAATGCACACTTAGTTACATCCATTCTCTATGTTCACTCCTTTCCATTCAGATACTTAGATACAGTTGAAGTAGATACCCCTAAAGCTTCTGCTATTTCAGATGTACTGTAGCCAGATGCAGATAGAGCTGAAATTCTACCCTGTTTAGCTGTACTGAGTGATGTTGTGGCACGAGGAGTAGCCTTTTGTCTGACAACATCAATGTTAGTATTGTTTAGTATCTGTGTTAGCTTGTTCTCACTGATAGCACCAGCCTGTATAGCCTCCCATTCCTTATCAGTTATATCTATAGAAGTTCTCTTAGCTCCTACAGAATTGCGGGCTTTCGATAGAGCCTGCTGACTCGCCTTCTTAATTTCAGCCTTTGTCATATCTGGGTTGTCTCTTTTCTTAGATTGAACCTCTGCATTGGCAATAGTCTGGGCTTGTCTTTCACGAGGGGCGTTCATTAAAGCAACATTTAATTTTCCCATAAGGGAGTATACTTCAGACTGATAGGTTGCTTTTGCAGAAGCAGAATAGGCAATCTTTCCAGTATTAACCATTTCTCTTCTTGCTTGATTTGCTAAAGACTTCATAGAATTTGCATATTTTGCATACGCTTCTTCCTGTGGGGTGCCGGATGATAATTCTCTGGCATCCTTAACTTCAGCCATCTTTGTACTCTTCTGAGTACGAATTTTTATTTTTCCATCTTTGTCAGTGTATGTCTCTTTAACTTCTTTGTAACTAAGAGAACCATCTTCATTGATAGTAGGACTTCCTTTTCTCTTTAATACAGAAGTTTCAGATTTTGCTCTTGAGATAAGAGTAGACGCGCCTTCATGATAGTGACCATTTGAATCTGTTGTACCTTGGTATTTCTTCTTCAAAGTTGCAATGTCGTTATCAATTTCACTCTGCTTATAATCAAGCTTATGTTTTTGAGCATCAATAACAACCATACTATGACGAACAGCTTTTGCTAATTCTGGTTCAGTAGCACCCTTCAAAGTCATATCTGTAATAAGGTTAGAAATCTTACCCATTTCAGTCTGAGTATTCGTCATCCTTTGGTATGTTCTACCATTTCTGGTATAGTATTCTTTTCCTTTAGAATCTACTTTTACAGGTTTACTAGAATCTGGACCATATGCATCTTTTGTATCAAAATCCTCTAATCCTTTTAAAGAATGTGTAGAAGTAATTTTTACTTTGCTCTTTGAAGAATTACAAGGTATTACCATTACGGTATCACCATCAAAGTCAGCTCCGGACAATCTATCAGCATTCTTTTTATTAATACCAATGGCATCAGCCGGAGTATTGCCAAGAACCCTCTTTCCTTCAGCTAACTTATTATTTACTTTCAAAATTGGTATCTCGAAAGTTCCTCCATGAGGATAACGAATTAAGGCAACTGTTTCACCATCTTTATAGTTTGGTGCATAAACCTCATTATCTTTAATGGTTGTCAATGGAAGTATTACCTGATATTTCTGTCTTGGCAATGCCGCTGCCTGCAAATGTACAGCAGCTGAATCACAATCATCAGCAAAGGATTTCAACAAAGTTTTCTTTACTGTAGGATTGGTTAATGAACAAATCTCATCAAATTCAGATTGCTTATCTGCCGTTGCTAGACCCAACTGCTTTTTAATAAGAGATAGACTCTGTTTTGATAAGAACTGAGATGGAAGTGTTTTACTCCATTCGCCCCAATCTCCTTCTTCGGCTCTCTTATTGATTAAAGACAAACTCTGTTTCTTTCCAGTTACGGGGTCTGTATACTTTCCTTTTGGGTCATCATAATAACTTTGACCACCATGTTCCTTTATCAAAGAACCAAAAGGATTATCCGGGTCATTCTTAATATCCTTAAGAACTTCCATTTTAGGAACTGATTTTGATTTATTGGTATTGAAAATAACATCAACTCCATCTGGCATATCATCAGAATAGACAGCCATTCCCTTTAGATATTTCTTTCCATCTACCATTATCCGAACCTGCGCGTAATGCGAATCGCCTAATGATAAATCCTGGACTCCTCTACGAAGTTCTATAACACCATCTTTGTTAATACCACCATCTTCTTTGTATCTGATAGCAAGTCGATTAGAATCCATACTAGAAGGGTATTCAAAGCCTTTTCTAAAAGATTCACCACCATCATAAGAAATATAGTCTTTTACAGAATGTACATCCTCATAATTATAAATATCCTTATGCTCTGTTCCAGGAGGACAGATTACTTTTATGTTTGTCTGTTTTCCAGGATTAGTAACCTGTGGAACTCCACCTCCATAAATCGGATAACCTTCCATTTCCAAAATATAAAGAGCCTGGTTAAGTTTCTCTTTCGATACTCCAAGTTCTCTTTCAACTCCGGTACCGACATCAATCATACCTTTTTCATCAATAAGTTTTCTAAGAACATCAGCAGTGGCTTTCGCCTGGTTCATTCTGGCTTCTGAATTTTCATTCAATAAAGACCTTACAGATGAGTCATTTGCAAATCCCATCTTGTCAGCGATTTCATTCAAACTGTAACCTTTTTCTCTAAGGTCTTTGGCTGTTGCAACCTGCACTGCTCTTCTTTCATCTTTAGCAAGACTCATTTGTGTTCTAAGCTGAGTTGTTGTAAGCCCCATAGTCTTAGCAATATCTGTTTCACTCATACCAGACTTTTTCAAAGACTGCACACGACTCAGAAAGTCTCCACTATGCTGATAAGGGTTATCTCCAGAACCCCATGGATATCGACCAGATCTTCTGGCAACACCGTAATGCATAAGCATATCATCTGAAATTTGAGATAATACTTTAGCTATTCGATTCATCGATTAACCCTCCTGTTCTTTTATTTTTCTTATAACCTTATCGAAGGTAATAATTTTATCCATAATTGGAATGATATCTTCTGCTGTTGGATTATGATACAGAACTTCGTTGTTCTGATAGATTCTTAATTCCATATCAATATCAGCAGGTTTTACTTTATATTCCAAACAAAAAAGAGCGGCATAAATCATAAGCTGCTCCATGTGTGCTGGAATTACGCCTGTCTTCAAATCATGAATTCTAAGTAATCCAGACCTGTATGAAATTGAGTCTGCTGTTCCAAAACAGTTTTCAGAATAAAATAATGTCTGCTCAGGTGTCATCTTATAACCAATGGCATCATTAACATACATATTCAAAGTCTTTTGTGATTTTGGTAATTTCTGTCCCAAAGAAATACACTGTGCAGCAAATGCATGCAGTACAGTCCCTTTCTGAGTAGCAAGAAATTTTGAATAGGCATCGGCAACTTTATCTTCGCTGTAATTAATCCAATGATATTTACTAGCTCCTAAGAAAGCGTGTTGCCCCTCAAGATTGGAATGATTGTTGAAGTTCATATAGCACTTCCTCCTTGTTCTCTGGACAAATAAAACGAGAAAAAGACATCCTGTTCATTTGATCCACATAATATTCTTGATTAGGCTGTTTATTAGCCGACGCGCTTTTTTTACATTCCAAAGAAGCCCACTTATCATTATAAAGAATTAGCAGGTCTGGAATGCCTTGAATATAACTCGCATCATTCTTCATAACGATGCATCCAGGAAAAAGTTTTTTAAGCTCTTTAATTAAATTAGCCTGGAATTTGTTTTCTAACATTTTGTAAGCTCCTTTCACAAATATCAAAAGAGAAAGTGAATGCTGTTAAAAACGCATATTTTACCTCTCTCCTCATAAAAGGGAATGTATTTTTCGCGCGCAAAAAAAGAGCATAAAAAAAGAAGAACCTAAGTAACAAGATTCTTCCTTAAAATTTACCAATCACATCTAAATACATTAGACTTACCAAAGAAGTGTCTTTCAGCTAAGAAATCCTTTAATGTTCCCGTATAGCATATTACATACTGATCAGAATTTGTTATTTCTAATACTTTTTCTATTTTAGCATTTCCGCAATAACTTCCAACCAATGGTAACCACTGCTCGAAATCACTTTGTTCTTTTCTTAATTTTGTACAATACTTCATAATAAATACCTCCATTCATTTAATGATTGTTTCTCATAATACAGCTTGCAAATTTAGCGTAAAAAAAAAAACAGAGATACTTAACAATACCTCTGTCTCATGTATGTAATATACTTTTTAAGCTTCTTTCAAATATACTTCACCATTCTCTTTAACATAGTATTCCCTTGCCGATAAAGTCTCTTGTAATGTTTTTCTAAGAGACTTTCGTATCGCCGATTCTTCTCCATTATATAAAGAGTCCACTAATTCTCCAACTAAATTTTCATATTGTGACTTATCCTCTTTTTTTAGCAATCGCCCTTTATAGTCATTAAGAAATTTTTTTAAAGCACTAAAACTGCTAAGAATCCTTTTTTCACATTTATCAATATATGATGTTATCTCTTGCTCTACATATTTGATAAATTCAACATCATAATTTTGAGAGAAATAAGTCTCAAGCACACTACTCATGCCATACAATTGAATAGATAGCTCTAAACTTTCCTTTATTTGAAATGCATTCGTCACTAATTCATCTATACTTGATTTGCTATTTATTGTGGAATCTAGATCACACATATAAAATTCAATATCTTTCATAGCAACTTTCTTTGCATCTTGAAGACTTGCTATTGTCGCAACTCTCTGCTCATTATGTCCCATAATTGAAGAATAGTTTTCATACGCATATTTTATAAAACTTACTTCTGATAACAGTTCTGCTTTTTTATCTCCATACAAAAATTCTAAAATTTTATCCATACTTTGATTTATCATTTGTAATTCAGAATTTATCTGTTTTATAAAATATTGACTAGAAGCTATTGCCATTGCGGAGAACGCACCTAACATAGCGGCTTCTATATTCATCGAATAAAGAGATGCCGTACCACCAATATGACCAGAAGCATCTAACCATGTACTAGATACTCCACCTTGCTTCAATGACATTAAAGTGTTGTCAATTCCATCTGGAAATCTGAGAATATATGCATTTGCCATTGTGCTACTAGCAACTGCTGTTGGCATATGCTGGAGTGCGGCACTAATTTGTTTTTTCTGATTATTTGTCAATGAAATTTTAGTAAACCCTCTGTCAAAATTAACTTCCTGTTTTACTGGTTCTAACTGAAAATCATTTTGCAATGTCATCATTTGTATTGTATTATCACTTGATTCGTTCATTTCCACTCCTCCATATATCCAGAATATCAATATGGAAACGCAAAATAAAAAGTGCGCCCCATTTGAGAGACGCACCGAAAAAGGCATCTCCCATTGTTGCCACACAATCTTGCTTTTCGTCTAAGGGTACAAGTAAAGAGAGATTACACTTTTTACCAAAGTCATTCCCTTAAACGTTTAGCAATATATGATTGTGTGGCTCTTAAATTATACCATAGCCGAAACTAAATTTAAAGTCGCTCCTTGAGCTGGAACTACCTTCTTGGACAAAAACCCAAAAATTTTTGCTAATTATATATATTTATTAAACTTTTTCTTCGCATTAAAGTTGAAAAAAAAGTGGGTTTTTGACCAAAGTTGGATATCCAAGAACTCGGAACCCGCATAAATACTGGGTTTACAGGCATTCGGTCTATGGACAAAAACGTTTTAAAAAGTGGGCAGAAAACCCAAATTTTTGACCAAAGTTGGATATCCACTAAATATTTTTCGCACTTTTGCCCAAATTTTTCAGTCTCTGCCCGTTTTTATTTTCCCAAAAGTGGGCAGAAAATGACCAAAAATGATTAAATGGATATCCACGAATTCAGCCATTTTCCATCAATTTACCCGGTATGTCTCAGCAAATTATGCTGCATTCTCAGCCCCCTTCTCAGGATTTCAGCCTTTGGCATACCATATTCAGTCGATAATTCATCTAAAATAGACTCCTCACCGTCCGACAAACGCAACCTATACTGCTTATTTTTCACTTCTCCGTCGTCTCTAGGCGGTCTTCCACGCTTATTCACCTGCAAATTTACCTCCAAATCTTAAAAATTTCTTCTGTGATACGGCATATTTCTGCGGAATATTGGAATATATGTATACTCTGCACGAACGTAAAAGTCCCTATGACATCGATAATCTGTTACCTTTATAGGCTTTCCAGGCTCAACGACTTTAGATAAGCTTCCGAAAAGTTCCCTTAATCGTTCGGCAAATTCCCTCATAATCTCCTTAACTCTTTCCCACACATCACATAATGCCTGTAAAATGTCATCATATTCCATATCCATTATAAAGCCTCCTTTACATCATAAATACGACTTAATGACACTTTGGTGATTTTTCCATCTTTTTGAACCATTGCGTAACCTACGCTCAAAAATCCAGCTCCAATCTGCAATAATTCATAAGTATCAGTATTTAATTTACATTTGCTACAATCATCGACCACGTTACACATTTCCTGAGTAGCTAAACAAGCGGAACAGGTCGAGTGATCTGGTCTTACTTTACATATTTTCATATAGTTACCTCCAAATTTTACCTGTTTTACAGTCTTTTATAGCAATTCTTCCTTCGATATGAAATCCAGCCAACTCACATATAGTAAATATAGTATTTAAAAGCTTGTGAAAACGTTCTTCATCTTCTGGTGATGTTTTGTTTTCTACATGTGTTTTCTCTACATTATTTATTGCACTATATGCAGTTGGGTCCGGATAACCTTCTGGATTTCTGTAACCGAACCCACTAATCATACGCATTTACTTCTCCTTAGCCTGTTATTTCTTGTCCTTCTTTTCTCTGTCTAACACATTCATGAGGTTCTCAATATTAACATTTGAACCTCTTTCGATCATAGCTTTCGCAATTTTGCCAAGTGTTTCCATCTTTGACCGCCACATTCATTTCTACTAGGTTCAAAGAATATGTAGTGAACAAAATTCCACCATATAACTAATCCAATGGTGAATGACGGTATCCATACAAATATAATAAGTAGTGCTACACAAACACCAAAAATTTTTGCTAACATTCCGCATCCTCCTGTTGAACATTTTTTCTATGTAATGAATTTAGGAACTCTTTTACAGCCTCTTCTGAATTGTTATCAATAACGACTGTTGTGTTTACTGGCTGTACACTTTTGGCAATACTCTTCAAACTCGCATCTATAGACTTTAGAGTTTTTAAAATATCAGTATCATACTTATCATGTGTCATATTGTTTCGTTCTCCTTTCCGTTATGCCATAATTTCTTATCTGATAAATCCCACTCAAGAGTTGCTCCGCATAATGGACACTTTTCATCAATCTTCTTAGCTGAGTGCTGTACCTCTCGCCCGCAAACGCAATATCCATAAATTACAGAACTGACATGAGACTTCCAGTAGTCTTTTACTATAACTGTCAAAATATCACTCCTTACCCATAAGACTTCCTCTATATTTCATAAAATCGTCAAGTTCTTTTTCTGTAGCTTTCCGCTTATTACATCCATCTACGCAAGTATCACAGGAAATCCAACTTGTAAGCATAGCCATATCGCATCCATCACACGGATCTGGCTTCTTATGAAATATCTTTCTTAACCACTTCGGCATTATACTTATCATTCCACGCCTCCAGTAATCAGCTCAGAATACGGAAGCTCTTCAATCCACTTGCAGAAGTTCCTCCATTCGTCCAGCTTATGATTCTTACGAGATTTATAAATATTTACCAGCACCTCATAATTCATCATAACGTTGCGCGTCTGGTTATAACTGCTCGGAAGAAGCTGAATTATCTGCCACCAAATATCCTTGTCATGATTCTCTAAAAAGCTCTGTCTGAAAAGATTCAAATACCCAATAGTTGTTTCAAGGCATGTTTCAGAAGCAATGTCCATATGTTCGTGAGAGAAATCCTCCAGTTTAAATTCCTTAGCTTGGATTTTATGCATGGTACTACAACTGTTAGCAACAGTACCAACTTTGTATGTATCAAATTCTTTCCACCAATATAAAGGTGCAGTAATTCTAACATATACAGGCATCATTCGCATAAATTTTCTGTGTTCTGTGCCTGCATAGGAGAGACACTGCATGAGTGAGTGGTCATTTTTGCCCAATTTAAACCACTCAGCTAAATCGGTCTCATCAATTTCACATCCCAAATACTCACTATCACTCTTCTCCCACGAATTCATAGGATTACGCATACCTTCAATAATAAACTCCATCTGCTCCGGACTCGCCAGAACTACGTGTTCTAATTTAATCATTCACAATACCCTCCAAGTTCAATCTCTACAAGTCTGCCTGCTTCAATTTCTGCGATTTCCACTTCGACGTCTGATATATCTGCAACAACAGACATCTGACCTCTTGCAATTTCTTTTTCGTAGAGTTTTTTAGTTATTAATTCTTTAGCGGCTTCTGCATCATCTTTTTTCGCATAGATACCGAATATATTTTCGATATGTCCGTATCCGTAATAATAGGTATTTCCATGAACTACGTATAACATCATTTTGTAGCCTCCAATTCTATTTTTTCGTTACACTGTGGACAAGTTATATACTTGCTTTCTGTAGCTACTAAAGGATGCAAATTATGTGGGTGCCCGATTTCTATATCTTCTTTTTCATAACTGAATAAACACCCACACGAGTTGCAACTGATTTTCTCTTTGGTTCCGGGTTTAATAATTTCAATCATTTACGCTTCCTCCAATTCTCCAAAATATTTTTCATATGCTTCTAAATCATAATGCATAAGATATTTCTTAGCTTCTTCCTCAGACAATGCGACTGCACAATTTTTATAATCTGTTTCATATGTCAAAAGCCAATGATTTCTTAAACTTTTGAATATCTTTACATTTTTTCCACTATATCTGAGAGTCATATTAAGCATCGTTCCGGTATATTTATATTCACATTTTGTTGATATCAACTCCATTTTGGTAGTATCGTATTTAAGGCTGTTAATTACAAATATCATTTTATTACCTCCTCTCTTCCAAATTTTCCATATCGCTTACTGTGCCACTTTCTTTCACAATTCCACGAAATTCAACCACTTCTTCAGAGAGACTGACAAAATATCTTTTCCCCTGATATTCCACAATATCTCCGAAGTAGTTGATATCCATTTCTGGTCGTGAAGCGTATGCAAGAACATTAATTTTTGTTGTTCGATTCACTATCTTTTCCTTTCTCTGTCCATCTTCACATCAATTGCTTTCTGCATATCTTCTGGTGAGATATTAAAAATGGACTCCAGAAGTTTCAAGCAAATATAAGCATCTGCCATCTCTTCTATGAGTCCAATTCTGTCACCATAACCTCTAATTTGTTTGCTAACCTGCTGTGTGAGTTCTGCAAATTCCTCCATAGCAATAGTGCAATTCAATTTCCAAGGTCTCTTATTTATGCTATTTCGTATAGCTCGCCTTCTCTCTTTATCAGAAAGTTCAATATTACTATTTAAACCTTGAATAAATCTAGTTCTATTCATTCTCCAGCTCCTCTCTGAACATTAGCTTTCTTTAATTGCTCCGCAGCCTCTTTTCTTGCGTCATATTTGAAAATATCAATCTCTTCAAACTTATTATCTTTCTCTGCAAAGAAGCGGTTAATCTTAACCTTTTCTCCATTTGGAGTAATCACATAGAATACGCCAACGGTATCAAAGTCCCCATTTTCTGTGTCATATAAGAAATCCTCACAATATACATAGAATGGTTTTGTTGACGGCATATATGGCATAGTGATAGGAAACATCTCGTCCATAATCTTATCAATTAATCCGCTATGATAAGTATTGTTCGGGTTATTGATACTCACACATACAGCTCTTGCTACATCGTTGTAACTAATTAAGCCATCTTCTTTGATATGCTTAAACAAAGAACTCATTCGTTTGCACTGAATTGATTTCTCTCCATTTTTCTCAAAACTAGCACCGGCATCCCAAATATCATCAGTATCTACAATTGGTGTTAATGGCTTTCCTGCAATTAAGCGGTTAAGAATATTTCTAGTAATTCCAATACTCATACCACTATGTTCATCCTCCATAAGACTGTCAAATGCCTTTAATGCACTTCTGTAGCAAGCACATCCATCGCCATCATCACCAGATTTCTCATGTTCGCAAGCCAGCTCCACCTCATTTTCAGCCCATAAATCCATAGAGGTCTTTTCTCTGCAAGAATATAAAGACACATTCCTGTCATCGATATAAATATTTGCAAATATCTTTCTGGTATCTCCACCAAACTCAGTAATAATTTCTGGAAGATTCTCATTAACAGCGTCAAAGACAAGCCCTTTCTCTGAACACCAGTCAACAGCCGCCTTTGTCTGTTTCTCGTTTCTACAAGTCCAAAGAATAACCTTATCACCATTTAACTGACAATTCATAAGGAAATCAATAAGTTCCATATTTGGCTCGCCGATATCAGGGTATTTGTTCTCACATAAAGTTCCATCAAAATCTACTGCAATAATATTATTTTCCATTGTATTCGTCTCCTTTAAATAAAAATAACCCACAAGCCTATAAAAGACTCATGGGGTCACATATACTATATTTTTTTCTATTCTAATCTTTCAATATCTTCATATTTGATTTCTACTGTATCCCAATCCTGACCAGGTAAATCCACATCAGCAATATATGCGACACCTTCTTCTAGGATTTCAACAATCGAAGCTTTTCTTCCATCTTTTAATATAACCCTATCATACAGATTTATTTTCATTCTGAAGCCTCCTTCTTTGTAACATATGCACTTGTTAATTTAATACCGTCATTACCGTCATCTATCCAAGCTGTAAGAACATTTGCTTCTTTTTCATTAGGACCTTTTAATTTCATGATTTGTTGGTACCTCATTCCGTATCCGCCATCGCCACGCTCTTCTAATTTAGTAACATCAAAATGTTCATTGATACTATTAATTAACTCGTCAGCGTTATCTTTCGTATATCCCAATGCCGACTTAAACGCTCTTGCTTTATTCGGTGCTTTATCTGGATTAAGTGCATATTCTGTAAATTTTTCTCTAGGTATTTTTGTTGTTTTTATTGTACCATGTTTCTGCACAGTTGCAACTCGTCCGTTATCTTTTATAGGATATGGCGGACCATTTCTAACACCCCACTTCATTCCTTTTACACCACTATGCTCAACTTCCAAACTATCCAGTCTATTCTTTATCTTATCAAGAATATCCTCAACAGTTTCTCTGGTTCTAGGCGCAAGTTTCATGAATTCAGAATGTTCGGCGTACCAGTTAAATATTTCATACAAATTTCCTTTAGCCCAACTAAAAGCCCACCAATCACAAATCATCTCCACAATATAATCGTATGGCATTTCAAGAATAGTCTCTAATTCTCCATTTTCCATATCGTCATGAATAAGTATCCAATACTGCCAGTGATGTGGGTTTCTATGAATATGTATCAGCCATGCTTTTTCATAATCCTGGACGACTTTATAAGACCTGTTATTTCCATAGAAATATTCATCGTATGCATTATACTCGTCTTCTTCATCCTTCGACTTATCGTGAGCAAACTCAATCTGCCAGGCTGCATCTGAAATATTATTCGTAACATCTGGTAAATTTTCACATAGCCAGTCAAATCCTCTTTTAACATTAGCCCTGTGATTTGCTAAATATTGGTCATACTGGAAACTCATTTCTTCACCGCCTTTTTCGTGATTAACTTTACAAACAGTTCCTTGGCTTCTGGACCATCGATCGCATTAACAATATCAACAGATTTATTCGGCAACTGTCTTCCAACACACAGTACACCTTTATTGGTCTTATCATCATAATCAATACTTACTAAAACTGTATCTCTCATTGAGTATCCTCCTTTCGGTACTTACTATAGTTAAAACAAGTTAAACACCTCGGGCATGATGAGCCTATACGCAGCACACCTTCATTTTTCCTACTGCATTCGTCATAAAAAATACTTGAATCATACATTTTATCTGGTGTTGTTATAGCTACATGTGTATATCCTTCTTGTTTTCGTTTTTCTAAATATGCAATTACCTTTTCTATTTCTGTACCTTTATTCATTCTTCTCCTTCCAATTTACAGGTCTTTCTGATTGAGTATTGCAGCCATGATCTAAACACTCACAACAAGGGTCACATTTCTCGTCCAAGTCTTTATGCTCACAGGTCTTGCAATATTTTTCAAAATCAACTTCAAAATATAAATTCTCCATAAAGCGCCTATCCTTTATATGGTATCTGTTCTACATCTCCGCCAGGAGTAGTGACTGATTGCATAAGCTGTCCGGTTGCTTCGTCGAAATATATATTGTCCATAGCGTTGTTCCATTCATCAAACTGCTCGGAAATATCAAACCCTTTTGTTCGTCTGAGATTGATAAGTTCATCGTGAACAACCCTTCTCCAAGCTCTGGCAATTTCTTTTCTACTCTGTGAAAGAATACTATACAATCCGTGCTCATTTACAAAACTTACAGATCTTCTCTGACCTGCAACTACCATTGGTAGGTTCAGCTTTTCATCAGCCTCACACATATCAAGCATTCGCCACGTATTTCCGTAACTATACTCGATAATATTTGCTATATCTGCTGCCTTGAACAATGGTTCATCCAAATCACCATATACATCAAGAACACTACTACCTAATCGTATCTGTCCTACTACCTTTACTGAATTGTTTACCATTTTACGTATCTCCTCCTAATATATAAGTGTAGGGTTTAGATACCCCAACAGCCAGTTGGGTTCTATCCCTCTTATTGCTAAAGCTGTACAATGATGAGGTATCGGTCTGACAGTATTCTCCTTGGACTCAATAGACGTCCGTATGAAAGCCAGTCAGCCAGCCTATCATTTGCAGCCGTTCGATTTATGCAGGTTGGACTGCCCTGTGCACGTCCGTTTGATACCCCAGGAGATTGAATAAGCAATGAGAAATAGCTGGACACCATACAAATTCACTTTCGGAGGTACGAGAATGTACAACGCAGTAGGTATTGATGTATCAAAAGGCAAGAGCACCGTCGCCGTCCTGCAACCAGCAGGTGTTATTATTCGTAAGCCTTTTAATGTTAATCACACATCCAGTGAACTGGATGAGCTTGCCAAATATATTGGCAGTCTGGAAGGTGAAACCCGTGTTGTTTTGGAATGCACCGGGCGTTACCATGAACCAGTGGTAAAAACTCTTTCTGAAGCCGGTTTGTTTGTCAGTGCTGTCAATCCACATCTGATCAAGAACTTTGGCAACAACTCCATCCGCAAAGTCAAATCCGACCCTGCTGATGCGAAGAAGATTGCACGCTATACTCTTGACAACTGGATAGAACTGCGACAGTATTCAAGTATGGATAATACACGTACTCAATTAAAAACTTTAAACTCACAATTCAGCTTCTTCATGAAGCAAAAGGTTGCCGCTAAGGCTAACCTGATTGCACTATTGGATAATACCTATCCTGGTGTCAATAAACTCTTTGACAGCCCTGTCCGCGATGATGGCAGTGAAAAATGGGTGGATTATGCTTACTCATTCTGGCATGTGGATTGTGTCCGCAAAATTGGATTAAAAACATTCACGGAACGCTATCAAGCATTCTGTAAAAAGCATCACTATAATTTCCAACCAGCAAAACCAGCGGAACTATTTCTTGCATCCAAAGACCTTATTGCTGTCTTTCCAAAAGAAGCGTCTTATAAACTGCTTATTCAGCAAAGCATTCAGCAGCTTAATCTTGCTTCTTCCCATGTAGAAGAACTACGTTCAAAGATGAATGAACTTGCTTCTACTCTGCCCGAATACGCAACGGTAATGGGCATGTATGGCGTGGGAAAAACTTTTGGTCCCCAGCTTATAGCAGAAATAGGTGATATTTCCAATTTCTCACATCGTGAAGCATTGACTGCTTTTGCCGGAGTAGACCCAGGTGTGGATCAGTCAGGCACCCACAATTCAAAGAGTAATAAAGCATCTAAATGCGGTTCCAACCGTCTAAGAAAGACTTTGTTTCAAATCATGTCTACACTGCTTCAAACAGCTCCTGAAGATGATAAGGTATATCAATTTCTTGTCAAGAAGCGTGCAGAAGGAAAGCCTTACTATGTTTACATGACTGCTGGGGCTAATAAGTTCCTGCGTATCTATTACGGCAAGGTCAAGGAATGCATCCGTAATTTAGAGCAATAACCAAGTCTAAACTCATTTTTCTTCAAACCGGCAAATATGGCGGTTCAAAACTTGTGCCCAAAATCACAATCATAAAAATAATTCATTTTACTATTGACTTTTTATTAGCAGGCTTTCATATAACTACATTTTTATTCAGGGTTTTCTCATAAGAGAGATTGTAAATTAAGCGTTCTCCATCTAGTCATAGTCATCTCGCAAGGATAATCCTCATAATCTATCATATCGCTTGTTATCTTACCTTCTATAACTCCTGTTATTATTCTCGCGTCGTATTGTTTATAAGGGAAAATATTATTTGGAAGATTTCTATGTATACAATTACAAACTGGACATTTGAATCTTTTTACAGTAATGATAGACGCTTTACGATTTTTCGTCCGTACCATTCTTGAAACTTTATCATAATATTTCAAATAACTACCGCAAGATTCGCATATATAATTCATCTTTTTTCACCTCACTGACAAGGTTTATTATACATAAAAATTAAAGATAATGTAGAAAAAGAGTACCTCCTGGTCTCTTCGCCATTTGGTACCCTTGTATTCATTCAAGACATTATATTTAGTAAATAATTAGTAAAATATAAATTTATTGTAAACGTAACATCTATAAAGTCTTATTTTATGGTGATTGTCGAATAATGATAGGCATTTTAATCGATGATTGCTATCATATCATTTTGTCTCCTCTTTAATGCCTAATTCATTTAATTTCTGTGTCAGT